>Ga0075418_10008447_pt1 | contig 11555 bp, 7 predicted proteins | sample SoiMetdeltSBSDD2_FD_81776 | JGI IMG/M metagenome (GOLD analysis project Ga0075418, IMG submission 81776) | Bulk soil microbial communities from a Populus tree surrounding site in Tennessee, USA - Soil MetaG P. deltoides SBSDD2 | ecosystem: Environmental > Terrestrial > Soil > Tree plantation...
AGCGGCCGCGGGCCGCCGCCTTCGTCCGCGACGGCGAACGTGTCCGCGAACCCTAGCGCGAAATTCGAGTAGTGGTCGAAGAAGAACGACGTGACGTGATCGTTGTACACGTAGAACAGCACGTCCGGCTTCTTCTTCTCGAGCCACGCACGCACGGGCGCGAAGCCCTCGAACACCGGCGCCCAGACCGGATTGTCGGGTTTTTGCGTGTCGATCGCGTAAGCGATCGACGGCGTGTGCGAGGAGGCGAGTCCGCCGACTATCGTGGCCAAAGGTTGAGCTCCGCTGAAACCGGAGCACGCATTATACCTTCGGCGGTCAGTCGGCGAGTGCGCGGGCGCGGCGCAGCAACAGCGTCGCGGCTGCGGCGAGGAGCAGCAGCACGCCAAGGAACACAAGGCCGGCGGCGTTGCTGCCGCCCGTGTGGTCACGCAAGTAGCCGATGGCGTAGGGGCCGACGAATCCGCCGATCGAGGCGCACGTGTTGATCAGCGCGATGCCCGCGGCGGCGGCGCTGCCCGTGAGGAAGCGCGTCGGCAAGGCCCAGAACGGTCCGCGCGTGCCGAGGTCGCCGACCGACGCGATCGTCAGCGCGATCATGGCCGGCAACAGCAGAGTGAACTGCGCCCCCACGATGAAGGCAACGCCCGCAATCGCGCTCGGGATCGCGATGTGCATCAGTCGCTCGCCCGTGCGATCCGAGCTCCGCGCGATCGCGATCATGCCGACGGCCGCGGCGGCGTACGGGAGGGCCGCGATCATGCTCGTGGCGAGGTTGCTGAAGCCCGAGAGCCCTTTGACGATCTGCGGAATCCAGAACTGGAGGCCATAGTTGCCGGTCTGGCAGGCGAACAGGATCAAGGCGAGCAGCCACACGGTCGGATGCTTGAACACGGTGCGCCAAGAGCTAATGCCGTGCCGTCCCTCCGCCTTGCGCTGCTCGCCGTGCAGGCGCTCGGCGAGCCAGGCGCGCTGCTCGGGAGCGAGCCACTTGGCTTTGTCGGGCGAATCGGGCAGGTACGCGAGTACGACGAAACCGAGCGCGACGGCCGGTATACCTTCGAGCAGGAACAACCAGTGCCAGCCCTCGAGACCGTGCCAGCCGTCGAGCTCGAGCAGCAGGCCCGAGAGCGGCTGGCCGATGACGGACGCGAGCGGAATCGCGACCATGAACCACGACACGGCGCGTGCGCGCTCGGTGCTGGGATACCAGTTGCTCAAGTAGTAGATGATGCCGGGCAGGAAGCCCGCCTCGGCTACGCCGAGCAAGAAGCGCAGCGTGTAGAAGCTCGTCGGTCCCTGCACGAACATCATTAGGACCGAAAGGATTCCCCACGTGATCATGATGCGCGCGATCCAGAACCGCGCGCCGACGCGCACGAGAATCAGATTGCTCGGCACCTCGAACAGCGCGTAGCCCGCGAAGAAAATTCCCGCGCCCAAGCCGAAGACGGTGTCGCTCAAGCCTAAGTCGGGCTTCATCTGCAACGCCGCGACGCTGATGTTGACGCGGTCGATCCAGGCGACGATATAGAGCAGCAGCAGGAACGGCAGGAGGCGCCAGCCGACCTTCGCTAGCGTGGCGCGGCCGAGCTGCGCGTCTGCATCGGCTGTCGTCGCGACGATCGTGGCATCGGTGGAGCTCACGAAGCGCATCCTAGGTGCCGCGGGCGGGCGCGGCAACCGCGCGACGTTGGCCGAGCACCGTGAACCCTCGTAAGCTCTGCGGTCGAAGGCTGGAGACCGATCTTGAACACCATCGCAGCGCAACCGGTGCGCCGCTATCGCTACTACGACCTCGTGCTCGCGGGCTTCGTCGCGGTGCTGCTCTGCTCCAACCTGATCGGCACGGCGAAAGTGTCCGAGGTGGCACTGCCGATCGTCGGCACCGTGTTCGTGTTCGGCGTCGGCAATATCTTCTTCCCGATCAGCTACATCTTCGGCGACGTGCTGACCGAGGTGTATGGCTACGCACGCGCGCGCCGCGTCATTTGGGCGGGCTTCATGGCCATGGTCTTTGCGAGCGTCATGGCTTGGGTCGTCGTGAACTTGCCCGCGTCGCCGACCGAGCCCTTCAACGAGCAGTTGCAGCCCGCGATCCAGGTCGTGTTCGGCTACACGTGGCGTATCGCGATCGCTTCGATGGTCGCATTCTGGGCCGGCGATTTCGTCAACGCTTATGTACTAGCGCGCATGAAAGTGCTGACGAAAGGGCGCTGGTTGTGGACGCGCACGATAGGCTCGACCGTCGTCGGGCAGGGCGTCGACAGCTTCATCTTCTATCCGATTGCGTTCGCCGGCATCTGGACGAACCAGACGCTGTTCGCGGTCATCGCCTCGAACTGGTTCTTCAAGGTCATGGTCGAGGTCGTCATGACGCCGGTGACCTACGCGATCATCGGCTGGCTCAAGCGCCATGAGCACGAGGATTACTACGACACCGACACGAACTTCACGCCGTTCTCGCTGAAGGACTGAATTTGCGCGGTGCACTGGCTTTAAGGGATGATCGCGCCCCCTATTAGCTACTCCGCGACCGCCATGACCAGCGAACCGATGACCATCGCCGACGACAGCGTCGTCTCGTTCCACTACACGCTGCGCGACGATACGGGCACGTTCAATGAGAGCTCGGTGGGCGGCGACCCGGTCGTCTACATGCACGGCCACGGCAACATCGTGCCGGGCCTCGAGAAGGAGCTCACGGGCAAGAAGGGCGGCGACAAGCTCACGGCCACGGTGCCGCCGGAAGAAGGCTACGGGCAGCGCAACGAGAGCGCCGTGCAGCGCGTGCCGGTGAAGCACCTAGCTACGAAGGGCCCGTACAGCCCGGGGCAGATGGTCATCGTGAACACGAATGACGGCGGCCGGCAGGCGCGCGTCGTCAAGGTCGGCCACTTCAACGTCGACTTGGATCTCAATCATCCGCTCGCCGGCAGAACGCTGACGTTCGACATCGAGATCGTCGACGTGCGCGCCGCATCCGAGCAAGAGCTCGCGCACGGCCACGCGCACGGCCCGCACGGCCACGACCACTAGCCAGCGCCGCAGCAGCTCGCTCCCGGCAAAAGAAAAGGCCGGCCGAGTTGCCTCGGCCGGCCTGCAATTGCCGCGAGAACACTCCTAGAAGTTCATTCGCACGCCTACGCCGACCTCGCGCGGGCGATCGACGGTCGCGAAGTCGAACTGCCAGATGTTGTGCAAGAACCCTGAGTTCAGCTGGTACTCGTTCGTCAGGTTCGTGCCGTACAACGTGACCTGGTAACGCGCGTCCTGCGGCTGGAACGCCAGCTGAGCGTTGTAGCGCCAGTAGTCTCCCGACTCGTAGCCGCGCGCCACGCCGTAGGCGTTCTGACGCAACGACGGCGTCGGCGAGCGCCAGTACGCGCCCGTGTACGTCGCGTCGAATCGCGTCGTGAACCGGCCGCCGCCGGACAGATTCGCCCTGTGCTCGATCCCCAAGTTGTACGTGTTGTCGGGCGCAGCGGAGAACTCGGTATTGAGCGTGACGGCCGGGCTATTCGTCTCCGTGTACGCCGTGTCGAGCCAGCCCAAGTTCGCGTTCAGTGTCAGGTTGTCGGTCGCCGCGAAGACCATCTCGAGCTCGACGCCTTCGGCATTCGCAGCCGCCGAATTCTGCAACACGAGCTCCGTGATCTCCGCTCCTGTGCAACGGTCCTTGACCGTCGAGAGCAGCTGGATGTCGACCCAGTCCGTGTTGAAGTACGTCGCGTTGAGTCGGACTCGGCCATTAGCCAAATCCGAACGGAGCCCCAGCTCGGTATTCTCGATCGTCTCCGGATCGTACGCGGATTCCACCGATCCCAAGCAATCCGAGTAGGTGGCGAGACCGCCCGAGTTGAAGCCCTCGGTGTAGCCGGCATACAGCATGACGGTATCCGTGAGGTGCCAGCTGCCCGAGATACGATACGTGTCGGCGTCGAATGCAACGTGCCGCGCGGGGTCGGGCGTGCGGATGCCTTCGTAGACTCCGCCCGAGGCCCACTCGAGGTTCGGGCCCGGCGGCTTCGCCGCCGTGACGCCGGCCGCGACGCCGGCATCGACGTTGAACGCGTAGGAATCTTGCGACTGGTCGTGGTAGCGATAGCCGACGGTCAGGTCGAACTTGTCGGTGATGCCGATCGTGACTTCGCCGAACAGTGCATAACCGTCGATGTCGTCGCCGGTCAATCGGTCGCCGGCCGGCGGTCGGGCGCCACCCGCGAGCGCCGTCACCCAGTCCGCGGGGAACGGCGGACCGAAGGGCGGGCCGGGGATGAATCCGCACGGATACGGCCAGCCGTTGATGCTGTTGACGTCGAGAGAAGTCGTTGGGACTTGGGCGCCCGGGGGTCCGACCATCGGCGGAACGTAGCCGGCCGCGACATGCGGCGCCCAGCTCGTGATGCCGCGCTGCGCGGGCGTCATCTGGCAGGCCGCGCTGGTCGGAGCGCTAGTCGGAACGCCGGCCGCGTTGACCGTTCGCCCTAGGACTTGAGAGTTGTAATTGAACTCCGCGGTGGAGTTCGGGTAACTGCCGGGCTGGCCCGGCGGGTTGGCCTCGACCCAGTCGGCCATCGAAAAAGCCGGGTTGCGCGCGCGGCCCGTCTGATCCCAGAGGTACGCGCCGCCGACCCACGTGAATCGATCACGGCCGCCCGTGAACTGAAACTCGTGGCTCGTCAGGTCGAGCTCGTTGTTGAAGTAGTCGATATAGAAGTTGAACTCGCCGGCGTCCCAATCGTTGTACTGGCGCGTGTCGTTGAACGTGTGGCCGAGTAGATACTGGAAGCCGATGTTGTCGGTGACGTCGACCTTCAGATCGACGGTCTGCTGCTCGAGCCACTCGCGCGAAGGCACCGTCGTGTCCTGACGGCCCTCCCACTCGCCGACGAGCCCGCCGGGCTCGCCTGAGCAGGTGTAATGGCAGTTCCACCGGCCTCCGCTCGCGAGGTCGTAGGCGAGCGAGAGACCCATCTGGTAGCCGGAGTTGAAGCCAATCTGATTGCTGATGAACGTGTTGACGCGTGCCTGCGTGTCGACGACCGTGTCTTGCTGGGCGTTGAAGCGCAGGCTCACGCGGTCCGACGGCTCCCAGATGAAGTCCGCGCGAACGACGTCGTTCTGGAACGCGCCGGTCTTTTGTCCCGTCGTCAAGCTCGTGATGTAGCCCTCGCGGTCGTAGCTCGCGAGTGTGAAGCGCGAGCGGAACGTATCCGTGAACGGCAGATCGAGCGTGCCCTTGATGTCGCGACGATCGAGATTGCCGACCGTCATGTCGAGCTGCACGCCGTACTGGTCGGACGGCCCCTTCGTATAGAGCCGGATCGCGCCACCCGTAGAGTCGCGGCCGTACAGAGTACCCTGCGGTCCGCGCAACACTTCGACGCGGTCGACGTCGACGAACTCGCGCAGCAGCAGGCCATTGTTCGATACCTGCCAGATGCCGTCGATGTAGGTGCCGACGTTCGGGATGCCGCGCATCGTGAACGACGCCGTGTTCGTTCCGGCCAAGTTGCCGGCGACGACGAGGTTCGGCACGACGGCCTTGAGGTCCTCCATGTTCTCGATGCCCTGCCGCTCGAGCATGTCGCCCGTGAAGGCGACGACGGCGAGCGGCACGTCTTGCAAGTTCTGCTCGCGCCGGGTCGCCGTGACGACGATCTCTTCGAGGCCTTCGTTGGGTTGGTTTTGCGCCCACGCTATCTGCGTGACGGCGGCGGACGATCCGGCTAGTGCAGCCACGATCGCCGTGTGCAACGTCGTTCTCTTCATCGGTCTTACCCCCCGGTAAGCGTTTCGGTTGCGAATTGACCACGTCGGTCAAGCGGGGGATTTTGCGACTGAAGTTAACAAAACGCTATGGGTGGCGACAGACCCACCCTCGGAACGACCTCGGGGGCGTAGCGACCGCGCTACAACTACCTAACTGGGCAGATATTTTTGCTCGCGAGGGCGGGATGCCGAAAACGCCGACGGCCGGGAGCTCGCGCCCCCGGCCGTCGAAACGATCGAGAAACCTCGTCCGTTAGAAGCTGCGCTTGAACGTGATGGCAGACTCACGCGGGCGGGACGGCTGGCCGTGGATATAGCCCGCCGGACCCCAGAGGTCGAACAGCGTCACGTAGTAGTACTCGTCCGTCAGGTTCGTGACCTCGAGCGCCGTTTCCCACGCGTCGTTCCCTGAGCGCCAGGTGAGACGGGCATTGGCCAGAGTGTAGGCGTCGATGAAGTTCGTCGGCGCGTTGACGGCGTTCGAGTAGACCTCGCTCGTGTACGCGACGTCGAGCCGCGGCGTGAAGGTCCCGCCGCCGGGCAGCATGAAGCCGTATTGGATGCCGAGGCTTGCCTTATCCTCGGGCGTATACGGCGTGATCATGCCGAGCGTGACCGCCGTCGAGCCCGGGATGATCGTCGTGTACTTGAAGTCGAGGTGGCTCAACGACGCGTCCATCGAGAACTGCTCCGTCGGATGCCACTCGGCTTCGAGCTCGACACCCCAGACCTCGGCATCGCCGACGTTGTTCTGGCTCGCGCACGGGGTCTGCTGACCCGGCGGCGCCCACGCGCAGACCGTCGTCGGCAGCTGGATGTCGACGTAATCGTTCCAGAACACGGCGGCGTTCAAACGCGTATTGCCGCCCAGCGTGCTCTTGAAGCCGACCTCGTAGCTGTCGAGCGTCTCCGGCTTGAACGCGTTCAACTGACTCGGGAAGAACGGCCGCGCGTTGTTGCCGCCGGCCTTGTAGCCCGTCGAGACCTGACCGTAGAGCATCGTCGCGTCGCCTACGTCATACGAAAGCGCGACTCGGTAATCGGTGCTGTCGCTGGAGTACGAGACGGACAGGTTATCCAGACCGAACACACCGCAGTTCGGCGGGTTCGCTGCTTCCCAGAACCAGAAGGTCGTGCAGGCCTGGACCGGCGTCAGGTCGGGGTTGCGGCGGCGGAAGGTGTAGCTCTTCTCATCCTCCGAGTAGCGCACGCCGAGCGAGAGATTCAATCGCTCCGTCAGGTCGAATGCCGCATGCGCGTAGGCGGCCTTGTTCGTCGCCGGCACCAAGTCGGGGCCGTGGATGAAGTCGAAACCGACGTAGGGCAGGTCGACGCGCGCGTCCTCGGCCGTGTCTTGGTCGAGGTAGAACAGGCCGAACGTCAGATCGACTCGGTCTCCGACTGCTGCGCTGAGCCGCAGCTCCTGCGTCCACTGCTCGTGGTCGAGATGTTGCAGTAGTTGCTGGACGACGAGCGGCGAGCCGTCGGTGTCTTCTGCGAACGAGTTCTCGTAGGTGCGGTAGGACGAGACCGAAAGCAGCGAGAGGTTGTCGGTGATCTGCCAATTCAGGTTGATCGCCGTATCCCACGCCGAGAGCGTGTTGACGGGATCGATGACGTACGGCTTGAACAGGTCCGTGTTGGCGCCTGTCGTGCCGCCTTGGAACAACGGGCTCGGAGTGCTCAAGCCGTCGTTCACGTAGGTCGCGTAGTTCATGTACGTGCCGCCCGTAACGAAGCGGCTGTCGTACGGAACGTCGATTCCGGCCTGAAAAGTGCCGTTGCCGTTGTTGTCGAAGTAGGTCGGCACCGTGCCGCCCGCGTTCGGGTCGAACGTCGGGTTATTCGGCACTGGGGATGCAAACGGCGGCGTGACGGGACCGTTTGGCGAGAGCCAAGGGAAGTTCGATCCGGAGTGGTCCTTAGCGGCAACCAGCACGCCAGCCTGTGACTCCGAGTCGTCGTTGACGATGCTCGCGGCGATGTCGACCGTGAAGTTGTCGCTGGCCTCCCAGCGCAACGCCAGGCGGCCGGTCGTGTACGACTGGCCGCCCTCGGTGCCGAGGTCGCAGCCGTAGGTTTGTGCGAAGGTCGGGAGCCCGCCCGGTGTTCCCGGGCGCGGCGATCCGTGCGAGCACGCGTAGTCGACACGATCCACGTAGCCGTCCATCGCCTTCGCGATGCCCGCGACGCGCATGTAGAGCTTGTCTTCAACGAGCACGAGGCCGGCCGCGCCTTTGATCTCGGTGCGGTTGAACTCGCCCTTCGTCAGCGACACGTTGATGTCGTCGTCGCCGTCGGGCTTGCGCGTGAACAGCTTGATCGCTCCGCCGATCGCGTTGCGCCCGGCGAGCGTGCCCTGCGGCCCGCGGAGGATCTCGACCCGATCGAGGTCGAGCAGATCGAGCAGATTGCCCGTGATCGTCGAGTAATAGACGTCGTCGACGTAGATGCCGATGCCGGGCTCGACCGACGGATTGAAGTCCGTCTGCCCGATGCCCCGAATGAACGCGACGAGTGCGCTGCCGAACGAAGAGCCGGCCGGACGCAGCGATACGTTCGGAGCCTGCGCGGTGATTTGCGCGAGTGTCGTTTGACTGCGCGCTTCGAGCATGTCCGCGTTTACCGCCGTGATCGCGATCGGCGTGTCCTGCACATTCGCTTCACGAAACTCGGCCGTAACGATGATCTCCTCGAGAGCGCCTTCCTGCGACCAGGCGACTTGCGTGCCCGCCGCGGTGTAACCCGCGAGCGCGGCAACGATCGCCGAATGCAATGCTGTCCTCTTCATTGAAAATCCCCCGGGCGTATGAGTGGAGTTGCGAATTGACCACGACGGGTCGACCCGAAAGATTCTGCGACTGCATATGGAAAAACGCTAGCGGCCGCCAGAGCGACAAGTTCGGCCGCCATGCGACGGTTGCGCTGGCGCGACAGGTAAGCTGACGGAATCGTCAGCTTCGAGCCGAAAGGGGTGGCGAAACGAGCGCGGCCCCGCGAGGGGGGGCCGCGTCGAATTAGCGGGCGGGGACTGAGGTTAGGCGAAGATCTCGTCGTCGGTGGGCACCTTCTTGTTCGTGATGACCTTGCCGATGCGCGAGACGTTCATCAGGTGCTTGTAGTCGAGGTTCTCCGAGATCGAGTTGCCGCCCCAGGAGCCGCAGCCGAGCGTCGTCGTCGGCGCGAAGCCGTTCGTCAGCGACCCGCCGGCCGTCAACGAGCTCGCCTGATTGACGACGAGCCGACTGATCGGCAGCTCGACGCCGGCCTCGCGGATGTTGCTCTCATCGTTCGAGTGCAGCGCCGCGGAGTGGCCCGCGCCCTCGACGAGCAAGTTCGCCTTTGCTTTCGCGACGGCGTCCTTGAACGTCTTGTACGGCAGGATGGCCACGACGGGGCAGAGCTTCTCTTTGGCAAGCAGGTCCGCAGTGCCTGCGCCCTTGGCCGGCAGCAGGATGATGCGCGCGCTCGCCGGCACGTCGATGCCGACCAACGCGCCGATCTCGCGCGCCGATTTACCGACGACGTCCTTGTTGAGGTGGCCGTCCGGAAAGACGAGCTTGCGCAGCTTCTCGATGTTCGCTTCGTCGTCCGTGAACCAGACTTTGCCCGTGTCCTTGAAGAGCTTGACGGTCTCGTCGTAGCTCTCTTCGGGCGTCAGCACGAATTGCTCGTGCGAGCAGATGATGCCGTTGTCGAACGCCGCGCCCGTGACGATCTTGCCGACGGCGTCTTTGAAGTCGACGCCGCGGTCGATGATGACGGGCACGTTGCCGGCGCCGACGCCGTACGACGGTTTGCCCGACGAGTACGCCGACTTCACCATCGCGCCGCCGCCCGTTGCGACGACGACGTCGACCGACTTCATGAGCTCCTGAGTCTTTTCGACCGAGCCCTTCTTGATCGTTTGCACGAGGTTGTCGGGGCCGTCGTGCTTCTTGACGATCTTCATGAACTCGTTCGTCAGGTGCTCGGTGCACTTCTGCGCCTTCGGATGCGGCGCGAAGATCACGGCGTTGCCGGTCTTCAGCGCGAACATGCCGTTGCACATCGGCGTGGCGATCGGGTTCGTGACGGGGCACACGGAGGCGACGATGCCCATCGGCTTCGCGACGAACACGAGGTTGTTCTCGGGATCCTCGCCGATGACGCCGCGCGACTTCTTGCCCTTCAGGCTGTTCCAGATGACGCGCGCTTTGCCTTTCTTCTTGAGGACCTTGTCCTCGTAGTTGCCGATGCCCGTCTCGTCGACGGCCATCCGGGCGAGTGTCTCGGCGTTGTCGTAGACGTACTTCGCCATGTCGCGCACGATGGCGTCGACTTGCTCTTGCGAGAAAGCCTCGTAGACGGCCTGCGCCTTGCGGGCCTTGGCCACCAACTCTTGTACTTCGTTATCGGCGGCGACGACGCGTTCCGGTCTGCTCATGGGTGCTCCTGCACGAACTAATGGCGAGGTCAGAGCCGGGTATTATCCAAGGTTGACGCGGCTTCCGGCAACCCGGCACGATGGCCGGCGTTGACAAAACAAGGCCTTACGACGGTGCGTAGCGGCTATTGGCAGGACCTCACGACGACCGATTTCGGCCGCGTCGACGCCGAGCGAACGATCGGCTTTCTGCCCGTGGCGGCCGTCGAGCAGCACGGCCCGCACCTGCCGCTCGCCACCGACGCCCTCATCAACGAGGCGCTCGTCCGCGCGACGCTCGAACGGGCGCCCGAGGGCGCGACGCTGCTCGTCCTGCCCGCGCAGAACGTCGGCCTGAGCCCCGAGCACACGAGCTTCGCCGGCACCTTGTCGATTCGCGACATGACGTTGCTCGACGCGTGGACCGATATCGGCCGCAGCGTCGCGCGCACGGGCATGCGCAAGCTCATCGTGCTGAACACGCACGGCGGCCAGAAGACGCTCGTCGATCTCTTGGCCGTTCGGCTTCGCTCCGAGCTCGGCATGCTCGTCGTGCGCACGACGTATTTCGCGTTAGGCGCGCTGCCCGGTTTGTTCGACCCCGTCGAGGTCGTTCACGACATTCACGGCGGCGAAGTCGAGACGTCGCTGATGCTGCACATCAAGCCCGAGCTCGTGCGCACGGCGGCGCTCGCCGACTTCAAAGGATTGCCGCACGAGCTCGCGGCCCGCAACAAATTGCTCGGCGCCGAAAAGCCGATCGGCTTCGGCTGGCGCGCCGAGGATCTGAATTCCGCCGGCGCTTGCGGCAACGCCGCGCGCGCCGATGGCCGCCGCGGCGCGCAACACCTGTCGTATCTGGCCGACCGCCTCGCGGCGCTCGTCAGCGAAGTCGCGGCCACGCCGCTGACGATTCTTCGCTAGCGTTACGTCGTGGCGCGCAAGCCGCAACCGAACGTCGACGAGGAGCTCGCGGCGCTCGACGAGTTGCCCGACGAGCGCGCCGCAAAAATTGCCACGCTGCAACGCGCGCTCGCGGGCCACTACCGCATCGCAGCCAAGGCCGCACGCTCCGCCGAGGACGCGCTGCTCTACGAGTTGGTTCCGGCGCTCAAGTCTGCGTATGCGCGCTTCCTTGTAAAGCCTCTGAAGCAGGACCCGAATTGCTACGCGAAGAAGGCGCTCGCGCGCGCGCTCGTCGCGCTCGACTGCCACGACGTCGACTTCTTGCTCGGCGGCGTCAGCTACCGACAGCTCGAGCCCGTGTGGGGCGGCACGGCCGACACGGCCGTCGACGTGCGCGCAAGCTGCGCGATGGGTCTCGTCGCGTCGGGCTACCCGCGCGCGCTCGTCGAGCTGACGGCGCTCTTGAACG
>Ga0075418_10008448_pt1 | contig 11554 bp, 5 predicted proteins | sample SoiMetdeltSBSDD2_FD_81776 | JGI IMG/M metagenome (GOLD analysis project Ga0075418, IMG submission 81776) | Bulk soil microbial communities from a Populus tree surrounding site in Tennessee, USA - Soil MetaG P. deltoides SBSDD2 | ecosystem: Environmental > Terrestrial > Soil > Tree plantation...
GAGACTCGCGTTCCCGCCAATCCCGGCAACGAAGCGGTCAGCGGATCCCGTGATGGACCCGGCGATACCGAACACCGCAACGAGGAGCATCGCCGAAATCGCCACCACCACAAACGACAGCACGGTGCGGCCGGGATGCCTGCGCCACTCGCGGATATTGAACACACGCATGCGGTCGATGATCATCGCAACCCTCCGGCCAGCACGTCCGAGCCGATGCGGCCGTCCGTGAGCGTGATCACCCGATCGGTCGATTGTGCGGCATCGAGGTTGTGAGTCACCATGACGACCGAACGTCCGTCCTGATGTGCGATGTCGGTCAGCAGGGCCATGATCGCCGCCCCGGTCTTCGTGTCGAGATTGCCTGTGGGCTCGTCGGCGAGGATCAGCGGCGGGTCCATCATCAACGCCCGGGCAACGGCGACGCGCTGCATCTGTCCGCCGGACAACTCCGACGGCCGGTGCTCCGCACGTTCGGCCAACCCGACCAGTGCAAGCAGGTCCAACGCATGCGACTTGACCTTCGACATCCGTGCGCCATCGAGTAGCTTTGGCACCGCGACGTTTTCCCAGGCTGTCATGGTCGGAAGCAGATTGAAGAACTGGAAGACGAATCCCACGCTGTGTCGACGGAATTCGGACTGCTTCTTATCGTTGAGGTCGCTGATTTCGTTGCCTTGGAACCGGATTGAGCCAGAGTCCGGCCGATCCAGAGCACCAAGCATGTGGAGCAAGGTGCTCTTGCCCGCGCCTGACGGGCCGACGATGGACACGAATTCGCCGCCATGCAGTGTCAAATCGATCGAGTCAAGCGCACGCACAGCCTGGCCGCCGATCTTGTACGTCTTCGTGACGTGGGTCATCTCGAGCATCGCTGGTCTGCCTTTCATTTCGGTGGTCATGCGACACGCTCCTGCGCGTCATGAACTGTGCTCAGTGCCGGCAGCGGCCCGCAACGAACGTCGAACCGTTCACGCACCGTGTCGAGGATGTGGCGCAGGTGTTCGCGGTCACGGCGGTGCGTGAGCATGAACCGCGCCGTAGCCGCCATGCGGCGCGGAAACGGGTACCAGCGATCGAAGTCGACCCCGCAATCAAGGAACACCTTGGCTGGCACGACGTCGTAGATGAGACTGAGGTTGTACTGCGCGAGCGTGAAGAGCGTGCACGGAAATGCCAGACTCGACTTCTTCCGCAGATCCCGCATGTCCAGTTCATAAAGGGGGACGTCCTTAATCTTGCCCAAGAACAGCAGGTGCGTTAGGAAGTACCCCGCAAACGACGTCAAATGCATTGTGGCCGAGTAATTCTGGATTGAGATCACCGAACCACTGTCGGAAACATAGGGCTCGTAGGGGTGGTCGCCGCCGTCGAGGTATCCGGTGCAGTTCACTATCCAGCTGCCGGGTTCGATGGCCTTGGTGGCGCCGCTACGAAACACCAACTCGGTTGCGCCGTGATGGTCGACGACATCGGCGAAATGATCCATGATGACGTCGTTCAGGCCCGCTGCGATCGTCCGGTTCTCCTCTTCGGACAGCACCCCGATGAGGAAGTTGTCGGCCTCGGGGGTCAACCACGTTCCGAAATCTGCGCGTACCGAATTCGTTACTGCTGTCTCGTTGGTGCCGTCGTATAGACGGGACACTTTCCGGGCGATGCTGCTCACCAGCGCGCCGCGCCACCATCGCCGGGTCCCGGCGGGGTAAAACTTGTCGCGGCTTGCGAAGAACGTGCCCGACCCCGCCACGAGGTTCACTTCGCGGCCCGGGTATTCCGTGATGAGCGCGTGCGCGGTATCCATCGCGGTCTTACCGCCACCGATGATCCACACCGGCGTGTCGCTCGCCCGCATTTCGTCGCTGCGCATATCGCAGTAGTCCGGAGATACAGATTGCACACGCGTGCTGGAGATTTCGAGCGGCTCGTTGGGTACAACGCGAAAGCCGTACGCCTTGATCAGTCGCTTCGCGTCAACCAGCATGGGCTGGCCGTCCGAGGACCTGCAGGTGATCCGGACGTTTCCGTCGGTCTCATCGTGGGACTCCATCGACCACCCGAAGTACTCGTCGACCTGGACCCGCTGCCTGAGCACGTTGAGGCAGTGTTCGAAGTGGTCGAGCACCTCGTCCTTTGTCGCGAGGTACGAAGGATCTTGGCCGAGAGTCCACTTGATGTTTCCTGCGGTGAAAAGCCCATGTGGCTGGTGCAATCGGACGTAGTTGTACGTGTCCACCCACATGCCGCCGGTGCGCTCCCTGCGGTCGACCAGGATGATCTTCTGATCACGAGACAGGTACTGGCTTGCCACAAAAAGCGCGTTGAGTCCGGCGATGCCGGCTCCTACGATGCAGACGTCAGCGCGCTCGACCCGCGTGGACGTCTCAACTGACGAAACTGCAGTACTCATTACTACCTCCTGTGGAATATGTGGGCCTAAGCGGCGGGTTCAGCCGGCGTCGCGTCGATCAGGCGATCGAGGATCGTCTGTGCCAGCTGTTCGATCGAGGGGCCGACCGCCAAATCCAAAGCGGACAGCCGCAATCCGAGTGCTCTCTCGAGGCTGGCCGCGATCTCGAGGCCCATGATCGAGTCCATTCCGACCTCGTGCAGCGGTTGCGACATCGCGAAGCTCGGTTCTTCCATCTGCATGACGCCCGTGACGATCTGGACGAGCAGCGCCTGAATGTGTTCGCGGCGGCCCTCGTCGGACAGACCCTTGAAGAGCTCGATCACCTCGGCGCCGGCGGTGGAGGTCGCCGAACCCGCGGCGTCGGTGAGCAACGTGATCCGTCGATCCCCGGCCATAGGCACGAGAGACGCGGCGAATCGAGACCAGTCCGCCTCCGCTACGGTGAGGCTTTCGACGTCGCCGTGGATAACCTCGCGCAACCCCAACAACGCGTCGTCGATGCTCATCGCGGTGAGCCCCATCTGCTCGAGGTACTTGGCGGTATTGGCGTCCCTCGCCACGATCCCCGTCTCCCCGAGGACTCCCCACTGGATCACCGACGCCGTCAGCCCGTTGCGACGGCGAAGCTTGGCCAGCGAATTGAGCACGCAGTTGGCGGCGACATAGTTCGCTTGTCCGCGTGTTCCGAACAACGACGAGATCGACGAGTACAGCACGAAGAAGTCGAGATCGCCGGTGAGCGAGTGGAGATTCCAGGCGCCCTGCGCCTTGGGCCCGAGCACACGATCCAGCGAGGCGCGGTCCTGGTCCGCCACGCTGCGATCATCGAGCACCGTGGCACTGTGGATGATCCCGCGCAATGGCGGCATCGTCGCGGCGATGTCATCAAGGACCGTGGCAACGTCGGCTCGGCGCCCCACGTCCGCGGCGAAGGCCCGAACGGTCACACCGCGCGTCTCCAGATATCGAATGGCGTCGCGTGCCCCGGGCGCATCGGCGCCTCGACGGCTCACCAGCGCAAGGTGTCGCGCCCCTTCGTCGACAAGCCACTTCGCCGTCTCCAAACCGAATCCGCCCAAGCCCCCGGTTACGAGGTACGTGGCGTCCGGACGGATGCGCCGCGGCGGGTCTACCCGCAACTGCAGCTCCGGGTCACGGATGGCCACACACACCTTGCCGACGTGCTTGGCCCGAGCCATCAGCCGGAAGGCGTCTTCGACGCGACTGGCGCCGAACATCGTGACCGGGACACTGCTCAAACGCTTTTCGTTCATCAAGTCGAGCAACTCGGTGATGATGTCGGCGATATATTCTGGCCGGCTCGCGACCAGGCGATCGGCGTCCACCGACGCGTAAAGCAGATTCTCGTTGAACGGGCGCAGGTTCAGCGGCGCGTCCTGCTCAAAGCTCATCTTTCCGATCTCGATGAAGCGTCCGAACGGCGCTAGGCACGCCAGGCTCTTCGTCATCAGTTCGCCGGGCGAGAAGTTGAGCACGACGTCGACGCCCCGCCCTTCGGTCCACGCCATCACGTCGTCGGCGAACGACACGTCACGCGAGGTGGTCACATGCGTTATGCCGAGCGAGCGCAGGTGGTTTCGCTTCTCGTCCGAACCTGCGGTTCCGATTACCTCGGCACCGATCCACTTCGCCAGCTCGATCGCCGCCAGGCCGACCCCGCCCGTGGCGCCGTGCACCAGCACGGTCTCACCCTTCTGTAGGCGAGCGATCTTCACCAGGCCGTGATACGCGGTGACGAATGCCACCATGCTGGTGCTCGCCTCCAGCGAGACGGAATCCGGCAATGCGAAGACACGGTCTGACGGGACAATCACATGGGACCTGAACCCGTCGGTGCAGAGGGCGTAGACCCGGGCGCCGACCTCAAGCCCCGTGACATTGCTGCCGACGCGGGAGACTCGACCAGCGACCTCCATACCGACGCCGCTTCCCGAGTACGTGTCCCTCGTAATCCTGTCCGACATGAGGCCCATGGCCTTGAGGACGTCTTTGTAGTTCAGCGGAACGTACTCGGCCTCGATCTCCACCTCAGCGGCGCCGAGGGTTCCTCGCTCACACGGCGCAAACGCGATGTCATCAAGTGTTCCCGTGCTTTTGAGCTCCAGCGCGTAGGCCGTGCCTGGAGCCACCAGAGTCGTCTTCGTTTCTTGTGGCTGCATCGTCTCGACCGCGGCCGCCCGATCGACCCTGGCGCAGAACAGCTTTCCGTCACGGAGCGCGATTTCCTGCTCATCGCCTACCCTGCTGAGGACCTCCAGTAGCTCGTCGGTGTCCTCGAACGGCTCGTCGATGTCTACGAGCGTCACCCCCAAATCGAAGCGTTCCGAGATGAGCGTGCGCGACACCCCGAGGAGCACGGCGCGATCGATCGCGGGATCGTGGGAGTCTGCGTCAAGCACCTCCGCGCGTTGGGTGACGATGAAGTAACGTGCGGGCTTACCGGACGGCAACGACTTCACCGTGTTCAGCAGCTGCTCTGCAATACCCGCCCCATCCTCGATCGGGCTCGGTGAGTCGGTGGGTTCCGATGCCCACCGCAGATCGACCAGCCATACGGGTTCGGCCTGCGTCGACAACTCGTCCAAGACTGGCTGAATGTCGTCGTCCCGCAAGACCAGCCACGACGCCGGTGCGCTCGGCGCCGCTTCGAGCGGCACCCACGTGCGTGTGTACCGGCGGCGCTGGTGTTCATCATCCCGTGAAATCCTGGGCAGGAACCGGCATCTGAACCCGAAGACCTGGGCGATCACCGTACCATCTTCGGTCAGCAGCGTGATGTCCCCGGTGACCCCGTCCGCGTCGGCCCGAACGATCCGGCCGTGGCTGTAGGCGACGGTCGCCGATCCACCGATGTAGTGAATCCGATCTATTCCGACCGGGATCAGGTCCTCGCGCGGTCCCTCGTCGACCGATGCGATCAAGCTTTGGAACGCCCCGTCGAGCAGCACCGGATGAAGGTGATACCCATGTGCGTCAACCTCTTCGGGCAGAGCCAGTCCGGCCAGTACTTCACCGACTTCAGCGGTGGACCGGCGCAGCGAGCGGACCGGTTGGAACCGCGGACCGTAACGCAGGCCGCGTTTGGCGAGTGAGGCATAAAGCGTGTCGGGCGACACATCGTCGGTCAGTCGCCGCCGAATCGCGGCGATGTCAACCGTTTCCGGGATGCGCCCGGACGAATACACCTTCGCCCTCGCACACAGCACGGGCTCGCCGCCATCGCTCTCACGATGAATCGAAAGCACCCCAGAGTCGGATGCGATCGTCGCGGCCACCAGTGCCGGGCGCTCGGCCTCGAGCGGCAGCGCGACCTTGAATTCGAGATCCTCGATGGAGCAGGACGGGTTGCCGGTCAGCGCTTCGCGCGCCGCGACTGCGAGTTCGACATAACCCGCGCCGGGGAAGATCACCGCTCCCGCTACGTGATGGTCTTCGAGGAAGGGCAGGGAGCCGAAGGACAGCTCCGACATGAAGCGGCGGGGTGAGCCGGTCCCGACGTCGGAGATCATCGGGTGCCGCTGGTATGCCACGCGTCGCTGTTGGATGTGATCGCTCTCGTCCCAGAGGCCGGCCAGCTGCCACGGGTACTTTGGCAGCGCGGTGTAGGCACCGGGACCGAAGAATGCGTTCCAGTCGATCGCGGCCCCGCCGGCATAAAGCGAACGCAGCGCGGAGTGCATCGTCTCGAGTTCTGGCGCGCCCCGGCGCAGGGACGCGATCCCGACGCCTTTGGCACCGACCTCGCCGAGCACGTCGCGGATGGATGCCGCAAGCACCGGATGTGGTCCGATCTCGAGGAAGACGCGATGACCGTCGGAGATCGCGGCCTTCAGGGAATCGGCGAAAAGAACTGTGCCACGGACGTTTTGCCACCAGTACGATGCGTCGTGCCGATCGTCGACCATCCGCGTCCCAGTGGCCGTCGAGTACACATCGAGCTCGGGCGCCGCCGCCTGCAACGGCTTCAGCGCGGCCAGCAACTCGTCGTGGATTTCCGCCATCACCTCGCTGTGGTAGGGCACCTCGACCGTGAGGAAGCGGTTGAAGCGTCCGGCCGCGGTGAGCTCGGCAGCGATCGTCTCCAGCGTCGCCGTGTCCCCGGCGAGGGTGACCGAGTTCGCGCTGTTCACCGCAGCGACGGACACCTGCGGGGCGAAGCGTTCAACGCATGCCTCGGCCTCCTCGGGGTTCAGTCCCACGGCGAGCATCGATCCTTTACCCGCAAGCAGCGCTTGCAGCCGGCTACGTTGGTAGGCCACCAGCATGGTGTCGCGGAGGCTGAGCGCGTTCGACGCGTATGCCGCCCCGAGCTCACCGACGCTGTGGCCCAGCACGCCGTCGGGATGCACGCCCCACGAGCGCCACAGTCGGGTCAGCGCGATTTGCAGGACCGCGTTCGCCGGCTGAGCGATGTCGGTCCGGGCCATGCGCGACGTCGACTCGTCGGCGAGCATCTCGTCGAGGATCGACCAGCCGCTCAGTTCGCGAAATGCGTCGTCGCACTCCTCGACCGCTTCGCGGAAGACCTTCTCCGTCTCGTAGAGGTGGCGGCCCATGGCCCACCACTGGGGGCCCATGCCGGTGTAGACGAACAGCAGCTTTGGCGCGTCCAGCGCGGGCTCGACGGCGTCGGCCGCTTCAGCGGAATACGTTGTCAGTGAATCGATCAACGGCAATCGTTCAGCTGCCCGAAATGACGTCCTCAGGCGATGATGGCTGCGATGAATCGCGGCGCTTCTGCAATAGGCGGCGAGGTCGACGTCGGGGTTCGACAGCGCCTCCGCATGCTTTGCGGCGAGCTCACGCAGGGCCTCCGGGCTGCGCGCACTGACGAGGAGCAGAGGATCCGTCGCTGGCTCGAGGTGTGAGGCGGGCAGGTCGGGTAGTTCGTCGGTGGTTGCCGCATCCCAAGGCTCCGCGAGCACCACGTGCGCGTTGGTCCCTCCGTAACCGAAAGAGTTCACGCCGGCGATCCTGCGCCCGCCCAACCGCGGGAGCGCTTCGGTTTCCGTCGGGATCGCAAGGTTGAGTTCGTCGAGATCGATCGCGGGATTCACTGCCCTCAGGTGCAGGTGCGGCGGGACCATGCCGTGTTTGAGCGCGAGCGCCGCCTTGATGACGCCAGCCGCGCCCGCCCCGGCCTCGAGGTGTCCGATGTTGGTCTTGATGGAACCGATGCGGCAGGGCTCGCCGACGCGGTCGGTCCCGACCACCGTCCCGATCGCGCGCGCCTCGATGGGGTCACCGACAGGGGTGCCCGTTCCATGGGCCTCGACGTAAGTCACCTGCGAGGGCTCGACGCCCGCTTGCGCGTACGCGGACCGCATCACCGCGATCTGCGCGTCGCCGTTGGGCACGGTGATTCCATTCGTCCGGCCGTCCGAGTTGGCCGCCGTGCCGAGAATGACTGCGTGCACGGTGTTCCCGTCGCGTCGGGCGGCCGACAGCGGCTTCAGCAAGATCACTGCCGCGCCCTCGGCGCGGACATAGCCGTCGGCGGTGTCGCTGAATGCCTGGCACCGCCCCGTTTTCGACAGGAAGCGGCCCTTGGCCATCGTCACTTGGGTCTGCGGTGAGAGCAGGACGTTCACGCCACCGGCAAGCGCGGCATCGCTTTCGTTCGCCCAGATGCTTTGGCAGGCTTGGTGAATCGCGACGAGGGACGACGAGCACGCCGTGTCCAGCGAGACGCTCGGCCCCCGCAGATCGAACACGTATGAAAGTCGATTGGACAGCATTGTCAGGGTGGCCGCTGTCGCCGAATGTGTCGTGATCCGATCGCGGTCTCGGAGATCTGACTTGAGGGACAGATGGTCCATCATGAAGCCGCCGATGAAGACTCCCGTCCGGGCTCCGGCGTGGTCGCTCGGGGGATCGCCGGCGTCTTCGAATGCCTCCCAGCTGCACTGCAGGAGCAGACGCTGCTGCGGATCGAGGATCGCCGCCTCGCGGGGCGGGATCCCGAAGAATGTGTGGTCGAATGCGTTGGGATCGTCGGTGAGCATTCCGGCCTTCTGCACGTAGCTTCTGCCCGGCGCCCGGCCAGTCGGGTCGAGGTATTTCTGCGGATCCCATCGGCTGCCGGGGATGTCGACGATGCAGTCACGGCCCTCGAGCAGCGCCTCCCACAGCTCGTCCTGATCTGTGATGCCGCCCGGCAGCCTGACCCCGATGCCGACGATCGCGATCGGTTCGCGGGGCGCCTGCGGGTGCGCCGTGGATGACTCCCAATTCATGAGGGAAATGTTCGTGGCCACGCTGCGCTCGCGTAATCGCCAGGAAGACAGACTCCGCTCCTGCAGGGAAAGGTTTTCCTATCCAGCGGGTAAGGAACCCGAAGTTCGGACCAGACCGCCGCCAGCTTCACCATGTTCTCCTATGTCCACCTGTTTGTTTCCTGTGAGAACCGGTGCTTCCGGTCGCTTCGGGAAAGGTTGGGCGGTTGTGAAATGCGCAGGTCACGCCAATCCTTGGCAGCGGAGCCGCGGCCGCCCCATGCCGGTTTGTAGGCTGCGGACATGCCGTTTAACAACGGTGAGGTCTTCGCCGGCTACGTCATCCAGCGGTTGCTCGGCACTGGCGGTATGGGCGAGGTTTACCTCGCCCAGCACCCTCGCTTGCCTCGTCAAGACGCGCTGAAGATCTTGTCCGTGCCCTCAACGGCCGACGAGGAGTTTCGGGCGAGATTCAAACGCGAGGCCGAATTGGCTGCCACGCTATGGCACCCGCATATCGTGGGCGTTCTCGATCGTGGTGAGTTCAACGGCCGGCTCTGGATCTCGATGGACTACGTCGACGGCACTGACGCAGGTCAATTGATTCGAGAGCGCTACCCGGACGGCATGCCAGAACGAGACGTCTGGGAGATCGTGACGTCGGTGGCCGATGCGCTCGATTTCGGTCATGAGCGCCGCCTGCTCCACCGTGACGTCAAGCCTGAGAACATCCTCGTGACCGCGTCCGACGGCCACCGGCGCAGGGTGCTCTTAACCGACTTCGGCATCGCTCGCAGAATTGATGACGTCAGCAACCTCACTGACGACAACGTCGCCGTGGGAACTGTCAGTTACATAGCTCCCGAGCAACTCTTGAACAAGCCGCTTGACGGGCGGGCGGATCAATATGCGTTGGCCGCCACGACCTTTCACCTACTAACCGGCGCGCCACCTTTTCAAGACTCAAATCGCGCTGTGGTGATCAGCCACCACCTAAGTACACCGCCACCGCGGATATCGGAGCGCCGGCCCGAGCTCGCGCACCTCGATGGGGTGCTGGCGAGGGCGCTGGCCAAAGACCCCAGCGAGCGATACCCGAGTTGTCTCGACTTTGCCCGAGCCCTCACTCAACAGGGTCCGCGAGCCGAGTCGCGCCCCGCCGCGGACCTCCGTTCAGGTGGTCGTCCAGCCACGCGGCGTCTCGAGCGTGTGGTCGTTCACGGGACAGCGCGCGGCGTACAACAGCGCGCGATCGGTGCTCAGCATCAGGTCGGGACCTTGTGGTTCCATGTCGTGCCACATGACTCGACAGACAACTCGAGTGCCCCTATTCCGGTAGAGATACAAACTCAACTCGTCGCGGGTCAGCTCACAGACGGGGACGAGGTCGAGGTCAGCGGCGTCTGGGACGGCGGCACCCTCGACGCGGACACGATCGTCAACGTTTCGGCTGGTGCTCGTCCCAAGCGACGGGAGCACAAGGTCGCCAAACCACCGCGCGACAAGGCATTGAAAGGCCGACGGGGCCGGACAGTCGTACTCGCCGCACTCGTCGGTGTGATCGTGTTGGTAGCAGCTGGGGTTCTGTGGTTCACCGATGGATTCGGCCTCTGGACGCGCCCCGGCCCGATCGTCAAGCCGGTGAGCGCGACCGTGTTTTCACCCAGCGGCGCCCCGGACAATCCGCAGAAAGCCGGCTTGGCGATCGACGGCAACCCAGACACGTCGTGGTCCACCGTCACCTATAAGGACCCCGTCCCGTTCCCGAATTTCATCGAGGGGGAGGGTCTGGTGCTGCACCTGTCCGAACCGACCGCGCTGAGCGCAGTCACTATCGACTTGTCCAGCACAGGAACCGAGGTACAGATCCGCTCGTCGCCCACCGCAACGCCGACCAAGCTGGACGACACCACCGAGTTGACTCCGACCACGCCACTTCAGCAGGGGCACAACCGGATTGACGTGCAGGACCGGACCGAGACGTCCAATGTGCTGGTGTGGATCACCAAATTGGGCACGATCGATGGCCAGAGCCGGACGGAAATCTCCGAGATCACGCTGCAGGCGACCGCGTGAATAGGCTGGTATATGCCACCCGAGTCCGACGATGTCATCCCCGCGGCTCTGACCGAAATCGTTTGGCGCGATAGCACGAACAAACACAGGCAGGTCCGACTCGACCAAGTGCTTCTCACGGGATGTGCGCAATCGTCCGGCGTCCGGCACACTCTGTCGGCGGCTGAGCACAGTCTCCTTCAGGCCGGCTTCGTCGCCCGCACTACCAAACCCGCGACGGGGGCACCGGCCTCGTTGCGGAGTTCAGCGGATTCGGCTGCGGCGGTCAGTCCTGACTGGGTGAGCACTCGCTTCACGTACGCGAGGCTGTGGCTGTAGCGACCGTGTAGTTCCAGCCGGTAGTCGATATTATCTTCTCCTACAGCATGTTCGAGAGTGAAGATGAGCAACCCGGAGGGTCGCAGTGCGTTGGCGGCGGCTTTGCAGAACTCGAGCAGGTCACCGAAATACACCAGGGTATCGGCGGAGACCATAACATCGAAGGCCTCATGCCGGGCGCGTAGAAACTCGGTTAGCTCGCACTGTTGTAGGTCGGTGTAGACGTTCTTTTCCCTGGCATGGGCGAGCATCCCGGCGGACAGGTCGACGCCGACGAGTCGCGACGCGTACGGACGGAGCAGGGGCCCGCACAGCCCGGTCCCGCAGCCGATGTCGAGGATCTCCAACTGGCCACCGGCAACTAATCCGGTGTCGGCCAGTGCGGCGGCAACGAGATCCGGCGCACGGTATGACAGGCTCTGCAGCTTGGCCTCGAAGCTTGCCGCAAAGGCGTCGAAGGTCTTCTCCACGAACGCATTCGACGCGCGCACCGGCACATCGCGGCCGGTGC
>Ga0075418_10008449_pt1 | contig 11554 bp, 11 predicted proteins | sample SoiMetdeltSBSDD2_FD_81776 | JGI IMG/M metagenome (GOLD analysis project Ga0075418, IMG submission 81776) | Bulk soil microbial communities from a Populus tree surrounding site in Tennessee, USA - Soil MetaG P. deltoides SBSDD2 | ecosystem: Environmental > Terrestrial > Soil > Tree plantation...
CGCTGCCCTCGACGTCCTCTCGGGCGGGCGGCTCGTCGTCGGCATCAGTGCAGGCTCGTCCGAGCGCGACTACGCCGCCGTCGGCGTTCCGTTCGAGGAGCGGTGGCCGCGCTTCGAGGAGGCTGCGCAGGCGCTCCATGCCCTTCTCCACGAGGATCGGCCGCCGTTCGCCGGCACGTTCTACTCCACGGAGGACGTCGTGCTCGAGCCCCCGCCCGTGCAGAGGCCGGGCCCGCCGATCTGGATCGGCAGCTGGGGCTCGAGACCCGGCCTCCGGCGGGTCGCCCGCCTGGCCGACGGCTGGCTCGCGTCCGCGTACAACACGACGCCCGACACCTTCCGCGCCGGCCTCGCCTACCTCGGGGAGCAGCTCGCCGCGGCGGGCAGGCGGCCCGAGGGCTTTCCCAACGGCCTCGCCACGATGTGGCTCCACGTGACGGAGCGTCGGGCGGCCGCGGAGCGGGTTCTCGGCGACGTCCTCGCACCGATGCTGAACCGGCCCGTCGAGGCGCTCCGGGCTCTGTCTCTGCCGATCGGGCCCGCGGAGCTCTGCGCGGAGAGGCTGACCGCGTTCTCGCGGGCGGGCGTCCAGCGCGTGTTCGTCTGGCCGCTCGGCGACGAGCTCGAGCAGCTCGAGCTGTTCCAGGAGCGCGTGGCGCCGCTCGTCTGATCACCATGCTTCGGGCGAGAGCACGAGCCAGTACCCGTCTGGGTCGACGAAGCACACGGCGCCCGTCCGCGCCCAGTACGGGTTCGCCGAAGGACGCGGCTCGAACCCTGCCGCGCGAAGGCGCGCTGCGTCGTTCTCGACCCTCTCGCCCGAGCCGAGGAACAGCACGAGCTGATCCTCGGAGGTCGGCGACGGCAGCGTCCCCTCGTGGGAGACGAGCTCCAGCTGGCGCGATGCGTCGGGAAGCCCGAAGATCACCCCGCTGTAGCCGTCGTGCTCCTCGAACGACGCGAGCACCGCGAAGCCGAGGACGTCGCCGTAGAACGCCGACGCAGCGGCGAGATCTCCCGTCGGACGGGCGATCCGGATCTGGCTCATCGCGGACGAAGCGCATTCGCCATCGCCGCCAGCGGCGCGGGCTCACCGGTCCAGCGCTCGAAGGACGCCGCCCCCTGGGCGAGGAGCACGTCGAGGCCGTCGACGACGGTCTCGCAGCCCGCGGCGCGGGCCGCCGCGACGAGCGCCGTCTCCGAGCCGTCCGCGTTGTAGGCGAGGTCGACGACCTGCATCCCGGGGTACGGCGCGACGATCACCTCGTCCTTCACCGGCGTGCAGTTGACCAGGACGTCCATCCCCTCGCCGCTCGGCGGCCACCCACCGTCGCGTCGCGAGCTCAGCTGGATCTCGCCGGCCCCGACCGAGGCGACCGCGTGCATGACCGCCTTGGCGGAGCCGCCCGCGCCGAGGATCAGGACCTGCCGGTCGGTCGCGTCGATCTGGCTCGTCACCGCCGCGCCGTCCGTGGACGACCCCAGCACGCGCCCGTTCTCGACGACCAGGGTGTTCACCGACCCCGCGGCCGACGCGACGTCGTCGAGCTCGTCGCAGTAGAGCGTGACCTGCTCCTTGTGCGGGATCGTCACGTTTGCGCCCGCGAAGCCGGCCGCGACGAGGCCGCGCACGGCGTCTCCTAGCCGCTCGGGCGGGGTCGGCAACGGCACGTAGGCCCAGTCGAGCCCGAGCGCGTCGAACCCGGCGTTCTGCATCGGCGGCGACAGGGAGTGCGCCGTCGGCCAGCCCAGCAGGCCGACGAGCGTCGTCGTTCCGCGTATGTCGGTCACACGACGAACGAGCGGTCGAGCTCGGCCACGTTCCGCGCCCCTGCGAGCGCCATCGTGAGGTCGATCTCCCCCGCGAGCTGTCTGATCACCGTCTCCACGCCCTCCTGCCCCGCGACGGCGAGCCCGTAGACGTAGGGGCGCCCCAGCAGCACAGCGTCGGCGCCGAGCGCAACGGCCTTGAGCACGTCGGCCGCCGTCCGAACGCCGGAGTCCATCAGCACCACCGGGTCGGGGCCGACGGCGTCGCGGACCTCGACGAGCGCGTCGAGCGCGGCGATCGACCCGTCCACCTGCCGGCCCCCGTGGTTCGAGACCACGATCCCGTCGATTCCCAGGTCGAGCGCCCGTGTTGCGTCGTCGCCTCGCAGGATCCCCTTCAGCAGCACCGGCAGCGAGGTCCACTCGCGCAGCCGGCCGAGGTCGTCCCAGGTGAGCGCGAGGTTCGAGAACGCCGCAAGCGCCATCAGCGACGCCGTTGCGCGATCCTCGGTGGGGGTCTTTTCGAGCCGCTCGGCGAACACCGGGTCGGAGAAGAACTGCTCCAGCCCGTGGCCGGCGAGGAACGGGAAATAGCCGTTGCCGAGGTCACGCGGGCGCCAGCCGAGGTTCAGCGTGTCGACGGTGAGGACGATCGCGCCGTAGCCCGCCGCCTCGACGCGGCGAACGAGGCTCTCGGCGAGCTCGGGATCGCCCCACCAGTACAGCTGGAACCAGCGCGGCGGCTCGATCGCGGCCACGTCCTCGAGCGAGGTCGACGCGGCGCTCGAGACGACGAACGGCACCCCGGTCGCCTTCGAGGCCCGCGCCACCGCACGCTCGGCGTCGGGGTGCACGATCGAGAGGACGCCGACCGGCGCGAGCAGGAACGGCACCGGCGAGCGGAGCCCGAGCACCTCGACCGAGAGGTCGCGCTCGGGCGTTCCAACGAGCATCCGCGGGCGCAGGACGCGCCGCCGGAACGCGTCGAGGTTCGCGCGCATCGTCTCTTCCGCGCCCGCGCCGCCGGCGACGTAGTCGTATGCCGGCCGCTCGAGCGTCTCCCGTGCTCGGCCCTCCCACGCGTCGAAGCCGACGGGCCACTCCGTGCCGCCGGACAGGTAGATCGCGTTCTGGACGACGTTGCCGGGGTCGAGCGCCACGGCCGGATCCTACGACGGGCGGTCGAGGAGAGTCGCGGCGTGTGTGCGGGCGGCGGCAGGTGCGGCGGCTCGGCCAGCCTCGACGCGTGCACCTCACTTGCAGGCGTAGCCGTACTCGCAGACCTTGCGGAGGAAGTCGCTCTCGTTCGCCGTGAAGTAGTGCGAGAGCGACTTCGGCTTGCGCACGTAGTAGAGGTAGTCGACGTTCCGCGCAGGGTTTGCCGCAGCCTTGATCGAGGCGAGGCCGGGGTTGGCGATCGGGGTCGGCGGAAGGCCGGGCCGGAGCCGCGTGTTGTACGGCGAGTCCGAGCGGAGCGCCTCCTTCGTGAGCGACTCCGTGCCCGGGATGTCGAGGCCGTAGCGGATCGTGGCATCGATTCCGAGCGGCATCCTGTTGCGGAGCCGGTTGTAGATCACGGCCGCGACGAGGCGCCGCTCGCTGGGCACCGCCGTCTCCTTTTCGATCATCGAGGCGATGATCAGGATGTCGTACGGCGTGAGGTTCTTCGAGCGCGCATAGCGGAGGTCGACGCTCCCGAAGCGCTGTCGGAACGCGGTGAGCTGGTCGGCGACGAGCTCGCGGGCGGTCGTCGCCTGCGTGAACTCGTAGAGCGCGGGGAAGAGGAAGCCTTCGAGCGACCCGCGCTTTGCATCCTTCCGGAAGCGCGGCGGCGGTAGCGCCCCCTGGATCGCACGGAGGTACGCGGCGCGCGTGAGCCTCGGCGTCACGCCGCGCTTGTCGATGGCGATCTGCCTGACCGCTGCGACGCGGTCGGCCATGTCGCGCAGCGTGAAGCCCTCTGGGAAAATGATCTTCAGCCGCTCGAGGGGCGGCGGGCCGGTCGTGGTCGGAGGAGGCGCAGCGGCCTCGTCGTCCCCGCCCGAGATCCAGGCGGTCGCGGCGAATGCCCCGAGCGCGACAAGGGCAGCGACGACGACCAGTGCGACGGCCCGCCTCATCGGCCGCGTTCCAGCCAGCCCTGGAGCAGGTGGGCCGCGGCGACGGCGTCCTCGGGCGCTCGTCCGGCCGTCTGCTGGGCGAGGGTCGTCGTGAAGCGCTCGTCGTAGGTCTCCACCGGGACCTCGAGTCGCGCGCGCAGCGCCTCGACGAAGGCGTCCGTCTCGCGTGCCTGGGCGCCGTGCTCGCCGCGGAGCGTCAGCGGCAGCCCGACGACGACGAGCGCGGCCTCCTCCGCCGCGACGATCTCCGCGAGCCGCGTGAGCCCTGCATCGCTCGCCGCCCGCTCGACGACGCCGATCGGCCGGGCGAGCGTGCCGGTCTCGTCCGAGACGGCGACACCCGTTCGCGCGGAGCCGAAGTCGAGTGCGAGCACGCGCATGGGCCGTACTAGAGCGCCGCGCGGATCAGCCGCTCGGCTTCCGCGAGGGCATCGGGCAGCTTCTCCGCGTCCTTCCCGCCCGCGCGCGCCATCGTCGGGCGCCCGCCGCCACCGCCGCCGACGAGCGGCGCCGCGCCGCGGATCACATCCGAGGCGCTGATCCTGTCGGCGACGGACTGGTCGAAGTTCGCGACGAGGCTCACCTTCCCGCCGCCTGCCGAGCCGAGGACCACCGCCGCGGGCGCATGGCGCTGCTTGAACCGGTCGGAGAGCTCCAGCAGGGCGTCGCCCTCGAGCCCGTCGACCGTGTCGACCACGAGATTCACCCCGTTGACGGCCTCCACCTTCAAGTCGGGATCGGAGGTCGGCACCGTCGCGGCCGGCCTGCGCTTGCGCTCCTTGCGTGCCTCTTCGAGCTCCTGGCGAAGCAGGTTCGCCTCCTCCGCGCGGCCCCGCAGCGCCGCCCATGCCTCGCCGGAGGTGACCGCCTCGATCCGGCGGGCGCCGCCACCGACGGAGCCCTCCGAGAGGATCAGGAACGGGCCGATCTCCGCCGTCGTCCGCACGTGCGTGCCGCCGCAGAGCTCGGTGCTCGTGCCGGGCACCTCCACCACCCGGACGACGTCGCCGTACTTCTCCCCGAAGAGCGCCATCGCGCCGAGCTTGCGCGCCTCGTCGAGCGTCGTCTCGAACGTGCGCACGGGGGTGTTCGCGAAGATCGCCTCGTTGACGCGCTGCTCGATCGCGTCGCGCTCGTCGGTGGTCAGCTGCGCGGTGTGGGTGAAGTCGAAGCGCAGCTTGTCGGGCCGCACGGCCGAGCCCGCCTGGGTGACGTGCTCTCCGAGCACCTCGCGAAGCGCAGCCTGGAGCAGGTGCGTGGCGGTGTGGTTCGCCATCGTCGGGAAACGCACGCTCCAGGGAACGACCGCACGCACGCGGTCGCCGGGGGAGAAGCCGTCGCCGCGGAAGACGAGCGCCTGGTCTGCGTCGAAGCGGTATGCGTCGACGAGCTCCGCGCGTACCGAAGGCTCGCCGTCCCGCTCGATCCAGCCTTCGTCTGTCACCTGGCCGCCGCCGGCTGGGTAGAACGGCGACTCGCGGAGCTTCGCGAGGAACGTGCCGTCGCCGAGCTCCTCGAGCGCCCCGATCTGCGTGAGGACGTCGACCTTCGCGTAGCCGACGAACTCGGTCTCGAACCCTGCGTCGCGGGCGAACTCGCCGGCGCGCTGGAGCAGGCCGCGCTCGCCCGTGCCGCGCGAGATCTCCCGGTGCTCGTCCATCTTGGCGCGGTAGCCGTCGATGTCGACCGCCTGTCCGCGCTCCTCGGCGAGCTCCGTTGTGAGCTCGATCGGGAAGCCGTACGTCGTCGCGAGCGTGAACGCCTCCTCGCCGGTGATCGCCTCTGCGCGCGCGAGGTCGTCGAAGAGCCTCGTACCGCGCTCGAGCGTCTCGGTGAATCGCTCCTCCTCGCGCCGCACCACGTCCCCGATCGTCGCGACGCTCTCGCGCAGCTCGGGGTAGGCGCCTTCCATCTGGTCGGCGACGACCGTGGTCAGGCGATAGAAGTCCTCGAGCCCGATCCGCCGCGCCTGGAGCACCGCCCGCCGGATGATCCGGCGCAGCACGTAGCCCCGGCCCTCGTTCGAGGGGGTGACGCCGTCGCCGACGAGAAACGTCATCCCGCGGCCGTGGTCGGCGAGGATCCGGTGCGCCTTCGTAGCCGTCGGCGAGTCGCCGTACGCGACGCCCGACTGCTCCGCAATCCACGACATGATCAGCTGGTAGCCGTCCGTGTCATAGACCGACGGCACCTGCTGGACGATCCGCGCGGTGCGCTCGAGGCCGAGTCCCGTGTCGATGTTCTGCTTCGGGAGCGGCGTCAGCGTGCGGTCGGGATGGAGCTCGTACTCCATGAACACGAGGTTCCAGAACTCGAGGAACCGCTCGCAGCGTGTGCAGCCCGGCAGGCAGTCCGGCTCGCCGCAGCCGGCCTCCTCGCCCCAGTCGTAGTAGATCTCCGAGTCGGGCCCGCACGGCCCAGGCCCGCCGACCGACCAGAAGTTCTCCGACGACGGGAGCCGGACGATCCGCTCGGGTGGCATCCCGATCCCTTCCCACAGCGAGATCGCCGTCTCGTCAGGCCCGAGACCGAGCTCGGGGTCGCCCGCGTGGACGCTGACCCAGAGGCGATCCCAGTCGAGCTTCAGGTGGTCGCGCATGAACTCGGTCGCGTACTCGATCGCGCCGTCCTTGAAGTACTGCCCGAACGAGAAGTTGCCGAGCATCTCGAAGAACGTCAGGTGGTACGTGTCGAGCCCGACCTCCTCGATGTCCGGCGTCCGGAAGCACTTCTGCACGGTCGTCGTGAGCGGCGCGGGCGGCGGCTCGAGCCCGAGGAAGAACGGCATCTGGGGTTGCATGCCGGCGCTCGTGAGCAGCGTGGAGTTGTCGTCGGCGCGCGGGATCAGCGACGCCGACGGACGGCGCATGTGGCCCTTCGACTCGAAGAACGAGAGGAAGCCCTCGCGAATCTCTGCGCTCGCACGCACGCCGGCGATCGTAGCGGCGGCTACGCCACGCCCTGGCCAAGCCGCAGAGCCGTCGGCTACGGAAGGTCGTCGGGCGGGACCGGCGCGGGATCGGGCTTCGGCGTCGGCGGAGGCTTCGGCCAGGGATCCGGCTTCGGCTCGGGCGTCGGGGTCGGCGTGGGTGTGGGCCGCTCCGACGTCGGAGGCGTCGGCCCCGCGCCGCGCAGATCCTCGGCCAGGTCCTCCTGCCTCCGGCGCGAGGCGCTCTTGGCGGCATCCATCGCCTCTGACGGGCTCCGGGTCTTCTTGAACGAGGAGAAGCCGTGCGCGATCCCGGCGGCCAGCCCGGAGACCTTCTCGACCGGCGTCGCGATGGCGGTCGAGACCGCCCGCACCGCGGTGTCGGCGTTGTCTGCCATCGAGACGGCGCTGTCGGTGACGGTATCGAGCTTGTCGAGCTGGTAGTTCACGCGGTCGACGGTACCGCCGGTCTTCACCACGACGGGAAGCGCGTCGCGCTCCGCGCCGCGGATGAGCGAGGAGATCCGGTCGAAGAGCTGGCCGAGCTTCACGAGGGCGATCAGCGACCCCACGCCGACGAGCACCAGGAAGATCGCGAGAGCCCAGTACGCGGCGTCACCGGCGGAGAAGGCGATCGTCATCGCGCAGGATCCTACCCGGTTGCCCGTGCGGGCATTCCTGGCCGGCCGTGCGACGCGCTCTCGCCTCAGCCCGACTCGGTGGCGCGGATGACGCCGGCGCCCACGACTGCGTCGTCGTCGTAGAGGACCGCGACCTGACCCGGCGCGACCGCCTCGACTGGCTCGTCGAGCTCGAGCGCGAACCCGCCCTCGACCTCCTCAACCGTCGCGTCGACTGGGACGGAGCGGTACCGCAGCTTCGCCCCCACACGGGTTGCCGGCAGGTGCAGCGCGCCCTCCGCACGCACATGGCGCGTGCCGAGCGCGGCGCGGGGACCGACCACCACGATGTTCGCGACCGGATCTGTGCGGAGCGCGTAGAGCGGCTCGCGCGCCGCGACGCCGATCCCCCGCCGCTGGCCGGGTGTGAAGCGCCAGATGCCGTCGTGACGGCCGAGCACCGCTCCCGACCCGTCGACGATCGCGCCCGGGAGGCCCTCGACGCCGCGCCGCTCGAGGAACGAGCGGTAATCCCCTCCGGCGAGGAAGCACGCCTCCTGACTCTCGGCGCGGCCCGCGACAGCCAGCCCGGCAGCGGCCGCCTCGGCGCGCACGTCCGTTTTCGTCGAGCCGCCGAGCGGGAACGCCACGTGCTCGAGGAGGCCCGGCTCGACCGTGGCGAGCATGTACGACTGATCCTTCGCCGGATCGGCTGCGCGCGCGACGAGGCGCCGGCCTCCGCGCTCGACGATCCGCGCGTAGTGCCCCGTCCACAGGAGATCCGCGCCCGCGCGGCCGGCGAAGTCGACCAGCTGCTCGAAGCGGAAGCCACCGTTGCAGCGCATGCAGGGATTGGGCGTGATGCCCGCCGCGTACCCCTGGACGAACGGATCGACGACCGCAGCGCGGAACGCCTCGCGCAGGTCGAGGGTGACGTGCGGCAGCCCGAGCGCGTGACAGGTCTCTCGTGCCCGAACGACCGCGTCGGGTGAGCAGCAGGCACGCTCGCTCGTCGGGCCCGCCGGGTCGAGCCAGAGCCGAAGGGTGACGCCGACCGCATCTGCACCGGCACGCACGAGCGCGACGGCGCTGTCGACCCCACCGCTCATCGCGACCGCGACGCGTGCCGGCTTCGGCGTCGCACGGAAGACGCCCGCGAGGGCGTTTGCGACCGCGTCCGCGGCGAGCGTCTCCCCGGGAACTGCCGCCGCCTCGAGCAGCGTGAGCCCCGCCAGAGGTCGCTCCATCCCCGGCGCCTCCGCCTCGACGATGCGCTCGCCGTCGACCACGAGCCGCGCGTACGCATACTCGGCCCCGCGGGCCGAGTCCCCGATCGCCTCGACGCTCATCGGCTCAGGCTAGCGCCGGGCAACGCCGCTGCCGTGCACGCGAAGGTCTCCCGCGGGTCACTACGCAAGCAATTACTCATACAGAAGGCATCAGACGAGCTGGGCGCCCGAACCGCGAGGGAGGTCAGGGGAGCCGGTCGCCCGGCTCCCCTGGGATCGGAGTGTCAGCCGCGGAGGTTGACCCTGAAGGACACGAGCCGGCGCGTGGACACGCCGGCGAGCAGGTCCTCCCCGCTCTTCCGCGCCCGGGCGAACACGACGAGCAGCTGCTGCTGCCCGCTCGCCGGGAAGTACCGGAGCTGACGCATCGTCAGGACGGCCCAGCCGTCCGCCGCCGAGGGCTGCTCCGTCGCGCTGAACTGCTGGTACGGCACGGCGGTCGCGTAGACCAGCGCGCCTTCGACCGAGCGACCCTTGCAGGCGCTCACGTGGAACCGGATACGGATCGTCCTCGTGCCCGGCGTGACCACGGAGGGCGTGATCTGCTGCTTGTCGATCTGGAGCCTCGCCGGCGGCGAGAGGTCGTCGATGTCGATCGCACCCGTGCCTGTGGGACACCCGGTCGTCGACGTCCCGCCCGTGGTGACGACGGCGGTCTGCGCGGACGTGACGGAGTTCGAGCCGCTCGCGTTCGTGCCGGTCACCTTGACGCGGAGCGTCTTGCCGGCGTCGGCTGTAACGAGCGTGTACGTGCTCTGGGTCGCGGTCGTGATGTCCGCGCACCCCGCCCCGGCTGCGTCACACCGTGACCACAGGTAGGCGAACGCGATGCCGGTACCGGTCCACGTCCCCGGGGTGGCGGTCAGCTTCTCCCCGACCACGGTCGACCCGGTGATCGTCGGCAGCGCGGTGTTCGGGGGCCCGGCCTGGGTCGTGACCGCCGCCGTCGCGTTCGAGACCGCCGGGGGCCCGACGCCGTCGCTGTTCGACCCGGTGACCCTCACCCGGAGCCGGAACCCCACGTCGCCTGCGGCGACGACGTAGGTCGCGGCGGTGGCGCTGTCGATCGGGGGGCAGTCGCTCCCGTCCGCCGCGCCACCGGACGGCGGGCAGCGGAGCCACTGATACGCGAAGGTCGGTGCCGGGGTGCCCGACCAGGTGCCCGGGTTTGCGGTCAGCGTCTGACCCTGGGCGGGGCTCCCCGAGATCGTCGGTTCCGCCGTGTTGGCCGGAATGTCCTGCTGTCGCGCCGAAACCGTAGGAACCAGTACGGCGACGACGGTGACCGTGGCGATTCCCGCCACCACTCTGCGCATCGTGAGGACGCGTCTCGCGGAGCTCGGAAGGAAGCTCATGGCTCCTCCTTTGTCGTAGACGGCATTCCGATTCTCTCAAGGGAGTTAGGCCGCAGGCGGCGATCCCCTCCCTTCAGGTTCCGTACGGCACGTCAGCGACGAGCTCGATGCGGTTTCCCCACGGGTCGCTCGAGTGCAGTCGGAGCGTCCCGGGGATCTCCTCCTGGGACGGCCGAGACACGACATGACCATGCGGCTCGAGCCGCGCTGCGAGCAGCTCGAGCGACGCGGCAGAGGAGACGCGGAACGCAGGATGGGCCTTCGTTGCGGGCGTGAACGGCTCGGCCACGCCGACGTGGAGCTCTTGGTCACCGACGCGAAACCACGCGCCGCCGCGGGCGGCGAGCAGCGGCGGCTTCTCGATCTCCTCCAGCCCCAAGAGCTCGCCGTAGAAGACCCGGGCATCGTCCTCGCAGCCCGGCGGCGCCGCGACCTGGACGTGGTCGAGCCCGACGATCACCGAGAGAGATAGGCGCTCGGCGCCCCGCGTGACCCCGGGCCGGAAAAGCGAACCCGCTTCTCCAGGTGGGTGCCCTGCCGGGTTCCGGCGACGCCGTCACCCGGACCCGAGCTCCCTTCGTGTGAGTGTTGGTTCACGTTGAGAGCCCGAGGCCACGCGCAGCGCCGAGCAACCTCAGTGTAGTCGCCTCCCGGCGGGTGGCTACCGGGTGGCGTAGCGCCACTCCACCGCCTGGGTGCCGTCCAGCCCGACGAGCCGTGCGAGAGACTGCGTGAGCTCGAACTGCCTCCCGGTCTCCTTCAGCTGGTTGTCGATCACCTCGGTGAGCACCGTCTCGCCGCCGTAGCGGATCAGGATCTTCGCGCCGCACGGCAGCACGGGATGCGAGACACCGAGCGAGCGGCTCGTGAGGATCAGGCCGCACCCGGTGCGCTCTGCGTCGTCGCCGGGCGGCCGCGGCGCCGCGAGGGCGTCGTACCAGCCGCCTCCCGCCGCGGTCGCCCCCTGCGGCGCCGAGACGGGGGTCTCCTCGCGGCGGTCGACGACCGCGATGGCCACGACCCCGGCGAGGAGCGCCACGGCCGCCAGCGAGAGGAGCCGCTGCACGACACGGGCGCTCAGCTCGGCGCCTCCTCGACGACGACCTCGAGCCCCAGCTCGTCGAGCTGGGCGGCGGAGACCTCGCTCGGGGCGCCGCTCATCGGATCGACCCCTGCCTGGTTCTTCGGGAACGCGATCACGTCGCGGAGGTTCTCCTCCCCGGCCAGCACCATCGTCATCCGGTCGATGCCGAGCGCAATGCCGCCATGCGGCGGCGCGCCCATCGCGAGCGCGTCGAGCAGAAAGCCGAACTTCGCGCGCTGCTCGTCGGCCCCCAGCGCGAGCAGCTCGAAGACCTTCGCCTGGATCGCGGGCTCGTGGATCCGGAACGAGCCGCCGCCGAGCTCGTTTCCGTTGCAGATGAGGTCGTAGGCATGCGCGAGCGCGTGCGCGGGGTCGTCCGCGAACCGC
>Ga0075418_10008451_pt1 | contig 11552 bp, 6 predicted proteins | sample SoiMetdeltSBSDD2_FD_81776 | JGI IMG/M metagenome (GOLD analysis project Ga0075418, IMG submission 81776) | Bulk soil microbial communities from a Populus tree surrounding site in Tennessee, USA - Soil MetaG P. deltoides SBSDD2 | ecosystem: Environmental > Terrestrial > Soil > Tree plantation...
CGGGTCCGCCCGGCGCTTGCGGCCCATCCAGTCGAAGACGTACGGAAGCTCCTCCGCGAACCACTCCTGCCCGCGACCCTTGTAGGACACGACCAGCGACGGAAATCCCCGCGGCATCCAGCGCTCCGAAAGCATGCGGATCGCGTTCACCGACGGGCCGAACTTGTCGCCCATGATCATGTAGACGGGCAGCTTCTCGAAGTTCACCCAGTACTCGCAGCGGATGAAGAGCCGCGCATGAATCGACGGGTTGACCGGCACGACGCCGGCAAAGAGGTCCGGGTGGCCGCCGCCGAGGTCCATGGCCATCGCGGCGCCTTCGCCGTTGCCGCAGACGAACACGCGGTCGGAGTCCACCTGGTAGGCCCGCCGCAGGTGGCGGAGCATCTGTAGCACCGTGCCCTGCTCTTCCTTCGTGTAGTTGTAAGTCGTCTTGATCGGGTCCCACCACTGCGGGGCCGCGACGATGTAGCCGTGACGGGCGGCCAGGTCGCCAACCACATTGAGCAGCGCATCCGGCGTCCGGTCCATCGCCGGGTCCGCGAGCAGAATGAGCAGCGGGTACGACCGGCCCGGCTGGTACTCTTCCGGCAACCGGACCAGGAATGTCACCCCATTGGGGTACGTAACCGAGGGAGTGAGCGTGACGGTCGCGGTGTCCTTGGGCAGGCTCGACGGGGCTTCCGGCGGCGGCAGCAACGAGACGAGCTTTTCGAGTTCGTCGTATGGCAAGGCGTAGGGCGTCGCGAGGTATTGCTTGAGGGCGGCTTCGCGGAGGCCCCGTTGCGGGTTGCGCAGGTAGTCGAGGGCGAAGACCCGGGCCATCCAGACCTTGTACGCGGACCCGACCTTGGTCTCGGCCGCGACCTTGCCCAGGTGCCAGCCGGTGATGGCGGATGCGATCAGCTCCTCAGGTGACTGGAGCGGCCGCCCGCCGGCTTTGACATCCTTCTCGGCCCGCTCGGCCAGCGTGATAAACATGTCCAGCCGGGTCAGCGTGTCGAGATGGACCTCGTTGCGGACCGTGGCCGCGCCCTCGGCGAGAAACCGGTTGTCGGCTGCGTTGAGTTTCTTGGAAAGCTCGTCGAGAAGCCGCCGGGCGGTGTTGAAGCGAGCTGTCCGAATATCGTATTCGGCCCGCAGGCTGGTGACCTTGGCGGCGATGGCTCGCGGCACGCCCTCCCTGGGGAATGCTTCGAGCGCCTTGATCGCGGCCTGGTGCCGGCCGGAGTCGCGCGCCCGCTCGATTTCGGCCATCAGGCTTTCGGCCCGCAGTGCGTTGACTTCCCCCTTGAGCTTTGCGTACCGCTCCTTTTCCGCGGGCAGGGCGGCGAGCATCTGTTCGAGGTCTTTATCCGCCTCGTCGAGCCAGTCGGCCTGAATCCAGAATCGGATCAGGCGATCGCGCTTCTCCGCGTCCGGCTTGCCCTTCTCCTGCAAGTCCGGGTGATTGACGAGCAGCGAGCGGATGAAGTCCGGCTTGAATTCCCGGGTCAGGAAATACCGAACCACCTTGTGCGTGTGCGAACCAACGCGAATGTAGTGCGGCGTGATGAGGTTGATATGCTGCTTGACGGTGTGCTTGATCCGCGGGTCTTCGTCATTGAACTTGATCTCGCGGGTCCAGTCCCTGGTGTCCCAGGTGCTTTTTTCGGGCAGCCGGGCCGTCGCCGGGAGCGGCTCGGTGCCCGCATTGAATTCGCGCGTGTAGGAAACAAAGTCCTTGAACGGGTTGTTCTCGCTGACGTCCGCGACCTGGGCGGGTGAGTTGGGGAAAACGACCCAGCGCGGGCCGTCGTCGATCGCGACCATTCCCTTCGGATCGGTGAAGAGAAAGATTTGCCCGGCCTTCTCGTCGATCACCACGGCCTTTTCCTTGACCGTCTTGACGCCGCGAATGGTGTACCCGTCCTTGAGGATGACCACGTCCGCCTGGGCGGCCACGGAAAAAAGCAAAACCGCCAGGGCCAACGCGGCGAGCGCCCGGCCGTTCAACAGGAAATGACGCATGGATCGGGTCCGTGACGGAGGCGCGGCGGATGGCACCGGCCGGCGCGCCGGGTTCGGTCTGACGAGATAACCGCTTCCCCATTGTCAACGTTGGCGCGGATTCGTCAAGCGAACCGTTGCGGCGCGGCGACTTACGCCGCAGAATAGACACATCCTCGGAGCGCCACATGCCCATCCGGTTCCGTTGCGTCTACTGCGACAAGCTGCTTGGAATTGCCCGGCGAAAGGCCGGGTCGGTCGTGAATTGCCCGCAGTGCAAGCAACCGCTGATCGTCCCCACACCCGAGCCGGAGCCGGAAAAGACGGCCGCGGCCACGAGCAGCAGTACGTCCCCGCCGCCGCCAAGCAAACTGTTCGAGCGGGATGATTTCGAAGACCTCCTGGGAGGAGGCGCGACCATTCGCACGCCGGAGGAACACCGTCGGCGGAAACGGCCGAAGACTTCGCGGACCGGCGTGCAAAGCCCGCTGCCGCCGAAGCCGTTCCCGGTCGAGGGGAGCCTGCCGGCGCCCGCGCCTCCGCCGATGCTTCCCGGCACGCATCCGCCGCTGGCGACCCCGGCGGGGATTGTGCTGTCGACGGGGAAGCTCGTTCTTCTGGTGGTGGTGGTGCTGGTGCTTGTCGGAGTTGCGTTCGGTGGGGGGATTGTTTTGGGGCGATACTTGGCGACGTCCTGAGAGCATGCTTCTTTGAAAGTCGTGTCGGCTGTGACCATCGCGGTCTGAGCGGCTGGATGCGGTGTTTTCGCCCCGAAGGGGCGGCCGACAATAGCCAGGGGCGGAAGCCCCTGGAAGACACGCCCCAGGACATTTGCCTTCCGCCCCAACGGGGCGGCGCTTGAAGCGCCGCCCAGTTGGGGCGGAAAACCATTTCTCGCCGGCCGCCTTCCAGGGGCTTCCACCCCTGGCTATTGTCGGCCGCCCCTTCAGGGCGAAGACACTGCCGCCTCTTGGGAATATCGGCGGTATTTGACGGCTCGATTACGAACACGACCTATCGCGGCGCGTTCGCCAGTCACTTCTCAAACCGCACCAACAAATCCCCCGCCTCGACCTGCGTGTGCGCCCGCACGACAACCTCGGCCACCCGCGCGGCGCGTTCCGCGTAGAGCGTGGTTTCCATCTTCATGGCTTCGAGCGTCAGCAGCTTCTGGCCGGCCGCGACTTCCTCGCCGACGCCGACGAGGACCGCGACCACGGAGCCCGGCATCGGGGCCGCGACGTGGAGCGGGTTGCCCGGTTCCGCCTTCCCCCGGCGGCCTTCCTCCTTCGCGAGCGACCGGTCCACGACTTGAACGTCACGCGGCTGGCCATTGAGTTCGAAGAAGACCTGTCGCTGGCCATCCGCGTGTGGGTCCCCGACCGTCAGGTACTTGATGATCAACGTCTTGCCGGGCTCGATATCCACGCTCACTTCTTCGCCCGGCTGCATGCCGTAGAAAAACGTTGGCGTGGGCAGGATCGACGTGTCCGAGTACTTTTGCTGATGCTCGACGAGGTCCGCGAAGACTTTTGGGTACATCAGGTGCGAGTTGACGTCATGCTCGGTCGGCTTGCGGCCGAGCTTCTTTTCCAGCTCGCCGCGAATGGCCGCGAAGTCGGCGGCCGGCAGCGTGATCCCCGGCCGGTGCGTGAGCGGCTTGCGACCGCGAAGCACCTTCTTCTGAAGCGCCTCGGGAAACCCGCCCGGGGGCTGGCCCAGTCGGCCTTCGAAGAATTCGATCACCGATTCCGGGAAGGCCAGCTCGCGCTTGGGGTCGAGGACCTGTTCGGGTGTCAGGTTGTTCGCGAGCATGAACAGGGCCATGTCCCCGACGACCTTGGACGACGGGGTCACCTTGACGATGTCGCCGAACATCCGGTTGACCGCGGCGTACGTTTTGCCAATTTCGTGCCAGCGGTCGCCGACCCCGAGCGACTGCGCCTGCTGGAATAGGTTCGCGTACTGGCCGCCGGGCATCTCGTGCAAGTACACCTCGGCGGACGCGGCCCGCTGGCCGGTTTCGAACGGGGCGTAGTTCTTGCGCACTTCCTCCCAGTAGTCCGCTGTCGCCTCGAGTTCGTCGAACGACATGCCGGTGTCGCGGTCGGTGAAGCGCAACGCTTCGACCAGCGCATTCACGCTCGGCTGGCTGGTCAGCCCGGCCATGGGCGCGAAGGCGCAGTCCACGATGTCCACGCCCTCCTCGGCGGCCATCAGGTAGGACGCGATCTGCCCGCCGGCGGTGTCGTGCGTATGGAAATGGATCGGGACTTCGATCTCCTGCCGCAAGGCGCGGACGAGCTTTTTGGCCGCGAGCGGCTTGAGCAGACCCGCCATGTCCTTGATGGCCAGAATGTGTGCCCCGGCGTGCACGAGGTCCTTGGCCAGCTTGACGTAGTACGAGAGCGAGTACTTATCGCGCTTCGGGTCGAGGATGTCGCCCGTGTAGCAGATCGCGGCCTCGGCGATCGACCCGGTGTGGTTGCGCACGGCGCCGATCACCGGGCGGATGTTCTCCAGCCAGTTGAGCGAGTCGAAGATTCGGAAGACGTCGATCCCGGCCTTCGCTGACTCCTTGACGAAGGCTTCGACGACGTTGTCCGGGTAATTCGTGTATCCGACCGCGTTGGCCGCCCGCAGGAGCATCTGGAAGAGGACGTTCGGGATCGCAGCTCGCAGCCGTTCAAGCCGGGCCCAGGGGGATTCCTTGAGGAACCGCATCGCGGTGTCAAACGTGGCCCCGCCCCACATTTCCAGTGAGAAGAAGTCGGCGTGGGCGGCCGCGTATCGCGGGGCGATGCGAGTCATGTCATACGTGCGCATGCGCGTCGCGAACAGCGACTGATGGGCGTCGCGCATGGTCGTATCGGTGATCAGGAGCTTCTTCTGCTCGCGCACCCACATGGCGAAGCCGTCCGGGCCCAACTCCATCAACCGGTTTTTCGTCCCCGCGGGCACCGTCGCGGGAGTCGCGGGCACGACCGGGTGTCCGCGCGCCTCGACCGGGACTTTCGCGCCGACCTCGGGGTTCCCGTTGACGATGATCTCGGCGATGTAGCCCAGGATCCGGCTGGCCCGGTCGCGACGCGAGACGAAGTGAAACAACTCCGGCGTCTCGTCAATGAACCGCGTCGTCGTCTCGCCGGCCAGGAACTTGGAGTGGGTGACGAGGTTCAGTAGGAAGGGGATGTTCGTCTTCACCCCGCGAATGCGGAACTCTTGGAGGCAGCGCTCCATCCGCCGGGCCGCGTCGGCGAAGCGGAGCCCGCTGGTCGTCACTTTGACGAGCAAGGAGTCATAGAAGGGAGTGATGACGGCCCCGGAGAACGCGGTCCCGGCGTCCAGGCGAATCCCGGTGCCGCCGGACGAGCGGTACGCGGTCAGGCGGCCATAGTCGGGTACGAAGTTGTTGGCGGGATCCTCGGTCGTCACGCGGCACTGAATGCCGTAGCCGTGCGCCGTGATCTTCGATTGATCGGCCAAGCCGATTTCGTCGTCGGATAGCGGCTTCCCCTGGGCGATCAGTATCTGGGAACGCGCGATGTCATACCCGGTGATGACTTCGGTGACGGTGTGCTCGACCTGGATCCGCGGGTTGACCTCGATGAAGTAGAAGGCCCCGGTCTCGGCATCGACGAGGAACTCGACGGTGCCCGCGTTGTCGAGCCCGACGGCCCGGCCGACCGCGAGTGCCGCGTCGAGGATTCGTTGTCGCGTCGCCGGATCCAGGTTGGGCGCCGGGGCCAGCTCGACGACCTTTTGATACCGCCGCTGGATCGTGCAGTCGCGCTCGAACAGGTGGACCAGGTTGCCGTGGCGGTCGCCAAGCAACTGGACTTCGATGTGCCGGGCGCGGCGGACGACTTTTTCGAGGAACACATTCGTTTCGCCGAACGCGGCGGACGCCTCGCGCCGCGCCTGGTCGAGTGCCGGCTCGAGTTGGTCGGCGGAGAGCACCGGCCGCATGCCGCGGCCGCCGCCGCCGGTCGCGGCCTTGACCATCACCGGGTAGCCGAGCTTCTCGGCGACTTTCTTGGCCTCGTCGTTCGATTTGACAGGTCCGTCACTACCCGGCAGGATCGGTACCTTGGCTTGCTGCGCGATCTTCCGGGCCGCCACCTTGTCGCCGAGCTGTTCGAGGATCTCCGGCCGCGGGCCGACGAATGCGATTCCCGCCTCGGCGCACGCGCGGGCGAACGCGGGGTTCTCCGAAAGGAAGCCGTACCCCGGGTGGATGGCATCGACGCCGATGCTTTTGGCCAGCCCGACGATCGCGGTAATGTCCAGGTAGGCCCGGATTGGCTCGCCCGGCGTCCCCACTGGGTACGCCTCATCGGCCTTGAACCGGTGCAGGGCGAACCGGTCTTCGTGCGAATAGATGGCGACCGTTCGGATGCCCAGTTCGTGCGCCGAGCGAAAGACGCGAATGGCGATCTCACTGCGGTTCGCGACCAACAGTTTCTGGAACGGACGGACGGGAACCGCGGCCGGCATCGGCGTCTCCGAGGACGAAGGGAGTCGCCGTAATCATACGGCGGTCGTCCCCAGTCGGCGGTCTCTGTGGCGAATGGCCCCGCGTCAGCCGGCCGAGGAGGCGGTTTGGCGAATGGCCTCGCGTCCGCGGGCCGAGGAGGCCGCCATTCACAGCGGACGAAGTCCCGCCCAGCGAACGCCTCCTCGGCCCGCGGACGCGAGGCCGTTCGCCAGCCAATCGCGCAACGAAACGGGCCGGCCCTTCGGGCCGGCCCGTTCGTTGATCTGTTCGCAAAGAGTTACTCGTCGTCGCGGGCTTTGCCGCGGACCGGGATGGTGATCTTGCCTTCGGCTCCATTGTCCGTCACGACGGTGATCGTCTTTGACAGATCCCCGGCCATATTTGGCTGGAACACCAGACGGACGACGTGGGCCTGCTTGGCCTCGCTGCCCTCCGCCACGGCCTTGATCAAGTCGTCGCCACCCTTCACATCGATGATCTTGAACGGCTTGTCGCCCTTCACGACCACGCTCATTTCCTTCGTGTCGCCGACCTTGATCATCGGGAACTGGACAACGGAGGGCGTGGCGGTGATCGGCGCCACCACCTCGACCAGGACCGGGATGCGGACGGTCGGGAGCGACGGGCTCGAGGTGTTGAACAGGATGTCCGTGGTCCAGGCCCCGGTGTCCAGGCCAGGCTTCAGGTTCGCGGAGATTTCGTACACGACCTCAGAGCGCTCGCGGCGGATCAGCTTGAAGTTCGGCTGCACGTAGTCGGTGCTGCTGGCGGCGCTTTTGATCTCGAAGTAGGGATCGTTCCGCATTGTGACCTGGATGGTGCCGCTCCCTTCGGCGCCCTTGCGAGCCTGGCCCATGTTCAACATTTCGGCCGTCTTCGAAAAGTTGTCGTTCCTGTTGGCCCGGACGGACAGCGTCACCTCCTCGTACGGGTTCGAGAAGTTGACGTACACGATGACTTCCTTGAAACCAATGAACCGCTTGGTGTCCATGTGAGCGGTCAGGTAGGTAGACTCACCGGGCTTGAGGGCGTTGGTTTGCAGGCTGGTGCTGACACACCCGCACGAGACGCGGGCGCCGGTGATGTAGACGGTGTTGCCGGTCGTATTGGTAATGCGGAAGTGGTGCACCAGGGTCGGGCCGTACGGGACGGTTCCGAAATCCTTCACGCGCTCCGAAAAGAACTTCTCGGCCTGTCCGGCCTGCACGGACCCGGCCGTCGCCAGAACCCCGAGGATCAGCAAGATGCGTCTGGTCATGGGAACCCCTTTTCCCGTGTTGCGCCGTCCGTTGACCACCACTTCATCGGCCGGCGAAACTACGGTTCAAACAACCTTATGGGATGAACCCGGCGGGCTGCTACCCGGACCGCCGGAGAACTCGCGCCCTTCGTGCATCCGGCACCCGAGCCCGCGGAAAAGCCAGCGTGACCGTCAGGCCCGTCAAATGCGGTTCGATTGATGGGTACGGAACTGGAATGCAGGATACACGCCGCAATGAAATCTACACACCCGACATGACGAAAAATCGAAAAAATCTTCCAATTATCGCCGGGCAAGAACGGCAACGTGTACTATGCTCGCGCCCGCGTCGCGCAGGGCGCGGGCCGCCTCGCTCGCGGTGCTGCCGGTCGTCAGCACGTCGTCGATGAGGAGCACGGAACGCCCCTTCCAATCGCTTCCACGGGCCGCCTGGAACGCTCCGCGGACGTTCTCCTGGCGAGCCGTCCGGAGCTTGCCCACCTGCGATGAGGTTGGCCGCACGCGGCGAAGCCAACCGGGCCGGTGTTGCACCCCTAGTACGGCGGCCACTGCGGCGGAGAGGTGCTCGGCCTGATTATGCCCCCGCCACAACCGGCGCCACCAGTGCAGCGGCACGGCGATCACGACATTGACCCCCAGCGACCGGAACCGGTCCGCATGGTGGCGAGCCCACAAGCGACCGACACATTCGCCAAGCGTCTCGCCAGCCCGGCACTTCATGGCGAGGATCGTGTCCCGCAGGACGCCGTCATAGGCACCCAGGCGGAGGGCCGAGTCGAAGTGAAACCGGTCGTCGCGACAGCCCGGGCAGCCGTCCGCGACGTCGGCGAACTGGCCCACCGTGCTCGTACACCGCGGGCAGGTGAAATGGGGATCGTCCGTCAAGGCCCGGATGCAATCGGGACAGAAATCGTCCCCCGGCTTCGAGACGAGGGTCTCGCACCACGCACAAATGGGCGGGTAGACGAGCTGGCGCACTCCGCGAGCGAGGTCGAGGAACATGCGGCCATTCTAGTCGGCGGTCAGCCGGCGCGGCGGATGGCCTCCGCGCCCGCTCGTTCCAGCACGGCGAGCGGCGAATCCGCTGGGCGCCTCAAGCAGTCCTGGGGGACAAAGAACGAGTGATCCATTGCGAACCGGCCCCGCAGGAGTGCGTGCGACACCACGTCGGTGAATAAGAGCCACATCGTGCGCGGGCCAAACGACCACATCTTCCGCGCGGCCTGTGCCTGAAAACCTTCGTCTTCCTTCAGAAAGTGGTGCAAGCGCATCATCAACGCGTCGTACGCGGACCCAGTGCGCCGGCGGCGGGAGAACAGTCGAATGACCGACGGGCTTGGCGCCGTCCACTCCGCGCGTGAACGGGCTGGAACCCGATGCCGTGCGGCGAAACGAGCCAAAAGCTGAGGGAACCGCTCGGATGTCGCCCACACATGCGCGTCGGTTACGTTGATGTTGACGTAGAGCCGGAGGATCCGCCGCCCGACGGTCGGCCGCGTCGGGAAGTTGTCAATGTGCAACAGGTCGTTTCGTGCCGTCAGTCGCAGGGCCCGCGTGGCTTCCTCCTCCGTGCGCAGCGTTGCCCGGTCGGGAATCAACCCGGTGGCGTACTCCGGGAAGGTCACTTTGAGCCACGCGGTCGCCGCGTCCGAGAACTCGGCAAGCACATCAGCGAGCCGCCGGGCCTCCGACGGGTGCGTCGCACGCTGACCAACCAACTCGGAAGCGGACGGGTCATAACTCACGTCCTTGTGGCCGAGTCCCGCGGTCGGCTGGCGACGAAGGAATTCCAGCTGACCCACGGGTGGTAGTGGAAACGGGCAAACGGGGAAGCTGACAATGTCCGACTGCTCGAGCGCGTCGGCGTTGGAATCGGGTGCAGTAGGTCGTTCGCTCACCGCCTACGCCGACCTCCGCTGAGCCGCCGCGGCGATCATCGTGGCCGGGAGCGAAAGCACCAATCGCGTCGGTCCGCCCGCGACGGGTCCATAGCGGACCTCGCCGCCGTGCTCCTTGGCCAGGCGCCACGCGGCCGAAAGCCCGAGGCCCCGACCTCGGCCCGCCGACCGGCCGGAATAGAACGGGTCGAACAGGTGTTCCTGCGAACGCTCGTCCAACCCGGGCCCGCTGTCTTCGACCACAATAGTGAGACAATCGGGCCGAAGTTGCCCCGATACGCGCACCCAGCCGCCCGCCGGGGCGGCTTCCACGGCGTTTCGAACCAGGGCGGCGATCGCGATCGAAAGCTGTTTCGCGTCGGCCCGGACCCAGAGTGGCCCGGTCAGACCACGCCACTCAAATTCAATCCCCCGTTCCTCGGCAATTGCGACCGCGTCGGCCGCCGCCGAACGAACGAGTTGATCGAGTTCGATCACCTCCGGCCGCGGGACCGGCGGCCGGGCAAAGTACATCAGCTCCGAAAGCACCGCGTGAATCCGCCGAGTCTGCCGCACGATCGACTGCAGGGCCTCGCGGCGACCCTCGTCGGTCTCCTGCTTCAACAGGTATTGGCTGTGCCCGGAGATCACCGCCAGCGGGTTGTTGATTTCGTGGCTCGCGCCGGCGGCGAATTCGGCGACTGCCGCGAGCTTCGCGGCCTGCACCCGCTCCGCGTAGACATCCACGCGGACGGTCGGGGGATCGTCCGTGTCCCGGCCGCCGAGGCGGTCCGCGGCGCGGCTGAGGCGGTCGGGTAGATCGGGGATAGTTCGCGGGTCGGTCCACGCCCGGTGGAGCCACTCGTCGAGGTTCACATTCGCCGCGTACGCCTCGCGGACGCGATCGAGGTCCGGCGACCGCAAACGTAGTTCGGCGAGCGCCGCCGCCAAGTCAAACTCGTCGGCCACGTATAGCCGCGTCTCGGCCTGTTCCGCGAGGACGACCGCGATTTGGACGAGCGCTTGCAGCCGGCGGTCACCGCCGAATTCCTCGACCTCGCCGGGCGGCGCGTCCAGCCGGGCCAAAAGGACCTGAGCCCATGCGGGCATCGGCCACTCGGCCCCGAGGCCCCAGGCGATCTCCGCCCGCCGCAGGCCCCAGCACCGGGCCTGCAGTACAATCGGGTTCGCATCCGCCTCGGCCAAGGTCAGCCATTCGGTCACTGCCCGCGGTTCCACCGTGCCGATAGCGAGCCACCCGGCGTAGGCCAGCCAGGCACCCGTCCACGCGCAGGCCGGCTCGACCGCGCCCGTCGCCCCGGCAAGCAATTCGGCAAAATGCCCCGCCGCCAGTACCGTCCTAATCACGCCCTTCAGCTCAGGCGACGTCCAGTTGACCCAGGGTACCTCGGAGTCGGCGAGCATGCGAACCGCGGCGCGCAACTCTCCTTCGCCAACAACCGCGTGGGCCGCGGCGGCATACGGAAGGTCGCGCGTCAGCAGGAAGAAGAGCAGTCCGGGGTCGGAACGAACCGCCGGCCAGGGAATGGAATGGGGGGAATCCGCGAGGGTGTCAAAAGACGCGGCGTCCGGCCAGAACCAGGACAGGTGAACGGCTCGCTCGCCTGGTCCGGTCGGGGCCACGGGGGGATCACTCCGTTGATCAGAGGTCAGAGGACAGAGGTCAGAAGTCAGTGGTCATCGTTGTTCGACTGACCTCTGACCTCTGACCTCTGACCTCTGACTAGGCCGACGCCTCCGCGGGCTCCAGGTCGAGCTGGGCACACATCCTGTCGATCAGGGCTTCGACTTCGAACGGCTTATGGATGAAATCGTCGGCGCCGGCAAGCTTGAGCTCCTGAATCTTGTCGTCCTCGACCATGCCGGACATGCACAGGATGCGCACGTCTTCCAGGGTCGAGTCGGC
>Ga0075418_10008452_pt1 | contig 11552 bp, 5 predicted proteins | sample SoiMetdeltSBSDD2_FD_81776 | JGI IMG/M metagenome (GOLD analysis project Ga0075418, IMG submission 81776) | Bulk soil microbial communities from a Populus tree surrounding site in Tennessee, USA - Soil MetaG P. deltoides SBSDD2 | ecosystem: Environmental > Terrestrial > Soil > Tree plantation...
CCGGGTGAACGCGGTAGACGCGCTCCCCGCCCAACCGCCCCACGGGGTCGGGGTATGCGACCGCGGCATCGTCGAACGCCGCCACCAGCTCGAGACGCTCCGAAAAGTCTCCAACACGCGCCTCGAAACGCCGCACGGCGCGGTCGCCCTCTTCGAACCACTCTGCTCCTTTCGGATGGAAGACGACATAGCGCACGCCCAGGCCATCGAGCACCCCCAGGGAGCGCGCGCTCGGGAGCTCCAGCAGCTCCGCGTAGACGAACTCGTAGTGCGGCGGGTAGTAGCTGCTAAAGCCGTTGACGAGCGGCATCCAGTGCAGCGTGGAGAAGTGCTGCCAGAACGCTTCCCAGCGCCTGAGCCGAGGCGGATGGGGGGGGAACTCGAACAAGGGCCCAGCGTCGTGCTGGCCCGCCAGCCAAAGGTAGACCTGCGGGACCCGCGCGCCAGTGGAGACCTCCCAGACCGGCAGCGGCACTGAAACATGCTCCAAGGGCAGCAGGAGCACCAGCGCCGCCGTCATGACTCTCGCTGGGCGACACCGGCGCAGGAGCGCGGCCGCTCCCAAGGAGACGAAGAGCGCCAGCGATAGCCGCGTGAACATCAGGAACCTCGAGGGGACTCGGGTCGCCGAGTAGCCAGGAAGGATCGCACTGAGGATTCGGAGTGGGCCCGGCAGGCCACCCGGCAGCGTATCGCCGAATGCCAGCAAGAGAGCGGCAACGCCCAGCACCGCAAACGGTAGCGCCAGGCGTCGTCGTCGCTTCGGCATTCCCAGGCGCAGCCGGCGGCTGGTGCTGGGCAGGCTCGCAAGAACACCCAGCGCTGCCAGGGGCAGGGGGACGAGGCCGGGAAAGTAGCGATCGTCGTAGCGCGGCTCCTGCAAGCCGACGAGGCGACCGTAGAGCCAGTTGTCGGGCAGCGCCTGTCGAAGGCTCGCCATCGTCGCCGGCTGGCTGACGACCCGCTCGGTGTTGATACGCTGCAGATGCCGATGCTGGACGAGATCGAACGGCAGGAGCAGGCCGGCGGCCAGGATCAGCCCGGCGGACAGCGGGCGCCATGGCGGCTGCTCCGGCCTCCATTTGGACGCGGTCCAGAGGAAGAACGGGAACGATACGGCGAGCAACGTGGCGAAGAACAGCTCATAGTACTTGCAGGCCAGGCCCTGCAACGCGAAGGACACTCCGAACCCGATGCCGTCGCGCAAGCGGCCGCGTCGCAACAAGCGCACGAGGAAGAACAGGGCCAGGGGAGTCCAGAAGCTGGATACGATCTGTAGCCGTGCCGCGGAGTCATAGTTGGCTGTGGTGAACGAGAACACGAGCCCTCCGAGCAGGGACGCTCGTTTGCTGCCGGTCACCTCGCGGGCGAGCAAGAACATGGTCGTCGCGTTCAAGGCCAACGTGAGCACATAAAGCAGGTTGTAGGTGACCGCGTCGTTGTGGGTCAGCGCCCAGATGGGCCAGGCCAGCAAGCCTTCGGCCACCATCGGCTCCCCGTATGCGAGGGGGGCGGTGTCAGGGTGGAAGACGTTCGCCTGAAACAAGGACAGCGGGTCGTTCCCGAGCCGGTGGGACACCCAGGACACGGTCCAAGCGAAAACGACGCCGTCGGCGTTGTCGGGCAACACCTGGGCTGGCCGTAGGCTCAACGGGTAGCTTGTCAGGCCAGCCACGACGAGGAAGAAGACGGGGATGGCCAGAGTCATCGCGGAACGGGGCGCCATGGGGCGCAAGGACGCGCTGTTCCAGGACTCAGTTGTCATTCGCTGAATTACGGCCGCGATGGCGACAGGACGCGATCTTCGCGCTCACCTTTCGGCGTACTACCATGCCCGGACCATGCTGTGGCGCCCGGCTGCTTCGAGCGCGTGCCGCTGGCTTGGAGCACGCGCCGTGCCGGGCCTCAGCTTCGTCCTCGTGACGGCATCGCTCGCGTTTCGTCAGTGGCTCCTGCGTGTACGGGCGTTCGATCCGGACGAGATGCAGCACCTGCACAGTGCCTGGTCCATTGCCCAAGGGCAGCTGCCCTATCGTGACTACTTCGACCACCACACCCCATGGTTGCATTACGCCCTTGCGCCGCTGTTCCTGGTGTTTCGCGCCGAGCAAGACTTCGACGAGGCGGTACGGGCGCTAATGCTCGCACGGGGCTGCATGTGGGCGCTCACCGTGTGCTTGTTGCTGGCCACCTACGCGCTGGGCCGTCGTTTCTTCGGTGCTCGTGCCGCGTGCTACGGCACGTTGTTCCTGAGCAATACTGTCATGTTCCTGGCGAAGACCCTCGAGGTGCGCCCGGACGTGCCCGCAGCCCTGCTGCTGGTTGCCGCGCTGTTGGTGCTCCATGAAGGGCTCGGGCTGGACGTGCAGGAACGGGAGCGATCACGTCTGTATTGCTTCGCAGGGCTGCTGCTCGGGGCAGCGCTCATGTTCACGCCCAAAGTGGCCTTCGCCCTCCCCGGCGCCTGCCTCGCCGTTGCGCTGCGGCGCGCCGGCGGCTCGCCGCGGCTTGCGCTGGGTCGGGTGGGCCTCCTGGGCGTTGGTGTGGCTCTGCCGCCATTGGCCACCGCCGCGTATTGGGCTGCGCGGGGTGCCTTCTCGGCGTTCTGGCACTGCACAGTGTACGTGCCGTTGCACTGGCAGCGCGGTTCGGGGCCTCAAGAGCTCATCTCCGAACTCCTGCGACAGGATCCCGTGCACGCCCTGGGTCTGCTCGGGGTCGCGGCGAGCGCCGTCGCGCTGGTGGGCGGGCATTTCCAGGGCACGCTCTTGTGCTTGCCACTGCTCGGGTTGGTCCTCGGCGTGTTCTGGATCCCCGAGATCGCGCGCCAGTACCTGGTTTTGCTGCTGCCGCTCCTGGCGCTCTTCAGCGGGCGTGTGTTCGCTGCATTGACTGAACATGTGCTGGTTCGACTGACGACACGCGCCCGAGAGGCAACGATCGCGCTGGTGCTGGTCGCTCTTTCCGCCCCGTCACTCAGCCAGCAGCTCGCCAGCGCCGAGCCGTCCAACGAGGCGTTCCTGAGCCGGCTGGAATTCGTTCTCGCCAACAGTGCTCCGACGGAGACCGTCCTGGACGGGTTCTCAGGTCTGGGCGTGTTTCGGCCGCATGCCTACTACTACTACTACCTGCTAGGGAAGATACGGGCGACGTGGCCATCTGACGATCGCCGCCGCCTGTTGCGTAGCCTGCAGGTGGGGATGGTAGCCCCGCGCCTGGTCATCTGGGACGAGTACGTGCGCACCATTTCACAGCCGATCAGTGAGTTCCTCCAGCGGCACTATGTATCAGTCGGCTTTGACCCGGTCCGCGTGCGCCTGTTCGACAACGGCCTCGGCCGGTGGGTCGATTCTGGAGCTCGCCTCCTCGGTGCGCCGGCGCCCCTCGGCAGGGCTCATGTGGTGCTGAGCCAGGGGTGGGAGACACCGAGGGCATCGAGCGTTGCGAAGCAGGGCGGTGTGCGTGCCCGAGCACCCCTCTCGGAGCTGCTCGTGCCGGTGGCGGACCCGCGAGGGTACGTAGCCGTCGTCCGCGCTCGAATCGACCGCACGCCCGCTCGGATGACGATGATCGTCAACGGGCGACCTGTCGGGTACGCCACGCTTGCCACCGCGTGGTCCGAGCAGCCATTCAACATCCCAGACGGAGTCCTCAAGCGAGGGATGAATGTGTTCCACCTGTCCTGGGAGGTCTCGCCGGAAGGCGGCAACGGGCCGCTTGTCGCGTCTCTCGAGCTCAGGTTGCCCAGTCGCGACTCGGATTCGACCCGGCACGAGTCACGGACCGAGCGGCCGAACCTCGCTGGCAAACCACTCGCGGACCCACACTCCGGCCAGTGCGTGGCCGCGCTCGCTGAAGTGGATGTCGCCTGGCAGGTAGACGTCCTCCCCCGTCGCGACCGCATGCTCGCGGAGCCTGCTCCAGAGGTCGAGGTAGGGCACGTCGCTCTCGCGTGCCCAGACGTGGATCCAGTCCTGCGGCAGGCGCACATCGTAGCCGCGGCCCGTCTCCTTCTGGGCGTAGACCTGCTCGCGGGAGGGCACCGCAACGACCGCCAGGCGGGCGCCGCTCTCGTGGGTCCAAGCCTTCATACGCGTGAGAGTCGTCAGCGCCGCGTCCCGCGCCTGAAGCGCGATGTCGGGCGGCGGCACCTGCGACCAGAAGCTGAATGAAGTGAACTTGCGGCACACGGTGAAGTCGACCCAAGGGTTGTCGAGGCCGAACGCCGGCAGCAGCAACCTGAAGGTGGCAAAGATCTCGAGCCCGCGTCGAATCGGTGAGGGATCCGCCGCCGGCGGCGATGAGACGTATGGCGCTCGAAGAAACGCCGCCGGCACCCTATCCGCGAGCACCTCACGGCGCAGCACCGCCGTGCCACCCTCGATCCGATGCTTCTGGGGCCCCAGCCAGGTGTCGCGGAAGTCGTTTCCTGTGAAGAGCAGCACGACGATCCAGTCGGGTGAGAAGTCGACGACCTGCTCCCGCAGCTGCAGCTCGATGTCGTCGAGGCCGTAGCCGCCGACTCCGAAGTTGAGCGCCTCGATCCGATCGCGGTTGAGCCCCGACTCAAAGACTCCGACCAGGCTGTGCTCTACGTCGCGCGCCCAGCACCCGAAAGCGAAGGAGTCGCCCACGAACGCCACGCGGCGGGTCGGCTGGCGTCTGGCTGGGTCGACCTCCCGCCAGTGCATTCCGAACTTATTGGTTCGGATCCTCACGCGCATGCCCTTCACCAGTGTCGTCAGGTCCAGGTTGGGTTTCAGCCGATAGGAGCCGGTTCCGGAGGGGTTCTCTCGCATCAGCTCGAGGCCGTGCGGCTCGACCATCAGCTGTTCCAGATGAGCCTCGCGCCTGAGAGCGAACGTCTCGACGAGCGCGAAGCCAGACGTGAGGCTGAACCCGGAGACGAGGGCAGCATAGATCGCTCGCCGTCGACGCGGGATTTCGCCGCCCATGACGGACGTCGAAGGGCCCGCTGACACGCGGAGCATCCTAACAGACCGCCTATGGGCGCCAGCAGCTCAGCGACCGACGACCTCCAAGTCTCCGCCACAGCCACAGGGTAGAGGCCGCCTTCATCGTCCCCTCGAGTTGACGCAACCGCGCGAGCCGCGTGGCGACGCCGTGCCTCGATCGCTGCGACACGTGGCGTAGCCGCGAGGCGAACGGAAGGCGAAGCCAGCTGCTCGCCCCTGCGCTTCATGCTAGCGTCACGCCGGTATCCCTCAACCCAGCCGAGGACGTCAGTGATGACTCGCGATGAGGCGGTCGCCATGCTGCGGAATGGCCTGGGCAGCCTTCCTTCCGGCATCGCGCGAGGCGATGCCTTTGACGCGTTCGATCGCCTCAGGTTCGCCCTCTACGTCGAGACAGCGGAGAGTCTCGTCCGGCAGGCCCATGCGACGTTGGTCCTGGCGCTGCCAGCGCTCAAACCGGCAGCGGACAAGCTCTTGTCGGATTGCGCCAGGTCATCGAGCGAGCCGAACCCGTGACGCGCGAGGAGGCGCTCGCCAGGGCGAGCCAGGCTTCGCGACCGCAGAGCGCGCCCGATGCAGCGTTGATGGGGTGCATCGTCCATTTGATCGGCGGTGCCGCCGTTCTCGTAGGGTGCTGCATCCTCAACCTGCGAGCCTTGCTACGAGCCGCAGTCATGACCGGTGAGAAAGCAGTCGCGACGCCGCGCGGCGCGTCGTAATCCGCCGTGTGGCTCAGCCAGTGAGGCTGCATCTCGTGGACGGAACCTACGAGCTGTTCCGCTGCTACTTCGGCGCACCGCCTGCGCGCGCTCCCGACGGGCGCGAGGTCGGGGCCGTTCGTGGCCTGCTGCGGACCCTGCTGTCGCTGCTTCGTGAGGACGGCGTCAGCCACGTCGCGTGCGCCTTCGACCACGTCATCGAATCCTTCCGCAACGGTCTGTTCGCCGGCTACAAGACCAGCGAGGGCGTGCCGGAGGAGCTGCTGGCGCAGTTCCCGCTCGCCGAGCGGGCCACGGGCGCCCTGGGCGTGGTGGTGTGGCCGATGGTCGATTTCGAGGCGGACGATGCGCTGGCCACGGCCGCGGCGCGCTGGGCGGACGACCCGACCATCGAGCAGATCGTGATCTGCACGCCGGACAAGGACATGGCGCAGTGCGTCCGTGACTCGCGCGTGGTCTGCTTCGATCGGATGCGGCGCCGCCTGCTTGATGCGGCGGGCGTCGTCGCTCGCTTCGGCATCCCGCCCGAGTCGATCCCCGATTGGCTGGCGCTCGTCGGCGACGACGCGGACGGCATCCCCGGCATCCCGGGCTGGGGGGCCAAGTCGTCCTCGCTGGTGCTGTCGCGCTTCGGTCGGATCGAGGCGATCCCGGACGATCCGGCGCGATGGGGCGTGCCGGTGCGCGGCGCGGCGACGCTGGCGCGCGCTCTTGCGGAGCGCAGGCAGGAAGCCGCGCTCTACAAACTTCTGGCGACATTGCGCGAGGACGTGCCCCTGGTCGAGCAGGTTTCCGACCTCGAGTGGCGCGGCGTGAGGCGAGCGGAGCTCACGGCGCTGTGCAACGAGCTCGGCGACGCGGAACTGCTCGAATGGAACTGGGGCGTGTGAACCGCTACTTCTCGACCACCACCTTGGTCAGGCGAACCGGCTCGATGCCGTAGTTCTCGAGCTCGATCGTGCGCTTCTCCTTGTCGAACCGAACCTTGGTTGCAGTCGAGAGCTTGCCTTCACCCTCGCCCTTCGAACCGAGGCGGATCTCGCAGACCATGAACTCGTAGTCGGTCGAGCGCAGGTTGTCGCGAACCTCGCGGAAGCCCATCGGTCGGTCGGTCGCGAAGACGATCCGCTTGCCGCCGCTGGGCGTCTCCTGCATACGCGCGTACTGGATGTCCCAGCCCAGGCTCCGGTTCGTGCGGATGAATCCCACGCGCGGCTTGATCTTGGCGAGCGCCTTGAGCAGCGCCTCGTCGTTCTTTTCGACCAGGGTGTCGAGGAGCTGCTGGCGTTCCTCGTCGCTGGACCATCGCTCGAACACGATGTCCAGAGTGGTGCTGCTGGTGCGGCCGACGCCGGACATGTTGACGGCGAATGCACGCAGTCGCAGGACGGACTTGTCCTCTGCCTTGGCGTTGGCGGGCCAGATGAGAGCCGCTGTGGCGAGAGCAACGACGCTTCGAACGCGAATCGACATGACGAACCTCCTCGGCGGTCCTGCTCACACTCTAATGCCGGTGACGACCCTCACTGCATCGCACTGGGTGATCGCCTACATTCTCGCAAAAGCACCGGACCCCGAGACCGACTCGTTGGGCCAGTCGTAGCGCTAGGGCGTCGTGGACACCCCGGCTGTCGCGACGCGGCGATCAGGTTCCCTCCTAGCCCTCCGCCGAGGATTCATGACACGTGCGCGAACGCTTCTGATCCCATTGTCGTTCCTGGCCCTCGCGTTCCTACTGACCGTCGACAGGCGCGTCGCTGCGCACGGCGGAGGGCGCGGTCAGTTCGGAAAGGAACTGGACACGCTCAGCATGGAGGAGCGCCGGGTCTTTCGGGACGCCAAGGCAGAGTTCGAGGAGGAGGAGGAGGCGCAGGAGGGGCTGGGACCCATCTTCAATCATGTGTCCTGCGTGGCCTGCCATTCCATTCCAGTGACGGGCGGCAGCAGCCCGATCCTCGAGACGCGCGCGCAGAAGCTCCTCGACGGAGTTCTGTTCGAGTTCCCGGGCGGTTCGCTCTTCCAGGTCAGCGCGATCAGGCCGGAGTGCGCCGAGGTCGTGCCCGTCGACGCAAACGTGCGGGCGCTGCGTCAGACGACGCCGCTCTTCGGAGCAGGCCTCATCGAAGCGATCCCCGACGCGCAGCTCGAAGCCTATGCCGCCCTGCAGGCGCGCGTAAGCCCGGGCCAGGCGGGCCGCATGCACCGCATCGTCGACGTGGCAAGCGGTGCGGTTCGGATCGGGCGCTTTGGCTGGAAGGCGCAGCAGGCGACCTTGCTCGCGTTCAGCGGCGATGCCTACGTGAACGAGATGGGGATCACGAGCCGGCTCTTCCCGTTCGAGAACGCGCCCAACGGCAATCTGGTGCAGCTCGCGCAGTGTGATCCCGTCGCCGATCCCGAGGATGCCAACGAGGACTTCGTCGCGTTCGCGGACTACATGCGCTTCCTCGCTCCTCCGCCGCGCAGCGATCAGTGGGAGCGCAACGACAATGCGGGAGGCCATGGTGGTCCGGCTCAGCTGCAACGCGGTCGAGCCGCTCTCGAGAGCGTCGGCTGCGCCGTCTGTCATCGGTCCGGGTTCACGACCTCGAGCCGGACCGCCGCCCTCGATCGGCAGAGGGTGGATGCGTTCTCCGACTTCCTGCTGCACGACGTTGGGACCGGAGACGGGATCGTACAGGGGGACGCGCAAGGCAACGAGTTCCGGACGTCGCCGTTGTGGGGCATCGCGGAAAGCGGGCCGTACCTTCATGACGGATCGGCGCCGACGATCGAAGCGGCGATCGAACGCCACGGCAACCAGGCCGCGGTAGCCCGGGAGGCATTCGGTCACCTATCGGCTGCTGACAAGGAGGCGCTGCTGGCGTTCCCGGACTCGATCTGAGTTCGCCGGGTGCGGGAAGGAACCGCACCAGCTGATTGCGCCCCGCCGCCGTGCGTGCCATCGTACGCCAGCGTTCCATGGTCGGATTCCAGCGGTTCGGGCGCTTCTCGCCGGGCCTGCGCGGGCGGCTGCAGGGCCTCGTCTTACTGGCCGTCCTTCCCGCGGCCGCCGCGGCCGTGGTGCTGGCCGGGTACGAGCGCGAGCGCGAGATCTCCCAGGCGAGGGCTGCGACGCTCGACCTGGCGCGGCTCGTGGCGCTCGAGGAGCAGCGACTGCTCGCGAACGCGCGCAGCCTGCTTGCGACGCTGTCCCAGGACGCCACCCTTTCCAGCGGCAGCCCGTCCGATTGCGCGCAGCGCCTGAGCCAGGTGATGTCGAGCCATCCCCGATACCTCAATTTCGGCGTGGTCGACGAGGACGGAACGCTGCGTTGCAGCGTCAAGCCGCTCCCCGGAGGCGTCGACCTGTCGCACCGTCTTTCCATTCAGCGCGCCCTCGCGCGCGAGGGCCTGGGCATCGGAGAGTTCCAACAGGGCGTCGTCAGCGAGCTGCCGTCGCTCAACTTCGCGTTCCCGCTCTACCGCGCCGGCGGCGCGCTGAGCGGCGCAGTGTTCGCTGCCCTCGACCTGCGCGAGCTGAGCGAGCTCGAGCAGCAGGTCCAGGAGCGATTGCCCCCTGAGGCCCGCCTCACCAAGATGGACGCCCGCGGCACGGTGCTTTCGAGGCGGCCTGACGGGGCGAGATGGGTTGGACAGCCGGTTCCAGAGTTGAGCCAGATCCAAGCCATGTTCAAGGCGGGCGAGGGCGTCGTCCGCGGTTCGGAGCCGGGCGGTGAGCCCGCGCTCCTGGGCTTCGCCCGCGTGCCTGGCCCGCTCTCGGCGGGCCAGGTCTACGTCCTCGTGGGAATCCCCGAGCGCATCGCGTTCGCCGAGGCCGAACGCCTGCTCTGGGCAAGCGCTCTGACGATCGGCGTATTCCTGCTCACGACGTGGCTCACGACTTCGCTCGGGGGGCGCGCTCTGCTCGTGCGTCCGATCGAGCGGCTGGTGTCCGCGGCGCGGCGCGGCGCGGCGGGTGAAACCGGGGTGCGAACCGGTCCGCCGTACCCGAGCGGAGAGCTCGGGGACCTGGCGCGAGCCTTCGACGCGATGGCGGAGGCCACCGACCGAAGCGAGGCGCTGCAGCGCTCCGAGGAGCGCTACCGGACGTTCCTGGCGATGAGCGCCGAGGGCATCGTGCGCTTCGCCATGGACGAGCCGGTGCCGCTGTCGGCCGGCGAGGACGAGCAGGTCGCCCACGTGCTCCGCGCGGCCCGTGTCGCCGAGTGCAACGACGCCTGGGCCCGCATGCAGGGCTGGCCGCGCGCCGCGGACATGATCGGCAAACGGCTCACCGACCTGGGCGACACGTCACGTTTCCTGGAGATCCTGCGCCAACTGGTGCGTCTCGGGCATCGTGTCAGCGACATCCAGCTCGGCGCGCCGCGCGCGGATGGAGTGTTCCGTTGGACGGTGCTGAGCGGCTTCGGCGTTGAGCAGGACGGCTGCCTGGTCGCCTACTGGGTCACCGCCCAGGACGTCACCTCGCGAAAGCTCGCGGAGCGGGACGCCCTGCGGCGCGGCGAGATCCTCCAGGCGGTCTCCGATTGCGCCGCGCGCTTTCTCGCGCCCGGCCGCTGGGACGACCAGGCGAAAGACGCCCTCGAGCACCTCGGCAAGGCGGTCGAGGCGAGCCGCGTCTACATCATCGAGGTTCACGCGGGACCCGAGGGCCGGCGCGCCGCCAGCCAGCGCTTCGAATGGACGGCGCCCGGGGTCGGGGCGCTCCTCGGCCGGGCGGACCGTCAGAACATGCTCGCGGACGCCGGCCTGGCCGCCTGGGCCGAGGCGCTGAGCGAGGGGCGGCCCGTCGCGGCCCGCGTCGACGACGGCCTCGCACCGGCGTTGCGCGACCGCCTGGCGGCCGACAGCGTGCAGTCGCTCGCGCTCATGCCCATCCACATCACCGGGGACCTTTGGGGCGTGCTCGGCTTCGACGATTGCGCGGCCCCGCGGGACTGGTCGGCGGCCGAGCTCGAGGCGCTCCGGGCCGCGGCCTCGTGCGTGGGCGCGGCCGTCGAGCGCCAGCGCGCGGAGCACGAGCTGAGAGAGGCTGAGGAGCGCTTCAAGCGCCTCTCGATGGCCGCCTTCGAGGGCATCGCGATCACCGAGCACGGCGTGTTTCTCGACGGGAACGACCAGCTCGCCGCGATGCTCGGCTGCACGCTGACGGAGCTGATCGGGCGGAGCGCCGTCGACTTCGTGGCGCCCGCGGACCGGGAGCGCGTGATCAACAAGATGGCCACGGCCTCGGAAGAGCCTTACACCCACGCCGCGCAACGTCCCGACGGCACGACTTTTCCGGTCGAGGTGCGCGCTCGCACGATGCCCTACAAGGGTCGTGCCGTTCGAGTGACGGCGCTCCGTGACGAGACGGAACGCGTGCACGCCGGCGAGGCCCTGCGGGCGTCCGAGCGGCGCTACCGCGACATCGTCGACTTCTCTCCGATCGGCTTCTACCGCGCTCTCCCGGAGGGCACCATCCTCTCCGCGAACCTCGCCTTCGCGCGCATCCTGGGCTACGAACAGCCCGAGGAGCTGGTCGGGTTGAACACGGCGCGCGACATCTACTTCGAGGTCGCGGACCGGGAGCGCCTGGTGGAGTCCTATCGCAACGCAACCCGCGCCGAGGAGATCGAGCTGCGTTTCAAGCGCCGCGACGGCTCGCTGCTGTGGACCCTCGTGGACAGTCGCATCCTTCGCGACGCCTCCGGCAACGTGATCGCTTACGAGAACTTCGTCCGCGACATCACTCGCCGCAAGGCCGCCCAGACCGCCCTCGCCGAATCCGAGGCGCGCTACCGGCTCCTGTTCGAGGGCAATCCGCTGCCGATGCTCATCTACGACGTCGACTCACTGGCGTTCCTGGCGGTCA
>Ga0075418_10008454_pt1 | contig 11550 bp, 9 predicted proteins | sample SoiMetdeltSBSDD2_FD_81776 | JGI IMG/M metagenome (GOLD analysis project Ga0075418, IMG submission 81776) | Bulk soil microbial communities from a Populus tree surrounding site in Tennessee, USA - Soil MetaG P. deltoides SBSDD2 | ecosystem: Environmental > Terrestrial > Soil > Tree plantation...
ACCTCCCTCAGGGAGCGAGCAATCCGCGCCGCATTGCGGCGGCGACCGCCTCAGCGCGAGTTCGGACGCCCATCCGCGCGAAGAGGATCGTCAGATTCGATTCGACTTCGCGTTCCTCCAACCCCAAACGTCCGGCGATCTCCCGTAAAGCGGCGCCAGTGGACAGGCACTCCAGGACGGTGCGTTCAAGTGGCGTGATGTGAAGTACGAACATGCGGCTTTTCCTTGCCCGCATTGATACACGCCGAATGTGAAGAGATTGTGTACGCCGCCGAAAAGCGAGGAAAATCGCGCCAATGAGAACACTGGCATCCGTCGTGTTCCTCCTCGACAGCATCATCATTGGCCTCGGCGCGTTCGGCCATGGCCTGCAGGGGCGCCGCGTCCACGAAGTGCTCGATCCCTTTCCAATCGAACCTGACCTCGGCTCGATGATCTACGTTGTCTGGTACTTCGTCAGCGGATGCATGCTGACGTTCGGCCTGACGTTGGTCTGGGTGTGGCGGCGGCTTCGTGTCGGGGACACGCGCCCGTGGTTCGCCGCCGTGTTAATAGGTGTTCTCTACACGGGCATCGGCGTGTTCGGTCTGTGGTACCGCAACGGCGATCCGTTCATGGCGTTCTTCGTGGCCTTGGGGGTCGTTCTTCTCGCCTCAGGATACGTGTTGGTGCGACTACCACCCGTCCGCCAATAGGCCGACTGGCGTTCCTAATCCTCGCCGCATCGCAGCGGCGATCGCTTCCCTTCTCGTTCTCACGCCCATCCTGACAAAAAGCCTTTGAAGACACGCGTCGATCTCCGGCTCGTCCATCCCGAGTCGGCGCGCGATGTCGTCGTTGGCGGCCCCTGTGGCAAGCCACGCCAGGATCGCGCGTTCCGATGGAGTGATGTGCAATACAGGCATCTGTTGCTGTCCCCCGTGCCCCATACGAAGTAATTGTGAGTACGGTTTCGATCAGTGCATCGTCGGCGCGACATGATGCCGGTGCGCCTCGCTGACCTCGCGGACGCGTCTTTCCAGAAACCGGCGTTCGGCACCGCTGCGCGCCAGCGTCGCTGCTGCTGAAAAATACTGCTCGGCTGCCGCGAGATTCCCTTGCCGCAGTTCCAACTCGGCGATGGCCGCAGGATAGAAGGGATACCGGCGCAACCTGTCGCGATCGGCGATGGCGTGGATCGATTCCAATCCCTTCTCCGGCCCGTCACGCTGTCCGATCGCAATCGCGCGATTCAGCGCGACAATCGGTGACGGCGCGATCCCCATCAGACGATCGTACAGATTGACAATCGCGTCCCAGTTCGTCTCCTCGACGCTGTGCGCCGTCGCGTGAACCGCGGCGATTGCCGCCTCTACGTGATAGGCAGACACGACCGACCCTTCGGCGGAGCGATCCAGCAGCGCCAGTCCGTCTGCGATGAGCCGCGCATCCCAACGCGTTCGATCCTGTTCCAGGAGCGGATTCAACTCACCTGCTGAATCGATTCGTGCTGGAAGCTTGGCCGCGTGGAGATGCATCAGGGCCGCCAGTGCCTGCGTCTCCGGCGTCGCGGTCTGCGGCGAGTCGAGCAGCAACATCGTCAAGCGGATGGCTTCCTGGCACAACTCAATGCGGACGGCCGCCTCCGGCGAAGCGCCGTGATAACCCTCGTTGAAGAGCAGATACAGCGCGCGAGCGACCGCCGACAGCCGCGGCGCGAACTCGGCGTCCGCAAGATCGAAGAGACGCCGCGACGATGCCAGCGATTTCTTCCCGCGCGAAATCCGCTTCTCCATCGCCGCGCGGCTGGTCAGAAAGGCGCTGGCGATTTCGCTCGCCCCGAAGCCGCAGAGGATGTTCAGAACGAGCGCGACCTGAACCTCCTCGGGCAGCCGCGGATCACAGCACGAGAACATCATCCGCAGCTGCTCATCGCGGATCGTCGAGCCGGCAAACGCTTCCTCGACCGCCGGAGCAAGTGTCCATTCCGACTCGAGCACCCGACTCAGTTCCGGTGCGAACGTGTGGGCCGTGCGCTCGCGCCTCACGATGTCGAGCGCGCGGCGCTTCGCGACCGTCATCAACCACGCAGAGGGGTTATCCGGTATGCCGCGCACCTTCCACACCTCCAGCGCGCGGCAGAACGCGTCCTGCACGACGTCTTCGGCGAGGGCAAGATTGTGCACGCCGAAGATCCGCGTCAGCGCCGCGACAAGGCGTCCTGACTCGCGCCGGAACAGGTGCTCGCTCAACTCCATCGAGGCACTACATATCCATCTTCATGATCGGGCGGACTTCGACCGATCCGCCGCCCTCGAGAATCGGGCAGCCGCGCGACAAGTCCACCGCCTGATCGATGTCGCGTGCTTCGATCAACGTGAAGCCGCCGACCAGATCCTTCGCCTCGGTGAACGGTCCGTCAGTCACGGTCTTCTGCTGGCCGCGAACCACCTTCCCCGATCGCTCGAGCGGCTGACCGCGATCTTTCAGGTGACCCTTCTTGTCGAGATCGGTCATCCAGGCCATCCAGCGCTGCATGTTCTGCTGCGCACGCTCCGGTGTCCCCATTGCCTCCTGCCGCGCGGCGTCGGTCATTCGATACAGATAAACAAACTGGCTCATATATCGCTGCTCCTTGAAAGCCCTCATCACCATACCTTGGGCGTCCACGTAAATGACGTTCGAACCGGTGACGGCCGGACATCTGAAGCCGAGATAGTCGTCGACCGGGAATACGCTCGAGCCCACACAGGTTATAGGGTGAAAACGACTGGCGAGGTCATGCCGCCGTTAAAGCTGAGTCATTCCTATGACGATAAACGGGTCATCCTCACCCTTGACGAGGTGATCGAATGCGGCCTGCACTGACGGCGGTTCTTGTGTGTTCGAGCATCGCTGCGGCCACCGGCGCACTCAGCGCCGACCCGATCCTTACTCTGCGGGTCTCGCCGACGATGGCCCGGGAGCCGGCGTCGCTGAAAATCGTCGCCATCGTCCCGGCCGACGACAGAAATCGCGGACTCGAGATCATCGCGGAGTCCGCGAGCTACACGAGAAGCAGCCACATACAACTCGATGGGCGCGATGCACAACGAGTGTGGGACGTCGAGTTCAGGGACGTGCCCAAAGGCAACTACGACGTCATCGGTGTCCTGACCGGAACAGACGGACGCCGCGCGACGGTCTCGCGGCTTGTCGTCGTCATGCCAGTGCACTAGGGTCGGCCGTCACCCGCGTACTTCTACGGCTTCTCGATCGTGCAGATGCCATAGCTTGACGCAAAAGGCTGGCGGCCAACTCCGCCATGCGATACGCTTCGCGGCTATGCCCGCGAAAAAGAAATCATCGTCATCCATCGAGACGGTCCAGGCAACCGAGCGCCAGTTCAAGGAGGCGCTCGCTCAAGCGAAAGAGCTGAAATCTCAGTCGCGCGAAGCCAGACGAAAACTGAAGCAGGCGAAGAAGGCTGCTAAGCAGGCGTCCAAGGCCGCTCGCGTCGCACGTAAGGAAGCCGCGAAACTCCGGCGTCAGTACGAAAAGACTGCCGCACGCGCAAAGACACAACCCAAGGCGTCCAAGAGCGCAACACGTCCGAAGTCGATCGTGCGCCGCCGGAAAGCCGAAAAGCCGGCAGTCATTACTGCGAAGAAAACTCGCACGCGGCGCTCACCGATGCCTCCCCGGCCGGAGCCTGCGCCGGCGCAGGAGCTGGCGCCTGCAGGCGATGTCGATTTCGACGTCGCCTTCACCGATGCAGACCTGGAGACCGTCGGACCGAACTGAGCAGCGATTTCAGCGGCTCGACTGTGTTGGTGACTTCAACGCACGTGCGGCGGCGTCTGCAAAATCGGTGAAGATGCCATCGACGCCGAGGGCATGGAACTGTCGGTATTCCAACGCCGGATCGCCGCGGTACGACTGGGAGAGAAACACTGGCTCGCTGCGAAGCGTCCAGACGTGGACGAGCAGGCCAAGCGCATGGGCGCGAGCGACGAGATCGGTCGGCGGCAACAGCGTCCCATCGGCCGTCGCCGGAATGATCAGACGGGTGTTGGGTCCGATACCGTCGGCGTACGATTTGATCGTTCGGAGCTCAGTGTCGGTCGGGATTTTCCCTTCGAGCAACTGAATCAGCTTGATCTTCGTCTTCGGTCGAAGCTCGCGCAGGTTGGTCTCGAACGACTGAATGAAGACGGGCGCGGTCGCCGTATTCCGTCCGCGGCGATCGAGTACGGCGAGCATCCGATCCTCGAGCGGCAGCCCGGCGCTCCGGAAATACGTCGGATGTTTCGTTTCCGGGTAGACGCCAATGGGACGACCGAGCTCCTTCGTCAACTGTTGCGCAAGCTCGATGACCTCGTCAAAGGTTGGCACTTCGAACTGCCCGTCCCACGCGTGGGAGCGGAAGTCGAGCCGCTCACGCGCGCGCAGCGTCTTGATTTCGGCGAGCGTGAAGTCCTCCGAGAACCATCCGGTGATTGCGGAGCCATCGATGGTTTTCGTTCGCTTGCGATCCGGGAACTTCGTCGCCGCGTCGGTGGTACTTCCAATCTCGTTCTCGTGACGGGCGATGAGCACTCCATCCTTCGTGGAGACGAGATCAGGTTCGATATAGTCGGCGCCCATCTCCGCGGCGAGGCGGTAGCCCGCGAGCGTGTGCTCGGGTCGATGTCCAGGTGCGCCACGGTGTCCGATGATGATCGGCATCGACACAGCTGCCGACATCGTAGCTGCGGTGCCAACGAAGAGCAGCGTTGCAATTCCTGCAACCTTGAGTCGCCCCATCACCGGGGTCTGACCCCGGCACAACCGATCACCGGGGTCTGACCGCGCTTGCGGCGCTACCACAGGACTTTGACTCCGAGCTGTATCTGCCGCGGATCGTAGGTCGATGTGATCGTGCCGAACGCGGCGGAACTCCGGACGCTATTCGGCGGGCCGTAATTGACGCGGTTGAACAGGTTGAACGCTTCGAGGCGCAACTGCACTCGCGACTGCCCCGCCAGCGCGACCTGTTTGGTCAGTGCGAAATCGACCGTCCAGAAGTTCGGTCCGTGCACGCTATTGCGTTTCGCGTTGCCAAACGGCTGGCTCGGATCGGTCGGGATCGTCACGCATGCTGGATTGAACCACCCGGTCACTGACTTGGTGCTCGCATACGGATCGCACGTCACATTCGGTCGATAGTTGTTCGCCCCCGCAAAGTCGTTCGTGATACCCGACACTTGAAAGGCCGCGGCGGGATCGTATCGGAACGTCACCATCTCACCCGGCGTCACGGTGTTGATCGCGGCGACCTGCCAGTCTCCCCAAGCCTTGCCGCGTCCGACCGGCAGCATCCAGACGACGCTCGTCGTGCTGTTGTACGGCTGGTGATAACCGGACGTGCCGTAGTCCGCGCCAATGTTGTTGATGTCCTGCGGCCCCGGATAATTTCCATTGATGTTCTCGAGCGCCTGCATCGCATTGTCCTTCGCGTTCGACAACGTGAGCGCGCTGAGCAGGTTCAGGGCGGCCCCCTGGCGCCACTCGAACTTCATCTGCAGCGCGTCGTAACGCGACTTCCCGCCGTTGAAGACTTCGGTGATATCGCCGAAGGTCGGGATCGGCCGGCGCGCTGCGAGCGGAATGGTGCCAGCAGCATTGTTCGGTGCCGCCTGATTCAGGTTGCCCACCATCAGCAAACCCGTACCCTTGTTGCCGACGTACGCGACGTCCACCAATATGCCTGCACCGAACTGGCGCTGCACCGACGCGAACCAGTTGTTGACGACGCCTGAGTGGTAGTCCTTCGGGATGTAGCTGACGAGCAGATTGAGCGGATTGAACGTGGACGGGTCCGTGATGCCCGCCGGGTACCCAAGCTCCGTCGGGCGGAAGCTCGGAGCGGTCGGATCGGTCTGATTGACCACGGCGCGAATGACCTGGGGCGCATTGATCGCGAGAAGGTTCGCCGATCCGATGCGATCCCAGTGCACGTAGCTGATGCCCCACCCGCCGTGCACCACCGTGTTGGCCGCCGCCGTGTAGGCAAAACCCAGGCGCGGCGCAAAGTCGTTCTTGTCTGGATTGACGAGCGCACGGTCCGCTATCGATCCGCTCTTGGCGGTAATCATCTGGACGGTGACGGGATCGAAGTTCGTGAGGTGGTTGTCTTTCTCCCACATCGGCGTGGCGTACTCGTAGCGCAATCCCGCGTTGACGGTGAGACGGTCGTTCACTCGCACATCGTCCTGCAGGTAAGTGAACTGCATTCGCTGGCGCATCTCGGCGACGAAGAGCGTGCTCAGCGCGTACTGCGACCGGAGCCCCAGCATGAAGTCCGCAAGGTTGTAGATGTTGTTCGCCGCGGCGCCCACCGGTCGCGTGAACTGGCCAGCGTACGAATCGAGGCCGAACAGCGGGTTCACGTCCTGCACCTGCACCGCGATGTACTGCAGCTCGTAGCCGGTCTTGAGCGAGTGACGGCCCATCAGCCACGTGAAGTTGACCTTCGGATTCCACAGCGTCGGATACTGCCACTGCGGGTTGGTTGCCTGCCTGCCAAACGGCGCGCCGTTCTGGGAATAGCCGGTAATGGACTGACTCAGGAGACCGCCGGCGATCCGAGCGTCAGCCGGCAGGCCTGGAATCTGGAAGGGTGCCGGCGCGCCAAGACTGGGTGGGTTTTTGCCGGCTTTCGTATTGCCCCAGCCAAAGCGCACTTCGAGCAACGATTGCTGGCTGGTCAGCAGCGTCGCTCCCAACGCGACCTGCTTGCTGCGCGCGTAGATGGTGCCGTTGCCTCCACCACCTGCAGGCAGCGGAATCGCCGGTTGGTCGAACGTGTTCAGATTCCGCCACCCGTAGCGGCCAAAAAAGGAGAGAGACCGGCTGGCCTGGATGTCGATCTTGCCGTCCGCCTTATTCGAGTGATTGGTGAACAGCTGTGAGATCGCATAGTTGTTCGCCGCACCTGCCGACGTAGGCGCCGGCATCGCGCTGAGCACTGCACGCGCGAAGGGCGTCATCGGAATCGGCGTCCCTGCCGCGTAAATGACGCCGGTGCACGGGTCGCGGATGTCGACGCCAAGAACGCCAGCGCTCTGCACCGCGGTCGGAATCGTCGAGAAAATCGCCTGCCGTCGCTCCTGCCTGAAGCCTTCGTAGTCGACCAGGAAGAACGCTTTGTCGCGCATCACCGGGCCGCCAAGAACGCCTCCGAATTGATTGCGGCGCAGCGGCGGCTTCTTGCCGTCGGGCGGCAGGAAATGGGGCGCCGCGTTCAGCTTCGTGTCGCGGAAGAACTCCCAGCCCGATCCGTGAAGCTGATTCGTCCCGCTCCGGAGCGCTACGTTAACGGTCGCTCCTGCTGCGCGGCCGTATTCCGCGCTCTGGTTGTTGGTCACGACGCGGAATTCGCGAACGGCATCGGGCGACGGCTGCATCACCTGATTCGAAAAGCCCTGATTGCTCGTGCCGTACGCGTTGTTGTCGAGACCGTCGATGAGAAAGTTGTTGAAGACGCTGCGCAATCCGTTGACGTTGAACGCACCTTCCCGCGGCGTGCTGTTCGTGCTCTTGTTCAACGCCGACTGGCGGACGCCCGTCGTCAGCAGAGCGAGCGACGAATATTCCCGTCCGTTGAGCGGCAGCTCGCGAATGGCGGTCTCGGAGATCACCTCACCGCGCTGGCTCGTTTCGGTTTCCACCAGCGGCGCCTCTGCGGTGACCTCGAGCCGCTCGGATACCTGGCCAACGGCCATCTGCAAGTCGATCCGCTGACGCGCGCCCACCTGCACGGGGATGTTGTCGACGAGCGCCACCGCAAATCCCATCTTTTCTGCCGTGATGACGTACATTCCTGGACGGACCGTCGCGAACTCGTAGACGCCTTCTCCGTTCGTCGTACGGGTCGCCGACACACCGGTTTCTGAATTGGTGAGCGTCACGGTCGCAGTAGGCACCGCGGCGGCGGTGGTGTCACGGACTGTTCCGACGACGGATGCCGTGTCGAACTGCGCGTAGGCCGGTACGGCGCAGAGAACGATCAGAACCATGAACAAGCGGTAGGCATTCGGGCGCATCGTCACCTCGCTGGATTCCATTACTCGGGTTCCAGCGAGAGTAGTGAGCCGATGTAAACGAGGGTCGAACGCTCCGTGGCAGCCACGTAACGTTCGTGGGACATGCGAGGCCACACACGTGGCCCGCGAACCGACCGGTACTTTGCGCGAGTCCTCGAACCAACCTCAGGCGTCGGATCGACTGAGCGTCATCGCGAGCTCGCAGAATTCCGTTTGGTCTCCGCGGAGGTGTCTGGTGTGCGCGTCAATGCTTCGCTCAGCACGCGTCCCTCGGCGCGAGGAAGTGTCACGCCCGCAAGGAATGCGAGCGTCGGCGTGATATCGACGGGACTGGCAGGCGCGAGATATTCGCCGGGCGTAATGCGCTTGCCCATCAGCAGAATTGGCACGTGCGTGTCGTAGTCGTACGCAGATCCGTGGCCGGTCGCCGTGACACGAATCGTCCAATACGGTCTGGGGACAACGAAGAGATCGCCGCTCCGCTCGGCATCGTAGCTGCGCGCGAGCCGTCGGACGATCGCATCGTCGGCGGATGCGTTGACCATCAGGTCGTCGCGCGTGAAGACATCCTGGACGCCGGGAAGCGATCGGAGCGAGCGGCGGAGCGCACTGAGGACCACGCCGCGCGCCGCGAGACGATCGAAGATACCGGGAGCGAGATAGATCTCATCGTCGAGAATGTGGGACACGTATTTCCCGGGGCCAAAGGCGGAGCGCAGCGCGACGTCAGTGGTCTGCTCGAGCTGTCGCGGATCGATTCGACCCGCGTCGATGCCGCGTGCCACGAGCCGCTCCACCAGCGGCGCCACGCCGTGATCGCTCGACAGCGCGACGACAAGATTCTCGGGACCGACCAGGCGCTCAACGTCTGACAGCAGTTTGCCGATCGTGCGATCGAGGCGCACGAGTACGTCCTGCACCTCAGGACTCTCAGGGCCGTAGTCGTGGCCGACTTTGTCCAGGGCGGAAAAACTGACGGCGATCATGTCCGTGCTGCCTGTCTGTCCCAGACGAAACGTGCGCGCCACGTCAAGCGCCATCTCCGCCAGGTATTCGTCAGAAAACGGACTCTCCTGCCACCGATCGTAGAACCCCTGATCCGGGGATGGCGAACTTCCCTTGAGTGAGTGCGGAAAGCTCGCCGACATCCCAGCTGGGACGTGCACACCGATGGCGGGATCCTCGTAGAGGTACGCGGAGGTCGGCAGCGCGCGGTCCCAGACCTTCGCGAAATCATCCTCTAGGGGATGGCGCCGTACGAAATCGACGACAGCTGTGACCGGTGCCTTCGCGAACGCCGTTGATGTCACGAACGTTCCCGAATCGTCGAACCACACGACCGCGTCGGGCCGACGGCCGGCCAAAGGAATCGCGGCACGCGCTTTCAATGAGAATCCAACCGCGCGGCCGGCCGGATCCAGTTGTGCGCGTAGTTCGTCGGCGAGCGTCGACACGCGGAGCGGCGCGGCACTGTCGCCTGGACCGGTGACGGCCTTGCCGTACGACACCGGCGCGACGTTTCGATCCTCGGTGCACGGCACTTCGATATTCCTGCTCCGATCCCACCAGCTGTTCATCACCATGCCGTGCGTCGACGGGAGCGTGCCCGTGCCGACCGTCGAATGGCTGGCGCACGTCACGGTGCCGAAGTACGGATAATTCGCCTGCCGGAACCACGCTCCTGACGTGAGCAGCCGCTGCAAGCCGCCGCTCCACTGGCCACGGAACTTGTCGACGTAGTCACCGCGCATCTGATCGACCATCAGCAGCACGATCAGTTTCGGGCGGCGATGGTTCGACTGTGCGTGCAGCACCAGCGACGCGGCCACGCAGGCGCACACGACGGCGCAGGCGCGGCGAAGCGTGTTCGTCATCCTCAGAATTCCACCTTCACGCCAAATGTCGTCCACCAACGGTAATGTTCTTCCTGCAAAACCCGCTCGCGCACACCCTGGTAGTACCGCAGGAGCGCGTCGTTGAGATTCATTCCCTCGACGTACGCACGAACGTTCCGGGTGATCGTCTGCGTCGCCGAGACGTCCAGTTGGCTATTGCGGTCGTAATAACGGTCGAGCGCGTTGGTGGCGCCGATGACGTCGACGTACGAGCCGTGGAAATTCACCGCAACACGACCCGTGAAACCACGCTTTTCGTATGACATCGCCAGGTTGGCCATGTGACGCGACTGGCCGGGGAGCGTCGCGCCCGAGTGACCGGGAATCGCTGCCGATGAGGTCGTGTATGTATAGTTCGCATACACTCCCAGCCCGTCGAGCGGCGACGGCAGAAAGCGAAGCTGATTCTGCAGTGCAACCTCTGCTCCACGAACGGTGGCCGCCTCGCCGTTGAGCGGCTGCGTCACCTGATACTGTGAGCCGATGATGATCTCTGTCGATGTGAACGTATAGATGTAGTCCTGCAGGTGCTTGTAGAACAGGCCCGCCGACACGACGCCGACGGATCTGAAGTAGTGCTCGGCAAGCGCGTCGACGTTCCACGATGTCGTCGGTCGGAGATCGGCAGTGCCGAGCGCGATCGTCAGCGCGTTGTCATCCTGCGCACGGTACGGCACGGCGTCGTAATAATTGGGACGGGCGAGCGAGCGCGTCACCGCGACGCGCATGTTGGTCTCGGGTGTCACTGCGTAACGAACGTGGATGGCCGGTAGCGGAATGCCGTAGCTCGTTGTCGCCTCGAGCGGCGCGCTCGAGAGCCATGCGCCGTTCGGCGCAAACCGCACATCGCGGCCGATAAAGTCCGCGGTCATGTACTCGTAGCGAATCCCGGGCAGCACATAGAGCCTTCCGGCAAAGATCTCGCCCATCACGTACGCCGCGCTGGTCCGTTCGGTGCCGTCGAAATTCTCCGCGTCACGTTGGTGGTTCACTGCGACGGTCATCGGTGCGAGCGAGGGGATGCCTCCAACGAGCGATTGACTCAAGTACGGACGCAAATCGTACCGGCCGCTGAGAAATTGCGGTAAGTCGTCGAAACCGGTCTCAATGAAACCCCGCATCGCCAGCGGTGTGTTGCTCGCGTAGGTCGATTCGTTGCGGTCGCGCCCCTTCCGCTTGTCCCGGAACTTCACGCCGGCTTTCAGGAATGTGGCAGAGGAGCCCGTCGATCTCAGCGAACGCCGCACGTTGACAAGGGCCACGACGTCACGGTCGTTGGCGTAGTTGGTCGCACGGATCTGCTGCTGGAAGTTGTAGTTGTTCCGGTCGTCATTGAGGGGATTGGCCTGCACGTTGTCGGGATCGATCGACGTCGACGTCACATTTGGTGCAAGCGTCACTCGTGGCTCGCGGAACGTCGTCGTCATCGTCAACGGGTCGACCTGGTCGGAGTAGGCGGCACTTACCTGATAGTCGAGCGTCGAGGGGGCGCCGATGAGCGCGTTGCCGCTGAGTCCCAGCGAGGCGATGCGCTCGACGTGCGTCCGATCGCGCAGCTCGCGATCGATGCGGCTGTTACCGACGGCCCAGCGGACGCGCTGACGGTTCTC
>Ga0075418_10008455_pt1 | contig 11550 bp, 6 predicted proteins | sample SoiMetdeltSBSDD2_FD_81776 | JGI IMG/M metagenome (GOLD analysis project Ga0075418, IMG submission 81776) | Bulk soil microbial communities from a Populus tree surrounding site in Tennessee, USA - Soil MetaG P. deltoides SBSDD2 | ecosystem: Environmental > Terrestrial > Soil > Tree plantation...
ACATTGAATTTCAGGTCCTGCAAGCCGTCCACGGTGTAGCCGGCGGGAATATTCATTATGATATTATTCTCGATCGTTCGTGCATATGGTAGCCAGATATCGGACTGTCTTGTTGCCAGCTCATGCTGCTCCAGTTTTATTTGTCCACCGATCAATCTACCAACCTCAAAAACATAATTTCTTCCGGCTTTGGATAAAAGCTTTTTCAATGTAAAATTCTCCCTGAACTGAAGCATGGCAGTATCACCAAAGCGCCCATCTTTCAATAATTCAAAATTTTCATACTTGTCAAGATCAAATTCCCCTTTTACATCTGTTTCAAAAAGCTCCATCCTTTTCTTTAGCCGGTCTTCTTTATCCGGGTCATCATATTTTGAAGTATTACTGGTCATGTCCACTACTTCCTCGTCTTTCTTTTTCTTGCTTTTATCTTTCTGCGGTTCTACAAAGTATTTTTGAAAATCGACATTCAAATATTCACGATCAAGATTTGCTTTGCCGATATGACTTGCTTTTTCATAACCGGCAAAAGAACTTGTTCTTGCTACTTTGATGACCTCCATGCTTTCCGGAAAGCTTACCAGATATTCCTGCCTGTCAATATTATCATTGATAGTTGTTACGGGGCCCGGTGTACGATAGTATTGATTCATGGTAGTATAACCGATGCTGTACCCTTCAACGCCCTCAAGATGTTCATACGGGGCAGCAAATGCATCGAAATTGTTGAATGATTCAAAGTAATAATTCTTTTTCTTGGTTTTTATTTTCATTACAAAATCCAGTTCTTCCAGGAACAACGCATCCCGCCAGGCTCCCAGTTTCCTGGGCATGTAAACAAACATTTCTGCATTGATACCCTGTACCGCCAACGCCGAACGGAATGCACTCGCAAAAACCACGCTGTTCATTCTTATTTCATCTTCTCTTTCTTCTTTTTTTGCCTCGTTCTTTTTCTCCAGCTCCAATACTTTCTTATAAAGCTTTTTGCCTGTCATAACCTTCTCCAGCTCGGAATGCACGGGCCCGCGATAATACATTTCCAAAAAAACTTTGCGGAGACAGTAATATGTCTCCCGTATAATGTCATCTTCCGTTTTTATAACGCCATCCGTTCTTTTCTTCCCGATGTATTCAGTGGTATAAGCAACCAACGTGTTCCCGGCGGTTGTTTTATAAAATGCAGCGCCTGCAAAACGTTTATACATGTCTTCCAGGTCAAGGAAAGAACGATCGACATATGCCATACCCAGCGACTTTGATTCAGGATCGTTATCAGAAAGCATGATCACGCGAAATTTGATACTTGGCGTATTCCGCAATTCATAGTTCCATCTTTCTTCATTTGTTTTTTCCCTGTCTTTGTCCTGTAAGTAATAAGCGACATAAGAAAGATTATCATCAAATACCGAAGCCTTAGCGTCCATTTTCAAATTCGGAGCTCCGTTAAAAGCCTTGAATCTTACCTTCATTCCATCAACCAAAGTAAACCTGTACTGCTGGTACATGGTAGGATAATTATTAGAAAGAGAAAAAATAAAGGGAGTGAAAGCGATGCCCTCTGTTCTCATATCCCAATCAATCGTACTGCGAACATTGTAATCGATGATATCCCCTACTTCAAGATCAGGAATTGCGATCTTTAAAAATTTAATACCAAGCTTGTAATAGATCGGTTTGTAAATGGCAGGAATGTCTTTTTCCTCTTCTATCGCACTTTTCATGTCAATATCGACCTCCTTACCACTTGCTTTTATCACTTTGTATTCAGCTTTTCCATCTTTACCCATCGTAACATAATAGAAAGTCGAGAACTTCTCCAATGCGTTTTTATCCTGGAGTTTTATCCTTTTATGAATATACTCTTTGATGCGGACGACGGGTAAATATTTTCTACCGGATGCCAACCGGCTGAACAGGTATTCAGTCTTTTGGCCGATAATGACAGCGCTTTCATTTTTCCATTTATCGGGAATAGCTGTGGCCTCAAACTCTTTTTCAATTTTCTCACCAAATGCCGGTTGTTGTGCATTGGTTATAAAAACCGAAAACAATAATATCATCGTAAAATACCAATTCGGTCTCATGAATAGTAGTTTAATAGTAGCTTGATTGAAATTGTTATTTATTTTTAACAAGGACCACCTGGTCATTGTAAAAAGTATTGATCTCTTTAATGAACTTATTCCACGCCTCAAATTCCGATTTCAGCAAAACAGGTTTATTGACAATGATCAGCTTTTTATATAAAATACTTTTTCCCTTATTCGTGTACGATCCTTCAAAAGAATAATGTGGTGTTGACTTTTTAAGAGCGGTGGGCAGGTAATCTATTTTATACCCGTCCGGTATCACCAGTTCCGTTTGCACATCCAAATAATATTTGTTTGAAAACTCGTAATCATTTTTTCGTTTGCTGTCGAATTCGAGCCCCGAAAATTCCTTGTTCCAATCCATAACAACATAAAGTTCATTCCCGGCCTTTGTCAATTGATGATTTGCTTTGAAATCAAAGGTTACCTCAATCGGCTTTTGTCTTTCTTTGAAATCGGGCTCTTTAATATTTGTCAATACCAGGTTATCGTCACCATGACGTAAAAAAGAAGACAATGCATCTTTCTTTTTATCATTCCTGATAGAAGTATAAACACCTTGTAACAAAGCTTTTGATTCACCATTGTACTCTACCTTGCTTGTCCCTTTTAATGTATCTGCACCGATACTGATAGTAGTGATGGATCTTACCCTGTTTCTTTCAGCAGAAAAATCGGGGATCTTGTCAATGATATAATTCTTTCCATCTTCGATCAGTATCTGTTTGCCCTGTATGCGTTGGGCATAATCATTCAGGGCAATGAAATTTTCAGTACCGTCAAGAAAATATCTTTTACCGCCGGCGATCACGGTACATATCATATGATTGTCCACTGCCAGCGACGGGAGTGTATAATCATAAGGAAGATCGGAAGTGCCGATCCATGTTAACCTCGCATCAAAACCCGCGAGTTTCAGCATTTCTTTTAAAAGATTTGCCTTGCCCTTGCAATCGCCGTATTTCTTTTTGAGAACATTTTGAGCAGCATCAGGCTTAAAACCCATAATGCCATCTTCAAATGCGATGTAGCGTATATTATCCTGCACCCAATAAAAAATAGATTCGATTTTTTCAAGATCCGTTTTCTTTCCTGTCGTCAATTCATTCACTTTATCTTTTAAGGCAGACGGATCGTTGGCAAGGCTATCGCAAATACTGCGATACCAGGCATACAGATCTTTAACAGATTCAAATAACACGTGGCGCTGTCCATTCTCTGTGTATGCTTTGCTTACTGTAATAATATGAGGAAAACTTAATGCGTGATTCGGAGCCGATCTTTCATGTGAATAAGCCTGTACATCTTTTATTTTATAAGTGATCTTGTTGACATCCCCTTCTTTAGCAGTAGTTTTTTCAATGGCATGATTATTAAAATTAAATTCTTTAAGATCGAGCTCAAGCCAGGAAGGGATCCTGAATTCAACCGTTTTCTCCACCGCAGGAAACGAAGTGTGGAAATATTGGGAGGTTAAATATTTCGCATCATGATAATTCTCTTCATAAGTATACGTAAAAGCTTTCCCTTTTTCTTCTGTTCCGAATTTTACAGAACAGAATTTTGAATCATCATGAAAAATATCCTCGCTTTGGTAGGAACCACATAGTTTTTGGATCGCTATTTCTTTTCCTTTCGCATTAATTGCTTTTACATTATCGATGGATACCTGTTGGTTATAAAACAACCCGTCATTGAAGCCTTTAAAGTCCTTTGTCGGCACCATGGTGACCTGGTGCTTTACCAAAACATTTACTTTACCGATCCCGGGTTTGGGATTCGGATTCAATGTAAAGCTGATGGTCTTGGTATAGCTCGCAGCAACAAAATCTTCGTCAGGAAATTTTGTTTTCCATGCCCCGAGTTGTGATGTATAGTCAGCTTGCGCAGAAACGGCAACCGGCAATGTTATAATTGGAAAAACAATAGCACACGTACGAACTAAATCCTTAATCCACATAGGCGACTTGTTTTTTGGCAATAGTAATTACTGCTAATCTAAAAAAACCCCGCCGACCGGCAAATTATTCGGGAAAACTTTTATGGAGGCCTCACTCCCGCATCATTTTTTTGATCAACGCCTCGATTTCTTCAACGTTTGGCTTGCTGAAATAATCACCGTCACTGCCATAAGAAGGGCGATGTTCTTTGGCGGTGAGTGTTCTGGGAGCAACATCCAGGTGGCGATAACCGCCTTGCTCTTCCAGTACTTTATTGAACATAAATGCAGCGGCGCCACCCGGAACGTCTTCGTCGACAAACACAATACGATTTGTTTTCTTTAAAGATGCAAGGATCTTATGAGTGATATCAAAAGGTAATAGGGTTTGTACGTCTATTATTTCACAACTGATGCCCTGAGTTTGCAAAACATCCGCGGCTTCCTGTATCACCCGAAGCACGGAACCATAAGAAACAACCGTTACATCTGTTCCTTCCCTTATCACTTCAGGCATGCCAAGCGGCACAGTAAATTCAAGAAGGTTTGAGATGAGCTTTTCCTTAAGCCGGTATCCATTCAGGCATTCTATGATGATGGCGGGATCATTACTTTTCAGCAATGTATTGTACATGCCAACTGCCTGTGTCATATTTCGGGGCACACATACATACATGCCTCTTAAGGAGTTTATCACCATCCCCATTGGCGAACCGCTATGCCAGATTCCTTCTAATCTGTGTCCACGGGTTCTTACTATCAACGGGCAACTTTGTTTTCCTTTGGTTCGGAAATGTAAGGTGGCTGCATCATCACTTAGTGGTTCAAGACCGTATAGTAAATAGTCGAGATATTGAATTTCTGCAATCGGTCTTAGCCCGCGCATGGCGACACCAATTCCCTGCCCCATTATCGTTAACTCACGAATGCCGGTATCAAAAATTCTTTCTTCACCATACTTTGCTTGCAACCCGCTGAAGCCCTGGTTTACATCGCCAATGCGCCCAACATCTTCACCAAATGCAACTACAAGGGGATTGCTTGCAAACAATGCATTGAAATATTTATTCAATACTTCAAAACCATTGATCAACGGAGCATCTTTTGCAATAACCGGTTTTGTCCCTGCCACTTTCAAAGCACTTTTTTCACCGATATTGTATAAATGAGAATTGTAAAGAAGTTCATTCTCTTTGAGCAGGTCATTGTAATAATCTTTGGCCCAAAACACAGCGTCATTATCACCAGCAGCATTTAAGATTGCGTTTAACTGTTTCATCACATCGCGGCGCATCGGTTCACGATTAGATGAAAGTTCATTGCTGAGTTTTTTAATTGTTGCCGCCTTATTGGGAACATTTAAGGCAAGTGATTCGGCAAGCTCGCTTATTTTCTTAACCTGGTCTTTTATCGGTGCCTGGTAATTTTCCCAGGCCCTGGTTCTCTCATCTTTTACGTGATTCTTTGCTTTGGATTCAAGGCGACTTAATTCTTCATCGGTTGCCAATGCAGAATCCAGAACCCATTCACGCATTTTTTTCAGGCAATCATTTTCTCGTTCCCATTCAAGTCTTTCGGGCGATTTATAACGTTCATGACTTCCGGAAGTGGAGTGTCCTTGTGGCTGCGTTACTTCCTCTACATGAAACAAAGCAGGGGTATGTGTTTCCCTTGCCAGTCTTATCCCTTCTTCAAACGCTTCACACATGCCAGCATAATCCCAGCCTCTTACTTTATAAATATGGAAACCGTTCGAATCATCCTTTTTTTGAAAACCGCTGAGTGCTTCGGAAATGGATCCTTTGGTTGTTTGCAATTTTGTTGGGACTGATATACCAAAACCATCATCCCACACAAAAATGGCCATTGGTACCTGCATTACGCCGGCAGCGTTTACCGTTTCCCAAAAATGACCTTCGGAGGTTGCTGCATCACCAATGGTTACAAAACAAACTTCGTTACCATTATCAGAAAGATGCTTCAATTGTTTGAGTTCTTTAATGCTGCGGAAACATTTGGAAGCAAGTGCCACACCAAGACTCCGTGGCATTTGCCCAGCGGTAGGTGCAAGATCTGCAATCGTATTTTTCCTATTTACAAGATCAACCCAATTACCCTGTTCATCCGTTAATGCAGTACAGAAATGTGATACCATTTGTCTTCCGGCGCTATTTGGATCGTTCTTATCATCGGGGTCAGCGTAAAGCTGTGCAAAAAACTGTTCAACCGTTGCCTGCCCTATTGCGAATTGAAAGGTTTGATCGCGATAATAGCCGCTTCTGAAATCGCCTTCCCTAAAAAACTTGGCCATAGCCACTTGCGCTACTTCCTTACCATCTCCAAATATGCCAAACTTGGCTTTACCAGTAAGCACCTCTTTCCGGCCCAGAAGACTGGCTTCCCGACTAAGACAGGCCATGTAATAATCACTTAAGATTTCATTGCGGAAACTCTCAAATGAAAGTTTATCAGCGGCAAGTACCGAAGGATGAGGGGTATCCATGCGACAAAGATATAGGAAAGGGTATGCGTATTTTTTGTGTGTTAAAAAATACTGAATTTCTGTGAGTTTAGCCTATGGTATGTGAAAGTGATGTCTTAAATTTGAACTCTTAATCGCTGAGAATGAAAAAATTTTTAACCCTTATCGCGGCTGTTGCTATAGCAGCTGTATTACATGCACAAGCTCCCGAGACACAGGATGTACTTGGATTAAAAGAAACCGCTTTTGATTTTGGAACTATTCCACAAGGCAAGCCGGTTTTTCATTTTTTTGAAGTGACCAATAATGGTAAAACACCTATGGTTATCTCAAATGTTCAAACCAGTTGTGGTTGCACCACCCCTGAATGGAGCAAAGAACCAGTTGCTCCTGGCGCTACAACAAAGATCAGGGTTGGTTATAATGCGGCAACCGAAGGACATTTTGACAAATATATTACCGTGATGTACAACCAAAACCTTTCCAAACAGATCAAGATATCGGGAACTGTGTGGAAAGCGCCAGCGGGTTCTGCACCGGAAAATTCATCAATCAGCTTATTAAAACAAAAAAACAATTAATATCATGAAGAAATTATTATTTATTGCAGCAGCATTTGTGGTAGCAACTGGTGCAATAGCACAATCAACCAAACCAGATGCCGTTGCAAAATTCAATGAGGACAAACATGATTTTGGAAAAGTAAAGCAAAATATTCCCGCCGTTTACTATTTCGAGATAACCAATAAATCAGACAAACCCCTGATAATTGAAAATGCACATGCAACTTGCGGATGCACTGTTCCCGAATACCAGAAAGATCCCATCTTACCTGGCAAAACATCTAAGATGAAGGTGCAGTATAGTGCAGCTGCAAGTGGCCGTTTTGACAAACAGGTATATGTAAAATTTGCTGGTGTTGATGAAGAAAAAGTTTTAGCTATAACCGGTGAAGTGTTAGCAGCCGATGCATTTGATGCATGGACAAAAGAAGAGGCAGCTAAGGCAGCAACAGAAAAAACAACTAAGTCGAAAAACAAGACGAAGAATAAGTCCGGTAAATAATAAGTTAGTTTATCATATCGATCCCCGCCGGTGGCGGGGATTTTTTATTTAATTTATTTTACCGCCGTAGTATCGGCAGGAGCAGCAACTGGCCCAACGTTCGTTTCGGAAAACGGGCCTCTTGCACAATTCCAGATCGCTCTCATTACCTGGTTCCTGAAATCCAATTCTTTTCTTAGCTGCACTTCTCTTCTGATCTCCTGCTGCCTGAATAATTGGTATTCGAATTCATTCAGCATTTCTTCAGATCTATCATTTGAACTTGTCTTTAATTGCTGTTTTAATTGTTTATCATTAATGGCAGTTAACCTGAAAGTATACTGGCCAGGTTGCAAACTAGGTTGGCGATAATGGTAAGCCTGGTCTCCTTTAAAGCCTATGGCAACTGCATCATATCGGAACAGCATATTCAATTTCTCTTTAAATGTATTGCTGGTTAGCTCTATTCGTTGAAAACTGGCAAGACCATCCGGTAATAAATATACCCACACCTTATCAAACTGGTGTTGATTTTCTATATGTATGTCTACTTCCTTATAAGTGACTGTTGCTGTTTTTCCGGTTGATGGATCTGTATAGGTCATACTCTCTCTGCCTTCGGTTGCTTCGAATACATATACATCCAAATTCTTCCAGCCAACAGTGTCGATCTGGATATTATAATAGTTTGCCGGTGGCGGAGTCGGAATTGTATCGATACAACTACGCTTAACACCGATCTGCCTGTAAGCATCGGTAAGATTGGCGCAAAATTCTTCTTGCAAATTTTTATCCTCGCGTAGAAAATTTCTTGTCTCCTGTCCTCTTCTTTTGTTATCAGCAATAGCAGCCAGGCGGGATAATTCCTGTTCGTATTTCGCCCATGTTTTTACCGAAGCATCGCGATAAGCTTTAAACTTATTTTCGAAATAGGCGCTCAGTTTTTCCTGCATGCCTTCCTTGATCATTACACCTCCATCTTTTCTTGCAGCGAAGTCCAGGAATTTTTTTCTTACTTCCCCTGTACTATTATCCGCACATACCTGATCGATCACATACATGGGTGTATCCAACGCTTCAACATAAGCCATCAAGTAGTCGACATTACACAAACCATGGATGAACTGCAGCCTTTCTTCAAACTCTTTCGTTGCCAGGATGGTGTTATTAAATTTGCTATCCCAAATAGTTCTTATACGAGAAGGATCAATTTCAGGGTGCCAGTAGCGAGCTGATTTGCTACTATCGGGTTGCGGGTTCAAAAAATCATCATACTTTATTGAAGTGTCTGCTTTTGCCGTTTCAGATTCTTTGAGATAATACTGTGGCGCCCCTTCGGGATATCTATAATCAAGTCCGCTGAATGAATAATACAAACTATCAGTGTACTTTTTATTTGTATAATCTTTCTCCAACGCTTTCAACACCGGAATATAATCAGGGGGATAAAAATCAAGCGAGGTAATATCATAGGTTCTCAATCGTTTTTCTATTGGCTTTGGATTTACCCAATTGATTCTACCACTGCTGTCCTGCACGCCATCAAACAATTGCATGGCGGGATTCACTTTTTTTGTTGGTACGCTTACGTCGATCTTTTTAATTAAGGAAACAGGTTTATTCTTGTCGTATCCATTTATGTAAAACATACCTGCTGTCTGCAGCAATGAACCATTGCTTGTTGTTGATAAACCGTGCAGCATGATCTTATCGGGGCTGATCGCAGTTTTAATTTCCAGCCTGATCTTTTTATTTTCGCTATTGAAAGCATTTGCTGGTATCCCAAACACCACTCCTTCATCAGTTTCAATTATTGTATCGGCAGCATTATCGATAATAAAACTTTCTGTACCTGAAACGGAATTGATGCTTTCTCTTTCCCCGTGCGAGAATATATTTGTTGTAAATGCATAATAAACAAGACCTGCAACAACAATTGCTACTATTCCCCAACGTATAAGCATCCGGCTGATGAATCTTATACGAATTGCCTTCGCAAATGAATTTTTCAATCCGGCTGTTTCAATTGCAACGAGTATTTGCTTTTGAACTGCCAGTTGCTGTTGCAGCTCTTTGTCACCAGCCATTTGCTTTTCGAATGCATTTCTTTCATCCGCAGTCATTTCATTTTGTAAGTACTTCCCTATTATTTCAGTATTGTTTTTCATGGCTCTTAATTGATAGGGTTATAAAAAAATCTTTTGCCTTCTGAAGACACCTGTACTTCTGGTTCTTTGCAGTTCTTTCATCCCCGAACCCAAGAAAGGATGCAAGCTCCCTGTAGTTTTTCTTTTTGAAATAAAACATGATGAGTAGCTTCCTGCACTTTTCACCCAACAAATTGAAAGCAGCTGTAGCGAGTTCATCGTCTTTTTCTTTTTCGATAATTACATCTGCAACTTCTGCCTGGTCGGTGGTTACGGGCATTTTATTCCTTCTTCTTAATTCCTGCAGCCAGAGGTTTTTTACAACGGCAAGCACATAGGTTTTTAAGGACACGGTCAGTACAAAATCTTTATCCTGAACCTTCTTATAAAGAATTATCAATGCATCCTGGAAAATATCTTTTGCGTCGTCTGACGTGCCATTATTGGCGCAGACATACTTTTTTGCGGGCGACAACAAGTTGTACAGTCCATTTGTAGCTTTCTGGTATTTGTTGTTTCGTAAATGTTCTATGATTTGTTTATCAGTCATCTGGTGGTCTTATAATTATTAATGTCGTTTACGACAAAAGGTCATCAAAAAAAGTCAATTTTTTTTTGCTTTTGGTGCAGTATCCCGAAAACTATTAACTCATACCTTTGAAAAATGCTTACAATCTCAAACAGGGGTGATCAAATGCCCGCCTCGCCCATACGCAAACTGGTCCCTTATGCCGAAGCAGCCAAGAAAAAAGGAATAAAGGTTTATCATCTGAATATCGGGCAGCCGGATATTGAAACACCTCCGCCAATTCTCGACGCAGTTCGCAACGCAGATATCAAGGTGCTTGAATACAGTCATAGTGCGGGTAATGAAAGCTATCGTCGCAAACTTGTTGAATATTACAAACGCGTAGGCATCGATGTCACTCATGAGCAAATAATGATCACCACCGGCGGAAGCGAAGCCATCATGTTTGGTTTTTTCTGTTGCCTGAATCCGGGTGATGAGGTAATAATACCGGAGCCGTTCTATGCAAACTATAACGGTTTTGCCTGTGCCGCCGGGGTCAATGTAGTACCGATCACTTCGCATATTGAAACTGGTTTTGCGCTTCCTCCTATTGAAGATTTTGAAAAAGTCATTACGCCAAAAACAAAAGCGATCATCATATGCAGCCCCAATAACCCAACGGGTTATTTGTACAGTCGTAATGAGATGGAAGCATTAAAAAAGATCTGTCTTAAATATGATCTTTATTTATTCAGCGATGAAGCGTATCGTGAGTTCTGCTATGATGGCGAATATGTAAGCGCCATGCACCTGCCGGGTTTGGAAAGGCATGTGGTGCTGATGGATACCATTTCCAAAAGATATAGCGCCTGTGGTGCAAGATTGGGTGCATTGGTTACAAAGAACAAAGATGTTTATAACACAGCCATGAAATTTGCGCAGGCAAGGCTATCACCTCCTGGTCTTGCACAAATCATGGGCGAAGCTGCCGTTGATCTTCCCGAATCTTATTTTGATGCGCCAAAGGCGGAATACCTTGCGAGAAGGGATCTTTTGGTAAGCAGGTTAAATAAAATGACGGGTGTCTATTGTCCGAATCCCGGAGGCGCCTTTTATGCAATTGCAAAGTTGCCGATTGATGATTGTGATAAATTCTGTCAATGGCTGCTGGAAAGTTTTTCCTACAAAGAACAAACGGTGATGCTGGCGCCGGCAACAGGATTTTACGGCACAGAAGGTTTGGGAAAAAATGAAGTTCGATTGGCCTATGTATTAAATCTTGATGCGATCAATGCAGCAATGGATTGCCTGGAAAAAGCATTGGAAGAATATCC
>Ga0075418_10008456_pt1 | contig 11550 bp, 8 predicted proteins | sample SoiMetdeltSBSDD2_FD_81776 | JGI IMG/M metagenome (GOLD analysis project Ga0075418, IMG submission 81776) | Bulk soil microbial communities from a Populus tree surrounding site in Tennessee, USA - Soil MetaG P. deltoides SBSDD2 | ecosystem: Environmental > Terrestrial > Soil > Tree plantation...
CGTCGCCTGCGAGCGCAGGATCTTCGGCAGCAGCCAGAAACCCGCGGCGGCGTAGGCGGCGACCAGCGCCGCCAACACCGCCGCGAGAATGATCCACTTCCGCGCGATGCGTATCACGCGCGGCTCATCGGGGCGTGATCAGCCCGCCGGCTTGACTTCGATGGCGAGCGCCTCGGTGTTTGCGACCTCGACGTGATCGCCCTTCTTGAGGCCCTTGATGAACGTCCGCCCCTCCGGGCTCTCGACCGCGACCGTCCGCTGCGCGCCATCCGAGCGCGTGAAGGTCACCGTGTTCAGCTTGGTATCGACGGAGTCGATCACGACAGTCGTGCGCATGACAACGCCGGCGCCGGCAGCCGGCATGCTGCCGGGCTGCGCCGTGGCCGCGGCGACGTCCGTCTGAACGCCCTGCACCCCCTCGCCCGGCTTCTTCACCTCGGCCGCGAGCGCCTGGTAATAGCTCACGGTCACCTTGTCGCCTTCCCTGACCTGCGGAAGGTTCTTGACCTCGTCGCTGACCTTCACCGTGACGGCACTGCCGTCCTCGGCGCGCAGGGTGACGAGCCGGCTCGCCTGGTCGACGGCGATGACCGTGGCCGTCTTCTGGACGAGGTCTTCCCTCACGGCCGGCTTCGGCGGCGGCGAGGTGCAGGCCGCGGCCGCCAGCAAGCACGCGGCGGCCAAGATTGCTTTCATCGTCTTCATTCTGAAGTCTCCCGTTAGGCTTTCACGCGGCGCCGCAGGATTGCGAGGCCGGCTCCGAACGCAATGAGCAGGAAACCGATGGTACCGAGGAGTGGCGAGCCCGTCGCGGTCCCCGGCCGCCGGGGCGGCCCTTCAGCCGAGAAATATGAAAATCTGGCACTCGCCTGTGAATGGGACCTTGGTCCCATCGCCCGCGTGTTTTGCGCAATAATGCCCTGACCGGACCGATCAATCCTGCGCTGACCGGCGGCAATAGCAATGGCGATCGAACTTCCATTCCCGACAGAGCAACCGGGTGGACAGGCTGTCCGTCGTCTACTCACGTTTGCACAGCAGTCCGCGCCGCCGATCGCCACTGCCCTCGCCTACGTGCTCGCCGCCAAAGCGGGTGCCTGGCTTGCGTTTCCCTCCGCGCCGGTCTCTGCGCTCTGGGCCCCGAATGCGATCCTCCTGGCCGCCCTCATCCTCACCCGGCGCGAACGCTGGTGGATCTACCTGCTGACGGTCCTGCCCTTCCATTTCCTGGTGCAGCTGCCGGACACGCCGCTCGCCCGCGTCGCAATCCAGTACGCCGCGAATGCCGCCGAAGCGGTGCTCGGCGCCTGGGCAATCGTCCAGCTGTGCCCGCATCCGCGGCGCTTCGATCGTCTGCGCACGGTCCTCGTCCTGATCCTGTTTGCCGGCGTGATCGCCCCGCTCGCGACGAGCCTCCTCATGGTGCTCGCGTTCAGCCTCGCGGGCATCACGGCGGACTTCTGGCTGACGGTCGTCGTACGGACGATCACGAATACCTTCGCGATCGTCGCGCTGGTGCCGCTCATCGTGCAGACCACCACGGGCCTCCGGAGCGGGCCGCGGCAGGTTCCGGTCTGGCACATCATCGAGGCGGCGGCGCTCGCCATCGCACTCACCGCGGTCTGCGCTCTCGTGTTCGCCATCCCGAGCGGCGCTCGGGAGCCTTCCGTCGCCTGGCTCTTCGCGCCGCTGCCGATCCTTGCCTGGGCGACCATCCGCTTCCGCGTTGCCGGCGCATGCGCCGCTGCGCTCGTGGTCGGCGCGATTTCGACCTGGGGCGTGCTGAACGGCCACGGGCCGTTCGACATCGAGAACCCCATCGAGAACGCGCTGTCACTGGTCGCATTCCACGTCGTGATCTGCGTGACTTTCGTGCTCTGCGCGGCGCTGCTCGAGGAATGGCACCACGCGACCCGCGCGCTCGCTGCGAGCGAAGCGCGCTTCCGCAGTATCTTCGAGCACAACATCATCCCGACCGCGATCTGGCGCCGCGGTCTCCGGATCACGGACGCCAACGAGGCCTTTTCGAAGCTAACCGGCTACGGGCGCGACGACATTGCGGGCGGCGCGCTCGCAATCGACCAGCTCGTGGCAGGCCTTCCCGCGGGCGAACGTGAAACGCGGGTTGCGGAAGCGGAGCTCACGCTTCCGGGTGGGAATCGCGTGCCGGTCGTCTTGGGCCAGGCGCGCTTCGACGAGGGCGACGGCGGCGTACTTTACGCGCTCGACCTCTCTCCGTTCCGCAGCGCCGAGGCAGGCCGCGTGCGTGCGGAAGGCCTGCACGCCGCGGTGCTCGGGTCGGTGCATGACCAGATCGCGGTTCTTGACGGTGAGGGGAAACTTATCGAGGTCAATGAGTCGTGGTTGCGTGCGGTGCAGCTCGCGCACCCGGCCCGCTTCGATCGCGTGCTCGCGGGCGATAGTTACCTCGGCGCCTGCGCTCGCGCCGCCGAGGCTGGCGACCGCGCCGCGGGCGAGCACTTGGACGCGCTCAAGAGCGTGCTCGACGGACGTGAAACGCGCTGCCACTTCGAGTACACCGAGCCCGCCGGCATGGAGCAGGCGTGGATCGAGGTGTCGATCGAGAAGCTGCGCCGGCCGGAAGGCGGCGCGGTGGTCACGCGCACCGACATCAGTGCTCGCAAGCGCGCCGAGCAGGAGGCGCGCATCCAGCAGCAGCAGCTCACGCACCTCGGTCGCGCGGCGGTGCTCGGCCAGCTCTCCGGTGCCTTCGCCCACGAGCTCAACCAGCCGTTGACTTCCATCCTCGGCAACGCAGAGGCAGCGCTTCGCCTCATCGACAACGGCGAGGCCGACATCGCCGAGCTGCGCGAGATCCTGTGCGACATCGTCCACGCCGACGTTCGCGCGGCACAGGTGATCGACCGGCTGCGGGCCCTTCTCGAGAAGGGCGAGATGCTTCGGCGGCCCGTCGATCTCGGCGCGACGGTGCGCGAGGTGCTCGAGATCGCGAAAAGCGAGCTCATCACGCGTCACGTCCGGGTCAGCATGGAGCTCGATCCCGGCCTGCCCGTCGTGATGGCGGACCGCGTCCAGATGCAGCAGATTCTGCTGAACCTCCTCATGAACGCCTGCGAGGCGATGGGCGGGCTGCCGGTGGCAGATCGCAAACTGAGGCTTGCCACGCACTTTGTCCCCGAGGAGTCTTGCGTGCAGGTGACCGTGGCGGACAGCGGCCGCGGCATTGCGCCGGGAGAGCTCGAACGGATCTTCCACCCATTCGTCACGACCAAGCCGAGCGGCATGGGCATGGGGCTCGCCATCTGCCGTTCGGTCGCGGAATCGCATCGCGGACGGCTCTGGGCGGAGAGCGACGGCCACGGCGCGACATTCCACTTGAACGTTCCCGTGGGAGGGGCGCTCGCATGACTGCCGTCCACATCGACCCGACCGTGTTCCTGGTCGACGACGACGGGGCGGTTCGCGCCGCGCTCCGCCGCGGGCTCGTGGCCGAGGGATTCAACGTTCGCCTGTTCGAGAGCGCAGATGCCTTCCTGGCGGAATACGACCCGGGACTTCCTGGCTGCCTGATCGCCGACGTCGCGATGCCCGGCATGAGCGGGCTCGAGCTCCAGTCGCTCATGGCCGCACGTGGCTACGCCCGTCCGATCATCTTCATCACGGGCAAGGGCAGCATCCCGATGAGCGTGCAGGCAATGCGCGCGGGCGCCGTCACCTTCCTGTCGAAGCCAGTGCGGCTCGGCGAGCTGGCCGCGGCCGTCCGTGAGGCCTTCGAGCGCGACCGCCGCTGGCGCGAGGAATATGCGGAGCGTACGGAAGTCGAGTCGCGCCTCAGTGCACTGACGAGCCGCGAGCGCGAGGTGCTCGAGCTGATCGTGGTCGGCAAGCTCAACAAGCAGATCGCGGCGGAGCTCGGGGCCGCGGAGAAGACCATCAAGGTCCACCGCGGGCGGGTCATGGCCAAGCTGAACGTCCGTTCGGTCGCCGAGCTCGTGAACCTGACCGCCCGGGTCATCCGACGGCCCGAATCCCGGTCCCGCGCCGGATAGGACGAAAGTCCACTTTCCCTCGCCGCTTGCGCGAGCGCCTACTGGCACTGCGATGGATAAAGCACGTCCATTCGTTGCAGTGGTCGATGACGAGGAGTCCGTGCGCTCCGCGCTCCTCCGCCTGCTGCGGGCTTCACGGCTCGACTGCGAGGGCTTCGCCTCGGGCGCGGAATTCCTGCATTCGCTCGCGCAGCGCCGGCCCGACTGCCTCGTGCTCGACCTTCAGATGGCGGGCCTCAACGGCAGGGACGTGCAGCGCCTCCTGATCGGCCGCAAGAGCCCGATTCCGCTCGTCATGATCACGGCGCACGATGAGCCTACAATACGCGAGCAGTGCCTCGCGGACGGGGCGTCGGCCTACCTGCGCAAGCCCTTGCGTGGGGACTTGCTGATTCGTTCCATCCACGCGGCCATTGCCGCAACCCCGTCGCGGTAGGACCAAGGTCCGATGCTCCGGGCCCCGTCATTGACGGACACTTTCGCGTTTTGCACGAGGAATAATCGATGAAGAACACCCTCCTGGCCGGCCTCGCGGCAATGGCCCTCCTGACCGCCTGCGAGTCGGGCCCCAAGATCCGCTCCAACCTGGACCCGGCGGCCAACTTGTCGAGCTACAAGACCTACATGTTCCCGGAAAGGACCGGAACGGACCGCCCGGGCGTTTCGACGCCGATCACGGCCTACTTCAAGGAAGCGATCCGCCGCGAGATGGACTCGCGCGGCTACAAGTACGTCGAGGGCGGGCCGGCCGACCTATTGATCAACTTCAACGCAAACTCGAAGGAGAATGTGGACGTGCGCACGACGCCGGGGTCGACCTACGGCTACGGCGGCTACGGCTACTACGGCTATCGCGGCGGCATGTACGGCGCATCGGCTTTCCCGCCGGAGGTCGAGACCGTCCGCTACCGGCAGGGCACCGCCAACATCGACGTCGTCGACCTCACGCGCAAGCAGATCGTCTGGGAAGGCATTGCCGAAGCCCGCCTCACGGACAAGATGATGAAGGACCCGCGCACCGCGATCAGCAACGTCATCGCCGAGATGTTCCTGCAATACCCGGGCAAGGCAGGCAATTGATGCGGGGTCACCTTCTTTCGAAGTAGGAGGTTTCCGACAGCCCATTCGGAGGGCATCCGGACTTGAGCGGAATGCGTCCGACCGCCATAGTCCGACGACGGGAAGGAGGGCTTTAATTGGGCGTCAGCGACCTGTTCTCCCGGCGCACCGCTTCGGACAAGGCCCCCGCGTCTGTCCCGCCGAAAGCGCACGACGAGCATGGCATGCCGCTCGCCTTCCTCGGCGCAATCGTCGAGTCCTCGGACGACGCGATCATCGGCATGACGCTCGAAGGACTTATCATTTCCTGGAATGCGGGGGCGACGCGCATCTACGGGCACAAGCCGTCGGACGCCGTCGGCCAGCACATCACCGCGCTGATTCCGCCGGAGTTTCGCGACGAAGAGCAGCGAATCCTGGACAAGGTCCGCCGCGGCGAGCGGGTCGATCACTTCGAGACGACGCGGGCGACGAAGGACGGCCGCCGCGTCCGCGTTTCGCTGGCCGTGTCGCCAGTGCGCGATGCGACCGGCACCGTCATCGCGGCGTCGGAGACGGCGCGCGATATCGAGGCGCAGAAGCTCGCCGAGCGCGCGACCGCGCAGCTCGCCGCCATCGTGGAATTCTCCGAGGATGCGGTCGTCAGCAAGACCCTCGACGGCATCATCCAGTCCTGGAACAGAGGGGCGCAGCGGATCTTCGGTTACACACCCGAAGAGATGATCGGCAAGCCGATCACGACGATCATCCCGCCGGAGCTTCACGACGAGGAGTCGATGATCCTCGAACGCATCCGCAACGGGGTGCCCGTCGAGCACTTCGACACGACGCGTATCGCCAAGGATGGCCGCCGGGTATCCATCTCGCTCACGGTCTCGCCGATCCGGAACGCGCACGGCAAGGTCATCGGCGCATCGAAGATCGCGCGCGACGTCTCGCTGCGCAAGCGTGCGGAGCGCGAGCTCGTCGAGAGCCGGCGTCGCCTCGCCGCCGAAGCGGCGGCCCTCGTGCGTCTATCCGAAGCGAGCACCCGGCTGTGGCAGAGCCGCAGCCTCGCGAGCGGCCTCGACGAAGTGTTGCGGACTGTAAAAGAGCTGACCGGCGCGACCAAGGGCAACGTGCAACTGGTCAACGCCGCCCGCAACACGCTTTCGATCGTTGCCTACGACGGTTTCGACGCCGGCTTCCTCGCCGCCTTCGAGCACATATCGATGGACAACAGCCGTGCCGCCTGTGGACGCGCGCTGGCGAGCGGCGGTCCAGTAGCGATCGAAGACGTTCTGAGCGACGCGGCGTACGTGGATTACCACGACGTTGCGCGTGCCGCCGGCTACCGGGCAGTCGTTTCGGTGCCGCTGTTCGGGGCGGACGGCTCGAAGCTCGGTGCCATCTCCGTCCATTTCCCATCGCCTCACCGGCCGACCGAGGCGGAAATGCGCCGGCTGCAGCTCTACTGCCGCCAGGCCAGCGATTTCATCCAGCGCATCCGCCTCGAGCACACGCTGCGCCAGCGCGAGGATGCGCTGAGGGAAGCCGACGGCCGAAAGAACGAATTCCTGGCGTTGCTCGCGCACGAGCTCCGCAACCCGATCGCGCCGATCCGCTACGCACTCGCGATGATGCGCAAGCCGGCCGCGAGCGCCGAGCAGCGCACGCGCGCCGAGGACATCATCGATCGCCAGGCCACGCACATGGGTCGCCTGCTCGACGATCTGCTCGACGTCTCGCGCATCACGCGCGGCAGCCTCGAGCTCCGGAAGTCCGTGACGACGCTCGATTCCGCCGTTGCCACGGCCGTCGAGTCCGCCCAGCCGTTCATCGACGCCAAGCACCATGCACTCCATATCGAGCTCCCGGACCACGTTGTCCGGATGGAAGCGGACCCGGCACGCCTCGCGCAAATCATTTCGAACCTGCTCATCAACGCCGCGAAGTTCACGCCGGAGGGCGGCCGCATCGAGCTCGAAGCCACGAACGGTGACCGGGAAGTCACGGTGACGGTCCGCGACAACGGCGTCGGCATCGGGCCGGAGCTGATGCCGCGGCTGTTCACGCTGCTCGCGCAGGCTCAGCCCGCGCTCGACCGGTCCGAGAACGGCCTCGGCGTCGGCCTTGCCCTGGTGCGCGGCCTCGTGCACCTCCACGGCGGTACGGTCGAAGCCAGGAGTGCCGGACCCGGCCGCGGCAGCCAATTCATCGTGCGTTTGCCGGTCGGCGCTGCGGTGGCGCCGGAGGAGAAGCCGCACGACGCGACGACGCCGGCGGAATCCGCAGGCCTGCGCGTGCTCGTCGTCGACGACAATCGCGATGCCGCCGACAGCTGCGCCATGCTGCTCGAGCTGTCTGGGCACCGCGCGCGGACAGCCTACAACGGCACGCAGGCGCTGCAGCTTGGCGAGAACCTGCTGCCGCACGTCGTCCTGCTCGACATCGGCCTGCCGGACCTGAACGGATACGAGGTGGCGCGACGCATCCGCGCGACGCCCTGGGGCGCGCACCTCCCGCTCGTCGCGGTCACGGGCTGGGGCAAGGAAGAGGATCGCGAGCGCGCCTTCGCTGCGGGCTTCGACCATCACCTGACGAAGCCGGTTGCGCCGGAAGCGGTCGCGTCCCTCGTCACGACACTCTCGCAGTCGACCGGCACGACCTGAGGTCTGCCGCAGGCATTCCCCTTTCTCGATGGCCCGGAACGCGGCGGCTATGATGGTCGCCGGACCAGCCGCGAGGAAGCCGCCATCGCCACCATCGAGCTGGCGCGCGCCGCCTTCGAGCGCGCACTCACTTTCCTGCGTGCCGGCGATGCCGTCATGGCGGAGGAGCTCTGCCGCGATGCGCTCGCCGAACATCCGGGCGAACCGAACCTGGCCTCGCTCCTCGGTGCGGCGCTCAACCGCCAGGGACGCGGGCCGGAGGCCGAGCCGTTCCTGCGAAGCGCGCTCGAGGAGGAGCCGAACTATGCCAAAGGTCACGAGGAGCTCGGCCGCAGCCTGCTTCAGTTGGGCCGGACCGACGAGGCGATCGAATCGCTACGCCGCGCGCTCGCGATCGACCCGAAGCTGCAATCGGCTCATCTCGCGCTCGTACAGGCGCTTGGCGATTCCGGGCGCGCCGCCGAGGCGCAGTCGCTGATCGAGTCGTTCCTGCGCGCCGACCCGGCGCGCGAGCTGATCGCACAGGCAGCCGGGCATCAGCAGGCCGGCCGCCTCGAGGCGGCGGAAGGCATTTATCGCGAAATCCTGAGGCGCAATCCGCGTAATCTCGAGGCGCTCCGCTTGCTCGCAGTCATTGCGATCGAATGCGAGCACTACGGGCAGGCCGAGCAGCTACTGAAGCGCGCGGTCGAGATCGCGCCGGATTTCCTGGCGGCCTGGGTCGACCTCGGGCGCACGCAGCTCGAGCGCTTCGACCTGCCCGCGGCGCTCGCGAGCCTCCGGCGTGCGGAGCTGCTCAACCCGCGCTCGCCCAAGGTGCAGTTACAGCTGGCGCACGTATTGGCACGCTCCGGCCGTCACGTCGAGGCGGTCGAGGCGTATCGCAAGGCGACCGCGCTCAATCCCGAATCGACTGCGGGCTATGTCGGTCTCGGCAACACGCTCAAGACGATCGGCCGGCAGGCGGAGTCGATCGACGCTTACCGCAAGGCGACCGCGCTGAAGCCGCAGCACAGCGAAGCCTGGTGGAGCCTGTCGAACCTCAAGACCTTCCGCTTCGAGGACGCGGAGGTCGCCGAGATGGAGCGCCAGCTCGGGAGTTCAGGCCTCGCCGACGAAGCCCGCGTGCAATTCTGCTTTGCGCTCGGAAAGGCATATGACGACCGCGGCGAATACGCCCGGGCTTTCACCTTTTTCGAGCGCGGCAACCGCACGCGGCGCGGACGCGAGAATTACGACCCGGTGCAGACCGAAGTCATCAACGAGCGGATCCGGAGCGTGTTCGACGCAGCCTTCCTGGGGCGGCACGCAGGAAAGGGCCATCCCGACCCGGCACCGATCTTCGTCGTAGGCTTGCCGCGCACCGGATCGACGCTCGTCGAGCAGATCCTCGCGAGCCATTCAGGTGTCGACGCGACCCACGAGCTGCCTGATCTCGGGCTCCTGATCACGGGAATCAACCGCGAGCGCGGCGGCAAGGTCGCCTACCCCGAAGCGGTGCGCGAGTTCGACGCGGAGCGCTGGGCCGCGCTCGGCCGCGACTATATCGACGCGACGCGCAAGTACCGCCGTGGCGCGCTGCGCTTCGTCGACAAGATGCCGAACAATTTTGCCAGCATCGGGCTGATCGCGCTCGCGCTCCCGAACGCGCGCATCGTCAACACGCGCCGCCATCCGCTCGATACCTGCCTTTCCTGCTTCAAGCAGCTGTTCGCGCGCGGCCAACCCTTCACGTACGACCTCGTCGAGCTCGGCGAGTACTACCTCGAGTACGAGCGCATGATGGCGCACTGGCACTCGGTCCTGCCCGGCCGCGTGCTCGACGTCAGCTATGAGGGGATAGTTGCCGACCAGGCCGGGCAAACACGGCGCCTCCTGGACTTTTGCGGGCTGCCGTGGGAAGACGCCTGCCTGACATTCCACGAGACGGAGCGCGCGATCCGCACGGCGAGCTCCGAGCAGGTGCGGCGTCCGATCTACGACAGCTCGGTCAGCATCTGGAGAAACTACGAGCGCCAGCTCGCACCGCTCATCGAGATTTTGCAGGGCAAATTGCCGCAACTTGGCCGGGATGCCGCACTTCGTCTATCCTCGGACGCAACGGCATCGGAGGAACGCAAATGAGCACCAAGCGCGAATCGAAGGCGCCGGTCTCCCCGATTGCGTATGCAGTCTCGGTGACGCTGGCAGGCGGCGTTGCTCCGGCGGCGATGGCGCAGCAGCAACAGCCCCAGGCCGCGGACCTCGATGCCGTCATCGTGACGGCCCGCAAGCGCGAGGAGACTCTCCTCGACATCCCGCAGGAGATCCAGGCGATCTCGCAGCAGCAGCTCGAGCGCGCGAACCTCGACAGTGTCGAGGATTTTTCGCGCTTCGTCCCGAGCCTGTCGTACACCGCGACGGTGCCCGGACGCGGAACCATCTATTTCCGCGGCGTCGCCGACGATTCCTCCTCGTTCATTGCCGACGCATCTGCCGCCATCTATCTCGACGAGCAACCCCTTACGCAGAGCTCGCTGCAGCCGGAGATCCGGCTGATCGACATCGAGCGCATCGAGGCGCTGCCGGGACCGCAGGGCACGCTATACGGCGCGAGCTCGCAGGCAGGGACACTGCGTTACATCACGAACAAGCCGGACCCGACCGCGTTCACGACCGACGTGTCGCTCGACGCCTATACCGTGGACCACGGCGACGAGGGATACGAATTATCCGGCGTCGTGAACGTTCCGCTCGGCGACACCGTCGCGCTCCGGGTCGTCGGCTTCTCCGCACGCGATGCGGGATTCATCGACAACGTGCTCGGCACCAGCCTTGGCGGCACTTTCGACAATGCCGAGTTCGTGGAAGACGACGTCAACCACTCCGAGCATGCCGGCGGCCGCGCGGCGCTGCGTTGGCTGCCCAACGAGAGCTGGACGGTGGATGCCAGCGCCGTCTACCAGCAGATGGATGCCAACAGTTACGCCGAAGAAGACCTGTCGAACGGCATCAATGGGCACACGGAGCTCGAGGGCCGCGAGCTCTCGGTCGTGCGCTTCCTCGACGAGAGCCGAAGCGACGAGTGGACGCAGCTCGCGCTGACGCTGCAGGGTGACCTCGGGTTTGCCCAGTTCACGTCGGCCACCAGCTACTTCACGCGACGGATCGCCTACCACCAGGACAACACCGACTACACCTTCTACCTGAGCCACGCCTTCGGGGCGAATTACGCGGTATACGACCTCGGCCCCGATCCGGTCGGTCTCGGCTGGCGCGACGGGCCATTCACCGACCGCATCGCGCAGGAATTCCGCCTGCAGGGCTCGACGGAAAAGCTGACCTGGGTCACGGGGCTTTTCTACGAGCACATCGAGGAAGGATTCAACTTCTTCAGCCGCATCCGGGACTACGAGGACACGCCGGGTTTTACGGCGCGCCAGTACTACGCGATCTACTACAACGAGGACCCGATCGAGCCCGGCTCGACGGACAACGCTTTCTATCACGCGAAGAACGACCAGACGACGGAACAGTACGCCGTCTTCGGCGAAGTGACGTATTCCCCGAACGAAGACTGGTCGTTTACGGCTGGCCTTCGCTGGTTCGACCACACGCGCACGCGCAACTACTTCACGCAGCAGCCGAATGGCCACTCCAGCTCGCTGCTTCCGACCGCGGAAAATTCGACCAGCGACGTCACGAAGAAGCTCTCGATCCAGTACAACTTCAACGAGAACGCGATGGTGTACGCGCTCTATTCTGACGGATTTCGCGCCGGCGGCCGCAACGTCGTGCGCCCCAATACCGTCCTGCCTGCCGACTACGAG
>Ga0075418_10008457_pt1 | contig 11542 bp, 6 predicted proteins | sample SoiMetdeltSBSDD2_FD_81776 | JGI IMG/M metagenome (GOLD analysis project Ga0075418, IMG submission 81776) | Bulk soil microbial communities from a Populus tree surrounding site in Tennessee, USA - Soil MetaG P. deltoides SBSDD2 | ecosystem: Environmental > Terrestrial > Soil > Tree plantation...
AAAAACGTATTTAGGGTAAATATCTTCCCACGCCTTTCTAACTAAGTCAATGGTCTCCAGCATTCTGGCTGATTCAATCCTAACGGCCCCATTGTAATAGGCAGTCGTTCCGCATAATATTATCATTGGGCTAAGCTTGGCTTGGAGAGGCAGTGCGTTGAAATCCTTTATAACTCCGGTTACCAGGGCTTTATTTCCCCATACGTCAATCGGCGTGCCTACAGCATCAGCGGGATTCTCAAATCCCAACGCTTTGGCTAGTGATTCATTGATTAGGAACCTGTTTGCAGTGTCGCATTTGACGAGGTTTTCTCCGTATAAAAGCTGAATCTGGTAAGTGCTAACAAAATCCTCGTTGGCGAACTTTACAGCGGCATCGCTTTTGACGAGCTTGTCGCCAATCCGTGCCTCAAGATCGCCGCCCCAATTATTACCTGAGATCGCGCCCGTGTTGCTCATCGTCGCATTTTGCACTCCCGGTATCACCTTAAGCCTGTCTTTGAGCCGACTGATGATTTCGGGCTTGTTCTCCGGTAACTCAAATTCCACGATCGCATTGCTATTTATACCGATAGGTTGCGACATGAAATGGTTGATCTGCTGCACGACGATAATTGTGCAAACGACAAGAACCTGTGAAATGACCAATTGAAAGACTATAAGGCTTCTCCTCAGTGTCATTCCTTTGCCACTTCCCGTCAGCTTGTTTTTCAAAGCGGTAACAGGTTGAAACCGGGAGAGAGTCAAACCGGGGTAAAGTCCCGCCAGTAACGTAATCGCTATTGGCAGCACAATCAAGAAGACTGCCGTTGCAGGATCACCGAGGGGATGAAATGTCAGCCTGTATTCCAATACGCTTGATAGTTGTATCAGCGCCAGCTCAATCAACCCTGCTGATATAATCATGGACAAGAATGTGATTGTGAATGTTTCACCCAGGAATTGTAATACTAGTTGTGAACGACTGCTTCCCATTACTTTGCGAACACCTGCTTCCTTGGAACGATCGATTATCAAAACCGTATTCAGATTGATAAAGTTGATACAGGCGGTCAACAATAGAAGTACTCCGATCAAACCCAGTGTTAATAGTCGTTGATAGGAAACCACGCGACCGCCACCCATAATGTGGAACTCTGTGTTGAAGTGGAGTTCTTTCAGAGGTTGTAAGAAGTAGTTTCGGTTTTTACCGTCTTCTTCATTTTTCCCCGTAAAGTATTTTTGGTGCCAGCCTTTAAGCTTTGCATCAAAGTCCCTTTGATTGACTCCAGCCTTCAGCTTTACAAAACAATTTAATGATGATGCCCCCGCTGACCATTCATCCCAGCCACGCTTGATCGACCCGAGATTATTGCTAAGTAATACGCGGAATTTAAAGTCAGTATTTAGCGGAGGATCTTTAATAACACCGGCGACTGTAGCATCAAACTCACTATTGAAATTTATTACCTTGTTTACAACGGATGTCGTACCAAAGTATTTGATAGCCATGGATTCAGCCAATACTACTGTCTTTTCCCTTTTAAGTGCATCCGAATTACCTTCGATCCATTCATAGTGGAAGATCTTCAAGAATTCGGGGTCAACAAACACAACTCCTTGTTCTTTGAATTTCTCCGTAGAGTTGTCAGCTCGCGTAATCGTTATTACAGGATCACTCATGTTATTATCGGCGAGCGCTACATATTCGAGATCGGGAAAATCTTGCCTAAGCGCTGGAGGCATCGGATACGTCATTGCCGCGCTGAATGCAGGCTTAGGGCTATTTATATATTCATGAACGACTCGATAAATGCGGTCTTTCTCGTAATGATAATTATCGAAGCTAAGTTCGAATCGCAGGATAAGGAAGATGACTGTGGTGCAAGTAATTCCTAGCGATAATCCCAGCAAGTTTATAAAGGCGTGTGTTCTGTTTCGCCAAAGGGATCGCAGATGTGATATGAGGTAGTGCTTAATCATGGTAGCATATATAGTATTACATGTAATGCTAACTGCGTACCAATATTTTAAAGCATTGATAATTAGATAGTTATAGATATACTTAGTCTGTGACTTTTGATTGGCTGTAACGATTCCGATACATTATTTTTTTCAATAATGATACACGGGTAGCCTTAGTCGCCGCCTTCAGAAATACAGTCTATACCTTGTTTATCAATGGTCTGAAGCCTTCGTTTATCGCGGCTAAATCTCCATGCCTGTTTCACTGGCTTCATCACTTCCTCTGTCCCCGATTTTACCAACGCAACGATCTCACCATTTTCGATCTCATTCTGACGGCAAAACGCTGTCTTGATTTGCCATCCTTGCGGGACATTCTTGTATTCGAGTACTTCCAATACGGTGTATTCCTTGTCCTTTGGATCTTCCTGAATGCTGAAAAACACAACTGCGTCTGATCCCTTTTGGAAATGATCTACTGTTATCGATTCGGGGTCATTGACATTTGTGATCAGGCTTCCTGCACGAAACTCGTAGCCTTTAAGAAAGGATATTGATTTTGAATCCTTGTATTTGGTTCCAATGAGTTTTTTCATGCCGCCAGCATATGTGCCTTGAGCGATCGATGAGATACTCACGGATAACAGGGCGAAAAGAAGAAATGTTTGCCTCATGTGAAGTTTGATTGCTATGAAATATACCTGAATTTTGGCTAGCTTTCAGAACACGTTGTAAAGTTTGATGGTGAAAGTGTTTCGAACATCGAGGTTCCTGTTGGCTCCATTGTTTTCGGTGCTATCTTCTGTATTTATGACAGGATGTTCAAAGGATAATGACGTTGGACTTATTTATAGCGTGCCCCTTGAATACCAAACTTTTGTTGATACTTTTCTATACGAAGCGGCTCTTCGCGGATATTCTATCGAGATAAAAAGTCTTATAATAAATTTCGATGCAACTTTGGAAGAACCTCACTGCGCCAAGTGCAATTCAAGATCGTTGAATAAACGGGTTCAAAAAATCATTTCGATCAATCCAAACATACAGTGTTGGTTTACACAAGAACAGCAAGAAACTCTTGTATTTCACGAACTGGGACATTGTATTCTGGGGAGACCACATGAGGATGGGAGGTTACCAAACGGAGACTTCAAGAGTCTTATGAATGCAAACGACTTAAGTCCATATTCGTCATGTGTCTATCCGGTCGACAATGAACCTTGTGACGACAGATATAAGCGTCCCTACTACCTCGACGAACTTTTTGATGAAAAAACCCCTGTTCCTGATTGGGGAATATGAAGCTAGAGTGACTTGACTTTTTCTTTGAAACCTTCCAGCGTAAGTGGCTTATAAATAATCCCTGTAAATCCAGCCTGTTTTAGCTCCGCTGATTGTTTTTCATCGATGTAATTCGAAACTACGAACGATTTGAAATTATTTCCTTTAATGGATTTCAATTCCGTCAAGAAATGATTGGCATAAACGCCGGGGGCAAGATAATAATCGATAACTGCTACATCGAAATCATTTTGTTGCGCCCAATTGGCAGCATCTTTAACGGATGTAAATCCCACCACGTCAAACTCCAGGGCCAGCAACTTCTTGTTTATAAACAAATCGAGATCTTCGTCGTCTAGTATTAATATCTTCACCCTGGAAACATTTTTGCTAAAGATATGATCTTAAAAAAATCAACAGCTATTGATCTTGAAAATTTATTTTACTTCTTTATACCGCTTCGGAAGTACATGTAACTCTTGTTTAAAGTAAATCTAAATTAACCCATAGCCGGATCTGTGAATCCCATTTCGCCGGTTTCGACTTTTCCAGATAATCGCCTGCTAAAGAGCTTGTTTCCAAATACTTTTAACGAGATGTCATACCAACCATGGCTCTTACTGAGATCTATTGAAATTGTCTTTTCTGTACCAGGTTTGAACTGTTGCTTTTTAGGTTGTTGACCATAGGATTGGTCGACGAACTCTATTTCAATAGGATTCGAACCGGCATTCTTAACTTTTATTTCCAGGCCGGGAAGAATTTTTTTCTTTTTCGCGGTGTAATCACAACTAATCTCTAGCAAAGGATCCCCACGATCGCCCATGAACTCACGGAAGAAACCATTGGGGCCATGTACGGCAATGTGATATTCGCCATTCGCGAATTTGTCCAACTCCCAACGATCCTTCAGCTCATCGCCGGCGGCAACGGCATAAGACCTGAGGTAAGTATGTTCAGACGAGCTGGGAGCATAAACATTAAAAGGTGAGCCCGCGGTCTTGGCTCCAAAAATTTCCCTGAGCGCTGCCAACCTCAACTCAAATGATTTCCTATCTGGAGTTAATCCACCATTTGCGTATAGCTGATACGGTATGGCGCAGGATTTTCGCGTACCCTTTTCCTGCCTTGGCATGATTGACATTGATGAAGGTTTCGCGTTGATCTGTTGAATTTCTTCACTTGTCAAAGCCCGATAGCCGGAAGGATCTTTTTTAAATTTCGCCTTATGCACTTCTTCAATGAACTCGTTTCGTGAAAGGAACTGAGGCAACTCTATCTTTTCACCGAGGTAGGGACGGAATGTGGAGGTAAGGTCGCCACAGGTAACTCTTCGCCACGCGCTGATATTTGGTTCCTCGATCTGCTTTCCCGTTTTCTGACTTAGGAATTTTTCGAGGAATTGCAACACGGAGGTGTGGTCGAATATCTGAGAGCACACGAACCCACCGCGGTTCCATGGGGATGCGATTACCAAAGGCACGCGATAACCAAGACCTATTGAACTTTCACGCGACGATTCGCGCGGCTTTTTCCGCATGTCCTGGTCAAGCGTAACGTATTCGACAGAAGCATCTATGCCTTTTGACACTAACCCTGTCCCGGGCTGATTGGGATTTGGCACGGTAAAGGGAGGGACGTGATCGAAATAACCATCGTTCTCATCATATGCGAGAATAAAGATAGTCTTCTGCCACACTTCAGGATTTTTGGTGAGTATGTCGAGTACCTCTGAGATGTACCACGCACCGTACCACGGCGCCCCGGGATGGTCAGAAAAATTTTCAGGCGCAACCAGCCACGATACAGTTGGAAGTTTTCCTTCCTTTACGTCATTCCGAAACTGATAAAGAACATCCCCAGCCGGAACGTTAACCTCCCGTTCTGTAGCCCCATCGTTATATCTTAACGAGGACAGTTGATGGTATTTCGGATCTTTCTTGTTTGTCGTAAATGCTTTTTCGTGAATACTTTTTTCAAAGGAAGAGAGCTTTTCAAAATTTTCCCGGGTGTATTTCTCCTTGTCTCGCCGTGCGATTTCCAACTCCTTTTTCGCTGCTGACAATTTCTTTTGGAAATCTTCCATAGGATTGCCTGCAGCGGAAGCTGCTGCCAGGCTTTTCTCGAGCTCTGCTATTTGGTTGGTGAGTTGCGTAATCAGCTCAGGGAGGCTATTGATGTATGCTTCAAGGAATCCAACGTTGTATTGAGCAAACCACTCAATTGGGTTGTCGGTGAAGTTGGCTAACCATGCGTCCTCTTCTCCTTCGAATCCAACACCAACACTCAATTCATTCTGATAAATCCTCCAGGAAATGTTGTGTTCTTCCAGTCGCTCCGGAAATGTCTTCCAATGTGCTTGTTTGTCGTCGCCATAATCAACGTTTTCGTTCCTGACGTTGGCGTAGGAATCTTTGTTCGGTTGTTCACGAATAGTTCCTGTCCACAGATACAGCCTGTTTGGTGTTGTTCCGGTAAGCGAGCTGCAGAAATTCTGGTCACAGATTGTGAATGCGTCTGCAAGCGCATAATAGAAGGGGATATCTTCGCGGTTGTAATATCCTAAAGTAAGCGGCATTTTTTGATAGGCTTTGTTACCCGATCTCTTTGCCTGAAGCCATTGATCATATTTTCCGTTGTTGCGCGCGTCAACCTGGTCAGTCCATGAATGTGGCAGTGATCCCATCCACGTTGATCTCGTGTCTTTGATATTGAGGCGGAATGGCGCAAATGTCTCGTTGTTTGAATTGGTCTGAAGCCATACGAGGTTCTTGTTAGGAAGCCGGATTGCCCGCGGGTCATTAAATCCCCGTACGCCCTGAAGCGTTCCATAACAATGGTCGAACGATCGGTTTTCCTGCATAAGTATCACCACGTGTTCGGCGTCAAGATAAGTGCTTCCAACGGGTGGGTTGATGGCAAGAGCCTTTTGGATTGAAGCGGGCAATACATTCCCGAACCCAACGCCAGCCGAAAGCATCGCTGCTTTTTTCAGAAATTCCCTGCGGGTATCCATGCGAAGTTCATAAAGTCAAGGCACGAAAATAGCATACAGCAACGGCACTTGCAGCTTATATGACGGGGATTTAAAAATAACTTAATGACGTTTTTACATTGAGGCCGTATTTCCGTTCTTTTTTTTCTTCCTGAATTTTTTGAACGGATCATAGCCGATGGTATTTTTTCCGGTTTTATCTGGCTTTACCCGAAGATATACGCTAGGGCCCACTTTGCTATCAACCCCGACGTTTTCCGGCGGAATATCCTGATCGCGTTTCTTGAGATTGCTAAGCGGGATCTGTATACTCAGGTCCGAGCTATCTTTTAAGTCATATCGACCTTCTATGAACATGGTGATCACGGTAGATTCAACTTCCATTCGACTGACATGCATTTGTGTCCCAGCCATATTGATGTTCGATGTGATCTCACCAAACTGCACATCCGAAAAATCACGGCCTTTTAAAAGAAAGTTGCTGAGGCGTTGCATCGGCTCAAAATCCTTTAACCTGCCATCGGTAATTGTAAAGTTTGCAACTCCATTTAGATCTTTAGTTATAAAATCGAGCTTGTCATCTATTTCCGCCCGCAAGTCCAAGTCGAGGCTGAGCTTTCCATCTATGTGATGATGACTAAATGTTTTCTGGTTGAAGTTATTAAATGCGTAAAAAAATTCCTTCAGGTCGACATCTTTCATTTTGGCGTGAAGTTCGATAGGATTAACCTTCTTTTGAAGATTGCTGACCTTCAGGTTTAGACCAACTTTACCTTTCGCGAAATCCATGCCTGCATTTTTCAAGATGAATTCATTGTTTAAAAGAACAAGGTTTCCTATTAATTGCGTAGCCTTGAAATTTTTGCTTACAAACTCATTCACCTTGAAGTCAAGATCAAATTCCAACACCTCATTAAGTTTTTCAACCAGATCCGATACTCTTTTTTTGGACTGGACCTTAGCAGATTTTGACCTGGCGATTTGTCGTTGTTGTGCGAAGTTGGACATATCCAGTTTGGGAGAGGTAATGGTGAGTTTTACTTTGCAGGATTGTTGGGGACTGGTAAAAAATGGAATGAAATCCGTCATATCACCGGTTACTGTCACCGTGTTTTTGTTTGCAGTTAGACTGAGAGTCTGGACTGTGAATTTTTTCTGGGTGAAATTGAACGTGGCGTTCAGCTTGTCGACGTTAATGTTCCTTGCGAGGTAGTTTAGTTTCCCGTCGGTGATCGTCGCTTTGCCCAGCAATACTCCCTCATACCTGCTTCTTGACTCATCGAGATACTCTTTCAATTTTCCTGTGTAAGTAAAGCTTGATAGGAATTTTCCCTCGACCATCTTGAGCCTCGTGGTGTCGAGGCTAGCATTAAGGTCTTTAAGATTTACATCGAACACAGCCTTTAGCTGGAGGGAAGGATCGCGCAAATCCGTGAGCGTCACTTCCGCCTCAACAGGAAGATTATTCACCAGGCCTTTTAGAGAGGCAAAGTGTAGCTGCGAGTTCTGTGGGTCGTTCGGTAATGTCTCGTTTAGATGGTTGATAAAGGATCCTCGCATAGTCATGTTTTCCATGTTCAACCTTGGTGTGGTAACCTTGCTGTTGGAAAACGCAAAAGTGAGATCGAGGTACGGTTTCACTCCTGGTTGCAAAACTCCTTTTATTTTAACGTCGATTTTTAAAGGCTTTTCGACATCGTACTTTTCCAGTCTTTTTACCAGCGAATCATTAAGAATAGTCAGGGCCTCTTTGTAGTCAATCTCGTCAGAAGCAATATTCAGTGTAAACTCGCCTGGTTGCGCCAGCATAAAGAGACCCGATAATTTTACCATTGATTTGTCGAACTTAAGGAGAGATGGCCGAACAAGTATGTGCTTTTGCGACGGGTCCAATTCCAAATTGAGATTTCCTATTGCACTTTTGTCCTTAAGAAAGCTGCCCTTTGCCGAGTTTAACATCAGGTTATCAAAGATCATCCGTCCGGATATGTTGATCAAGGTAGAGGAATCTTTTTCCTTTATTGAGTTACTGGTGCGTTGCATATTGACGGAAAAACTTTTCTGCTTCAAAGAATCAACATAAGTTATTTTAACGTCAATGAGGTTTAACTGGTCGAGGCTAGGAAGGTCAATCCGTTCGCGGCTTGGGCTTGAAGGAACGCGCTTCTTTTTAAAGACCCGTAAATTGGTATACCCGTTATAGGCGCGAAAAACGAAGAACTCACCATTTTCAATATAAACCGATTTGATATCGATCTCTTTTTGGAACAGCTTGAACAGGTCAACGTTGATATCCACCCATTTCGCACGCAAGAACGGTTGTCTATATTTTTCATATTCAGGTCCATGGACGTAAATATCCTCGAGCGCAACAGATACATTTGGAAAATGGCGGAGTACCGTGATGTGTACGTCTCCAATATTGATATCACCATTTATTCTTTCTTTGAGATTGGCGTTGATAGAAGCAAGGATCTGGTCTTTATAACTGTAAAGCAGAGCAGCACCTATGAGTAGAATGGCCGCCACACTGACGAGAAAATACCCCAACCATTTCAACACTTTTTTCATAACGACATTGGTTTGGTGATTCCGTTAATCACCCAGATCATTTGAAAATAGTTCTAAAATTTCATAAAATTTCACACTTTCACTCTTTTCGCATGTACATGAAATTTCTTGCTATTATTTGTATGGCCTCGCTTCTTATTCGATGCAGCGGAGATCATGATCGCTCTACCATGAGTTCAAGCAAAGCGACGGCCCATTCTTTAACGGAGGAACTCAGGATCTTTCATGATATAAGTTCCCTGCCATCTTTCGATAGCAGCGCCAGTCTGCAAATTTCGTCGTATGATACAACGTGGAATAATGACGATGGATTTAGCGGTCGGTACTCATTTATTCGAAGAAATACTGACAGCTCTCTTGTCATATTCGATGTAAAAGGTCGGGGAGTGATCACCAGGATATGGACGCCGACGCCGACAGAAGACACTCTCGATTTTTATATTGACGATGAAACCCGCCCGGCTTTTTCGATTAAGTATACAGATCTTTTCTCCGGCAACCATTATCCGTTTGTTGCGCCGCTCTGCGGCAATCAACTGGGAGGATTCTATTGTTATCTTCCAATCCCGTTTTCAGAAAGCTGCAGAATAGAATCACGTGGCAAGAAGCTCCAGTTTCATCAGCTTCAATATAAACTTTACAACGATACGCTGCCTGTGAAGAGTTTTAAATACGAACTCACCGACGAAGAGGAGGGAGTACTGAAAAGGATTGCGGACTTATGGGGCAGAAAGGATAAATCACCGTCCGATTTCTACACTGAAAAGCTTACCGAGAAGGCGAGCACCGTAGAACTACAGCCTGGCGACTTGAAAGAAGTGTTTTCCATTGGCCAGGGAGGAAGATTGACTGGAATTGAGCTTGGACCGGTTTCGATGTTCGAAGGAACAAGCAAAAATCTCCTTATAAAAATTACGTGGGACAATGAAGCCAGTCCCGCAGTATACTGTCCGGTTGCGGATTTTTTTGGTTATGCTTTCGGACGACGTTCGATGCAAAGCCTTATTCTTGGCAGCGCGGGCGAGGCAAATTATTGTTACTTACCAATGCCATTCGATAAGGAGGCAAAAATAGAATTGATTTATCTTAAAGAACCAGGATTAAAGCCAGTGACTGTTAATACCCGTGTGTGGTACTCTGAAAAGAATAGGGACACTAATAAAGAGGGGAAATTTTATACCTACTGGAATAAAGTGGTCAGTTCTGAGATCGGGAAGCCTCATGTTTTTTTAGATGCAAAGGGTAAGGGGCATTATGTGGGCACAGTCCTTCAGTCGCAGGGAATGAAGGCAGGCATGACGTACTTCTTTGAAGGTGATGACTCCACGAATGTTGATGGCGAATTCCGAATGCATGGTACCGGATCTGAAGACTACTTCAACGGAGGATGGTATGCAATGATGGACAGGTGGGAAGGGAAGATGAGCTTGCCGATCCATGGCGCGCTTGACTATTCACTTCCTTTTTGTCGCACCGGCGGATATCGGCTCTTTCTTTCAGACAAAATATCATTTAATGAAAGCTTTTATCACAGCATCGAGCATGGTCCTGTTGGCAATCGGTTTCCTGTAGATTACACGTCGCTGGGTTTATATTATGCCAATGCTCCTTCAATTAAAGCACCCGAGCCGACTGTGGAGTTGACAAAGGTCTTTGCACCTGATACGCTTTTCATCTATCCTCAGCTTATGGATTATAACATTTTTGGATCGATTGATGTCAAGACAACCTGGAAATACGGAACGGGAGGAGAAACTTATTTCTTTACACCCGGTTCTGATTCATGGCTAAGAATTTCCTTTGAAGACATTCCTCATGCCAGGTACTCTCTGTACTTTGATGTTATGCAAGAACCATTTGGTTGTGATTTTTCACTTTGGCAGCGGCAGACTCAAGTTTCTGAGTGGATTTCCACACACAGCAACAAAGAAGAAAGAAAGGAAGAAGTCTATGTGGGAGATATCGATGTGGAAGATTTTAAGAACACATTGACGTTGCGATTTAAATTGCAAGGCGAGAGAAGAACTTTGGTGTTGAATCGGTTGATATTGGTGAGGAGATAGGGAGACTTCACCTCACCCCAACCCTCTCCTTTAGGAGAGGGAGGTCCCCTTCTCCTAAAGGAGAAGGGCTAGGGATGAGGTCAACGGACTGCCAGGGCTTTTGCTTTGAGTTCTTTTGCTGCCTCTGTGTATCCTCCGTCGGAACCGTCTACAAAGTGAATATGCTTTGCGTTCATGTTTTCAATGTAACAGGTCATAATACTTTCTTTGCTGATGTGATGGCCGAAGATCAACACTCCTTTTTCTTCCTGCACTTTCAGGTAATCAACGAGTTGTTTTCTCTTTTCAGTCTTTCCTGAGATGATGGTGTTAATTCTGCCATCGATCGTAAGCGTATCGGCATTGGCGATCAGTTGTGATAGATAGTCCTGGCCATAGATTCCTCCGAGTTTCAGGTTTAGTCCGAAAAAGAACTGTCCAAGGACGTTTTCAAAAAGCATCCTGAAATAATAACCGGTTCGCCAACGGCCGAATTTCATCTTCATCTCGTTTTCCATTTTTTTCAGATTAAGAAGAAGCTTCAATCGATTCACGGAAAGTGGGCTTCTGCTTTCAAGCGAGCCATAGATCTCATCCATCTTGGTCAGCACATCACGGTAGACTGCGGTGTGCATCGATTGGTTCGTCGCTTCCACGAGGTAGCAGACGATCTCGTTTTCCTCAGTCGGAGGTTTTACTTTATCCCACC
>Ga0075418_10008458_pt1 | contig 11540 bp, 7 predicted proteins | sample SoiMetdeltSBSDD2_FD_81776 | JGI IMG/M metagenome (GOLD analysis project Ga0075418, IMG submission 81776) | Bulk soil microbial communities from a Populus tree surrounding site in Tennessee, USA - Soil MetaG P. deltoides SBSDD2 | ecosystem: Environmental > Terrestrial > Soil > Tree plantation...
GCGGTCAAAGTCACCACCGTGGACCTGGGTCGTAACATTGGCGGCGACAAACACGTTACCGATGCGACCATCACGTTCAGCCCGAACGATGTGATCTACGCGTCCGTGCTGACCTCGGGCAGCTCTCCCAGCGCCACCGTCAAGGTTCGATGGACGTTTCAGGATGGTCAGGTGGTCGAGGAGTCCGAACAGACCATCGCGCCAACCGGCGACACAGCGACGGAGTTTCACATCTCTAAGCCTGACGGCTGGCCGGCGGGCACGTACAAGGCTGAGGTGTACCTCAACGGCCAACTCGTTCAGACGAAGGACTTCGAGGTGAAAACCTAGAACGATTAAGCCCTAAAAAACACGAGCGTTACGATGATGAAGACCGGCAGGAGAATACAGGCCGACCACTTCATGTAGCCAAGAAATCCCGGCATCCGCACCCCGTTCTCTTCCGCGATCGACTTCACCATGAAGTTAGGGCCGTTCCCGATGTACGAGTTGGCGCCCATGAACACGGCGCCGCACGAGATCGCGGTCAAGAACGCCACGCCTTCGGGATAGCCCAGCAATCCGCTCAAGTGCTCGGACGTCAACGCGGCCGAAGGGTGAATCCCGTTCACCACGCCCACGGCCAGCGACCCAAAAGCTAGATACGTCGGAGCGTTGTCGAGAAAGCTGGACAGCGCTCCGGAAGCCCAAAAGAACTGCCAAGGAGCATGCACACCCAGCTCGCTCCCCCGCGCTTCCAGCATATGCAAGGCCGGCGTCATGGCCGCGAAGACGCCGATGAAGATCGCCGCCACCTCGAAGATCGGGTACCACGTGAACCCGTTTGTGCGGCGTATAGCTACTGGCGTGAAGAGCAACGACAAGAGAGCCATGAACAACATGCTCCCCACCTGCACCACCACTCGCAAATCCTGATTGGGAAAGAATCTCTCGCCCGAGGTTCCCATGAAAAAGATCACGAAGACCACCCCAAACAAGAACACCAAATTCTGACCACCGCGAATGCCCAACCGCTCGATCGCTTCCTGCACCTCCTCGAGCTGCGATCCCGGCCGCAAACGTTCTTCTCGAGCGAAAATGTGCTGATCCACAAAGTTGAACACCACCAGCAATAGCCCGTTCACCACCAGCCACTTCACCCACAACCCCAACGTCCAGAAAAACGGAACCCCGCGTAAGAATCCCAGGAACAACGGTGGGTCACCTAGAGGCGTGAGTAACCCGCCCGTATTGGATACCACGAAGATCAAGAACACGAAGATGTGCGCCTTCCGGACCCGCGACGCATTGGCCCGCAATAAGGGCCGTATCAAGAGCATCGATGCTCCGGTTGTGCCCACCAGGTTCGCCAGCACGGCTCCGATCCCCAAAATGACGGTGTTGGACATCGGCGTCCCGGCCAGCGAGCCCTTCACGAAGATCCCGCCCGTGATCACGAACAACGACAACAAGAGCGCAATGAAGGCAACGTATTCCTTGAGGCTGTGGATCAACAGGCCGGCGCCTTCGCCCCCCATATCCAGAACCAAGACCACCGCCGCGGGAACCGCCCAGATCGCCGAAACCAGGAGCTTGTTCCGGTTCTTCTCCCACCAGTGGGGGAGGGTCAAGGGCAAGATAGCAATGGATAACAGTAGACAAACAAACGGAAGGATCTGGAGAGCGCCGGACAAGAGACGCTACTCCTTTCGCCCCAACGCGTGGCTCAACACGCCACGAAGATTAAGCGTTTCGCCGCACTACGACCAGCGTCATGTCGTCGGTCTGGGGCGCCTCTCCGGAGTGGCGGCGCACATCCCCCACAATGCGATCCAGTAAGACGTCGGCCGGCGCACCGCGAAGCCCGGCAAGCAGGTCCAACAGCCGATCCTTGCCGAACTCCACGTCCTCAACGTTAGTCGCGTCGATGATGCCATCCGAATAGATGACCAGGGCTTCCCCAGGAGCTAACGAAACGGACTCGTTCTCGTAACCCGACTCCTCGAGCAACCCCAGCACCAGCCCGGCCTCATCCAAAAAGATCGGATTGCCCAGAGACGAAATCAGTATCGGGCGATCGTGCCCCGCATTCGCATAGCGCAACGTATGCTGGTCGGCATCCAGCACCCCGTAAAAACACGTGGCGAACCGGTCGGTGTCGGTGCTCGCAAAGAGCAAACGGTTGGAGCGCCCCAGGCATTCGGCCGGGGTCACGCTCTGGAGGGTCTGGCCCCGAATCGCCGCCTGCAGGTACGCCATGAGCAACGCAGCCGGCATACCCTTCCCTGACACGTCCCCCAAGCACAGCGCCAGATGATCGCGGCCCATGGGAATGAAGTCGAAGTAATCACCGCCAACGCTCTGGGCCGGGATCGTGCACCCCGCGACCTCGTATCCCACCAAGGACGGCATGTGCTTGGGCAGCAAACGATCCTGAATAGAACGCGCCAGGCGCATCTCTTCCTGCATGCGCACGATCGCTTCACGCTCTTCCATCCGGCGCTGATGCAACGTGGCGTTCTCGAGGCCGATGGCAGCCTGGGAGGCCAGGACGTCGGCCAGCTTCAAATCCCCTGCGGTAAAGACCGGCCGCCCGGGCTTACGAGCCACGCAGAGCGCGCCAAACACCGAACGGTCCGTCTTCAGCACGCTGCACAAAAACGTGCCGAAACCCGGGGCGGCGCCGTGTCCCATCTCATCCTTGAGATCATAAAACAGCCGCGACTTCCCCGAGCTCACCACCCGCGACACCACCGCGCTCTCGATGGCCGTTGCCACATCGCACGTGATGCCGTGGGCCACCGGCCGGAACGCCGGCTCCACCCCGAGATCCATGAGCCAGCCCGCGTCGGCTTCGAAGATCTCCATGGCTTCTTCCAAAATAAAAGCCACATTGTCCTGCGCATCCAGGGCCGATAGGCCACGCCGCGACAAGCGATAGATGAGATCGAGCTCTTCGTAGCAGTCGAGCAAATTGCGGGTCAGGCTGTCGATGCGGATCTCATGCTCCACCCGTTCCACACCCCCCTCGGGCCGCCCGGGTTCCGTTTCCGCCTTGCCGTGATCCATGTCGTGTCCAATCACTTTGGTTCGGGGTGTCCCAGAATTTCGTCCAGCTTTGCCCGCATCTTTCGCGGGCTGAATGGCTTGGTCATGAACTCGTCCGCCCCCATGTCCAGGGCTCGCCGCTCGTCTTCCTCCTGACCGCGCGCCGTCAGCATAACGATGTAGGCGGAGCGTGTGGAGGGATCCTCCTTCACCTGGCGGCAGACTTCGTAACCGGAGATCTTGGGCATCATGATGTCGAGAAACACCAGGTCCGGTTTCTCGCGCTTCACCGCGTTCAGCGCTTCCAGCCCGTCCTCGGCGACCACGACCTCGTAGCCGGCCTTGCGCACCACGTACGACACCGACTCCACGATATAGGGTTCGTCGTCACACACCAGAACTTTTTTCGTCATTGGGCGTCTTCCCCCAGCCGCGGAATCGTGAAATGGAAGGTGGCTCCGATGCCCTCTTCGCTCTCGACCCAGATCGTACCGCCGTGATGTTCCACGATTTCCTTGGAGATGGCGAGGCCCAGGCCACTACCGCCCGTGCCTCGCGTGTCCGTGCTGTCCACCTGCGTAAACCGCTCGAAAATGCGGACCAGGTGGCTAGGGGGGATACCCGGTCCCTCGTCTTTCACGCTGAACTCGAGGTACCGTTTTCCATTCTGGCCGTGATTCGATTCATGACAGTCGACCCAAACGCGGCTCCCCTTGGTGCTGAATTTGACCGCGTTCTCGATCAGGTTCGTGATGACCTGCTGAATACGGTCGCGATCCGCGCTTATTCTGGCGTCCGGACACTCGATGGACCGATGGATCTGGATGTTCTTCTCCGAGAACACCGGCAAGAGCCCGTCCATCGACGCCTCAACCACGTCCTTCACCCGGAACGTCGAGTGCTCCCAACGCATACGCCGTGCTTCGATGCGCGACAAATCGAGCAAGTTCCGGATGAGGCGTCCCAACCGCCCACTTTCGTTGTTGATGATGTTGAGGAAGCGCAACACCTCGGGCGGTGCGGCCCGCTCCTCCATCTCGTCGCTCAAAATCTCCGAAAATGCGGTAATCGAAGTCAACGGCGTCTTGAACTCGTGCGACACGGTGGCCAGGAAGTTCGATTTGAGCCGGTCCAGCTCCTGCAGTTCCTGGTTGGCCAGGCCGAGCGCCTCGTTCAAGGCCTGCAATTCCCGGGTGCGCTCCGCCACCCGATCCTCGAGCGTGCGGTTCAACGCTTCCAGCTCCGTCGCCGCGCTCTCGCGGAGGGCGATGTTCTCGCGCAAGGATCCCGTCATCGCGTTGAATGTTTCGGCCAGGGTCTGGATCTCGTCACGCGTCTTCACCCGGATCGTGTGGCTCAAATTGCCGGCGGCAATCTCGCGCGCGCCTTCGGTCACAATGTGCACCGAGCGCGAGATCTTGCGGCTGGATACCAGCAAGAATCCCAGCGCAAGAAGTACCGCGGCCGAGGCCACGGTCAGGTTCAACAGGCCGGCTTCGCGCGCCTCGGCTTCGAATTCGCGGGGATACGCCGTCGTGAGCACAACCCAGTTTGCGGCGTCGACGGCGTACACCGCGCCCAGTCTCCGGCCGCTCTTATCCTTGACCGAAAACCATTCCGTTTCCTTACTGTCGCTGGACGCTTTTTCCACCTTCTCCGCCAGTTCCGGCGAATCAATGCGAAGGGTCTGGCCGATCATCTCGGGGTTCGAGTGATACAGAATCACCCCATCTTTGCGGTTCACCACCGCCACATCGCCCTTGGAGCCGAAGCGCTCCCCCGATAGATCCTCGGGGAAAAGGTAGTCGACCCGAAGATCGAGGATCATGACCCCCAAGCGCCGGCCGGGCTGATTCACGGAAAACACCGGCCGCACCAGACGCACGGCTTCCGCCTTCCCTGCCGTACCCCGGTGCAACACGATGAAATTCTGTTCCGGGGCTAGACGCGCCCCTGTGCGCGCGGCGAGACGCTCGTCCTCGCTGAACTGCTTTCGGAAGCTCTCCATGAGCGGGGCGATGCGAGGATCGGAAGGAATTTCGGGTCCCATGAAATCCTGATCGCGAAGCCTGGTGCTGTAACCGTTCATCAGCTCCCGGTATCGCTCGGCAAGCTCTTTCGCAGACTCCGCATTATTCTTCGCGCGCTTCGTTCCCGTCGCGTCAGTATGAATTTCGATTTGTTGTTGGCGAATTTTCGTTTCCACTGAGCGACCCAGCGCCTCCAAGCTCTTCTCCAGCTTCACCAACTGTCCGGGTAACGGAATCTCATCGACCGGAAGCATCACGGCCAGCGTGTCGAGAATGGTGGGCTGGGCAGCCGCTGGGGGCGCCGGGGAGCCGGGCAGGGTGGACGCTTCTTCGGCGCCTCGCGACGGGCCACGAACCAGGGGAACGCCGTTCGCATCCGCCAGAATAAACTCGCGGTAATAGCGGCCGTATTCCGGAAAGAGCTGGCCCATGTACGTACGAAGATCCATGCGAGCGGCCATCTTTGCGTCGGGATTTCCCAAGGATGCGGTCTCCAGATACCGCTGCACGGGTTCGCTTTGGAGGAGAATGTGATCGTCAAGCCGGCGTTGAAGTTTCTCCGAAAGATCCGCTCCCACCGACACGGCAAGCTTGGAGGTGCGGTTCCCCACCATCTTCTCCACCGCCTCTACCGAGTTGTGAAACGAGATGAGACTCACCACTGCCAGCGGTAACGCGGCGGCGACCACGAACAGGGCCAAGAGCCGACCTTGGATAGTGACGGGGCGAAAGGAGAGCTTCATCCGTTTACTCTCCCGCCGCCTGGAACCCCTCGGTCAGAAGTCGCGATATGTCGATGCGGACCAGGTTGGCGACCTCCTCGCCGTCGGTGAAGACGTTGAGATTTCCGGGGAACACGCGCTCGCTGAAGCGATCGTATTTGGGTTCGAACTTGGCGAAGAAGCGGTTGGGCCCCTTCGTATCGCCTTTCGCCACCTTGAACGGGGTCCCGCCGTTGGCCGGCACGGCCTCGATGCTCCAGCTCTTCACCCCATCAGAGAAGAACAACACCTGATCACCTTCTGGCGACCAGCCCGCGGGAAGAATCGCGTCGACCGTCGAATACAGAACGCGGTTGTCCTCAGGATGTTTGAGCGACGTGGCCCGCAACTCGTTCATGTCGCCCTGGCTACAGACATAGGCGAGGTGATCGGAGTCCGGGCCCCAGATCGAAACCTCGCTCGCGCCTTGGTGATGCGAGAGTTGAACCGGTATGCCGCCGGTGGCGGGGATGGACCAGATCTGCGTTTCGCCTCCGGCCAAACGCGTGTAGGCAATTTGTCGCCCATCCGGCGACCAGTCTGGAATGGCATCGAGCCCCGGGAGAAGGGTGATGCGGTCGGGATGCCCGCCCTCCCGCGGCACGCGATAGAGGTCTATGTTGCCGTTCCCGTCGTCCGCGGTGAACACGAGGCTGGATCCATCAGGAGACCAGGCGAACATCCAGTACCCGAGTGTCAGCGTCAAGTCGCCGAGGTCCAACGTCGTAACGGGGCTTCCCGTAGCGGCTGGCATGACGCACAGACGCGTCTCCGCGGCTCCTTTCCCCACCGGCGACTGCTTTCGAAAGAATGCCACCCAGCGGCCATCGGGCGAACAGCGCGGGTAATAATCTCTCGCGACCCCGTCGGTGAGCTGCATCTTCTCGAACGTGCGCGGATTTCCGGCGAACACGTGGGAGCTGGTCACTTTGCGCGACAGCACGACCGACGCGCCATCCGGTGCCCACCGGGGATCCGAGTCCTCCTCGGGCCCGCTTGTGATCTGCATGAGACGCGTATTTTTGGAATCGTAAATCCACAGATCTCCGCTACCCGCACGATCGGAGATAAAGGCGAGCAGCGTCTTCCCGGGATCCCAGCGCGGCTTCTTGTTCTGGGCCTTCGGCAACGGTAAGGGCGACCAGGCATGGGTCTTTATCGAATAGGTGCCCAGGTCACTGGTGGTTGCGTTGTACGTTGCCCAGCGCACGAGTGTGATATCGCCCGCGCCCGGGCCGAAGCATGCGTCCATTTCCCATTCCGGTGTTTCCTCGAGCGCGCGCCAGGTCGAATCCGCCTCGTCCGAAATCCCCATGTCCCACGTATCCCCGTTCAATCGGCGCCACAAGAATCGATGTCCATCCGAAGAGAGGTCCACGAATGTCGCCTTGCGAAGCGCGGGGATCTCCCGTTGCAGCTCTCCGGACAAGCTGTAAGCGCGAATGCGGTTCCGGGAGTCCACCATCACCAGGACGAGCAGACTCTGCGAATCGGGAGACCATCCGATCGCAACCGCGGTGGAGTCAGCCGGCAAGAGTGGCTTGGCCGTGCCGCCGCCCGAGGGCATGACGAACACGGTGGGATGAGCACTCTCCGTTTCGTCGGTGTAGGCAAGCCATCGGCCGTCGGGAGAAAAGACAGGGTGGGTGCGCACGTAGGTGCCTTCGGTGAGCACGGTTTCGCGGGCGTTGGCCGCCACCGCGCGTTCCTTGGCGCAACCGGAAATGAGCAGCATCCCCGGCAGCATCAAAACGCCAAGCGTGGTGAACGCAGGGGTCAATCGACCCAAGGCCTGCTTCATGGCCTACCTCTCCCCCTAGGAGGCGATCTTACCCGAGAGCAAATCCCGGACGCGGAGAATAAAAATGTTGCTGTGGGTCTCGCCGTCCGCGTAAATGCGGAGGCCGCTGGGATACAACGCCTTGAAGTAGCGCTCACCCTGCGGACTCATGACCATGAAGGGCCGGTCGGCCTTATCCAGCGGCTCCTGGCCCACCGGAACGACGTTCTTTCCGTCCAGGGTGACCGCGTCGATGCCGTAGCGCTTGGCGTTTACACGAGTCACCAGGATTTCTTTTCCGTCCTGGCTCCAACCGACTGCCCAGTTCGCGTCGCTTTCGGGGAGTACACGGTGGGCCTCTTCAGGACGCGTCGTGGAGGTTACCCAAAGCTCATAGCGCATGAGACCATGCGCAACTTGATAGGCAAGATGATCCGAATCCGGCGCCCACACCGGGCCTTCGCACCTGCCCTGGCTCTGCGACACGATGTGGGCAATGCCGCCATGGGCGGGGATGACCCAGATCTCGGATTCGCCTTCCCCCATCCGCAAGTAGGCGATCGAATTTCCATCGGGCGACCAGGTCGGCTCGGCTTCGACGCCGGGATCGATGGTCACGCGGTTCGGTGACGCGCCTTCGCTTTCGCGCGCGACGCGATAAATGTCGATGTTGCCGTTTGGATCGGCGAGCGCCAGCACCAGCTCACGATCGTCCGGGGACCACGAGAGGTAGCGGCGATCGGTTTGGGGCTCCAGGTCGCCCACATCAAGGGGCCCGCTCACCACGCTGTCGACCACCGACATCACGTAGATCTTCGGCGGGTTCGAAGCCTCGGTGGAGGAACGGCGCAGAAACGCCACCCACTTGCCGTCGCGCGAAGACATGGGACGCCCGTCCCAGTCCGCGCCTTGGGTGAGCGGGCGCTTGGTGCGCGCCTGCATGTCCGCCACGAACAAGTGCGACGTGCTCGACACGCGCGAAAAAGTAACGCTCGAGCCGTCTGGCGACCAATGGGGCTCATTCTCGTCCTCGGGCGTCTTGGTCACCTGAATGGCCCGGCCGGCTTCTCGTTCATACACCCACAGATCGCGGTTTCCCGAAGCATCCGAGCTGTAGGCGAGATAGCGGCCGTCTGTGGACCACGTAGGCGTGGTATGGCGCCCTCGAGGAATGGTGAGCGGGGTAAACGTGTTCATGGTGGGCGACCAAATGGCGATAGTGCTCGTGGGTGAAGAGTCGGTGGCCAGCTGACACACCGTGATCTCCCCGGGATTGGGACCGAACGAGCCGTAGCGCTCCCATTCCGGCGTTTCGGAAATGGATGCGAAGCCGGTCCCGGCGTCGCGCTTCAGGATGCCGACGTCGTAGCCCACCCCGGTGAATCGGAACGCGAGGAACTCGTTGCCGTCGGGGGATGCATCTTCCACGTAGCCGTCTTCGAGGGCCTGATAGCGCTCGGTGATCGCACCATCGAGACCGAGCCTACAGAGTTGGGAGGTGGCATCGTCGAACACGAACAGACCTTTTCCGTCCGGCGCCCAATCGATCGCGTATTCCGAAAGCGAATCGGGAGACACGCGTTTGGAGTCGCCGCCTTTGGAGGGGACGACATACACCGCCCATCCCCCCTTCTGACCGCCGCCTTCCTTCGTGGAATAGGCGATCAGGCTTCCGTCGGGAGAGAAGCGGGGGTAAGACTTGAGACCCTCGCCTTGCGTGACGCGGGTCTCCATTTGGGTATGGACCGATCGCTCGTTTCCGCACCCGAAGAGGGCAGGGGGGATGCCCAGGGCCAGTCCGGCGAGAAGAAGTGGTAAAGAGGGGGGAATCGTCGCGTAAGCCCGTTTCAAGTTAATTGACCTCCCATGGCCCCGGCGGATGCCCCTCAGCCCATTCATCTCGCCGGGACCTGGGAAGTTGTTCTGGATGCCTATGGGGTGTTCCTCTCTCCACGAGCATCCGACAGCGAGTCACCCCACCGTCGCGAGATGTAATATGCAGGGACTGTGCCGATGGTTTCGTATTGACGTAGCTTATTGTTTTATAAAGGCTTACGCTCTTGACCGGTTTCGGGGTTGGGTTCAGTTTCGACCCTCGAACCGTCATCATGAATGACTCATTGTGAGGCCGGACTCTGTAAGTCAAGTATTTACAAGGAATTTGGCTCATTTCTCGATGCCCCCGATTAGTGTCATTGATCTTGACTTACGTCATCCCATGTATGCGACCGCATGAGATCGTGCTTGCGGAGCTTGTTGTGCAAGTTGGTTCGTGAAATGCCGAGCAAGCTCGCGGCCTTGGCGACGTTTCCTTGGGTGGATCGGAGCGCCTCCAGGATGAGCTCCTTTTCATACACTCGGACGGCATCGGGGAGGGGGTCGTTACCACCTCGTTTTGAATCCCCCAATCCCAGGGGCGCTTCCCGGCCCAAGGCCAGGTCATCGCGCTCGATACGATCGCCCTTGGTTTTAAGGAGCAGGCTCCGCTCCACCACGTTGCGCAGCTCCCGCACGTTCCCCGGCCAGCTGTACTTCGTGAGCGCGGCTTCGGCCTCGGGCGAGAACCCACGCAACCGCCGGTTCGTTTCGCGGGCCACGCCATCCAGAAATCGCCGCGCCAGAGCCAGCACGTCCTCCCGGCGCTGCCGAAGTGGAGGCAAGGTAAACGAGATCACGTTGATTCGAAAATAAAGGTCCTCGCGAAACCTGCCTTGCCGCACCATGGCGGCCAGATCGGCATTGGTGGCGGCAATGACGCGCACGCTGATCGATCGATCGCGGTTCTCCCCCACCCGTCGGACGCGTTGGCGCTCGAGCACGTCCAGGAGCTTTACCTGGGAGGCCGGGGTAAGCTCGGCAACCTCGTCGAGAAAGATCGTTCCCCGATCGGCCTCTTCGAAGAGACCGGGACGCGCCCGATCGGCCCCGGTAAACGCGCCTCGGGCATGCCCGAACAGCTCGGATTCGATGAGGCTGGGCGCCACCGCGCCACAGTTCACCTCGATGAACGCCCCGCTCTTTCGGGTGCTTTGCTCGTGGAGAATGCGGGCGACGAGGCTTTTTCCGGTACCACTTTCGCCGAGGAGGAGCACGGTCGCTCCGGTGCCGGCCGCCACCTCCACTTGGCGGGCGATGTCCTGCATAGCCCGGCTCGGGCCCTTGATCCACGACAACTCGGGACGCCCGCCCCCCTCTGCTTCGAGCTGGCGCACGCGCTTTCCTAGATCACGCGCTTCGCTCCGGAAGCGCTCGACCAGCTCGGCGTTTCTAATGTAGAGCGGCGTTTGCACGGCCAGGGTGGAGAGCAACTTGGAGTCACCCGCGGTGAACACGTCTCCGGGTTCGCGTTTGGCCAGGGCGACCATTCCCAGCAGTTCGCCGTTCATCTCGAATGCGGTGGCCAGAAATCCGCGGGGGAGATCCGGGTCGTTGGCCAGGTCCTCGAGCCCGGGCTGACGGGCGAGCGCACCCGGAAGATCGTCGACCAGGTAGAGCATCGCGCCCCGTTGGGCCAGGGGCATCAGTAACCGCTCGGTGATGCGATCGGCCACCCGGCTCGAAATGCCCTGGACGGCCTGGGTAGGCAGCTCGTTCTCGCGCCGGCGGCTCACCCAGCCCCCGTCGGCCCGGAAGAGTGTCATGGTCTCGGCGAGAAGGAAGGCGTCAAAGTCCCGCACGCTTTCCTGCCGGCCAAGGGCCTGGGACATCGTGTGCAGGAACTCCAGCTCCTCGAACGCCACCAAGAGCCGCTCCGTGACATTGCTGAGCCGGCGCTCGAGATCGATGGGATCTCTTTGTGCCATGGGTAGTTGTGGAACCAAAGGGATGGGGCGGAGGGGCGATTCGGGCGACACGACTAATGACACCACGATTCACGAGAACTGACAAGAACTTTAGCGAAGGGCGGTTTGGCGGAGCTCTTCGACCCGGGCTTTGGGATCC
>Ga0075418_10008459_pt1 | contig 11540 bp, 10 predicted proteins | sample SoiMetdeltSBSDD2_FD_81776 | JGI IMG/M metagenome (GOLD analysis project Ga0075418, IMG submission 81776) | Bulk soil microbial communities from a Populus tree surrounding site in Tennessee, USA - Soil MetaG P. deltoides SBSDD2 | ecosystem: Environmental > Terrestrial > Soil > Tree plantation...
CCATCGGCGGAGAGGGCTCGGTGATTGGTGGCGGTCACCTTTCCTCCCTTCTTGAACGTGCTCTCACTGGTCAGGCCTTTGCTCGGCTTCGCCGAGACCGTGTCGGCATTGGGATTCCCTTTGATCGGGGACTCCTTGCCGTCGTAAGTCACGGTCATCTCCCAGTGCTGGGCCGCCCCCGTCGCCGGCGTGATGTCGACGACGACCTTCGTTCCGTCGGCGCCGGCGGCCGAATAGGTGACGGTCATGCTCTTGGGAGGCGGGCCCGGGCTGAACTTGGACTTCTCGACGTTCAGTTTCCACGTACCTTCGAGCCCCTTGGGTGCCTGGGCACTGGTTCCAGAGACGAGAGCCACCACGATCCCGACAAAAAGGAAGAGAGTTTGCTTGGACATCCTTATATGCATATGCGCACCTCCGTGCAGCGAAGGCGCGATAGTGGTCCCAAGCTCAGCCGTTTGTCAACGAAATCTGGCCGAGGCCTCAGGATCCGGCCGGCTTCAGATCGACGAGCAGCGTGGGCAGCAGCTCGGACACTGTCGGATGGATCGGCACTGCCCACCGGAGCGCGTCCAGCGGAACATCCGCATTCATGATGTCGACGACGCCGTGGATGGCTTCGTCTCCGCCTGTGCCGAGGATGGCTGCGCCCAGGATCTTTCGCGTTTCCGCGTCCGCGACGACCTTCATGAAGCCCTGCGTCTCGGCCTTCTCGACCGCCCGGCCCACGCGGGTCATGGGCCGTGTGCTCGTCAGCAAGGGCCGGCCGGTCGCGCGAGCCTGAGCGTCCGTCATCCCGACGCGACCGAGGGGGGGATCGGTATAGAGCGCGTACGCCGGAAGGCGCGCGCTGACCTTCCGGTGCTCGCCATCGAGCAGGTTCGCCGCGACGATCTCGAAGTCGTTGTATGCGGTATGCGTGAACGCGCCCTTGCCGTTGCAGTCGCCCAGTGCCCAGATGCCTGGCACACTGGTCGCGAGACCGTCGTCGACCTTGATGTATCCGCGTTCGTCGACTGCAACGCCCGCGCGATCGAGGTCGAGGTCGTCGGTGTTCGGGCGCCGGCCTACGGCAAGCAGCACGTGTGATCCGACGGCCTCGGGCGGACCCTGGGCGCAATCGACGGTGACCGCGACGCCCTCGGCGTGTGGCGCCAGGCCGATGCACTCGGCCTTCGTACGCACGCGTATGCCTTCGTTCTCGAAGATCTGCCTGATGCTTTCCGATATGTCGTCGTCTTCCCGGGCGATCAGTCGCGGCGCCTTCTCGACGATGGTCACTTCGGCCCCGAAGCGCCGGAATATCTGCGCGAACTCCAGGCCGACGTAGCTGCCGCCCACGACGACCAGATGCTTCGGGACCTGGTCGAGCGCCAGCAGTGTCGTGTTCGTGAGAAACGGCACGTCGTGCACGCCGCGCATGTCGGGAACCAGCGCCCGGCCTCCGACATTGATGAAGACCCGCGGGGCGGTCAGCTGCTCGTCGCCGACCCGGATAGTGTCGGGCCCTTCGAACCGGGCGTGCCCCTGGATCACCGTGCAGCCGTCCATCCCTCGCAGCCACTTTTCGAGGCCGTTGCGGGAGTTGGCAGAAACCGCATCGGCGCGCGCCTTGACCTTCGGCATGTCGATCCGCACGTCGCCGTTCAATACGATCCCGTAGTCGCCGGCACGTCGTGCGAGATGCGCGGCGTAGGCGCTGGCGACGAGCGTTTTGGTCGGCATGCAGCCGGTGTTGACGCACGTGCCGCCGAAGAGCTTCCGCTCGATAAAGGCGATCTTCATTCCCGCGCGAGTGAGCCGGCCGGCGAGGGCAGGCCCGGCCTGGCCGGCCCCGATGATGATGGCGTCGAAGCGAGTCATGGCAGTGCGGACATTATGAGGAAGGCGCCGCCGATCGCCACGGCATCTTCGATCAGGGCCGCCGGCCGATCCTGGCCGAACGACGCAGCCAGCCGCCCGCGCACGGCCCGGCCGCCCAGCGTCCCAATCACCGCGCCGACTACGCCGACAACGACTCCGGGCACGAACTGCCCGTGCGCCGCACCGATGGCTCCGCCCGAGAGCCCCCCGGTGAGAATCCGTGTGCCGAACTGCACGGGCACCGTCCGGCTCGGTGTCGTCGGCAACTGGTCGGTGACCAGTTCCGCGAGCGCGAGCGCGGTGAAGATCCAGGGCGTGAAGGCATACCCGAGGAACGCGAGGCTGGTTGGCGCGAGGTTCAGCCAGCCCAGGCGCGCCGCCCAGCTGACGGCCGCCGGCGCCGTCATGGCGCGGAGGCCGGCGATGATGCCGATTAACAGGGCGAGAAGCAGGACGGTGATGGTCATGTGATGCTCGCGATGGTGGTCAGATACCACCACTTTATCGCTGCCGCATCACAATCGCATCACGCGTCTGCAGGCCCCGGGGAGGGGCCCGGAGGATCCCGAACCCCGCGCCTCAGGGAATCGGGATGGCCGAGCAGGGCACTGCTTCCATGGCCAGCGTCCCGTTTGGCCTGAAATCGCCGTCGTTGTCGTAGTTCAGCGTGCCCACGAAGTTCTCGTCGGTGACCCCTGCCACGGTGAAGTCGTTTATCGACTGCGCCGTCGAGTGGACGAACATTCCGAGGAGGACCGTTCCATCTGACCCCATGGCCGCACTGCCGTGAACAGGCTCGATTTTCTGCGCTCCCGTGAAAAAAAGTCCCTGCACGGGAATCGCGCCGCCACGGGTGACGGGCGGCACGTCACGAAGAACGAATGTGTTGAACGATCCGCCCCCGGTCGGGCTGCGGATACAAATATCCCTCGTTCTCGCCGCGGATTCGGCGCCGGTGCCGGCAAACACCACGAGCCCCAGTCCGAGAACAACGCTCAACCATCCAGTCAGATTCTTCATTGCCCTTCTCCTGGTTCGGCCGCCACGTTCCGGCCGCGTTTCTGCTGTCATATGGAAGATCGAGAATGTGCGGCTGAAGACGACAGGCGGCCCGCGGAGAGGGGACTCAGGCGGCAGAATCGCCGGCGGTCCATGGATCGAGCCGGGCGGCAGTCCTCTCAGTCCGCTCCACCCGTCGTACACGAGCTATGCCCTCTCGAAGGATGGCGCCGGCTTCGTCATGGTCGAAGTCGATCCCAATGCCGGGCCGACGCAGCTGAATGTCGTCCTGAACTGGGCGGAGGGGGTGAAGCGGAAGAAGTAGATTCGCGTCCTCTATGACGTTGTCCAGCGTGATGTGATTGGTCCCGCTACGCGCTCAATGTCCCCCGGACCGACCGACCCCGTAGCGCACTACCATGAACCCGTTCGCGTAGGTGTGACTGTCCACCAGCTCCAGGCTCGCCTCATGCCTGCCGGCAACGAGCGGAATACCGGCGCCAAGGACGACGGGGTTGAATTTGAGGATCAGTTCGTCGATCTCGCTGAAGACTGCGGCCGCCAGCCTGGCACCGCCGCAGTGCCAGATGTCTTTGCCAGATTGCTGCTTGAGGCGTCTGACCGTTGCCGCCGGATCGTCACGGAGCAGTTCGACCCCCGGATCCGGTGAGTCCGCAATCGTCCGCGAAAACAGGTATTGCTTCAGATGAGGGTACGGACTCGTGATCCCCAGCTTCAGTCCAACTTCGTACGTCGCCCGGCCCATCAGCACGGTGTCGAAGCGCTGATTGGGCGCGCTGATGCCAAGCGCGCCGCGAAGGTGTCCGGGAAACGTCTCCGGGAACCGTCGCGCCAGGTCCTGCAGGTGCTCGCCATCCGGCAGCGCGAAATCAAAGGAACCGTCTTCGCGTGCGATGAACCCGTCGAGGCTGCACGCGACGTAGTAGACGAGTTTTCGCATCACTTCTTCATGCCGACAATTACCCTGGTGTCTCTCAAACGCTGCGCCCTCAGCGGTCACGGTCCAGACAGTCCAGATGATCCCACGCAACGGATCGGATCCGAGCCTCGTATGCCGATCTGGTTCGAGATCGCTGCCACCACGCAGGAGCAATCCGATGCTGACCAGGATCCTGGCTGTCTATTCAACCGTTCTGACCACGGTGCTCGCGGCGTTTACGTTTGCTGGATCCGCGGCCGCGAGAATTCAGCACTACGACGAGATCGACGTGCACCGCCTCAACGTTCGTGAGCCCGACGGCACCCTGCGCATGGTGATTTCCAACCACGCCCGCCTGCCGGGTGTCATCGTGCGAGGCAAAGAGAATCCGCGAGTGGATCGGCCGTACGCCGGCATGCTGTTCTATAACGACGAAGGGACCGAGAACGGCGGCCTCGTCTTCGGAGGACACCGTGCCGCGAACGGCGACGTCGTCGATTCCGGCGTGAGCCTCTCGTTCGATCGCTACGGCGCGACGTCACAGTTCGTTCAGCTCGCCGGCGTCAGCGACTCGAAGAACCACATCGTCGGGCTGACGCTCTCCGACACGGATTCGACGGGCAATCGCCGGCGGATCGTGATCGGTCCCGACAAGGAAGGCACCGCGAGCGTATCGCTGATGGATCGCAACGGACGGAAGAGGATCGTGCTCCAGGTGACTTCGGACGGCACGCCGACCATCTCGTTTCTCGACGCGGACGGCAAGGTACTCAATCAGCTTGGACCGGCGCCGCCTCGATAGCCACTCCTCGACAGGCACTGACGACGTCGTTCATAGCCAGGTCGACCCCTCCATCGGGCAACCGCACCGGTGACGGAAGTTTAGTGCTAAGGTTCGCGTCCATGACCACGCCGCGACTGATACGTGTGCCGATTCGAATCTGGGGAATCGTCGTCGCGCTTGCCACGCTGGCGAGCCTTTCAGCCACGCCCTCAGCACTCGGGTCGGCAGTTCAGGGATCAGTCCGGTTGAAGGTGCTGGTGATCCACGGCCCTAATCTCAACCTCCTCGGCCGTCGTGAACCGCAGATCTACGGCACAACCACTCTCGACCAAATCAATGGTCGCCTCGCCGAGCTGGCCAAAGAGATCAACGTCGATCTCGTGACGATGCAGTCGAACTCCGAGGGGGCTATCGTCGATGCCTTTCACGAGAACATCGACGCGGTCGATGGCGCGCTGATCAATGGTGCGGGCCTGACGTTCAGCAGCGTCTCGATTCACGACGCGATGAAAGCGATGCCGTTCCCGGTGATCGAAGTCCACATCTCGAACCTCGCGACGCGCGACGAGATCCATCAGCGCTCGATCCTGACTCCGGCGGCGCGTGGAGCCGTGATGGGTCTCGGCTGGCGCTCCTACACCGCCGCGCTGCGGGCGCTGGTCGAGATCGTTCGTGAAGAAAAGACGGCGAAGCGATGAGGGTCGTCGTCGCCGGCCTCATGCTCCTGGTTGCGCTCAGCTTCCCCGATGCGGCCAGCCGGCAGGGCCGGGCAGGCGGACGAGGGGCAGAGCCGCGGGTCAGGAAAGCTCTTCTCGCGTGGGCCGATACCCGCAACGGCCAGGCCCAGCATGCCTTCACCTCCCACGCACTGGCCGTCGTCGAGCGTCTCGGATACGAATCAGGGCTCTGGGACACGTACATCCGGACGGATTCCCACATCATCTTCAATCAGGCGCGGAAAACCGACGGCACCCCCGCAAGCGGCGGCCCGAGCCTGAGCAATGTCGACGGGATCTTCTTCCTCGGACACCGTGAGGTCCCGCTCGACGACCAGCAGAAAACGGAACTGCTCGCCTTCGTTCGCGGCGGCAAGGGATTCGTCGCCGCGCACACGGGGCTGACCGCGTTCGAATCGTGGCCCGAGTTCGGCGAGATGCTCGGCGCCGCCTACGGCGGTCACCTGTATACGGGACCGGGCCGCATGATCAGCGAACAGCCAACGCACCCCATCGTCCGGCATTGGGGAAGCGTCGCCGACTACAACGACGAGTTCTATCTCGCAAAGGGCCTGTCGCGGGACAAGGTGGACGTGCTGCTTCGGTTCGATCCCTCGAGCGCGGCGAAGGCATCGCTGCCGGCCGACGGAGACTTCCCGCTGGTCTGGACCAAGACCTACGGGCAAGGCCGCGTCGTCTACAGCTCGCTGTCACACAACACCGAGGCGTGGGACATCCGGAACGTGCAGACCATGATGTTCGAGGCGATCAGGTGGTCGCTCGGTTTGAGCGAGGCGCCAGTGCAACCACACGCCAAGCGCGATCCCGCACCGTCGGCGGCGCGGGAAGCGCGTTGACACGCAACTGCCGGATCTCGAGCAATGCAACAGCGAGGGCGGGCGCCCGGATCGCCGACTACGTTCTCAATAACGCGGCCCAACCCATCCGATGACGACGCTCTATCCACTTTTCTCGAGAATGGGAGCGGTTATGACATCCATCGATCGATATTCCCGTTGTGGGTTGCGTCACGACATCCGTCGGTGCATATCGGCCACTGTGATGGTGTCGCTTGGCGTCACCGGGCTGCTCGCACAGCACGGGCACGGCTCCGAAGGTGTTGGGACCGCACACATGGAGACATCGTGCGCTCCAGCGGTGCAGGCCCGATTCGATCGTGCGCTGGCTGTTCTCCACAACTTCTGGTACGCGCGGGCCCTCACGCTGTTTCAGGAGATCCAGAAAGCGGATCCCGAGTGTGCCATGGCTTACTGGGGCGCGGCCATGACCTACAACCACCCGCTCTGGGATGCGCCGTCGCCGGAGGACACGGCGGCTGCATGGGCGCATGTGCAGAAGGGACTCAGAGCTCAGTCGCAAAACGATCGCGAGCACATGTACCTTCGGGCGGTCGCCGCGCTCTACAAGGATGGCGGTGCGGGGACGAAGCAGTCACGTGATGAGGCCTACCGCGACCAGATGGTCGCCACGCAGGCGAAGTATCCGGACGACGAGACCACGTTGTTCTATGGCCTCTCGATCATCGGCACCATCAGGGAAGGGACGAAAGGTTTCGAGATGCAGGGCCGTGCGATTGCCCTCTTCGAATCGGTCTACGGTCGCGACAAACAGCATCCCGGAGTGCTGCATTACCTCATTCACGCCTACGACGATCCGGTTCATGCCGAAACTGGTGTAGGCGTTGCGCGTGCGTACGCCAAGACGGCCGCCGCAGTGCCACACGCGTATCACATGCCCTCGCACATCTTCACGCGCCTCGGGTACTGGGACGAGGCAGCGACGACCAATGAGAACGCGTGGCGGATTTCAAGCGAGGATGTGAAACTGGCGGGAGAGCCTGGTGCGCTGCGCGACTTCCATTCACTTAACTACCTGTCCTATAACTACCTTCAGCTCGGCCGCTACAAAGATGCGAAGAGGGCCGTCGATCTGTTCGCGGCAGAGTACGCAGCGACTCCGAACCGCAACACCGCTCCCGACTCTCAGGACCTTCAGGCTCGCCACGTGCGTGGTCGGACGATCTTCGCGCTGCCCGATCGCGTGCTCTACGGTTACTTCGACACCCTCGCCCGCTTCATCGTGGAATCGGAATCGTGGAGCGAGGTGCCGGCCCTGCCGCTGGTTGCGCCATCAAGCGATTTCGTGGTGATGAAGCTCCATCTCGAGGCGATGGCGGCGGCCAAGCGGAACGACGCGGCGACGGCGAAGACCAAAGCCGCCGAAATGATGGAGCGCGCGCGCGTCCCAGGGCAGCATCCGTTTGTGCAGCAGATCCTGACCATGCAGGCCAGAGAAGCGGCGGCGGCGGCCGCACACGCGGCCGGCGACGCAGCGGGAGCGGTAAGGGAGATGGATGCCGCCGTGGCGATCGAAGATTCAATCGACAGCCTCTCGCAGCCGCCGTACCCGATCATTCCCGCGCATGAGCTCTATGGATCGATGCTGATGGACATGGGCAGGCCCGCGGAGGCGCGCAAGCACTTCGAGGAGACGCTGCGACGCACGCCGGGCCGGCCCAAGGCGATCTTCGGCATCGCACGGGCGGCCGAGGCGATGGGGGACACAGCCGCAGCCAGAGAACAATACACGCGGCTGATTGAAATGTGGAAGAGCGCCGATCCCGACCGCCCCGAGCTGCAGGCGGCGCGGCGTTTCTTGAGGTCCGCGGGCCGATAACAAGTGATCACCGACCGAATTGTGAATTCTTTGCGGGGTGGATATTGAAGAGCAGTGGGTGAGAGGTTCGTGCGCTTACTCCTCGTCTGCGAATCAGAACCAGCTCACACTCACGCCGCCGCAGACCAGTGCTGCAAGTACCGACGGTTGCGAGCCCCCGCAACCATCGCTATCTGCAATTCGAGGTCACCGGTTTCCCGTGACCTCGTTGCGTTTTTGGCCGCACTCAGCCTCCCGATTGAATGGCCTCGCCGCGACGATGCCCCTGCGGCAGGGCTGCGAGTGCTAGAATGCGCCATTCCCGGACCATGTCGGATTCCAAACCCGCGGCCGCTCGCGCGATCACGGCGTACCTCGCACGCTGGAGCGACGGCGATCGGGACGCCTTCGACACCCTCCTGCCGCTGGTCGAAGGTGAATTGCGCCGCATCGCGCGGCGCAGTCTGCGCGGCGAGCGCGGTGATCACACGTTGCAGCCAACGGCGCTGGTCAACGAGGCCTGGCTCCGTTTCGAGGGCGAGCGCGGGATGCACTGGCGGGACCGTGGGCATTTCTTTGCGGTTGCCGCGCAGATCATGCGGTTCATTCTGGTTGACTATGCGCGGCGGCGACACGCCGAGAAGCGCGGTGGAGACTTCTGCCGCGTCTCGCTCTCGGACGTGCTGGAACCGAGCGCCGTCCGGTTCGACGGGATCGTCGACATCGATGCCGCACTGACACGTCTCGCTCGGTTCGACGAACGGAAAGCGCGGGTCGCGACCCTCCGCCTGTTTGCCGGCGCCACGGTTGAAGAGACCGCGGATGTCCTCGGCGTCTCCGCGATCACGGTCATGCGGGACTGGCGGTTGGCTCGCGCGTGGCTGAAACGGGAATTACGCGACTGATGCCGGCATCTCTCCCTCCCGACGATCGCGGGGCGACCGCCGACCGCTGGGCGAGAGTAGACGTCCTCTTCCACGCAGCCCTGGAACGCCCGCCGGAGGAACGCGAACCGTTCCTGCAACAAGCGTGCGGCACCGACGCCACCCTGCTCGCCGAAGTCGAATCGCTCCTGCGATCCGACTCCCCCTCCGCAGAAAACTCATTCGAGCAATGGGCTGGGATAGTCGCAGCGGCGCGGGTCCAGGAACAGCGGCCGACGCCGCCCGCCTGTCCAGGGCTCTCATCGGCCGGTCACTGTCCCACTACGAGATCATCGACCGGATCGGAGCGGGCGGGATGGGTCAGGTCTATCTGGCCAGGGATCGAGTGCTCGGCCGGCAGGTCGCCATCAAGATTCTGCCGGGGGAACTCGCCGGGGATCCGCGCCGCCTCGAACGCTTCCGCCTGGAAGCCCGCGCCGCTTCGACACTGACGCATCCGAATGTCGCGGCGATCTACGAGCTCGGAGAGGCCGACGGCATGCCCTTCATCGCCATGGAGCATGTCGAGGGGCGGACGCTCGATGTGCTCCTGCGCGACGGGCCTCTGGTCTTCGACACGGTGCTCTCCGTGACCCTGCAGGTTGTCGCGGCGCTCGGGGCCGCTCACGCTGCCGGGATTACGCACCGTGACATCAAGGCCGCCAACGTGATGTTCACGCCACAGGGCGCGGTCAGGGTCCTCGATTTCGGCCTGGCCAAGCTGGCGCAGGACAGTCCCGCCGGCCCCAACGATCTGGACCAGGTGTCCTCGCGCACCGTCACCACACCGGGCCTGGTGATGGGAACTGTTGACTATATGAGCCCGGAGCAGGCCCTCGGGCAGCCCGTGGATCACCGTACCGATCTGTTCGCGGTCGGCGTGCTGCTGTATCAGCTTGCGACCGGTGTGCTGCCGTTCAGGAAGTCGAGCGTGACCGCGACCTTCGACGCGATCCTGCATGCCGACCCGGCGCCCCCCTCGTCGGTACGACCGGCGCTGACGCCGGCGTTCGACCGGGTCGTGGCGCGTGCGCTCGCGAAGTCTCCACAGGAGCGTTATCAGTCGGGCAGTGAACTGGCGCTGGACTTGGAAGCCCTTGGACGCCATGAAGATCCGAGGGGTGCGCCAGTACCCCCCGGCCGCGCGCGGCCAACCACGCTGCGCGTCGCCGCCGCGGGGGCCGCGCTCGCCGCGACGGTCGCAGGCGTCTGGCAGTTTCGGCCTAAGACTCAGGCGCCGCCGATGGTCGTGCCATTCACGAGCTTCGCTGGCATGGAGGGAACGCCCGCCTTCTCACCTGACGGCGAACGGGTGGCCTTCTCGTGGGATGGACCGTCGCGGGACAACGTGGACGTCTATGTGAGAGCGATCGCCGGAGAGCCTGTGCGGCTCACCACCAACCCGGCGGTCGATCAATTTCCGGCGTTCTCGCCCGATGGGAGCCTTCTCGCGTTCGTCCGCGATCGCACCCGCGTTTTTGTCGTCTCGTCGGGGGGAGGTGAGGAACGCGAAGTCGGGACAGTGGCCGATCCACGCATCTCCTTTTCTGCCGATGGACAGTTCATCGCGGCCGGCAGGCCGGCCCCTCCCGGTGCCGCCGGCGCGGGGCTCATCCTGCTGCCCTTGCACGGCGGCGTTCGGCGCCCGCTGACGGCGCCGCCCAGGGGCTCCATCGACATCGCGCCGGCGTTTTCGCCGGACGGGACCCGTTTGGCGTTTCAGCGGATTCCAACCACGGCGGTCTCCGACATCTGGGTCGCCGACGCGTCGGGCGCCAACGCCAGGCGGATCACGTTCGACGATCGGCTTCTGGAAGGTCCTGTCTGGACCCAGGACGGCCAGTCGTTGATTTTTTCGTCCGCCCGCCTGGGCGCGGGACGCTTGTGGCGTGTGCCCGCAGGCGGCGGGAGCCCGGCAGCCTTGCCGGATACCGGTCCGGGATCGACCATGCCCACGGTGCCGCGGCGTGGCGATCGGCTCGCGTTCGTGGCATCGCTTGAAGACACGAACATGTGGGAGGTGCCCATCGCCCCGACAGGTGCAGCAGCCGGGCCCCCACGCCCCGGCGTCAGCGCCTCATCCTGGCTCGATGGCAGTCCGGATTTTTCGCGTGACGGGAGCCAGCTCGTCTTCGTCTCCAACCGTACGGGTCGCGACGAGATCTTCATCGGGTCCGCCGACAGCGTCGCGGCCCGTCAGATCACCGACTTCTCCCGGGTTCCGGCGAGCACCGTGGGGTCACCACGGCTGTCGCCCGGCGGCGCGTACGTCGCGTTCGATGCCCGCGTTCGGGGCAACGCCGACGTCTATCTCATCGCGGTGTCGGGTGGAGCGCCGAGGCGGCTCACGACGGATCCCGGCGCTGACGTGGTTCCCGTCTGGTCCCCCGACGGGGAGTGGATTTACTTCACGTCACGACGCACCGGACCGCCGCAAACGTGGCGGGTGCGGCCCGATGGCGGTTCGGAGGAACAGGTCACAACAACCGGCGCATTCGGTGCGCAGTTCTCGCTCGATGGCCGGTTCCTGGTGTACGGGCGCGAGCGCGTGAACACTTCGCTCTGGCGAAGGCCGGTCCGGGGAGGCTCTGAGGAACCCGCGCTGGTCGATCAACTGGGGCAGGCACGGACGGTCGTCC
>Ga0075418_10008461_pt1 | contig 11537 bp, 6 predicted proteins | sample SoiMetdeltSBSDD2_FD_81776 | JGI IMG/M metagenome (GOLD analysis project Ga0075418, IMG submission 81776) | Bulk soil microbial communities from a Populus tree surrounding site in Tennessee, USA - Soil MetaG P. deltoides SBSDD2 | ecosystem: Environmental > Terrestrial > Soil > Tree plantation...
CGAGCTCACCATCCGCCAGCTCGCGGAGGCGATCATCGCGCTGACCGGATCGCGCAGCCGCATCGTCACGCGCCCCCTGCCCGTGGACGATCCGCGCGTGCGCCAGCCCGACATCACGCGCGCACGCACGATCCTCGGCTGGGAGCCGACGGTCCCCCTCGACGAGGGCCTCCGCCGTACGCTCGCCTACTTCAAGCAGAAGCTCGGCCTGGCCTGAGCGTCGTCGAGGTCTTCTCCTCACGTGTGAGCGACGACACCGCTCGCGGATCCCGTTCCGGCTACGGTGTGCTCGGCCCCCTTGGGCCGGAAAGGGATCGCTCATGGCGGCCGCCGTTCCCCTTCGTCCCGCCTGGATCCGGTCCACCTGGCACGTCGCCATCGCACGCCTCGGCGTCAGTGACGCCGAGGCGCTCGTCGGCCTCGTGCACCGCCAGCACCAGTGCCTGGCCGACGGCGACCTCGGCGGCCTCCGCCGTGACTTCGAAGCGCAGGGCGCCGCTCTCGCGCGCCGGGGCGTGCCCGAAGAGCGCGCTTTCCTCGCGCTCGCTCTCGACACGGACCTGAACCTCTCCCGGTTCGACGAGCGCGGCTGGGACGCGAGCGCGATGGCCGTTGCCGCCGCCCGCATCGCCGCCGCCGGCCAGCTCGCGCTGCACGCCGGTTATGAGCAGGCCCGCGCCGAGGGCACGTCGCACGAGAAGGCCCCGGACGATCGGCCGCGTGCACGCAGTCTCCACGAGGAGATGGGCAGCCTCGACGTCAAGCGGCAGCTCCAGGAGATGGCGGCCGACCTGGAGCGCGGGCAGACGCGGCAAGCCTGCCGGCGCCTCGAGGAGACGGCGGCCATGGTGACGCGGCGCGTGGAGGCGGCGACCGCCGGCACCCCGCGCCTGACCGCGCGCGAGCGCGAGGTCCTCACGCTGCTCGCGGAGGGACTGTCCGTCAAGGAAGTGGCGGTCCGCCTCGATCGCAGCGTGAAGACGGCCGCCGTGCACACGTACAACCTCATGCACAAGCTGGGCGTGCACAACCGCGCGGCACTGGTGCGATACGCGATCGCCCACCACCTGGTTCCGGTGCCCGACCCGGACGAGACGGCCTAGCGCGAACGCGTCGGCGCGCCCGCGTCGTAGCGGGCGCGCGCGGGCAGGGTGTGGAGCTTGGTCGCGCCCGCCGGGTCCACCCAGGGCCAGGGCAGGTTCCCGAAGAACGCGGGCTTGCTCGTGAGATAGAGCGAGCTCGGGAGGGCCTGGTCGAACCCGGCCGTCCAGTGGACGGCGCCGGTGGCGAAGTCGAAGTTGCCGTGGCGGAACGCGGTGCGGACGACGCGCGCGTCGGGCGGGGCGTTCCAGTCCTTCGGGGTGTAGCCGAGCCTCCACAAGCCGACGGGATCGTTCTTCCAGGGCCAGACGTCTTCGTAGGCGAAGCCCCCGTAGGGTGCGGGCGACTCGTCCGGGGTGCCGAGCACGTTGCCCACGAAGCTGTAGTCGTAGTGGCCGTACATGAGCCCGATGGCGCGCCGGCTGTCGAGGTCGGCATAGGACCGCCGCCGGCCCGTCGCATGGTTCCGGAAGAACGTATTGGAGACGGCGCCGCCCCAGGTGTCGTCGCCGTCGATGTTGAAGGCCTGGTTCCCCTCGAACAGCTCGAAGTGAGGGCAGGCCAGATGCGACGCGTTGAGCCCCGTCTCCATCCAGCCCAGGTTGTTCCCTATGTGGCCGTTGTCGAAGTAGTTGTACGCGATCACGTTGCCCCCGCCCGTGGCCCGCATGACCATGACCTTGTTGCCGTTCATGAAGATGCTGTTCTCCACCAGGCTGTCCGCGGTGTACTTCGCGAGGGAGAGCATGTAGCCGGCGCCCCCGGGGTAGGGATTCGGGGTGTCGTGTACGTAGCTGTCGCGCAGGACGCAGCGCAAACAGGTGTCGAGGGCGACGCTGTCGCCCACCGACCAATCCGACTCGACGTTCTTCACCCAGGAGTCCACGGCGAAGCGCAGCGTGATGTTGTCGTCCTGCCCGCCGCGCACGTAGAGGTCTTCGACCCCCGCCTCGCGGGCGCCGTAGGGCACGCGGTAGCGCGTGAGCTGGGCGGCGTGCGCGACGTCGAAGCCGATGTGCAACGGGGTCGTGAAAGAGACGCGGTCGCCCTGGATGGCGGCGATCTCCAGCACCTGCCCGACGGGCCGGTCGTAGCGCGTGAACCAGCCGCGCCCCTCGCCACCCGGCGCGACCGCCGCTTCCGTGCCCCAGTAGACGTAAGACGCGTCCGTCGTCTCGTCGAGGACCACGAGCTGGCCCACGGCCAGCCCGGCCGCGCTCGCGACCAGCACCGACGTCGCTCCCTTGGGGGCGTCCGCGGCCAGACTCACGGACGCCGCCTCCTCCATCCACCGCTGGCCGACGAGGATCACGGGGTTTGCGGTGGAGGTCGTCTTCGTGAGCTTCGTCGCCGCCGGGCCCTCCCCGCGGAGCACGATGCCGCGGCCGACGGTGAGGGGCGCCGCTCCGTTGATCAGGAAGTCTCCGGCGGACAGGTGAACGACCTGGCCGGGCGGGCAGGTGTCGATGGCGGCCTGGATGCCCGCGGTGGCGTCCACGGCGCCATTCCCGTACGTGCTCGCGTCGATGGTGGCGCACACCGTGGTTCGCACGGGCACGCCGCCCGGGATGCCCGGATTCCATCGCGTCCGCCGCTCGGTGGGCATGATGTCGGCGGTCGTGGCCGCGGCGCGGATCTCGGGCGAGAGGCTCGACGACACGACGGCCGCGTCTCCTCCCCGGCCCGCCGGGAGCGCGCCCCTGCAGCCGGCAGGCAGGAGAGCGACGACGGCCATCGCGATCGCGCCGCGGCCCATCCGCACCCGGCCAGTGTGGCATCCGGGCGCCCGGCCGGGACCGGCACGGACGTGCCCCCCACCTCGCCCATCCGCGCCTCTCGTCCCGGCACCTTCGTGCCGTAGCCGGCGGCGAGCCGGTATGGTCCATTGGGTACGTGACACGCCGATACGTTCTCGTCTCACCGTGCCGCGACGAGGCGCGATACATGCGCCGGACCCTGGACACGGTGTCGGCCCAGACCGTTCCTCCGGCGCTCTGGGTCGTGATCGACGACGGCTCCACGGACGAGACTCCGGCCATCCTCGAGGAGTACGCGCGCAAGCTGCCCTATCTCCGTGTCGTCCGGCGCGCGGACCGTGGCCGCCGCAACGTCGGCCCCGGTGTGATCGAGGCGTTCTACGCCGGCCTCGCGACCGTGGACCTCGACGCCTTCGACTATCTCTGCAAGCTCGACCTGGACCTCGACCTCCCGCCGCGGTACTTCGAGGTCCTGATCGCGCGCATGGAGGCGGACCCGAGGCTCGGGACCACCTCCGGCAAGCCCTATTTCGTCCGCGCGCGCGACGGTGCCCTCGTGCCGGAAGTGTGCGGCGACGAGATGTCCGTCGGCATGACCAAGTTCTATCGCACCGGGTGCTTCCGCGAGATCGGCGGGTTCGTGCGCGAGGTGATGTGGGACGGGATCGACTGCCACCGTTGCCGTCTCCTCGGCTGGATCGCGGAGAGCGTGGACGCGGACGGGCTGCGCTTCGTGCACCTGCGCCCGATGGGATCGAGCCAGAAGGGCATCTGGACCGGGCGCGTGCGCTCGGGCTACGGGCAGTACTTCATGGGCACGGGCCCCCTGTACCTCATCGCCAGCGCCGGCTTCCGGCTCCTGAAGCACCCCGTCGTCTACGGGAGCGCGGCCATGCTCTGGGGATATTTCTCGAGCCTGGCCCGGGGGCGCGCACGATACGACGATCCGGCCTTCCAGGCCTTCCTGCGCCGGTATCAGCGCGAGTGCCTGCGCTACGGGAAGCGGGCGGCAACCCGGAGGGCCAACGCGGCCCAGGCCCCGGTCTGGCAGGCCGCCCACGTCCCCAGCCCGCACGCGGAGGAGAGGCTTGGTTCACGACGATCGGCGTGAGCTCCTGTCGTGCCCTTTCGATCCCGTGACCATGGCCGCCGCCGTCGAGGCCTGCGTCGCGTGGTGCCGAGGGCCGCGCGCGCCCCACACCGTCATCACCGCCAACGCGGCCATCCTCTGCCTGATGCGGCGCGACCCCGAGCTGGCCGAGGCCTGCCGCGGCGGCGACCTCATCGTGGCCGACGGCATGTCGGTGGTCTGGACGTCGCGCCTGGCCGGCCTGCGTCTCCCGGAGCGCGTGGCGGGCGTGGACATGATGGCGCGGCTGCTCGAGGCGGCCTCGACGAACGGGCTGCGCGTCTACTTCCTGGGCGCGCGCCCCGAAGTCGTGGACGCCCTGGTCCGGAGGTGTGCCCGCGACTACCCGGGCCTCACCGTGGCCGGCTTCCGCGACGGGTACTTCGGCCGGGAGGACCACGCGGAGGTCGTGAGGCGGATCCGGGAGGCGGCGCCGCACCTCCTGTTCGTCGGCATGCCGAGCCCGTTCAAGGAGACCTGGTGCGAGCGCCATCGGGCCGACCTCGACGTGCCCGTCATCATGGGCGTCGGCGGCAGCTTCGACGTGCTGGCTGGATACGTGCGGAGGGCCCCGCGCCTGATACAGTCCGCGGGCCTGGAGTGGTCCTGGCGCCTGGCCATGGAGCCGCGCAAGATGTGGAAGCGGTACCTGGTCACGAACTCGGAGTACCTGTCGCTGGCGGCGGCCGAGATCCTCAGGCATCGTAGGGGCCTCGCGCTCCGCGCGCACTGACCGGAGGCCGATCTCCTTCATGGGCTCACGCAAGACCGTGGCCGTCTTCGTGGGCACACGCCCGGAAGGCATCAAGATGGCGCCCGTCATCGCCGCCCTGCAGAGGTCCGAGGACCTCGCCTGCCGCGTGGTCGCGACCGGCCAGCACCGCGAGATGTTCCAGCAGGTGGCGGACCAGTTCGGCTTCGCGGTCGACGCCTCTCTCGCCGTCATGCAGCCCAATCAGACCCTGGCCGGGCTCACCGCCCGTCTCATGGAGAAGATCGACTGGTGGCTGGAGACGGAGCATCCGGACATGGCGTTGGTCCAGGGCGACACCACCACCGTGCTCGTGGCCGCGCTGGCCTGCTTCTATCGCCGCGTCCCGATCGGGCACGTGGAGGCGGGCCTGCGCACGGGCAACATCTGGTCGCCCTTCCCGGAAGAGGCGAACCGGCGCCTGGCCTCGCCGATCGTGACCTTGCACTTCGCCCCCACTCCGTCTGCGCGCGCGGCCCTCCTTCGCGAAGGCGTCTCCCCCGAAAGCATCGAGGTCACGGGCAACACGGTGGTCGACGCCCTCCTCATGGAGCGCGGACAGCAGGAGAAGCCTTCCGTGCGCGCGGAGATCGACGCGTGCCTGTCGTCTCTCCTGGGCCCGGACTGGGCGCGGGCGCCGATGGTCCTCATCACCGGCCATCGGCGCGAGAACTTCGGCGAGGGCATCCGCCAGATCTGCGAGGCCATCACCACCCTGGCCCGACAGTACCCGGACCACGCCTTCGTCTATCCGGTCCACCTCAACCCCGAGGTCAAGGGACACGTCGATCGCCTGCTCGGGGGCCTCGCCAACGTGCGCCTCGTGGCGCCGCAGGGCTATCGCCCGTTCGTCGCTCTCATGGCGCGCGCGCGCGTGATCCTGACCGACTCCGGAGGAGTGCAGGAGGAGGCGCCGTCGCTCGGGAAGCCCGTCCTCGTCATGCGCGACACGACGGAGCGCCCGGAAGGAATCGAATCCGGGACCGCCCTCCTGACCGGTCCCCACGCCGACCAGATCGTCGCCCACACGCGCCGGCTGCTGGACGATCCGGCCGCCTACCGCGCCATGGCCACGGCCGTGAATCCCTACGGGGATGGGCGCGCGGCGGAGCGCATCGTGGCGAGGTTGCGCCGCCACCTGGCCTGAGGTCACCGCCGATGTGCGGGCGATCACCGATCGCCCCCGCCTAAGGCATCCGCCGTATTCTCTTGCCCGCGTCGAACCTCTACCTTGTGGCCAGCGAGAGGCCGTGGTCTGCAGCGGCCTCCAAAACTGCAAGGAGACACACCCATGTCCGGCACTCCCTCCGCCGGAACGCGCAGCGACTCCGCGTCCGTACGGCGTCCGCTGCCCGCGTTCCTCGCCGTTGCCGTGACGCTCGCGTCCGTCGCCCTCGCGTCTCTCTCCGCCGCCGACATCCTGCCGCCGGAGCGCCGCACCGCCTGGAACCCGGGCATCCCGGGTGGCGTCCCCGCACGCACGACCGTTTGCGCCACCGTCAACGCGTCGACCTACGGCAACGGGACGATCGACGCCACCGCCGGCATCCAGGCCGCCATCAACGCCTGCCCGGCCGGACAGGTCGTGCAGATCTCCGCCGGCGACTTCCTCATCAACGGCCCGGAGCCGATCACGATCGAGAAGAGCATCGTCCTCCGCGGAGCCGGACCCTCGGCCACGAAGCTGCGCAAGACGAGCGCCGTCGCCAACCCGCTCATCCTGATCGGCCGGCGGTGGCTGGAAGAGGCGGAGTCCGTCTTCCTCACCATGAACGCGGCCAAAGGTGCGACGCAGGTCCAGGTCGCGAGCACGGTCGGATTCAGCGTCGGACAGCTCGTGCTCGTGGACGAGCTCACGGACAACTCCTACGTGTATTGGGGCAAAGACGCGGCCGCCCAGCCCGGCGGGCCCGCCCGCGGCTGGTTCACGCGTTACGACCGCCCGGTCGGGCAGATGGTCGAGATCGCTTCGATCAGCGGCAACACCGTGAACTTCACCACGCCGCTGCACATCGCCCTGGACACCGCGCACAACGCCCAGCTCACCCGCTACACCATCCCCTACGGCGCCAAGCTGGCCGGGGTCGAGGACCTCTACGTGCGCGGAGGACAGGACGACAACATCACCGTGCGCTTCGCGATCAACGCCTGGGTGAAGAACGTCGAGTCCGACTCGTCCATCGGAGACAGCGTCGGGCTCGACTTCTGCTTCCGCTGCGTACTGCGGGACAGCTACATGCACGACACGCCCAACCCGTACCCGGGCGGGGCCGGCTACATGTTGTCGATCGCCGAATACTCCGCGGACAACCTGATCGAGAACAACATCTTCGTGAGCGGCAACAAGGTCATGGTCATGCGCGCCTCCGGGGGCGGCAACGTGATCGGGTACAACTATTTCGACAACGGGTACATCGGCAACTTCCTGGGCTGGATGGAAACGGGCCTCAACGCCTCCCACCTGACCTGCCCCCACTTCGAGCTGTTCGAGGGGAACCAGGCCTTCAACATCGACGGCGACGACACCTGGGGCGGCGCCGTCTACAACACGTTCTTCCGCAACCACGCCACGGGCAAGCGCCGCTCCTATCCCGACACGTCCAGCCGGCGCGCCATCGGGCTCATGTACGGCCACTACTACTACAGCTTCGTCGGCAACGTTCTCGGCACCGCGAACCAGAACCCCTCGCCGTACGGCGGCTTCGCCTACGAGGACCTGTGGCCGTGGGAAGACGATCCCATCGGCCTCTGGCGCATCGGCTACACCCCGACGGACTGGGACGCGCCGCCGGACCAGCGCGTCGTCAACACGACGCACCGTCACGGGAACTTCGACTACGTGACGAACTCGGTCCAGTGGGCGTCCGGGTTCGACCAGGCTCTGCCCGCCTCGCTGTACCTCACCAGCAAGCCCGCCTTCTTCGGCGACAACCCGTGGCCGTGGGTCGATCCCAGCGGCGCGACCAAGATCTTCACCTTGCCCGCGCGGGCGCGTTACGACGCGGGCAACCCGAATCCCGTCACGGCCACCCTCACCGTGACGCGGGGGGGCACGGGCGCGGGCACGGTCGTGTCCAGTCCGGCCGGCATCAACTGCGGCGCCGCCTGCAGCACGAGCTTCACGCCGGGGACGGTCGTGACCCTCACCGCCTCCGCGGCCGCCGGATCCTCGTTCTCGGGATGGGGCGGCGCCTGCGCGGGTACGGGCACGTGCCAGGTGACCCTGAACGCGGCGGCTTCCGTGACCGCGTCGTTCGCGCTCACCGTCGTGAGCCAGACCCTCACCGTGAGCAAGGCGGGCTCGGGCAGCGGCACCGTCACCTCGTCGCCCGCCGGCATCAGCTGCGGCAGCGCCTGCAGCGCGAGCTATGCGAACGGGACCCCGGTCACGCTCACGGCCGCGGCCGCGGCCGGATCGACGTTCTCCGGCTGGAGTGGGGCGTGCACGGGAACGGGCACGTGCCAGGTCGTGATGAGCGCGGCGCGCTCCGTGACCGCGACGTTCGCGGCGACGGCGACCAGCTTCGCCCTCAGCGTGTCCACCGCGGGCGCGGGTAGCGGGACGGTGACCTCCTCTCCCGCCGGCATCACGTGCGGCGCCGCCTGCATCGCCACGTACGCGAGCGGCACCGTCGTCAGCCTGGCCGCGGCCCCGGCCGCGGGGTCGGTCTTCTCCAACTGGAGCGGCGCCTGCACGGGCGCCGGCGCCTGCCAGGTCACGATGAGCGCGGCGCAGTCCGTTACCGCGACCTTCGGCACGGCTCCGCCCCCGAACACGGGTGGACTCGTCGCGGCGTGGGGCTTCAACGACGCGGCCGGCACTACGACGAGGGACGCGTCCGGGAACGGCAACACGGGGACGCTCGTGAACGGGCCCACCTGGACCACGGGCAAGGCGGGCGGCGCCCTCCTCTTCGACGGCAGCAACGACAGGGTGCGCGTGAGCGACTCGAACTCCCTTGACCTCAAGACGGCCGCCACCTTCGAGGCCTGGGTCTTCCCCACCGCCGCGCCGTCCGGATGGAGGACGATCCTCCAGAAGGAAGTGGACGCCTACTTCTTCACCGCGTCCGGAGGCGGCCCCGGCAACCGGCCGGCGAGCGGCGGGACGTTCAACGGGGCCTGCTGCACGTTCGTGAGCTCGACGTCGGCCCTCCCCGTCAACACCTGGACGCACGTGGCCGCGACCTACGACGGCACCCGGATCCGCTTCTACGTGGGCGGGGCGCTCGTCGCGTCCCAGGCCGCGACGGGCTCGTACCAGGTCAACGCGAGCCCGCTCTGGATCGGCGGCAACGCCGTCTATGGCGAGCACTTCAAGGGCAAGCTCGACGACGTGCGCGTGTACAGCCGCGCGCTCACACCCGCGGAGATCCTGCAGGACATGGGGACTCCGGTTCCCTAGACGACGAAGTGCCGCCGGGCGTCGGACACGCCCGGCGGCCCCCGCCGTCACGAGTGAGGGACGACCTGGCCTCCTAGAACAAGAAGGTGTACGTCGCGCTGCCGACGGCGCTGGTCGTCCACCCCGTGCGCACCGCAATGGCCTTGACGGTGGTGGTCCCGACCACCAGGATCGGGCCCGTGTATTGCGTCGAAGACGTCGTGGGAGTGCTGCCGTTCGTCGTGTAGTAGATCGTCACTCCCGGGGTCGCGGACGAGATCGTCACGAACGTCGCCACGGTCAACGGCCCGCCGGGCGGCGTGAAGGTGGGCGTGGCCGCCTGCAAGGTGTAGGTCGCGGTGGCCACGTCGCTGTCCGTCCGGCCGGCCGAGGCCGCGATGGCCTTGATGGTCGTCGTCTGGGTGACGGAGATCGGCCCCGTGTACGGTGTCGAGGCCGTGGTCGGCGTGGAGCCGTTGGTCGTGTAGTAGATGGTGGCGCCGCTCGTCGCGTCGCTCAGGCTGACGGTCTGGGGCTGGTTGTACGTGCCTGCCGCCACGCCGAACGTGGGCGCGGCCGTCTTGATCGTGTAGACGACAGTGGCGACGGTGCTGTCCGCCATCCCGCTCGCCGTGCCGATCGCCTTGACCGTCGCGGACTGCGTGAGCGCAAAGGGCGCGGTGTACAGCGTCGAGGCCCCCGAGGGTGTGCTGCCGTCCGTCGTGTACCGGATCGAAGCCCCGGGCGTGCTCACGCCAAGGGAGACGGTCACCGATGAAGTGTAGGTCCCGCCAGCCGGACTCGTGGTCGGCGTCGCCACCTGCTGCTGGATCGTGAACGTCCCGCTCGCCACCGCGCTGTCGGCCATGCCGCCGGCCACCGCGATCGCGCGCAGCGTCGTCGTCTGGGTCAGGGTGAGGGGACCGGTGTAGAGCGCGGACGCGGCCGTCGGCGTCGAGCCGTTGGTCGTGTAATGGATCGCGGCTCCGGGCGTGCTGTCCGCGATCGTGACCGTCACCGAAGAGACGAAGGTCCCGGCGGCCGGGCTCAGTGTGGGCGTGGCGACCGGTTGCTGGATCGTGAACGTCCCGCTCGCCACCGCGCTGTCGGCCATTCCGCTGGCCACGGCCATGGCGCGCACCGTCGCCGTCTGGGTCAGCGTGAGGGGGCCACCGTAGAGCGCGGACGACGCCGTCGGCGTCGAGCCGTCGGTCGTGTAGTGGATCGCGGCTCCCGGCGTGGTGTCGGCGATCGTCACCGTCACCGAGGAGACGAATGTCCCGCCGGCGGGGTTGAGGGTCGGCGTCGCCACCTGCTGCTGGATCGTGAAGGTGCCGCCGACCACGGCGCTGTCCGTCATCCCGCTGGCCACGGCCATGGCCCGCACGGTCGTGGTCTGGGTCAGGGTGACGGGTCCGGCATACAGGGTGGAGGCTGCGGTCGGCGTCGAGCCATCCAGGGTGTAGTGGATCGCCGCGCCCGGCGTGCTGTCCGCCATGGTGACCGTCACCGAGGACGTGAACGTCCCGCCCACCGGGCTGAGGGTCGGCGTGGCGACCTGCGGCTGGGCCTGGATCGTGAACGACGCGCTGGCCACGGCGCTCGTACCCATCCCGCTGGCCGTCGCGATGGCCTTGACCGTCGCCGACTGCGTCAGCACGAACGGTCCGGCGTAGACGGGCGAGGCCGTGGTCGGCGTGCTGCCGTCGGTCGTGTAGTGGATGGTCGCCCCGGCGGTGGCGTCCGTGAGGGACACCGTCACCGAGCTCGTGAAGGACCCGCCCGCCGGGCTGATCACGGGCGTGGCCGCGGAGGCCGCGACCGTTCCGCCGAGCACCACCGAGACCGTCCCGGAATCGTAGTTGCTCACGGCCAGATCGACCTTGCCGTCGGCGTTGAAGTCGGCGATGGCCACGGCGGAAGGACGGCCGCCGACCCCGAAGTTCGTCGCGGCCTGGAAGGTCCCGTCACCGTTTCCGAGGAAGACGGATGCGGTGCTGGAGCCGAGGTTGGGAACGACGAGGTCGGCCACCCCATCCCCGCTGACGTCGACCGCCCCTATCCACTCGGGGTTGATGCTGGCCGTGTAGGTGACGGCGGGATGGAAGGTGCCATCGCCTTTGCCGATGAGCACCGTCATGGTGCCCGCGCCGTAGTTTGCGACGGCCAGGTCGAGGGCGGCGTCGCCGTTGAGCTGTCCGGCAACCAGCCAGTGCGGGTTGAGGCCGGTGGCCATGGTGACGGGTGGACGCAAGGTCCCGTCGCCGTTCCCCAGGAGAACGGCCACGGTCGTGGACCCGAAGTCCGCCACCGCGACGTCCTGCTTCCCGTCGCCGTTGAAGTCGCCCATGGCGGGCGCGATGGGACCGTTCCCCGCCTCGAAGGCGCCGCCGGCCGTGAAGGTGCCCGTGCCGC
>Ga0075418_10008464_pt1 | contig 11535 bp, 7 predicted proteins | sample SoiMetdeltSBSDD2_FD_81776 | JGI IMG/M metagenome (GOLD analysis project Ga0075418, IMG submission 81776) | Bulk soil microbial communities from a Populus tree surrounding site in Tennessee, USA - Soil MetaG P. deltoides SBSDD2 | ecosystem: Environmental > Terrestrial > Soil > Tree plantation...
AGCAGGATTTCAGACGGTTCGTGAGCTTCCAAATTTCTGGATCGTTCGCAAGCGGCTCACCGAGCCGTGCCTGGTCACCTAGTTTGGGCCTTGCTCCAGGACAAGCCCAACGTCTCCCCCGACAAACAGAGTCTCATTGTTAAACCCAGAAATTGCTATGAGGCTCCCCATGGTCATGCTTGGTTGGTCGCTCCAGACATTGCCGTCGTAGTGAATCGCTCTGCCATGCGTACCGACCGCGAACACATCGTTTGTGGAACGCCCCCAGATCCCGGTGAGTTGAAACCAGTCCGGACGCTTTTGGACGAGGCTCCATCTCACTCCATCGTAGTGATAAATGATTCCAGAGTTGATGCCATCAAACATCTGATTCCCGACGCAATAGACGTCGCTCCCTGAGGCGCCCCAGATCCCATACATGACCACACCAAATGGCTGAGGTAGATTCTGAGCCGTCCACTCATGGCCATCGTAATGAAGAACGGAAGCGACGTTCAGGAAGAAAACGTCCTGAGGCGAGCTTCCCCAAATCGCAACGACCTCTCCGGCCGTATATCCACTGACCGCCGTTGTCCACGCATTTCCATCGAAGTGAAGGATGAAGTTGTAACCTCCGGCATAGACATCACTGGCGCTGGTTCCCCAGATTGCCCTGACCCAAGCCGAGCCTTCCGAACTCCATGTGACTCCATCGTAATGAAGAATGCCATCCTCCCCCACTGAGTACACGTCATTTGGAGCGCTACCCCAGATGTCAAAAAGAGTTCCGTCTCCTTGGAATTGGTTTTTCCATTCGGAGTTCTGGTATCGATAGATGGCTCCGTTCTCGGTGGTCAGGAACACATCCGTGCTCGATGCCGGCCAAATACCAGAAACTCGTCGCTTGGACTCGATGAGCGCATTCCAAGCATTCCCGTTGAATTGATACAGAACAGGCCCGAGACCACAGGCGAATCCTTGAGCTTCTGAGTTTCCCCATGCCGCATCGAACTGATCATTTGGCTTGCCGGGGTATTCCAAAGTCCATCCCGTACCAACGTTGTGAAAAATCCTGCCCAGGTTGGAATCCAAGGCGCGGATGTCATTGGGCGTTCCCCACATGCTCAACACTCTGGTCCACTCGGCTGGTTGGGAGGTCCATCTGACGCCATCGAAGTGGAGCACGGTTTTAAACCCTGTCGCATACACGTCGTGGCTTCCCGTTCCCCAGACCCAAGTAAGCTCTTGGTTTGTCGGCGACTCCATTCGCGTCCAAGACTGCCCATCGAAATGAAATATCAAGCTGGTGGTGTTAATCGGATCAGTACGCCCTACGGCAAAGACATCGTTCCCCGAGCTTCCCCAGATGCTCCAAATCACTGCATCGGTCCCCAAATCCGTTGCCTTCCAGTGTCCTGGCCTGTATTGGAGCACGTTGCGGCCCACTCCAGCCGCAAACAGGTGGTCAGCCGAGCTTCCCCATACCGCGAGAAGGTCCTGGGTGGATCCGCTAACGATAGGTATCCAGCCGCGTCCATTGTATCTAACGACGCGTCCGTTCTCCCCCACCGCGAAGGCCGTGTGATCGTTTGCGGCCCAAACCGCAAAAAGATAATCCGAAACGCCGCTGGTTTGCGCGGACCAAAGTGAGCCGTCGTAGTGAAAAATCGAACCGTTAGCTCCAACGGCGAAAAGATCCTGCGACGAAACTCCTCCGAATCCGTAGATCCAGGGATCTTGGGAAAGCACTTCCCAGGCCGGCTCCGCAGGTCCGGGCGCCGTGGAATCGTTGCCGCACCCCCAGGGGAAAAAGACGAGAGATAGGAAGACCAGGAACGATTTAGTTCGCTGCATCAAGCTCTCCAGGACTTCGGCCCCGTGATTTAGACGGATCCCTGGAGATTTCTCCCAAAGAAAACCGCCGGAATCAACCGCCGATTTCATACTGCTTGACCTTCCGATACAGGCTCCGCAATCCAATCCCAAGGATCTGCGCGGTGCGCTGCTTGTCGTAGCCGGTCGCTTTGAGCGTCTCTTCAATGGCGCGCTTTTCGATCTCTTCCATCGTCATCCCCAAGCGTAAATGCAAATCCCGCGAAGGATGCGCCTGGGCGCGGATGTGATTCGGCAGATCCCCCACATCCAACGGTTCTCCATCGCGCCCGAACACGACCATGCCCTCAATCAAATTCCGGAGCTCGCGCACGTTCCCCGGCCAGTCGTACTGCATGAGGAGCTCCATGGCTCCCCGAGATATTCCCTTTACGCGCTTCTGGTTCTCCTCGTTGAACTCCTGGATGAATTCGTCGACCAAAAGCGGAATGTCGGATTTCCGCTCACGCAAGGGCGGCAACTGGATGCTGGCTACGTTCAAGCGATAAAACAGATCCTGGCGGAACGAACCCGCGTTGACCCGTTCGGCCAGCTCCGTATTCGTGGCACAAATGAGACGCACGTCGACTTTGATCGGATGGTTCCCGCCCACGCGCTCGATCTCCCGCTCCTGAATCACGCGCAAGAGCTTTACTTGAATCGCCGGGCTGACTTCGGAGATCTCATCGAGAAAGAGCGTGCCTCCGTCGGCAATCTCGAATCGACCGCGACGCGCCGAAACCGCGCCGGTGAACGCCCCTTTCTCGTGCCCGAAGAGCTCGCTTTCCACCACGCCTTCCGCCAGCGCACTGCAATTCAATGCCACAAAGGGCTCATTTCGCCGGGGGCTCAAGTAATGAATGGCCTTGGCGACCAGTTCCTTTCCCGTCCCCGTCTCCCCCGTGATCAAGATCGTGGTACGTGTGCCGGCGAGCTGGCGGATGCGATCGTAGATGGCGACCATCTGCGGAGACATCCCGGTCAAGTATTGGATGCCATACCGATGATCGAGCCGCGCTTGCAGGTCGCTCACCGTGACCACGAGCCGCTGATGGGAGATGGCCCGCTCCAGCACGGCCTTGAGGCGATCGAAGTTGATCGGCCGGGTCTGCACGTCATAGGCCCCGCTTCGCATGGCCTCGGTGGCTACGGCCAGCTCGGCATCGGGGGCGATGATCACTACCGCTACTTCAGGTTTGCGAGCCCGCGCGATATCCAGGAGTCGTCGCCCATCAATACGTTGTGATTTCAAGTCCGTGATGAGCACGTCCACCGGCTCGGCATCGAGCACGTTGTAGGCGGCTTCCCCGTCTCGGACGGTCACCACCTCGCATCCTAGCTCGCGCTCCAGGAAAGCGCTCATCTCTCGGCTGCGCTCGTCATCCTTGTCGACAACGAGCGCTTTGGGGCGTTCCAGTGTGGTCATGAGGTCGAAGCATTCCCGTCCAAAGACAACGAGTCTAGCAGGAGGGACGGGAAAGGTGGGCTTAAGCGGCCCGGAGCTCGCGGGTGACGGTAATGGATCCGTCGAGGGAGATGATACGAGCCCCCCAGGCGGAGAGCCGCCGATCGGAGCCCAGGATGACGCATTGCCGTCCGGCTTCGGCCAGTCCCGCCAACAGGCGATGCGCTTCGTCTACGTGCCCGTCATCCCAACCCCGGAAGGGCTCATCGAGCACGATGGGGAGGGCCCGGTCGCCCGCCCCGTCCTCGCTCAGCGCGAGGCGAATGCAAAAATGAAGCTGCTCGCGGGTGGCGCCGCTCAAGAGATCGGCGTGACTCCAGACACCGTCAACTCGAATTTCGGGCTCGGACGCGCTGGTGAATCGTAGTTCCCGATATCGCCCGCCCGACAAGCGGTCGAGGAACTGCCCCGCTCGTAGCGCAACCCGATTGAAGTGATCTTCTTGATAATCGTGCAAGGCTTCCCGCAGCATCTCTGCCGCTACCCGAGCCGCACTCTCCCGGCGGGCCATGTCCGATTCCTGGGCGCGTAATGTCTCCAGCTCTTCAGCCACGCGGCCCGGCTCCGGAGACTCTTGTTCGAAGCTTTGCATGTCTCCACCCAGCTCCTGCGCTTCCCGTTCCAGACGCTGCGCTTCGCCTTCCGCTTCATCGCGTTCGCGGCGCACCGTGTCCACCCGACGCTTGAGGGAGGCCAGATCGGCATCCTGACCGGAGAGATATTGGGCTTGCGCGACCAAGTTGCGTGATTCGGTATCGAGCACTTGCAGCTCGGTCAATACCTTCTCGTAATCGTCCATGATCTCGCCCAAAGGCCGTGTGCGGGACGACATAGTCCGTGCGCGCTCGAGCTTATCCTGCACTTCCATGTAGCCACGGAAATGCCGGCGCAACGCGGCCGGGCTCTCGTAATCGGCCAGCTTGCCGAGCGCGCGCCGAGAGGCGTCGAGCGACGCCGCTGCTTCGGCGTGTTCGGTTTCAAGACGCTTCCTCTCCGCCGCGTGGGCGGCGCGCACGCGCTCCGAGCTTCGCTCCATTGCCCAGACGATGGCGAATCCGGCCGAAGCAAAAAGCGGAAAGAGGAACACCCCGAGCCGCGGCTCCCCCGCCCCCATCCCGGCCAACCACGACAAGAGGCCCATGCCGGCGGCGGCAATCAATCCGTTTCGGGCCGTCCGGGACGGCGGGAGCGCCTTGGCTGCTCCCGCGAGGCGCGTAATGTCACGATCCACCGCTTGCAGTCGGTTCGTGCCTTCGATCCAGGAATGAATCCCGTCTTCAATGTCGTCGGGTGCGTTCAAGAAATCGGCATACTGATTTTCGAGTAACGCCCGGGCTTGTTCCTGCGCCTCCATGTGGCGCCGAATACGATCGCGATCTTCGCGCAGCTCCACGAGCGTGTTCTCGAGCTGGCCGCGTTCCTCGGCCAGATTCAAAAAGCGCTCCAGATTCTGGAGCAAATCGCTCTGAACGCGGGCCTGCTCGATGGCCGCCTCGCGCTCGCGCTCTTTCACTTGCCAGGTGTCCCGCGCTCCCGCCCATCGAGCGGCCATGCCCTGCCACTTGGCGAGCAGGGTTTCTCGCTCCTTGATCTCCCGCCGCACGCGTTCGAGCTCGCCAGGCTGGCCATTGGATCCCGAAAGCTCGACAAGGTCCTTCTCCACGCGGGCGAGAATGGCTTCCTCATCCCCTTGCGGGTTTCCGACGAGCCAGGACCGCACCGATTCATCGAGCTCGGTGCTCAAATCGCCGTTTTGCACGAGACCGGAACGCAGCCAGATCGTCTCCGCGGAAATTCCAAATATGGCTCCCAGGGAGGCGAACAAGCGCTCCTCGGCCCCCGTCTCCCCCAGCCTCTCGTCTTGCAGCACCTGCAAGCCTTGCGAGGTCCGCTCGCTGATCATGACCCGTGATGGAGGCAAGTCCCGTCGAATGACGAAGCATCGCGAGCCGATGTGAAAGGTGATCTCGGTAAATCCCTCGTCAAACTGGGCTTTGGCATCGAAGCCGAACAGGGCACTGCGGATGGCCTCGGTGAGTCGTGTCTTCCCCGAATCATTGGGACCCTGAACGACCCACAGCCCCGTTCCGAGCGTGACATCTTGCTCGTCGTTGAACGGCGGATAGCCCTGGATGCGCAAGCGCTCAATCCACATGATGTGTCTCCACGCGATTGAGCTCTTCCAGTCCGTACTTGAGCGCGGCGTCGAGCAATTCGCGGTCGTACGCTTCCATCCGGCGATTCTCGTACACCCGCAGGAAGGCGCCTCGCAACCCTTCCCGTCGTCCGTTTACGCAAACGCTGGTCGCACTGGCCGCCACCATTGGCTCTGCATTCACGGTGAGCGAGCGAATCCGGCGCTCGACCCTCACCCCTTCCGGTGACCCGGTGACCAGGGTCCAGGCGCTCTCGGCCAGGTCGCACGGACGCCCGGGTACCAGCGCTCCGGGGGACACCATCACCGTCCCCGACCAAAGCGCTTCGCGAAAGTGCACGTCGCCCCCCATCACCACGAGCTGCAAGCCAAGACCACCGAGTTGGTCGGGGATGAGCCGAGGCCCCCAGGCGGCGAGCGGTGACTCGGGTCGGGTGACGGAATGAAAGAGTCCCGCGCGAAAACCGCCCTCGGGGAAGGAGGCTGGATATCCGGGATTGGGATCGTTTCCCGGTAAGGGAGCGAAGGTCAAAAGGTGGAGCGCCTCCCCCGAAACATCGAGGGAAAGGATGCGCGGACGGGACCAGTCCACCACGGTGACGCCGTTGGGCCAGCGATAACGCCGATAGATGCTTTTGGGGGACGCGAGGCCGTCGTAAATACCCGGAAGAATCACGACCTTTTTGCCGGCCTGGGCGATTCGCTCGATGCCCTGGGTGACCGGCTCGAGCGCGGCCGGCTCAGGGTTGGGCGAATGAAACAGACCCCCGGCAAGGAGCATCCCGTCCAGGCCTTCATCGGCCGAGGTCACCAGCTCGACCGCTTCCGACCAGGCCCGCCACAAGTCAGCACGAGCCCCCTCAGCCTGGTTTCCCCAGGCCTCGAAGGACGACCCGAAATGCAAGTCGGCCAGGAGCAAGAACTTCACGCCGCGTACTCTCCCTCCAATGGACAGCATGGCTGCCCGCTCCAGGGAGTCATCGGCCAAGATGCGGCGGGGCTTTACCTTAAGCCAAGGGGTCAGGAACGGGGGGCGCCCGCTTCCTTCAGCTCTTTCTTGAGCCCTTCGAGAGCGTGGGTCACCTCGGGGTCGCGGGAAATGGCCAGGGCGGTGGTGACGATGCGATCCGCCTCGAGATCCTCGCCCTTCAAGAAGTAAATGCGCGCCATCTTGTAGAGGTACCGGGCCCGATTGGGACTCCGCATGCCGCGCACCACTCCGCCGCCCAAGGTTCCTTGACCTGCCCCCGTCTCGGTTTCGTTGGCGGACACCAGAAGCGAAAGGGCCAAGTCCAGATCGACCTGGTTCTCGACCAGATGATCGGCAAGGCGTTCGCGATAGAGGGCCCGCCGAGGAGCGGATTCGATCGCTCGTTGGAGGGCGATGCGGCAGTTATCGACCTGTCCCGCGCGCTCGAGGATGCCGGCGAGGTTGTAGAAAACGAGACCCTTGTCGACCGACGGCACGTCAAGAAGGGCTGCCCCCGCTGAAATGGCATCCTGATGGTGGCCGCTCTCGCTCAGCAAGAGCGCGTACTCCAGGTGCGCCGGCACCCATGCTTCGGGGAGGGAGTTCGCCGGAGGTCGAGCCGTCACCGCCTCGGCGAGAAGGTTGCGCGCTTCGGCTTGGCGACCCGTACGGCGATAGATGACGGCCAGACCGTGGACCACGATCGGCCGGAGCGGATCGATCTTTCGCGCGGCTTCCCAGCGTTCGAGGGCGGTGTCCTTGTCTTCCGCGTTTTCCGCGGCCAAGCCCGCCATTTCGAGGACAAGCGATTCCTGAGGATGCTCCTTGAGGATCTGATCGAAGGCGACCAGAGCCTCTGACCAGGCTTCTTTTTGACACAGTTCGAACGCCGCCTTGAATGGGTCTCCGAGGGCGAGAGCCCGATCGCGGTCTGCCGAGTCAAAGCCTGCCAACGCCAACTCGAAGAGATCGCCTTCTTCGCCGGTCGCTTCTGCCTCCACCTCGGCCTCGGGCTCGGTGCCGAAGATCTCCGCCACCTCGGCCTGGCGCCGGGCGACTTCTGCCTGAGCGGCGTCATCCTCCGCGAACTGCGCCGCCGATTCGAGTTTCTCGAGCGCGCGATCGGGAGACCGTTTCTCGACGAGGTCAGCCGCTTCCTGCAAGAGCTGGGCAAAGGCCGCGCGCCGCACTTCCCGAATCTTGCGGGTCAGGCGTTCCGCACCCGCGGCGTCGGTAGCCGGCGTGAGATCGAGGGCCTGCTGGTAGTAATAGGCAGCGTCCCGGTACTCGAAATCGAGACGAAGCTCGTCGGCTTTTTCCTCGTGCTTTTCCGCCGATGCTCCGAAGAGGGACTTGAAGAACTTCATGTCGAGCGGCCCGGAAAATGGAGCGTACGGGAAAACATGATGTGATCGAGTCTAACTTTCGCCACCGCCGGAATCAAGATCCGGCCCCGCGAACTGTGAGGCCAAACCGAGCGCGCTTCGCACGTCCGTTTCCAGGTGACGCGCCAGGTCCTCGTCGGTAAGCAGTCGCCGGGCGTGGGCCTCGAGGGCCAGGCGCACGAAACGATCCGGAACTGCCATGTGCGCTTCGCCCTCCGCTTCCAAGACCGGTAGCTCCAGATGCGCGACTTCGTCCGCGGTCAAGAGACCGAGGCTCAAAAGTCGCGCCGCGACCGTGGCCACATCCACTTCGAAGTACACGGACAGCTGCGCCAGAAATTCCGGCGTCACCGGCCCGCCGGGCTTCCAACCCGCGGCCCTCAGATACGAGCCAAGCTCTTCGGGAGAAATCAAGAACGCGACCGCGAAATGACGGGCACGAATGGACCGTGCGGGGCGGGTTTCCGTCCGCACAAACCGGATTTCGTAGGGATCATGATCCATCAGGTAGTGACCGTAGAGCTGGGCGAACACGGCATTCGCGGTCATTGGAGGAAGGCGACCATCGACCACGAAGGCGGGACCGACGGTCTCATCGAACACGAAGAATCCAAGAAGATCTGCGCCAGGCGGGAAGGCGGGCAGATACACCTTGAGCTCTTCGTGATCGAGGGCGGTCATGACGTCCCGCTCCCCGATCCCCGACAGACCCAGCCGCTCGCGCTCGCGCTGGGCGAGCCGTTCCACGACATCCTCCGGGCGATCCGCTTCGTACTCATCGAGGAGATGGAGCGGGACTGTCATTTGAGTGCCACCTAGAAGCTCGCGTTCCAAGTCCGCATACCGAGCGAGAAACCTCCGCACGCGCTCGAGAAGGGCCTCGAACAGTTCGGGGCTCAAGCCGGATTGCAGCATCGCTGGTTCGAGGTCGCTGAGTCGGGTGAGGAGTGGTTGGCTCATTGCAATACGTCCACCATTGCCCCCGTATCGAGCGCGATCACGGCAATGCCGGGTGGTCCCGGTGGCACTCCGCCCTGGAAAAGCACGAGGGCTCGTGTGCCGTCAGCAGATATTGCCATCTCCCCCGTACGCTCCAAACGCAAGTAGAACGTGCCCGCGACTTGCGCTCGATCGAGATCAACGATCGTGATGCCGTCGGGTCCGGGCAAAAACGCATAGCTGCCGCGGATCACCAAATCGGTGGCCGCGCTGCGAAACCCCACTTTGTCCCGCACCTCGCGAAACGCGCCATCCACGATCAGCACTTGGCTCTTGTCGCCCAGGACCTCGAGCGCGATCACTCGATCCCGATCGGAGTCATAAGCGAGCGCTATGGGGGACGCGCCTTCGGTCATGGGAATTCTCGTTTGCACGCTAAGACTGTCCGTTTCGAGGATGAGCAACTCGGGGCCCCGCAGCGTGTCTCCTACCGGTGGAAAATCGGAATGCGCGCTCTCGCCACCGGCCAAGCAGTAGAGCACGTGGCCGTTTCGGTCCAACGCGATCCCCTTGCGCCGCATCCCGACCGGAATGTCGCCCACCGGCCGGCGCGTGAGCACACGACCTCCGTACAAATCGACGACTTCCAGCGTTCCATTACCCGCTCCGTCATCAGCGAGGAGAAACAAACGGCGCTCCTGAGGGTCGAGAGCGACACCGCGGGCAAGATCGTTACGGCCCAGAGGAATCGTGTCCAGAAGCAGGTTCTGTTCGAGATCCACGCGCAACACCGCTCGTGAGTCCACGGAAATCCCGGCGGGACGATTTCCCACCGAGCCGATCAAGAGGGCCACCCGGCCCCGATCGGCGAAGATCACGTTCTCGGCCCGCGCCCCGATACCCAAATCGAGAAAGTCGACATTGTGCAGGTCGCCCATGGAGAGTCGAAGGAGATAACGCGGTTCCGAGCTTTCCGCGAGAACCGTGCCGCGTTCTTGCTCCGAAGCGACCCATTGGCCGTTGAACATGGGACGGTCGGCCAGCTCCGGCGGAACGCTGGACACGACTGACACCGTTGCATACGGCCAGGACGAGAGTGCGGCGTTATCGCTCCGCGAGGACGCGCACGCCATGGGAAGAAGGCCAAGGATCGCCAGGGCCATGCGGAGCCGGGTTGCCATCCGCGGAGTATAGAAAGAAATACGGGGCTCCACGAGGAGCCCCAATACGGGACCCTCTAGCGGGGCCCCGTATCGGGAATCATCGGGTTTTGGGGGATTACTTCTCTCGACGGAGCGCGACGAGGAATGTGTTGTCGCCCCGTTGCAATTGCAGGAGAACCGGTTTATCCCCAGTCCTCTTCTTGAGTGCCGAACGGAATTCGCTCGTGTTGCTCACCTTCACCTGGTTCACACTCTTCACGAGATCGCCTTGCTGAACGCCGGCGTCTTCGGCCTCGCTGCCCGGATCGACCCCCATCACCACGAGCCCGCTCGCGTTCTTCATGTCGAGCTGGCGCGCGATGTCAGGGGTTATCGGACCCACCTGAAGACCGAGACTTTGATTGTCGGCCGGTTCATTGGACGCCACCGGTTCCGTAGCGTCCGGATACTCCGCGAGCTTCACGTGCAGCGTCACCCGCCGGCCGTTGCGGAGCACGACCATGTCCGACGTGGTCCCTGGGTTCACGCGCGCTACGATCAAGCGAAGCTGGTCGCTGTCTTTGACCGGTTGGCCGTTGAACGCGACGATGACGTCCTGGTTCTGGGCTCCCGCCTTGTCCGAAGGACCACCGTCTTGCACCGAGTTGATGATGACGCCCTCGTGCACCCCACCCAGGTTCATGGCCTCGGCGAGATCCTCGTTCAGGGTTTGGATGCCCACCCCCAGATAGCCGCGCGTCACCTTGCCGTGCTTGATGAGATCGGTCATCACATCCATGGCCATGTTAGCCGGGATCGCGAAGCCGATGCCGTCATAACCGCCGGCGCGGCTCGCGATGGCGCTGTTGATACCAACGAGCTCGCCATCCAGGTTGACCAGCGCGCCCCCCGAGTTACCGGGATTGATGGCGGCATCGGTCTGGATGAAGTCCTCGTACTCGCTCAAGTGCATGCCGGTGCGGCCGGTGCCGCTCACGATACCGGCGGTGATGGTGGCTTTGAGGCTTTCGCTGAACGGAGAGCCGACCGCCATCACCCATTCGCCAATCCTCACGTCATCGGAGTTGCCGAACGGCATCGCCTGAAGTTTGTTGGCGTCCACCTTGAGCACGGCGAGGTCGCTGCGCGCGTCTGCGCCCAGAACCTTGGCCTTGAGCCGGCGACCGTCCGAGAGCACGACGGTGAGCTCATCCGCGCCGTTCACCACGTGGTTGTTGGTCAGAATCATGCCGTCTTCACCCACGATCACGCCCGAACCCAATCCGTGCTGACGCATCGGACCCTGCTGGGGCATGTCGAAGAAACGACGGAAGAAGGGATCGTTGGAAAATGGGCTCTGGGTGGGCTGGACCATGCGTTCGCTGGTGATCGTCACCACCGACGGAACGACCGCTTCCGCAACCGCCTCGAATCCAGCGGACATCGTCCGCAACTGATTTACCGCCTCTTGTTGGGCAGGCGTGAAGTCGCGGGCGGGCTGCTTGGCGGTGGCCTCACGGCCGTGGCCGAGCACCATCAATCCGCAGATCACGAGGGCGGCGGAGAGGCCGGCTGAAACACCGAGCCAAAATCTGCGCCTCATGGATGTCTTACCTCCTAAGTAATTG
>Ga0075418_10008473_pt1 | contig 11528 bp, 10 predicted proteins | sample SoiMetdeltSBSDD2_FD_81776 | JGI IMG/M metagenome (GOLD analysis project Ga0075418, IMG submission 81776) | Bulk soil microbial communities from a Populus tree surrounding site in Tennessee, USA - Soil MetaG P. deltoides SBSDD2 | ecosystem: Environmental > Terrestrial > Soil > Tree plantation...
ATAGGAAGGCGAGCAGCAAAGGTAGGTACGGGATCAAGAAGAAGCGCCACACATACCGGAGGCCACTCAGGAACTGCTGCAGCCCACCCCCTACCTTGGCCCGCACCGAATTCGACAGCCAATGTGGGCCATAGTAGCCGCACCGCCAAAGCTCGTAGGCCATCAACGCAACGCAGACGATGAGAGCGAAGACGGCGAGACGGCGCCAAGACTCCACTCGGCCCAGGCGCCGGCGTCGCACCCACACACGGGCGATCACGGCCCCCAGCGCGAGAAAGACTCCCTCCGGCCGCAGCAGTGCCAGGACCACGAGCAAGAGCGCGGACAGCGGCCAGCGCGGCGTCGGCGCGAGCGCCTCGACCAGGAGGCGCACCCAGGCCGCGAGCAGCAGCAGTGCGAAAGCGTTCGTCTCCAGACCCGAAATGCTCCAGCCGGCGAAGTAGCCGCTCCCTGAGAGCAGCAAGAGGGCGAACAACCGGAGCGCCCGATCCTGCACCGAGAACATGCGGGTAAGAGCATGGTCAACGAGGATCAGCGTCGCGACGCTGCAGGCGACGGCGATCAGCTGCGCCCAGAGCGCCGGATTACCGCCGGCGCGCATGAAAGGCGCCATCGCCAGCACCCAGAGGAAGTTCGAGTAGCCCTCGATGCGTTCCCCGGGGTTGAACACCAAGCCGTGTCCATCGAGAAGATTCCGCGCGTAGCGGAAAGAGATGTAGGCGTCGTCGACAGCGTAGCCGTGGAAGTAGGCGCGGAAGTGCAGGGCGTGCAGGAGAAAGACCCCGGCGGCGAGCACGAGAATGCCGAGCGTCCACTTCACCCTGTGGCCGTCCTCCGATGCTCGCCGCAGCCGGATGCCCCGCTCGCAGAGTTCACCTCGGCGCCACACGCGGGCAACCGCGCACGCCGACATTATAGTGGACGCACCGTTCGAGGAGGAACCGTTCTAATCCCTGAGCTTGTAGCTCAGAGTGATCTTGCCCGATTCCTGCGGGCTTGCATCGACAAGTTTCAATGCCTGCCGCTCCTTCACGTCCTTGAACAGCGCTTTCCCTCCGCCCAGGACGACGGGGTGGACCATGAGCCGCAGTTCATCGATCAAGCCCTGAGTCAACAGGCTGGATACCAGCGTGGCGCCGCCGATGGCGTAGATGTCTTTGCCTGCCTGCTGTTTCATTTTCCGGATGTCTTCCGTGTCGCGTACGATCCGTGCGCCTTTCCATTGGACCTTGTCCAGGGTCTTGGAAAGGACGATGTGCGGTATCGTATCGGCCCAGCGAGCGTAAGCGATCTCGTTCTTCGTGGCGGTCTTGCCGGTGAAAGGCAAGATCCCGGCAGGATTGGCCAGGATCGCCGACCAGTATTGCTCGTAGCCCGGATACATTCCACCGCCCAAGATGCATGTGTCGACCTGAGGAGTCAGATTGAAGGAATCTTCCCACGAGTCCACCCAATCCATCTCTCCGTTGGGTCCCTCGATGAAGCCGTCCACCGAGACTCGGAATGCAGCAATGATCTTCCTCATTTCCGTCTCCTATTTCTTCGACTGCGGTTGACGTCTATGCCCCCTGCACGAGGGCTGCGAATTGGTGTTCGAGCGTCTTCGCGCGGCTGGCACGCCAGCTCTCGGCCATGGTCTGCGAAAAAGAGTCGGGGAAAATGTCCTCTTCTCCCTTCCCGAGGCCGTCGAAGATGGCTCGAGCCACGGACTCGGGCGAAGCCTTCGGCGTATCGAAATCGCGGGACATGTCGGTATCCACGGGGCCCGGGAAGGCTCCATGGACCGTGACGCCTCTGCCAGCCAATTGGGCTCGCAGCGACTGCGTCAACGAAAACAAGGCCGCCTTCGAAATAGAGTAGGCGGGTACGATCGGTAGGGCTGCGAAGGCCGCCACCGACATGTTGTTGACGATTGCGCCTTTGGATCGCGTCAACAGAGGCAAAAAGGCGCGGGTCACGTTGAGCGTGCCGAATAGATTGACAGCCAGGTGGCTCTCGATCGCGGCGGGGTCGCTCAGGTCATCGTAGGTAGCGACACCGGCGTTGTTGATGAGGACATCGAGGGTTTCGACCGCGCCAACCGCTCGCTCGATCTGTGAGCTATTGGTCACGTCCAGCGTCAATGGCATGACGCGTTGATCGGTGTGCTGCAGCCCGCTGCGCGTTCCTGCGTAGACGCGCTTCGCACCCCGCCTGATGGCCTCGTCAACGAGCGCTTGGCCGATGCCTCGATTCGCTCCGGTGACCAGGACCGTCTTGTTGGTGATGTTCATGGCAGCTCCCTCCTCCTCGGGCAAGGGTTTCGCTCGCGTTCCGGCCCGCATTCTCGCGGTGCCTGGCGGCGGGCCGTTCCATAGCTGCGACCAACCTGATGACGGCCGAGGGGGAGGGATTTCGACAGGAGGACGTCGCGGATCAGCCGCGGCGTTCGAGGAGGAACCGGCGGACCGCGTCGTCCTCGGTCAGGCCGATCGCCCGGTCGAAGGCCCCGGAGGCCTCTGCAAGCCTCCCCAAGCGCTGGAGGATGTGGGCCCGCACGGCCCAGTAGGGCTGATAGGTGGACACGGCGGCCGGCTCGATGTCGTCCAGGTGCGCGAGCCCAGCCTCCGACCCCTGCGCCTCGGCGACCGCGGCCGCGCGGGCGATTCGGGCGCCGAGCGTCGGCGCGATCCCGACGAGATGCTCGTAGAAGACTGCGATGGCGCCCCAGTCCGTCCGGCCGGTGATCCGTCGTTCGGCATGGACCGACTGGATCGCCGCCTCGAGCTGGAAACGGCCGAGCCGGCCCTGCTTCGCCGCGGCCGCGAGCTCAGCTTCCGCCTCCAGCACCGCCGGGAGAGACCACGTCGCGGGGTCCTGATCGGAAAGAGGAACGTACTGTCCGTCGGGCGTCCGGCGTGCCGGACGGCGCGCCTCGCAGAAGAGCATGAGGGCGAGCAAACCCCGGGTCTCCGGCTCCCCGGGCAGCCGCTCCAGCAGCACACGGGCGAGCCAGATCGCCTCCTCGGCGAGGTCCCGCCCGCGGGGATCGGCCCCGACGGCGTCGTCCCATCCGATGCCGTAGGTGGCGTAGATGGCCTCGAGCACAGTGCCGAGTCGCTGCGGAAGATCCCGGTCCTGCGGGACGTCGAACGGAATGCCGGCCTCGCGGATCCTCGTCTTGGCGCGTACCAGCCGTTGGCCCATGGTGGCGGGCGAGACGAGGAAGGCCTGCGCGATGCGTGCCGCGTCCAAGCCGAGCACAGTCTGCAACATGAGCGGCGCATGCAAGGCCAGGTCGATCGCCGGGTGCGCGCAGACGAAGAACAGCTTGAGGCGTTCGTCCGGGAAATCGCCGGGCGGCTCGATGCGCTCCGATTCGGCGGTGAGGAGGCGGAGCGTCTCGGCGTGCTCTGTCCGCACGCGCGAGCGGCGCGCCTGGTCGATCAGCCGGTGGCGCGCGGCGGTGAGCAGCCATGCCTCGGGTTTCTGCGGCACCCCGTCGCGCGGCCAGGACACGAGCGCCGAGAGCAGCGCGTCACTCAGGGCGTCCTCGGCGGCCGCCACGTCGCGCGTCCGGGAGCTGAGAAACGCGAGCAAGCGGCCGTACGAAGACCGCGCCACGGCCTCGGCGGTCTGACGTGCATCCCCCATCTAATCCTTCATGACGAGGTCGCCGAAGTCGACGTCCATGGGCCGCACCTCGATGGCTCCGGTCACGGCCGCGGGACAGCGCGCCGCCCAATCGAGCGCCGCGTCCAGGGAGGGAAGCTCCAGGATCTGGAAGCCGCCGAGTTGTTCCTTCGCTTCGGCGAAGGGACCGTCCTGGACATGCCGCTTGCCATCCTTCAACCGGACCAAGGTGGCCATCGCGACGTCCTTCAACGGCGCGCCTCCCACGTATACGCCCGCCTCGACGAGCGCCTTGTAGTACGCCCGCCACGCTCCGAGGGACGCCTCGTTCGTGCTGTGCTTTCCATTCTCGAAGTTGGCGGGGGGCTCGTAGATCAGCATCATGTACTTCATCACCGTTCTCCTGAATGGGTCTCGAGGGAGCGCGCAACCACTGAGCCACCGAGGGGATGACGGCCGAGACGCCGCGATTTCGACAGGCGGCCTCGAGAATCCTACCGGGAGCGTGCCTCCAGGACCACTGCCTTGCTGACCACCAGCGCGCCCGGCGCGGCAAGCCGGACAAGATAGAGGCCGGCGGGCACGGCTCGACCGCTCCGGTCGCGGCGGTCCCACGCTGCCGAGTGCCGTCCGGCGGGCAACGAGCCGTCCACGAGATCCCTGACCATGCGCCCCGCCACGTCGTAGATGACCAACGACACGTGGGCCCCCTGCGGCACGGTGAAGTGCGCCCACACGTCGTTGAGGCTGGAGCCCCCGAACACCACCATGCGGTCGCGCACCGGATCGTAGATCGCCGAGTGCATGTAGCGCCACGAGGGTGAGGTCCCGGAGGGGGCGAGCGCGCTCCAGGCCGGGGTTCCCGCCAGCGACAGCGCGCGGCGGAGGGACGCGGGGTGGTGGGGAGTGGTGCTGGTGCTCTGCGGGGGAGCGAATCGGGGTGCTTCTGCGGCAGGAGTGGCCGTAGGGGCCTCGAAGAGGGCGCTGGAACGAGGTCGATCCGCCCTCGCGTGGGGCCACGAGCAGCCGAGTCGACTGGGAGGGACGAGCGCGTCGCAGGGCCGGCCAGGCTGGGCGTGGATCTTCTGCTCCGGCCGCCCGGCCGTGGGGCCCGCGAGCTTGTCGGAGACGAGCCGAACGGCGTCGGTCCCGGGCTCGTACACGAGCCGTTCGAGGGCGGGCGGCGTAGCGCGCCAGCTGCGACGCTGGCGAGCGAGATCGGGTCCACCGCTGCGGGCGAGCCTCGCACCGAACGTCTGTAATCCGACAGAGTGTCGGTTCATCCGCAACATGGGCATCGGCTACCAGGGCTGTACGGGCCTGATCCCTCGTCCGACAAATTCTTGCAGACTCCGAGGTTGCCGGCGCGACGCGTTGCTGGCGAGCCTGGCACATCTCTTGAGAGATGGAAGATAGACGCACGCCGCCCGAGCGGGCCGGACCGGCGGCCGCGATATCCGGCGCACGTCGTGGAGAATGAGGGCCCACTGCCGCTCACAAAGCGCATCATGCCGATCGTTGCAAGGACGCGACCGGCGCGTCCGTAACCGCAGTACCAGACCACGAAACAAGGAGAACACATATGCTGCGCGAACTGCCCATGGTTTTCACCAGCGACGGTGTGCCCCTGGCCGGAACCGTCGTTCGCGACTCCGCTTCGCTCGGCGCGCGCCAGCGCTGCGTCGTCGTGACCGGCTCGTGGCTCAACGTCAAGGAGCAGATGGCGCTCGTCTACGCGCGCGCGCTGGCCGAGCGCGGTTTGACGGCGTTCACATTCGACTTTTCCGGCTGGGGCGCGAGCGGCGGCGTCCTCCGCCACTGGGAGCTGCCCACCCAGAAGGCGCGCGACATCGCCGCGGCGGTCGACTTCGTCTCCTCGCTCACCTTCGCTGGTCCCAAGGTCGGCTACTTGGCGGTGTGCGCGAGCGCCCAGTATGCGCTGCGTGCAGCTGCCGCCTCGGCGCGAATCGCGAGTCTCGTCACGGTCGCCGGCTGGTTCCACGACGCCACGTCGGTGGCGCCGTTCTACGGCGGCGAGACCGGCATCTCGCAGCGGCTCGAGCGTGCCGGCGACGCGCTCGCCGAATACCGCCACAGCGGCAAGCTCCGCATGGTGCCAGCCTACGCTGTCGGTGACGAGCGCGCCGGAATGTTTTTCGAGTTGGACTACTACGGGAACCCCGCACGCGGGGCGGTGAAGGAGTGGAGCAACCAGATGGCCGAGACGAGTTGGCTGAACTGGTTCGGCTTCAACGGCCTCGCCCCGGCACCGTCGGTCACCACGCCCACACTTCTTGTGCACAGCGACGGGTGCGTGTTTCCCGACAACGTGAAGGCCGTGCATGCGCAACTGGCGGGCAAGAAACAGCTCGCCTGGATCGACAAGGGCACACAAACCGATTTCTACGATGTGCCCGAATACGTGAAGATCGCCGCGGACCGCGCCGCCGCCTGGTTCGAGGAGACGCTATGAGCTCCCGTTCGGGGATCTCTGCGCGTTGACATGCCCCCGGCATGTCAACGTGCACGCCGCGCCACGAACACCATCTCGCGCCCCGGTCGATCCGCCGCGTCGCGGATCTCATCCACGGTGAACCCGGTGACCGCGAGCGACGCGCTCACCTCCTCCCGGTGCCGGAAGCGCAGCGTGGAGTCCGACGTCAATACCGCCCCGTCGGCGTCGAAGACGAAGCTCCACCGGAACGAGACCCGATCGCCGGCGGCCGGGTCGCTCGTGACCGCGATCAGAGAGCACCACGTCTCGACGCCGCCGACGCCGGGGAGCACGGCGTGCCGGTACGTGGCCTCGCGATTCCAGGAGAGCCACGCCCTCGCCGCCGGCTCGCGCGTCTCGAAAACGAGACGCCCGCCCGGACGGAGCGCTCGGCGCGCGGCCCGGAGCGTCGCATCCCACTCCTCGTCGGTCAGGAATACCTGAGCGACGTTGGCCGTCATCGTGGCGAGATCCACCTGGAGCGCGGGCAGGCCGGTGACCAGGCCGTGGACCCAGCGGACCCGATCCGCGCCGGGCTTCAAGCGCGCCACCTCGAGAGAGGCCTCCGCGGGGTCGACGGCGGTCACGGCCACGCCGCGACGGGCGAGGAGACAGGCGAAGGTGCCGGTGCCACAGCCGATGTCGAGGACGCTGCGAGCGCCGAACTCCTCGACCATGGCCACGTACGCATCGAGATCGCTCCGGTCCAGATCGAGCAGATCGTAGATCCGGGCGAGTCGTCGCTCGGCGAAGGTCGGGTCAGGCACGGGCCGCACGATAGCGCAACCAAGCCGGCTGTGTGTCCAGTTTCAATAAGCTTCGAGCATCGACAGGTACACGCCGGTGGAACCGTCGTCGCCGGTGCCGAAGTCGGCGCGCAGGGTGGCCCCCTCGGACTTGCTCAACAAGAAGCGCAGGCCGATGCCGCCAGCGAAACGCATTTGATCGCTATGGAAGTCCGCGACGTCGTGGGCGACGTCGCCCACGTCGGCGAAGGCGCACAGGCCCATACGCTTCCAGAACCCGAGGCGGTACTCCCCCTGCAGTACGTATCGTTGGCGGTCCCGAAAGCGGCCGGCGTAGTAGCCGCGCATGACGCTCTCTCCACCCAACATGGCGAGGGTCTGGAATGGCGGCGTTCCCAGCATGAACGTGGCCAGACCACGGACGGCGATCACCTGGGAGCGGGAGAGGGAGAAGTATCGCCGCAGGTCGAGGTTCCAGCTCGTGAAGAGATAATCGCTACCGATCGCGTCGTCGGATACCGTGAAGCCCAGCTCGCAGAGAATCCCGGACCGCGGATAGACGATGTTGTCCCGCAAGTCCCAGGCTGCCGACATGCCCACCTGGACGAGCGTGCCGCCGTTGCTTCCCGGGAGCTCACCGCGGGCGAGAATGCCGCCTTCCTCGACCTCCGTCATCTCCTGGTAGACATAGCTGGCGTTGGGACCGAGGCGCAGATCGGGAGCGATTTCACGCCGCAAGCTCGCCGAGGCCGCGAAAGTGCGAGGCGTGTAGTCCTCGGACACGTCGGCGTCGGTGTTGTTGCCCAAGCCAAAGAAGGTGTCCGGGAACTTGGAGAACATCACGCCACCTTGCAGCTGGTAACGCTCGTCGGCCCAGTAGCGCTCGAGGCCGGTCCCCACCACGACCTGCTTACGCTGGGTAACGGTGAAGAAGGCGGAATAGGTGGAAGGCTTCTGATTCTCCAGAGCGCCTCGAGGACGTCGGAAGTAGGTGATCACCATCCCGATTCCGGATTTCGTCTCGGGCGAATACATGTAGAAAGGAAACGGGATGAGCGTATTCCCCTTGGCCTTCAAGCTGTCGGCGCCCGTGAAGGCTTCCTCCGCCCCCCATGCCGGCATCGAGACCAGGATCGCCGTCAGTACGAGCAGAGCAGCTGGTCTCGGGGGAAAGTACGGGGCCAGCGATCTAGGCATGATCACGGTCGCTTCGTGGAGTTTTCATGCTCTAAACCTCGTCCAGGACGGCACCATTATACGGCGGCCACGGCTGCGGTCACCGCTTCCACCGGCTCCGGCTGGCTGGCCTGTCCTCCTTCAGCCGACCACCGACGAGGAAGGACAAGGAACGAGCCAGGCCGGAGCGCCGCCGCCAAGCGCGCTCAACGCGCTGCGATTTCGCAGACAAGGCGAATCGGAGACTGCGGTGGAAGCCGACGGCTGCTGTCGATTTGGGCACAGATTGCAGCTTTATCCGCCCTTCCCGCTCTCTGCCGACAGATCGGCAGCGTGCGCCGGGTTCGCGCACCACAGGCGTGGGCGCGCGTGGAACGCTGAAACCGCCAACCTCCGACGCGCGTATACTCGAACCGATGAAGGCGAGGGCGTTCAAGTGGCTCGGAATCGGCGTCGCGGTTGCGGCGGTCCTGATTGGCGGCGCGGCAGCGTACGTCGCGCTCACACCCATCCCTAGCTACCCGGTGCCGGAGGTGACGTTCGCGGTCGAGGTCACGCCCGAGCGCGTGGCCCACGGCAAGCGCCTCGGGGAGATGCTGTGCGCGGCGTGCCACCTCGATCCCGAGACCGGGGCGCTGACCGGGAGGCGCATGCCGGACCTGCCGCCGCAGTTCGGAGCAAGCTGGTCGCTCAACATCACCGGCCATCCCGTCAAGGGCATCGGTTCGTGGACATACGGTGAGCTCGCGCACCTGCTGCGCACCGGCATCGCCCGCGATGGCCGCTACACACCACCATGGATGATCAAGCTGCCGAACGCGTCCGATGAGGACCTGCGCGACATCATCGCGTTCCTGCGCTCCGACGATCCGCTCGTGCAGCCGCGCGACGTGGACGACCAGGCGTCGCGACCGAGCTTCCTGACCAAGCTCCTCTGCCGAGTGAAGGCGCGCCCGTTCCCGTATCCCAGCCATCCGGTCGAAGCGCCGCCTGCGAGCGACGCGCGGGCGTACGGCCGCTACCTGGCGACCGCGCGCTACCAGTGCCACGGCTGTCATTCGGCCGACTTCGCGAAAATCGACGACTTGCACCCGGAACGGTCGAAGGGATTCTTCGGCGGCGGCAACGCGATGCCGGACCCGTCCGGCCAAGTCGTTCGCACCGCCAACCTGACGCCTGACCCCGAGACGGGCATCGGCGCTTGGACGGAGGCGCAGTTCCGCCGTGCCCTGGTCGAAGGGATTCGGCCCGACAACCGGCCGCTGCGTTACCCCATGGTGCCGTACCGCGGCATGGCGGACGAAGAGGTCGCTGCGATCTTCGCGTACCTGAGCTCGGTCGCTCCGATTCGCAACCACGTGCCGCCGCCGCCGCCGCTTGTCGAGCCGACGGCGGACCGCGGCAAGCAGATCTATGCCTACTACGGTTGCCGCGGCTGCCACGGCGATACCGGAGTCGGCCAGTGGGATCTGCGCCAGGGTCCCGCCCGTTACCCGACCGACGCCGAGCTCGTCGCGTACATCAAGCATCCCGAGCGGTTCAAGCCGGGCATCGCCATGCCGACGTGGGACGGTGTCATCCGTGAGGAGGAGTACGCGCCCCTCGTGGCGCACGTGCGCGCGCTCGCAGCAGCGCCGCGCGCCGCCGATTGACCTCACGCATTCACATCGTGCTCCCGGTTTCGAGCCGCGTCTTCCTCTCGCTCTGAATCCAGGCCCAGCCGCCCGTGCCCTGGCGACCTTCTCGATTCCCACGTGACCCGCGTGAATCCCTCGCGGGCCCAGCTTCGTGTGCGGTCGGAGCGACACACCGATGGTAACCAGGGCACACCCCGCCGGGTCCATGTGAATCGATTCACAAGGGCCGGACGGAATCCTGGAAGTGTCCATCGAACAATGTCTTGCCTCTCCAGGACCGCTCCTTGGCGGGACGGCGCCGCCGACCCGGCCCGGGCCTTGCGGGGAGGACGGCTGAGCCCGGGAGGGTCGGTCCATGAGCAGAGGGTCTCCCGGCTCCGAGGCGTCGTGGATCGAGCCTCGAAGAACCTGCAGAAGGAACAGGCAGGCACTCGATAACCTCGGGCGACTTCAGGTCGCCGCGCATCTTGCGGAGGTGGGTTCGATGAGACCGAGCGTGATGAAACGTGGCTCGATGAGACTTCGTGCTCTGACACTGAAGACAATGCTGGCGGGGTTCGTGGTCACGACGCTGGCCGCGTCGTTCCCCAAGATCGCGGCGGCGGATCACGACCATCATCGCAAGCGCCACCGGAAACAGCGGTGCGAGTATGTCGTCCGCGTGGATCCGGCCGTGTACCGGCGCCGTGTCTACTTCGCCCCGCCACCGCCGCCCGCGCATGTCTGTGGCTACTACTACGACCGCGCCTGCGAGCGGCGCTTCACGAGCTACCAGGTGTACCTAGAGCATGCTCGCCGGCACCAGCACACGCGGCTCGTCTTCGTGGTGACGGATGGCGACGAGTGGCGCGGCAGCGGTGTGAGCGGGTGGGTGCGGGTGAATTTCTGACGCGATAAGCCTCGGGCAGACAGAGCCCTGGCTGCTTCGCGAACAAGCACTTTGTCTGGAAGATCGAAACGTCGGCGCGCCCCGGTACTGGTTTCCTCGTCAGAAACGCGGTCCGGGGCGCGCCGCGCTTTCCACCGCGCCCGCACCGCCGCGGACGGAGCCGCCACACCCGGACGGAACCGTCACACTCGCGTGGACGCGCCGCACTGTTGACGCTCCACGCGACGACTCCCTACTCTGAGCTCCGGCGGTCGAGGGACGCCGAGATTCGCCAGGGGAAGAAAGCCTCGCGCGACGGAGGCTCGAAGTGTGGGCGACGCCAAGAGTGAATGAGAAGCGGGGTGGGCGCGTGGGGGTGAGTGCTGTGGTTCGGCTTTTCACCCCTCGCGGTCTTGCGCTCGGTCTGGCCTCATGTAGTCTGGTGCTCGCCGCTGCTCCGGCACTCGGCGCCGACGAATGCATCGACTACAGAACGTACCTACGCTGGCTCGGCAGCGCCAATACACCGGGCTTCGCTCACGGCGTTGTCATCTCCGGCAACCTCGCCTACGTGGCGGACGATACCACGGGCGTCCAAGTGATCGACATCACCGATCCCGCTGCGCCGCAGCTCTTGGCGGTCGCACCCAGCGCCGGCGTAGCCTATGCCGTGACGCTGGCAGGCAATCTCGCCTACGTCGCCGACGGCTCCGCCGGCCTGCGTATCTTCGACGTCGGCAATCCTGCCTCCCCCCAGTTTGTGGGTACGGTGGACACGCCGGGCTACGCCACCAGCGTCGCCGTCTCCGGCACGCACGCCTACGTCGCCGACCGCTACGCGGGGTTGCAAGTCGTCGACGTCAGTAATCCCGCCGCGCCGCGCATCGTCGGCACCGTGGATCCGCCCGACTTCACCTGGGACGTGGAGGTCGCCGGCACACTCGCCTTCCTGGCCAACGGCGCTTCGGGATTGCAGGTCGTCGACGTCGCCACCC
>Ga0075418_10008474_pt1 | contig 11527 bp, 10 predicted proteins | sample SoiMetdeltSBSDD2_FD_81776 | JGI IMG/M metagenome (GOLD analysis project Ga0075418, IMG submission 81776) | Bulk soil microbial communities from a Populus tree surrounding site in Tennessee, USA - Soil MetaG P. deltoides SBSDD2 | ecosystem: Environmental > Terrestrial > Soil > Tree plantation...
CTGGCGGCAAGGCGAGGGTGGCCGGTCCAGCGGCATCGGTGCCTTGGTGCTCGGCATACCCGAGGACGGGGGACTGCATTTCGCGGGTCGCGTCGGCACGGGTTTCACCGAGAAGGAGCTCACCAAGCTCAAGGGGATCCTCAAGCCTCTGCATACCGACGAATCACCGTTCAACACAAGGCTTCCCACCCAGGACGCCAAGGGCGTGACGTTCGTCCGGCCGGAACTCGTCGGCGAGGTGCGCTACAGCGAACGCACATCGGACGGCCGCCTGCGTCAGCCGAGTTGGCGCGGACTGCGGACGGACAAAACGCCCGACGAAGTCGAGTGGGAAAACTCGTAATAAATACGGTCCCGCCGCCGGTGAGGGCTTCGAAGAGCTGCTGACCCGGCAACGAAGTGCAAATCCCCCGCTTGTGGTGCCTTTGCTCGGTACCTTAGGAGCAAAGTGTCCGATTTACGGAGGACGATTGGCACTATGGCGGGCGGGATAGCGTCTGAGCTGGCGGCCGCCGGCTTCGAGGAGGCCGTCGAGGTGGGCCGCGGCGGCGGCGGGGTTGTCTACCGCTGCTACCAGAAGTCTCTCGCGCGAAACGTCGCCATCAAGGTGCTTGCGTCGGATCTCGACGAAGGTGACCGGGAACGTTTTCTGCGTGAGGGCTACGCAATGGGTGCGCTTTCCGGCCACCCGAACATCGTGAACATCCTGCAGGTCGGCGTGATCGAAAGTGGCCGGCCATTCATCGTGATGTCGTACCACGCAGTGGGTTCCCTCGCGGAGCGACTACGCCGGGAGGGTCGGATCGCGTGGCCCGAGGCATTGCACATCGGAGTGAAGTTGTGCGGAGCGCTGGAAACCGCGCATCGGACAGGCACGCTGCACCGCGATATCAAGCCCGCGAATGTCCTTTTCAACGATTACGGCGAACCCCAACTGAGCGACTTCGGGACCGCGCGCATCGCGGGTGGCTACAAAACGGTGACGGGATTCTTCACCGGCACCCTGTCTTACACCGCGCCCGAAGTGCTCGCCGGCAATCCGCCGACCGTCGCGGCCGACGTGTATTCCCTCGGCGCCACGTTTTACGCGCTGATCGCCGGGGCGCCGCCGCACGAGCGCAAAACCGACGAGGATCTCATCGCGCACTATCTGCGCATCACCTCGACGCCCGTGCCGGATCTACGTCCGCACGGAATCCCCGCAGATGTGTGCGCTGCGATCGAGAAGGCGATGTCGCAGGAGCCAGGCAAACGGCAGGCATCGGCAGCGGAGTTCGGCCGCGAATTGCAGTTGGCGCAGCGCCACAACGGGTTGACGGCGGAGCCGATGGCGCTCAGCGAGCCCGGCGGTCAACCCGAGCACACGGGGGGCACGCAAGCGCTACCGCTGTCGGGGTCTGACAGTCCGGCCGAGTCGTCTGAACCTGCTTCCATCGCACCGGGGCCACCAACAGCGGCAACGCCCCGGCCGGATCCGAACATGTTCGCGCACACCGCGTCGATCAGCCAGACAAGCCTGCCGTGGCAACCCGTCAAGCCCGGTCCCGTGCCCACCGCCCCTCCGCCAAAGCGGAATCGCAACAGAATCCTGATCGCCTCCGCCGCCGCTCTGGCAGTGCTGCTGTTGGTGATCGGCGGTGTCTTCATCGTCACGTCATCGCGCGACACCGGCGATGGTGGGGGTCCCCCACCTCAACCAACCACCGAAGCGGAAGCGCCGCCTGCTTGGCGGCCGATCGCGGATGCGCCCGCAGCCGGCTACGGGGCGGCGGCCACCGAGGCCGACGGCACCATCTGGATCTTCGGCGGGATGGGGGCGGCCAACCGCGTCAGCGGAGCGCACGAGGGCTACGACCCTGCCATTGACAGCTGGAAGAGCGGCGACGCCCTCCCCGTTCCTGTGCAGCGCGCGATGTCGGTGACTTGGCAGGACACCCCAACCGTGCTCGGCGGCTGGCGCACCGAAGGCGCCAATTCGAAGGTTGCGACAGACCGGGTTTGGCGGGTTGTCAACAGCCGCTGGACGGAGCTGCCACCCCTGATGCAGCCGCGGGCGGCGGCTGCGGCCGCCGTGGTCGGCGACCGCATCATTGTCACCGGCGGTGTGGACGCCACCGGCAAGCTGCTGAACACCACCGAAATCTTCGACGGCACCTCGTGGAAGCTCGGCGCCCCCCTCCCCACCCCGCGACAGATGTCGGGCGCGGCGTCAGACGGCAAGCTGGTGTATGTCCTCGGCGGGACGGACGGGACCTCCGACCTGGCGACGGTCGAGACGTATGACCCGGCCGCGGACACCTGGACGAGCCTGCCCGAGCTTCCAGGGCGACGGAGCGACGTCGGTGTGGCCTACGCCGATGGACGGCTTGTGGTGGTGGGGGGCATGGCCGCGGGCCAAGTCCTCAATAGCGTGGTCGCGCTCGATCTCATCACGCAATCGTGGAATGGCTTGCCGGACCTGGGTACTGCACGCCACGGCATGGCGGTGGCCGGCGTCGGGAAGACGGTGTATGCGATCGGCGGGTCGACCGGTCCCGGCGACGGGCAGATCACGTCGTCGGCCGAAGCATTGAAGCTGGCACCACGCAAACCCCAACCCGCGTCGGCATGGCGGTCCCTACCGGATGCGCCGACCGCGAGGTTGATGATGGCGTGGACGGTTCTCGACGGAAAGATCTGGGTTGCCGGCGGGATTCGCGAGGGCGAAACGCTGCAAACGGTCGAGAGCTATGACCCTCAGACGGGGGTGTGGCAACCGCAACCACCGCTGCCACTACCGCTGCATCACGCGACGGCGGCCGCGTACCGCGGGGAGGTAGTCGTCATCGGGGGCGCCAGCGACGTCATCGCGGAGGCGTCAAACAAGGTATTCGCGCTACGCGGAGGCACCTGGACAGAACTACCGGCCCTCCAACATGCCCGGGCTGCGGCGGCGGCAGCGGTCGTCGGTGACAAGCTCGTGGTCGTCGGCGGGCAGAACAATAAGCAGCTCGTCCCACAGACCGAAGTGTTCGACGGGAAATCCTGGACGCAGGCAGCCGATCTGCCAACCCCGCGCGAACATTTGGCTGCGGCGTCGGATGGCGTCTATGTGTACACGGTCGGCGGGCGGGAACTGTCCGCAGACAAGAACTCGGCGGCGTTGGAACGCTATGACCCGGCGTCCGGAAACTGGGAGAAGCTCCCGAGCATGCCGACTCCGCGCGGCAGCTATGGCGCCGCATACATCGACGGCAGGATCGTGGCCGTCGGCGGTGAGGAGCCGACGCGCGTACTGGCCACCGTCGAGATGTATGACATCTCCAGCAAGAAGTGGAGCACGGTCGCGCCGCTCGGGACTCCGCGTCACGGCCAGGTGGTGGCTGCGGTCGGCTCGGCCCTGTATTGCATTGGGGGCGCCGACCGGCCTTCGCATGAAGGGGCCATCGCTACCGTCGAGGCGCTGGACTTCACGTAGCGCCGCTGTCGCGCAGCTGGGCGATGGTGACGGCTCCGCGCCGAAGCGCCTCGTTGGCTAGCCGGACCCTGCGGTCGCCCTCTGTGGGGATCGAGAACTTGTCGTACAGGTTCTGCAGATGCTGTTTGACGGCCGCCTCGGTGACATACAGCTCGGTCGCCATCCGCCGAACCGATGCAGGCTCGGGAAAAGGGTCGTCGGAGACCAGGGGGCGACACAACACCATGAGCACATCGAATTCGCGCCGAGTCAGACGCGGCGGAAGGGCGGCGGTGTCGGGAACGATCGTTTCTTCGTAAGCCGGTTCGCCGGCTTGCCGCGCCTCGAGGTAGACCAACCGTGACTTGCCGACGCGTACCTCGTCGCCAGAATGCAGAACCCGTTCCGCTGCGATCTTTTCCCCGTTGACGTAGGTGCCGTTGCGACTGCCCACATCGCGTATCGACCAGGCAGACCCGTGGTTTTCCAAGATGGCGTGCAGGCGAGAGACGGTCGGGTCGTGCTCGAGCGACACCACGTTGGTTGAGGCCTTACCGATGGTCACTCGTTCGCCGCTCAGTGGGACCAGCTCCCGTCCCGACGGCTTCCAGACTTCCAGGTGGGAAGACATGCAGACCTCCTATCTGGGCAATTTTGACCCAGATAGGAGGTCTGTGGTCTGCGAACACGCGCCCTACCTACGGCGAATGTGTGACTTTCTTGACGAAGCGAATGGCCCGCTTGGCGGGGGCTGATTCCGAGAGGGGTGGCCACGGCCATCCGCTCTTGTCCTTGCCGCGCGGTGCCTTCAGGAAGGCCAGCCCCAGGAAGAATCCGAAGATCAGGTGCCCGACCAGGGTGATGATGAACGTCGCCGGATTCAGGTCGAACATCATCTCCTCGCCACGGGGCAGCAGGGCGACGGTTGCCATCAGGCCCGCCCAGGTGGGGAAGACCGCGAAGGCCACCGAGGCCAGAACCGCGTAGACGTTCTTCCACCGATCGATGCCCAGCGCGAACGCAACGACGAAGAATGCGACGCCCAGACCACCGCCGTCGCCGATGTAACGCCACACATAGCCGACCGCCGCACTGCCCGTGGTGTCCGGTTCGCCGGTGACAAACGACCCCATCACTGGGATGAAATCGCCCATCAGGCCCAGCACGTGCACGGCGAACAGCCGGGCTCCGTCGTAGACGATGGTCGCCACCATGCCTGCGATCAGACCGCGTCCGACGATCATGTCGATGCGGTGCGGCGCGAACACGACGAGCGTCCCCAGCACAGCCAACAGCACGATGACGGCGACCGACGAGGTGCTCTGCGAGACCAGGCCGGACACGTCCGCGGGGATCGCCAGGATCGGCATCGACGCCAGCAGCAGGACCAAGGCGACCCGCGCGATCTCCCACTTGGTGGGCGGCTTGGCCTTGAGCTTGGACAGGTCGACGTAGCGCTGCCGCACGGTGTTGGCGACCTTGCCGACGACCGGCAGGTCGAGCGTGCGCATGCGTACTGTCTTGCCGTCCATGCCGCTGATGGCCTTCGGCAGCTTCTTCGTCAACAGGTCCGCCGAGCGCATCCGCACCGTCTTGGCCTCAATACCGGTGTTCGTGGTCGGCAGCGGCCGGACGGGCAGGTCGCCAGGGCGCAGCCGCACAGTTTCCTCTTCGACTCGGCGTGGGGAGCCAGTCGGTGCTGTCGCAAACATGAGTCTTCCTAATCTCGGTCCGTCTTCGAGGGGGTACGACATTCATCCTCGTGATCAGGCAACGCTTGCGTAATTGCTGGGAAGCCAGACTTCCGCCCTCGGGGGGAAGGTTTCCCTATCCGCCCGGTAAGGAGTCACCGCTGCCCGCGGGGCTCGAGTGCGGACTTGATGTCGATGAGCGGCGTCCCGTTGACCGCCTCCAAGCCCTGTACCTGCAGGCGGAGATCGTCGATAGCCAGCACAGTGACCTGATGAATACCCAGCGGGTTGGGCCGATGCTGCGAACGGGTGGCGAACACCCCGCGAATGGGCCGGGTCGTGTCACCACGCGGATGCACCTGCAGGATGGTTCGGTCGGCCAGGTGCAGCCAGGTGACGACGACGATGTTGTCGCCGGGGCGCAGGCCGTCGAGTGCCGGCCGCACGGCTGGGTCGAATACCAGCCAGCAGTCGGGCGCGCCTTCGTCACCCTGACGCGGAGCTGCTTGCGGCTCGGTCAGCGTCGATTCGACATGCCCGATGGGCCGCAGCACGAGGTCATGGCTCACATTTGAAATATCTATGAGGCTCGTGACGCCCCGCTGTGTGATCGCAAGAATGGTCAAATGACGTCCGCGCCGATCAGCGACAATGGTCCGCGCCGCGCCATCCTGGGCCAGCTGCCGCGGATGCACCGCGCCGACGGGTCGCCGATCCGGGTGCTGCTCGTCGATGACGAGCGGGCCCTGACGAATCTTGTCCGGATGGCGCTGCAGTACGAGGGCTGGGACATCGACGTCGCTCACGACGCCCGGGAGGCCGTCGACAAGTACCGTGCCAACACCCCGGACATCATCGTTCTCGACATCATGCTGCCGGACATGGACGGCCTCGGCGTGCTGCAGCAGATCCGCGACTCCGGCACGTACACGCCGACGCTCTTCCTGACCGCGCGCGACTCGGTGATGGATCGCGTCACCGGTCTGACCGCTGGCGGCGACGACTACATGACGAAACCGTTCTCCCTCGAGGAGTTGGTGGCCAGGTTGCGCGGGCTGCTTCGCCGGTCGGCGTACCTCACGCCTGCGGCCGACGAGAGCTTGACGGTGGGCGACCTCGAACTGGACGCGGCGAGCCGTGAGGTGACCCGCGCGGGCGTCCCGATCTCGCTGACGTCGACCGAATTCGAGCTGCTGCGGTTCCTGATGCGCAATCCGCGAAGAGCGTTGAGCCGCAAAGAGATTCTGCATCGCGTGTGGGACTACGACTTTGGTGGACGGTCGAGCATCGTAGATCTGTACGTCTCGTATCTTCGCAAGAAGATCGACGCGCAGCGGGAGCCGATGATTCACACTGTGCGCGGCGTGGGCTATATGCTGCGGCCAGCAGAATGAAGCGCTTGATCGGCATCTGGCGCAGCTGGACTTTGTTGCGGCAGTTGGTGGTCGGCGTCTCGGCGGTGGTGATGATCGTCCTGGTGACCGTCGGGGTAACGTCGGTGCTGAGCTTGCGGGGCTCGGTCCTAGGCATCATCGACGCACAGCTCTCGGGATCGGCCGACGGTTTCAGCCAGGCGGTGACCAAGTACCGCACCACGCCCGACGCGTCGGGCAAGGTGCCGCCACCCGGCGCGATGAAACCGCTCACGCATCTCATCGGGCAGGCGCCGGGAAACGTGATCGCGTTGATCCAGGACGGAAAGGTGGTTGATTCCGCCTACTTCGTCGACGGGGAGGCGAGGCCCGCGCCCAAGGATGCGATCGCGAAGATCGCCGAATTGTCTTGGACGGGAACCGAACCACGCACCGTGGCGCTGCCTGAATTGGGTTACTACCGGATGGTGGCCAGGCCCGGCGACGGCAACGAGATACTCGTGACGGGCGCCTCCCGCAAGCCGGCATGGCAAGCGATGACGCGCGAAACCGGGATCGTGGCAGCCATCACCGCGCTTGCGCTTTTGGTCACGGCCGCATGCACGGTCGCGATCGTCCGCTTCGCGCTGCGCCCGCTTGATCGCGTCGCCGCGACCGCTGCTGAAGTGGCGACGCTACCGCTTGATCGTGACCACCACACGATCGCGCCGAGAGTGCCTGAGGGTGACACTGATCCGCGCACCGAAGTGGGGCTCGTCGGCGACACGCTGAATCGCCTGCTCGACCACGTGGGGCGCGCGCTGGCCGATGTGGCCGCGTCGGATCGGCGGATGCGGCAGTTCATCACCGACGCAAGCCACGAACTGCGCACTCCGCTGGCAGCCATTCACGGGTACGCCGAGCTGACGCGCCAGGACAGCGCGGTCCTTCCGGAGACCACCGAGTACTCCCTGGCTCGCATCGAAGCCGAAGCGCGCCGGATGAATTCGTTGGTTTCGGACCTTCTCCTGTTGGCCCGGCTCGACGAGGGGCAGGACCTCGACACCGCCGATGTGGATCTCACCGACATGGTCGTCGACGCGGTGAATGACGCCGAGGTGTCGGCGCCAGACCACCGGTGGTTGACGAACATTCCCGACGCTGCGCTATGGGTGCGGGGCGACCGTGCGCGGCTGCACCAAACACTCGCCAATGTGCTTTCGAACGCCCGGGTTCATACGCCGGCTGGCACGACGGTAACGACGTCAATCGTCACCGGCAGAGCCGATGACGGCTCGGAGTATGTGGAATTGACCATTGCGGACGACGGCCCGGGAATCGAACCTGAACTGCTGCCGCATCTTTTCGAGCGGTTCGTCCGCGCCGACAAGTCACGGTCTCGGGAGGCGGGCAGCTTCGGCCTCGGGCTGTCCATCGCCGCATCGATCATCGAGGCGCACGACGGGACCATCGAGGCCGAATCTGCCAATGGGAAAACAACTTTCAGAATGCGACTGCCGACAGTGTCGGTGGCCGCTCAGCAGGTCACGTCTACGTAGACGGTCTTCGAAGTGACCGTCGTGTTGATCGAGCTGCCACCGCGTGAATCCTCGGTGGAGTGCGTCTGCCCGGGACGGACTGCACTGACGCTGCATTGTGACAGCGGAGCGGCGCCGGTCCTGTTCACAATGACGTTGTAGCCGCTGGCTTCCAGCGTTCGGACAGTGTCGTCTACCTGCGACGGACCCGTAGGTGCCGCGCCGGCGACAGCGGCGAATGCGAGCGCTGCCGAAGCCAAGGAGGTTGCGGTAAATCCAATGGTGACATAGCTTTTCATACATCCCAATCTAGGAGCGCTACGTCTTGGCGCCACATCTTCATAGCGAACGCAAACATATGTAAACGGTATGAGCCGCTGGCTGTAGCGACCGTCAGGTGATAGTCACACCGCCGTCGACGACGATGGTCTGTCCGGTGACGAAGCCGCCGGCGTCGGACGCCAGCCACACCAGCGTCGCGGCGAGCTCGGCCGGATCACCCATGCGGCCCAACAACACTCGCGGCTTGAGGCTCTCGATATAGCCGGGCTTGTAGGCGTCGGTCATCTCGGACTCGAAGAATCCCGGCGCGATCGCGTTGACGCGGATGCCCTTGCGCGGGCCCCATTGCTGGGCGAGATCCCGGGTCAGGCCCGAGATCCCGGCCTTACTCGCGCTATACGCGGCTTGTGGTAGCCCGGCCGTCGTAATGCCGAGCACGCTTGAGATGTTCACGATCGAGCTGCCCGGCTGCATCACCTTCGCGGCGGCCTGCGCGGCCCAGTACGAGCCGTTGAGGTTGATGTCGACGACGGCGCGGAACTCGTTGGGCGTCTCGCGGGTGGCCGGCACCGCGGTGCCCACACCGGCGTTGTTCACCAGCACATCGACGTGGCCGAACTCCGCCATTGCCGCGTCCACCATCGCTTGGCACTGCGCGGGATCGGCGACGTCCGTGGCGACCGTCAACGCATGCCGTCCCGCCTCCTCGACAAGACGCGAGGTGGCATAGAGCTTGTCGACGCGCCTGGCGGCCAGCACCACATCCGCGCCGGCCTCCGCGCACGCCTGGGCAAACGACACCCCTAAACCGGACGAGGCACCGGTGACGATGACGACCTTGTCGTCGAGTCGGAACTTGTCGAGTACGGCCATCCGGTCAGACTAGCGACCGTCGTTGCAGTGCCACCGAGATGGTGAGCACGACGAGGCCGGTCGCAGCCAGCAGCGCACCAGCTGCGGCGGGCGCGGTGTAGCCGAATCCCGCCGCGATGACCAATCCGCCGACCCAGGCTCCGGTCGCGTTGCCGATGTTCAGAGCGGAGTGATTCAGCGCGGCCGCCAGCGTCTGCGCATCGTGGGCGACGTCCATCAACCGGGTCTGCAAGGCGGGGGCGACCGCGGAACCCGCGGCACCGATGCCGAACAACACCAGCAGCGCCGTCCACGGATTGTGCGACGCCAGCACGAACACCGCCAGGATGATCCCGAGCGCGCCCATCGACACATAGAGCGCGCGAATCACCGACTGGTCTGCGAGGCGACCGCCGACCAGATTGCCGACCACCATGCCACCGCCAAAGACCATGAGCGCCAACGGAACCAGCGATCTCGGCAGCCCGGCGACGTCGGTCATCGTCGTGCTGATGTAGGTGTACACGGCGAACATGCCGCCGAAGCCGATCATCCCGACCGCCAGCGCCAGCCAGACCTGTACACGCTTGAGCGCAGCGAGTTCGGTGAGCGGGCTGGTGACATGCATGGTGCGCAACTGGGTGGGCAGCCCGAACCACAGTGCGGTCAGCGTTGCAGCGCCGACCGCGACGACAAGGCCGAATGCACTGCGCCAGCCCAGTGCCTGGCCCAGCCACGATGCCAGCGGCACGCCGATCACGGTGGCCACAGTCAGCCCGCACATCACGTGGGCGACCGCCTTGGCGCGGTTGTGCCGTCCCATCAAGTGCGTGGCCGCCAGCGCCGCCACCCCGAAGTACGCGCCATGCGGGAACCCGGCGACGAACCGGGCGATCATCAGCGTTTCGTACGACGGTGCCAGCACGCTGGCCAGGTTGCCCAATGTGAATACCGCCATCAGGCCGAGCAACAGGGTCTTTCGTGGCACACGCGCGGCGAGCGCCGCGATGAGCGGGGCACCGATCACCACGCCAAGCGCGTACGCCGAAATGACATGGCCCGCAGTGGGTTCGGTGATTCCGAGGCTGGACGCGATGTCGGGTAGCAGGCCCATTGCGACGAACTCGGTGGTGCCGATGCCGAATCCGCCCAAGGCCAGGGCGAGCACCGCCAGCCACCGGACAGCCGGATCAGGTGCGACGACGGAGACAGGGCGGTCCAGTGAAATTGTCACTGAGAGGCAGCCTTTCGTGCGAGGTCTGATATGTGGGCCCAGTTGCGGTGTTCGACGGCATCAGCCGGTGTAAGCCAGCTGCCCCCCACGCACCCAACGTTGGGCAACTTGAGGTATTCCGCCGCATTCGTCGGGGTGATGCCGCCTGTCGGGCAGAACCGTGCGGCGGGCACAGGAGAGTGGATAGCCCGCAAGTATGCTGCGCCACCCGCGGCTTCCGCCGGGAAGAACTTCATGTCGGTGTAGCCGTCTTCCAGCAGGGCCAGCACCTCCGATACCGTCGCCACACCGGGCAGATGGGGTAATCCCGTGTCGCGCATGGCCGCCCGCAGGGTGGGGGTGCTGCCGGGGGAGACGAGAAACTGCGCACCAGCGGCAAGCGCGTGTTTGGGTTGGCCGGTTTCGACGATCGTGCCTGCGCCGACGATGATTTCGGGCACCTCGTTGGCGATGCGTTCGATGGCCGCCAGCGCAGCGGGCGTGCGCAATGTCAGCTCGATGATCGGCAGTCCGCCGTCGACGAGGGCCTTGGCGATCGGCACCGCGTCGCCGGCATCGTGGACGACGACCACCGGAATGACGGGTGCGATGTCGAGCAGTGAAGTCATGAGATACCCCTAAAGACGCTGGCTCCTTCGTCGGCCGGACCGACAGTCGCCCGCATGGAGGCGAACAGTTCTCGGCCGGTGCCCACCCATTCATCGACCGACGGTGCCCGGCCCGTCGCGTTTCGGGTCGCGAACTCTTCGTCGGGCACATGGATGGTCAGTGCGCCGGCATCGGCGTCGAGGGTGATCACGTCACCGTCGGCCACCCGGGCCAACGGGCCGTCTGCGGCCGCTTCGGGGGTGAGATGAATTGCGGCGGGCACCTTTCCGGACGCACCGGACATCCGGCCGTCGGTGATCAGCGCCACCCGGTAGCCGCGGTCCTGCAGCACCCCCAGCGCCGGGGTCAGCTTGTGCAACTCCGGCATGCCCAGTGCCTGCGGTCCCTGGTAGCGCAGCACCGCGACGAAATCGCGCTCCAGCGAACCGGATTGGAAGGCCGCGAGGAATTCCTCCTGGCTGTCGAACACCGCGGCGGGTGCGCGCACCACCCGGTGTTCGGCGGCGACGGCGGAGGTCTTGATCACGCTGGCA
>Ga0075418_10008478_pt1 | contig 11521 bp, 9 predicted proteins | sample SoiMetdeltSBSDD2_FD_81776 | JGI IMG/M metagenome (GOLD analysis project Ga0075418, IMG submission 81776) | Bulk soil microbial communities from a Populus tree surrounding site in Tennessee, USA - Soil MetaG P. deltoides SBSDD2 | ecosystem: Environmental > Terrestrial > Soil > Tree plantation...
ACTGATCTTTTGCTCCAAGGCTTGACGTATCAGGTGGAGTCGCTTGATCTCGCGCGGTTTCATCCTCAGTAGGTCCTCTCCGTCCACCCTGTTCTCCTTTCCAAAAAACCAACAGGGTAGTCCGCTCTAAGAGGACATTTCTACTTTGGTCATACCGGTCATTATCATTTTGGGACGACATCTGCGGGATACCTAGCTGGATACTCTGTGAGACATCCTAGATCGCCTGCTAATCCATAATGTTTGAGTGGCTTCGTAAAATATGCTATAAGCAGATTGCTTTTTTGGGGTATGAATCTCAGGCACTTGCCCGAACAAGCCACATGCAAGAACCCATTGGATTGCCCGGCATAAGCAGAGGTGAAAATCAGATTCCAGAGGCCTCAACGCCCGGAATTCTGGCTGAGTTCAGGGGATGGTTGAAGGACATCCTGCTGGCTGTCGTGATTGCCTTCCTGATGGTCGTTTTCCTGTACCAGCCAGTGAAGGTCGAAGGCACGAGCATGCAGCCTGAATTGCTCGATCAGGAAAGGATCTTCGTCAATAAGTTTGTCTACCACTTTGAGGAGATCCACCGTAGCGACATCGTTGTTTTCTGGTATCCGAAGGATCCCAGCAAGTCTTTCATCAAGCGGGTGCTTGGTGTGCCAGGAGATGTTGTTTCGATCCGAGAAGGCCAGGTTTACATCAACGGGCAGATGGTTGAGGAACGTTACGTTCCACGGGGCTATCAGGATGTGGATTCCTATCCACCGGTGCGAGTTCGGGAAGGGTACTACTATGTGCTGGGCGACCATCGCAACGCCAGCAACGATAGCCGCTCTTGGGGGCTGGTGCCTCGCAAATACATTTACGGCAAAGCTGTCTTTCGATACTGGCCGGTTGAGAAGGCAGGATTTCTAGACTAACGATTTGCCGTTGCGTGTCTTGAGGTGGCTAGCTCACTGCGCCTTTGAGATGACGAAGAATCTGTTACAACCGCCGTTTCATCTTTCGACTCGGAGATTCGATGGAAGCATTGCTCGCCTTGGAAGATGGGCGCACCTTTAGAGGAAAGTCGTTTGGCGCAGACGGAGAAGTTTCTGGCGAAATTGTTTTTAATACCTCCCTCACCGGATATCAGGAAATACTGACCGATCCTTCTTACGCAGGCCAGGTTGTAATCCTCACTTATCCCCTTATAGGCAATTACGGCGTTAATTCACAGGATGCGGAATCTGCCCGCCCCTTTGCTGAGGGTCTCGTTGTGCGCGAGATCGCCGAGATCCCTAGCAACTGGCGCCAACAGTCCTCGCTGCCCGACTATCTGCGCCAGCACAACATCGTCGGTATTTCAGAGATCGACACGCGCGCACTGGTGCGCCACATTCGAACGCACGGCGCGATGCGCTGCATGATCTCGACTCGCGATCTCCATCCGGCCTCCCTCGTGAGTAAGACGCAAGGCCAGCCGATGATGGTGGGGCAGGACCTAGTTAAGAAAGTCACCTGCAGGGACCGATACCCCTGGCAGGATTCTTCATTCGACCTCTTCCCGTCTCGGAAGCGAAGGCCGAGGAATACCGCCGCTAAAAAGAATGCACTACCCTTCAAAGTTGCGGCCTTCGATTTTGGCATTAAGCACAACATTCTTCGGCTATTAACTGACCACGGTTGTGAGCTGACGGTTGTGCCAGCCACGACTGGAGCCAGCCAGATCCTGAGCTTGAATCCGGATGGAATTTTCCTCTCCAATGGTCCGGGAGACCCGGAGCCTGTCAGTTACGCCATCGACACAGTGCGTCAATTGCTCGGCAAGAAGCCCATCTTTGGCATCTGCCTTGGCCATCAGATTCTGGGTCTGGCTTTGGGTGGCCGAACCTATAAGTTGAAATTCGGACATCGCGGTGGCAACCACCCAGTGATGCGAATCTCAACGGGGCAAGTGGAGATCACCGCTCAGAATCACGGTTTTGCGGTTGATATCGATTCTCTTCCCAAGTCCGAAATCGAGATCACTCACGTCAATCTTAACGATCAGACCCTGGAAGGGTTCCGACACAAATCACTCCCAGCGTTCTGCGTGCAATATCACCCGGAATCCTCTCCTGGTCCGCACGACTCGCGCTACCTTTTCGAAGCGTTTAAATCCATGATGCTGCAGCAAAAATCAGGTAAGAGCGAAAAGGGCGCGGCGAAGGGATGAGAGTGTGTGAACCGGGTCATCCTGCGCAGCGCGCATCGAACCCAAGGCTTACTTCGAACAGATCTCTTTCCTTCTCACCTTCCGCTTTCGTCTCCGCCTCAGTGACACATGCCCAAAAGAACTGACATCAAGAAGATTCTGATTATCGGCTCCGGTCCGATCGTCATTGGTCAGGCGTGCGAGTTTGACTACTCAGGCACGCAAGCTTGCAAAGCCTTGCGCTCCGAGGGGTACAAGGTGGTTTTGGTGAATTCCAACCCAGCCACGATCATGACCGACCCTGAGCTGGCCGACCGGACTTACGTTGAACCACTGACTGTCGAATATCTGGAAGCCATCATCGCCCACGAGCGACCCGACGCGCTCCTTCCGACAGTGGGTGGTCAGACTGCCTTGAACCTTGCCGTCGCACTTTCGGAAAAGGGCATCTTGGACGAGTATGGAGTCGAGCTCATCGGCGCTCAGATCAAAGCCATCAAGATCGCTGAGGATCGCCTGCAATTTAAGGAGGCGATGAAGGAGATTGGGCTTGAAACGCCCCACAGCGGGGTGGCGTACAACTTCAACGAAGCCCTTGAGATTGTCGACAAAGTGGGCTATCCCGCCATCATCCGTCCGTCATTTACGCTCGGGGGCACAGGGGGAGGCATCGCTTTCAATTCGGAGGAATTTGAAGAGCTGGCGCAGCGCGGGTTGGATCTGAGTCCCACGCACGAGATCCTGATCGAAGAGTCGGTGATCGGTTGGAAGGAATATGAGCTCGAGGTCATGCGCGACCTCAAAGACAATGTCGTCATCATCTGTAGTATTGAAAACCTGGATCCAATGGGTGTTCACACCGGCGATTCCGTCACTGTGGCACCGATTCAGACGCTGACCGACAAGGAATACCAGCTGATGCGCGATGCGGCCATACGCATCATCCGCAAAGTCGGTGTGGAAACCGGCGGCTCGAATATTCAGTTCGCCGTCAACCCCGACAACGGTCGCATGACTGTGATCGAAATGAATCCGCGGGTGTCACGCAGCTCTGCTCTTGCCTCCAAGGCAACAGGTTTCCCGATCGCAAAGATTGCGGCAAAACTCGCTGTGGGCTACAGCCTGAACGAGATTCCCAACGATATTACAAAAAAGACGCCGGCGAGTTTCGAGCCCACCATCGATTACGTTGTAACCAAGATTCCGAAGTGGGCATTTGAAAAATTTCCCGAGGCTGAGCCCGTACTTGGAACCCAGATGAAGTCGGTCGGCGAGGTGATGGCAATTGGCCGCACTTTCAAAGAGTCATTTCTTAAGGCATCGCGTTCCTTGGAAACCGGCAAGCGCGTGGGCTCGGAGAAAATCGATCCCGAAAAGATTCGAGAACGGCTGATTACTCCGAACCCCGAACGTCTCAACTATCTGCGGGCGGCGTTTGAAGGCGGCATGAGCGTCGACGAAGTATTCGAATACACCAAGATTGACCGCTGGTTCCTCAGGCAACTTCAAGAATTGGCCGAGATGGCCAATTCTTTGCGGCAGGAAAAAATTGAGACGATTTCGCCCGCATTGCTACGGGAAGCCAAGCGGATGGGATTTTCTGATTTGCGATTGGCGTTTCAAATGGGCACAACGGCTGAAGCCGTGCGACAAAGGCGCAAGACCGAGAAGATCGTTCCCGTTTTCAAGCGTGTGGACACTTGCGCCGCCGAATTCGAGTCGTTCACCCCGTATCTGTATTCAACTTACGAAGAAGAATGCGAGGCCAGTCCGACGGCCGAGAAGAAGATCATGATCCTCGGTAGTGGACCAAACCGCATTGGACAGGGGATCGAGTTCGACTATTGCTGTTGCCACGCTTCGTTTGCCCTGAAAGAGGATGGCTTCGAAACCATCATGGTCAACTGCAACCCTGAGACCGTGTCGACGGACTATGACACTTCTGACCGGTTGTACTTCGAGCCACTTACGTTCGAAGACGTGATGCACGTTGTCGAGTGTGAGAAACCAGATGGGGTCATTGTTCAATTCGGCGGGCAAACGCCTCTGAATCTGGCGTTATCGTTGCAGGCTGCGGGTGTGCCCATCATCGGTACATCCCCGGAATCGATTGACCTTGCCGAAGACCGCAAGCGATTTGGAAAATTGCTGTCCGACTTGCAAATTCCGCAACCCCCCTCCGGCACCGCCATCTCTTACGAGGAAGCGGCGGTTATTGCGCAGCGGATCGGATTTCCGGTGTTGGTCCGCCCATCCTATGTTCTGGGTGGACGGGCCATGGTCATCTGTTACGACTTGAAGACACTGGAGAGCTACATGGATGAGGCAGTCGATGTTTCACAAGACCGTCCCATCCTGATTGACAAGTTTCTTGAAGACGCTTTCGAAGTGGATGTGGATACGCTGGCCGATGGCCATGATGTGGTCATCGGAGGCATCATGGAGCACATTGAGGAAGCCGGCATCCACTCAGGCGACAGCTCCTGCGCGTTGCCTACCTATTTGGTCAAGGCTGAGCATCTCGAAACGATGCGGCGATACACACGCACCTTAGCCAAGGCGCTCAGCGTAGTTGGTTTGATGAACGTGCAGTACGCAATTAAGGATGACATTGTGTACGTTCTGGAGGTGAATCCACGCGCATCGCGCACGGTTCCGTTTGTCAGCAAAGCCACCGGCGTGCCGCTGGCGAAGGTCGCTGCCCGGTTGATGACGGGGAAAAGATTGGCTGACTTCAATTTGGCTGATGAGCTACCCGTGAAAAATTTCTTTGTGAAGTCACCTGTATTTCCTTTCGCCAAATTCCCCGGAGTAGATACCATTCTGGGTCCTGAAATGAAATCCACCGGCGAAGTCATGGGCGTCTCAGACAATTTCGGCCAGGCTTATGCCAAGGCCCAGATGAGCGCCAGCGTGCACCTGCCGCGCTCTGGCACGGCCTTCATCAGCGTGAACCAACACGATAAGAAGAACGTCATCCGTATTGCCGACCGGCTCCATCAACTCGGTTTCAACTTGATCGCCACGCGTGGAACGGCCACGGCCCTGGACGAGAGCGGTATCCCGGTAGAGACTGTTTACAAAGTCAATGAAGGTCGGCCTCACATTGTGGACATGATCAAAAGCGGCAAGATCGATCTCATTCTGAACACCCCGCTCGGCAAGAGTTCCTTCTTCGACGAACGTGCCATTCGCCGCGCAGCGATGCAACACGGGGTGCCGTGTATCACTACGCTCTCGGGTGGTGCCGCCGTCGCAAGCGGCATTGCCGCCCTTCAACGAAACAAGGTGGATGTGCTTGCCCTGCAGGAGTATCACGAAGCAGTCAAAGACGGTGGGCAACAAACCGTGTTTGAAGCTTGAATGTGAGAGATTTCTTCCTTATAATGCGCCGGTCGTTTAAGTGCCTCGTAAGTTTCGATAGATCGTTCAGCGCTTTCCTCAGGCATTCTCTGCAGTAAGTAAAGCAATTCCAAAATCTGTTTCCTTCGTGGAAATAGATCTGCTTCGGACTAAGACACCAACGCAAGTTAAGAGCTGCAGTTCGTAGGCACCAGCTCATCCGACCCAAGGAGGTAATGAGCCGCATGAGCGCGATGCATAAGCTTTTGTATCAACGGATTATCTTCTGCCACAAGTGCCGCCGCAGTATGTTTGTCGGACCTAATGCCCGCTATCTTATTCATCTTGCAAGGCACACTGTCGTCAACCGGCTGATCATCTTTGTTTCGGTTTTGGGACTCATTTCATTCGCTCCTTCGACAATCTCGATAATGTCAGGCCGGAAAGTCGGCTTGGCAAACTTCGTGAGTGAAGAGCAACTAAAGCAGGAAAAGATTGTTCAGGCCACGTTGCAGAAGCACTCAGGAATCAAACCCGAACAAATTAATCGGCTTACTAAGATTATCGTCCGGCACGCTCAAACGAAGAAGTTGGATCCAAAACTTATCGCATCGATCATCGTCGTGGAATCGCGTGGGAATCCCACTGCGATCTCAGAGGCGAAGTCCGTCGGGTTGATGCAGGTCCATGTGCCAACTTGGGGAGGGGTGATCGATTTTACGGAACGAAATCCCTTCGATCCAGAAGTCAACATCGATGTTGGCACAACCATACTCGCAGACTATCTCAAGCGCTACAAAGACTTAGACGTAGCTTTGGCGGCCTATGAGGGAACGCACGATCCCAACACAAGCGAGTATTTGACAAAAGTGATGGAGGTATATCGACCTGGCAGCCGCCCGATGCGCAAACCGTCCGAAACGAATCCCCTTCAGGAAACTCAGTAGAACTTTTACACAGTTGAAGTTTCTGGGAGAAATTATTACCCAAGAAATTCAACTGCCGCAGCAAGCTTAGTGTCAATTGTTCAACGTCGTTCCCTGCTGGTACCGTATTTCGAGAAGCAATAATTGTTTCATTTTTGGTTCGCTGATTGCACTTCGGTGCCCATCCGATAGTTTGTTGGTGTCATCTGGCATCCACTTTTTGAAGAGGACCCTGGGGCTATGATTGATAAAAACTGTGTGATCTGGAAGCAACACAAGGGATTGTGCTGGTGTCCAAGCTCAGCTTGGGGGCTGAAGGACCCAGAGGTCTGCCAGTTGTGCAAGATCAAGAATGCCGAGATCATTGAGAAGATTGAGATCATCAACCCAACGTTACCCAAAGTCCGGACGGCCACGCACCGGTAGACTCTGCCTCAAATCCAGTAACCAACACTTCTAAGTTCAAGACGTTCAAGCTAGAGCGTATCGATCCGGGCTCTGCCCTTCCGGCTATGGGAACATCTTGGGCTTCTGGTCGACATCCGGCGGGACTTGCAGATTGGCTCCTGACGTCGTTTTGCCTTTCTGGACTTCGACCACTCGCGTGTCATAAACGACTGCATTGGGTAACCCCGCTTGGGGCGGGTTGGGATCAGGTTTCGTGAGAAGAACCATGAAGTACTTGCCTGGCTCCACGCCAGGGATGGTGTATTTCTCTGCGGGCAAATCAAAAAAACTCTTGGAGTTGTCTCTGAGGTTGACGAGCATCAGAGTTAGTTGATCCACCTTAACGGAATTCGCTTGCGACGTAATCGCGCCGGCAATCGAACCGACCACGCGCAACGGGAATTCGATGCCGTCAACCAAGTCTCCTTCTGTCATCTCCAAAGTTTTTTCCTTAAGAGCTGTCTCTATCAAATTGGGATCATCGAGAACCGGGCTCAATGCATAGCGGCCTGGCGGCGTCCTTTCGATGAGGAATGTGCCGTCGCTCTTGAGTTTGAAATCTCTCTTCCCATAGCCGTCCAGATCGGCGCCTTGCCGTGCGAGAGCGACGCCTTTTCCGGCGGGCTTGAGTGCATAGTCTGGATCTTCAATCTGCAACCCGCCGCGAATCGTACCCCCCAGCGGGAGATTGAAGTCAATGTGCCGCGCCCGTTCTCCTTCTTCGAGACTGACGATGTCTGCCTTTGCTGAACTCAATTTCTCCCGGTAGAAAAAATTAACTAGTCGCTGAATTCTGGCGGGCAGCGAAGTCTCAACCCGGTAGCTGCCGGGTGGAAGATCGGAAACCAGGAATTCTCCATCTGCACCTGTCGTCGCCTGAAAAGGATTGACGTTGGCCTTGTCAACATTGTGGAACAATAGCGTCACGCCCTGTAGAGGACGGTTGTGATATCGCGATCGGACCGATCCTGAAACGCTGGCGCCTTCAAACAACGCGAAGTTGATTCCCGTAAGAACACTTCCTGCCTCGACTTCCAGGACGTCGGCCAGCTCTGGATCGAAACGCCCCTCGTGAAATTGCTTCAAGTACCTTCGGCTGCGGAGGGAAGCGCCCTCGCGACTCGAAACGGTTTCCACGGTGTAGACGCCTTCATTGAGACCTCGCAAGCTATAAAACCCTTGTGAGTCGCTGTAGGTGAAGTATGGCGGCTCTGGCCGGGTTCGGTTCTCAGCCACGATTCTCGAACCGGCGATGGGGTCCCGATTCTTGTTCGCGTAGACACGGCCGGTAATGATACCGCCGGATCGCAGTTGAAAATCAATGTTTGTGACGGACTGGAGCCGTGCGACGCTGATGCCGGCGGACTTTTCTGCGTCTCTCACATCTCCAAAATAGACCGGAATGAAGTTCTCATCCAGCGGCAACACTTGGATCTTGTAAGTTCCCGGTGGAAGGGCGCGAAAACGATAACCTCCGTCGCTGTTGGTCTGTGTCGAGGTTCGAAATCCTCGTGCAGAGGCGTAGACCCGTAGGTCGGCAATGGGCGCTAGATCGGTTGCACGCAGCACCTTTCCACCGATCGAGCCACCTGCCACAAGTTTTAGGTCAATGAGTCGAAATGAGGAGAACGTGGCGACCTCGATCACATCGCCTCGACTTTCGCCCGAAGCAGAATAAAACTGCGGTAAGTAGTCTGAGCCGGGAAGATTTGCAAAGAGACGGTATTTGCCCCGGATCAGGTCGAGCTGATACGTGCCGTCGCTTTGGCTGGTCGTCTGAACTTCCCGCAAACCTCTAGCTAGAGGAATGGCCCGGATGATGGCGCCTCGAAGACTCTGCCCGGTATCAGTGTCAGTGATACGGCCCACAACTTCAGCCGCTTCAAGAATTGAGGACACGCTGGCAAGAACCAGCAGCCCCGTTAAGATTGGAACAAACCGTCGGACAAGCATGGACTTGCAGTCTCGAAGAATCCTCATGGAATTCTATCATACTCGCCTCGCCTGGAAGGCGTGGATGATACGCTTCCTCCACGCCACCTCAACCTGAATACCGGCCCGCAGAAGCTTTTCGTTGAGATCTTCAGCCGAGTCAAAAAACCCGAACCGGATCACGTGGTCAAGGAATGGTGCCAGCCCCGCTGAATGCTTTGGCTTAAGGGTTGTCTGACACACGAAGCGCCCTTGGCGGGACATTGTTCGGGCGATCTCAGAAAGCGCCAATTGAGGCTGGTCGAACAAGTGTAGGGCACCGCTACAGAGTATGGCATCCAGGGCCTCGTTCAGGAAGGGAAGACTGAAGGCGCTGCCTCGAACGAAGATTAGATTCCGAAGTCTGGAGTGCTCTGCCTTCTTCCGAGCCTGTCGAAGCATCGGCAATGAAAGGTCGAATCCGATGACCCAGCCTGAGGTTTGTGCCGCCAGCGGGCAGCTAAACAAACCAGGGCCGCAAGCCAGATCCAGGATGCTCCTCCTCTTCTGCGGCTCCAACCTTTGGAGCAGATCTGCGGAGAACCGCCGAAAGGAAGAGGAGCTAGCAACGAAAAACCCTAAAGGTCTCCAGTATTTTTCATAGATCGCCGCGATGGGAGGAGATTGCATCAAGCGCTGGAAGGGCGTGATTACTTCAGTGTGGGTGCCAGGGAGAAAGTCCAGGATGCCATCCCTTAGCGGATAGTTTCGGTGGCATTCCGGACAAACGGCCTTGCCTTCAATGGGCGAGGAGTGAAGCGGGCTCGGAAGGCTCCAGCGAAGGGCCTTCCTGCAATAAGGACAACTGAAGAGGGAAGTGAGCGCTGCAATCGAAGGCGGGCTGTTCGAAATCAAAGGCACTAGGGAGTACCGGAGGATGTAACCAAACGCGCTACAAAAGCAACCAGTTCCTCAGCGTCCGGTACATTGGGAGATTCTTTGGACAGCCGATGGAAAGTTACCAGATCCTCGAAAGTGTCGAGATCAAAGCTCTCGCGCAAGCACTGCCAGCGGATGGCATTTGTCTCCAAGAGCTGGACCGTCTCACGAAAAACCTGAGAAGTCCCCCAAGAGATTCTAGAGAACAGAACAGGCAGGCGGGCCGAAAAACCAATCAGGTAGTAACCACCGTCTGCCGCGGGACCCAGGACAACTTCACTCTCATCCAGTCCTTTGAAGGCTGCGTGAAGATCTTCTCTTCGAAGCGCTGGACTGTCCGTGCCGATGAAGACGATCTTCCGAAAGCCTTCGTTCCATTTATGGTTGAATGCGTGAGATAGGCGATCGCCCAAATCCCTTCCCTGCTGAGTTTCAACTATAACCCCTGGAGGGGCGTCCAACACCAGGTCAGGATCGTGGCGGCCAGCCCCCACCGGGGTCAGGAAGAGTGCTTTGTGCATTTGCCCAAGATCCCAGTCGCGGAGCCGCCCCATCCAAAGCCGCAACAAAAGGCAGTGCAATCGCAGGCAATCTTCCTCCGAGAGGAATGGCCGCATCCGAGTCTTGACTTTTTCCCGGACGGGAGTCTTGGCAAAAACGATCAAACATGCTCGAGACTCTGTGGGGACCGCCATGAACGCTGCCTCCACTGGAGACTGAACCGACCTGAAGAAGTTCGATGGCTACCGGTATTAGCCTGATGCCTCACCGCCACAGTCGGGTATCGGTTGGGCCTTCTCCACAAGGCCAAGCATGGGATTTCCGGCCTATTGCTTGGGCGGCTTATGAGCTTTGTGGCAGGCCATGCAGGAGCCCATCATCGTCTTAACCGCAGCCCTGGAACCCTCCAGATCCTTTTTCTCAAGCGTAGCTATCGCGGCCGCACTTCCTTCTCGCAAAGCCTTCGAGGCATCCGCCCACACCGCATCCGGGCAGCGCTCGTCGTCCATCAGCATGTAGCCCGCTTCGTTCAAAACAACCGCTGCCGTTTGCGCGGCTTCCCAGGCTTTGTCGTCAGCTGGTCCCGCATCTTTGAGGGCCGCACCCAAGCTGCCCGCGTTGGGCTGGAGAATGCCCCTCATCAGTTGTTTGGTTGGCGCCGGTCGGCTCTTACCTTTTAACTTCTGAGCTTCCAGCTCGTTCTTACATACCAAGATTCCGACTGCCACAGCTACGATGCAAACAGCAGACAGTGTCCTTTTGTTCATTTCGATCGTTTCTCCTTTTGCGTTTGGAATTGAACGAGGAGGTCGCCGCTCACGGTCGACGAAGCTCTCCCAAAAGATAGTTTGAGGTGGTCAAAAGACAGCTCTTTATATGGGATTGATCGTCTTGAGGCAACAGCAAAACAAGACTTCTCGTAGCCTAGAGTGGGGCGTGCCGAGATCGCAATACCTCGAGACTGGCGCGTCCAAGAAACCGCAGCACATTTTATCACTTGGCGCCTCACCTGAACCTTTGGACATTCCAGTGAGCCATTCACGGACTCGAAACATCCGTTCACCAGCTTCCATCCGTATCCAGCAACGAAGCCAGGATGGAGCAGGCAACCAGCAAGAGCCTGGGAGACTCCAACCTGACTGACATGTGGGATGAGGTCCAGCGGGCTAAAATGGCCGGGGCTGGCACCCGGCAGACGACGAGGTACCGAAGACCCATCCGATCCCAAACAATTGGAGGAATCCATGAAGCGAACCAATCTCTTTCCCGTATTGACTCTGGTAGCTAGTCT
>Ga0075418_10008479_pt1 | contig 11518 bp, 13 predicted proteins | sample SoiMetdeltSBSDD2_FD_81776 | JGI IMG/M metagenome (GOLD analysis project Ga0075418, IMG submission 81776) | Bulk soil microbial communities from a Populus tree surrounding site in Tennessee, USA - Soil MetaG P. deltoides SBSDD2 | ecosystem: Environmental > Terrestrial > Soil > Tree plantation...
GACGGCGATCGCGACGCGCAGCACTTCGCGCTTCGCATGGGCGCCGTGTGGGCGGGGAATGCGAGCGATGCGCCTGCGGCCCTCGATGCCGCCATCGTCTTTGCTCCCGTCGGACCATTGGTCGTTGCTGCGCTTCGGCAAGTCGTGAAAGGTGGAGTGGTGGTCTGTGCGGGGATCCACATGAGCGACATTCCGTCGTTCCCGTATTCGCTCCTGTGGGGCGAGCGCGTGATCCGCTCCGTCGCGAACCTCACGCGCGACGACGGCGTGCAACTCTTCGCGCGGCTGAAGACGCTGCGCATCGAAACGCAGCGCACGATGTATCCGCTCGAGCGCGCGAACGACGCGCTGCGCGCTCTACGATCGGGAGAGTTGACGGGCACCGCGGTTTTGGGGGTTGCATGAAAGGCCGCGGCGCGAGTTGGAATCCGCAGAACCGCTTCGAGACGCTCGAGTACATCGTCGACGAGGACGCACACGTCGAGGACAACGGCAACGGCCCGCGCACGGTCTACCTGCGCGATCCGTCGCGCTCGATCATCGCCACGAACGACAGTCCGGACATCGGCTTCGACGCGAGCATCAATCCCTATCGCGGCTGCGAGCACGGCTGCATCTACTGCTACGCCCGCCCCACCCACGAGTTCCTCGGTTTTTCCGCGGGCCTCGATTTCGAATCGAAGATTCTCGTGAAGGAAGACGCGCCGGCGCTGCTGCGCGAAGAGCTGAGCGCGAAGAAGTGGGAGCCGAAGGTGATCGCCATCAGCGGCGTCACCGATCCGTACCAGCCGATCGAGAAGCGCCTTCGCATCACGCGCGGCTGCATCGAAGTGCTCGCCGAGTTCCGTAATCCGGTCGGCGTGATCACGAAGAACCATCTCGTCACGCGCGACGCCGATCTCTACGCAGACATGGCCCGCTGGAACGGCGCGCGCGTGTTCGTGTCGGTGACGACGCTCGACTCCGAGGTCGCGCGCACGATGGAGCCGCGCACGTCGACGCCGGAGATGCGCCTCGACGCGATCGCCACGCTCACCGCCGCGGGCGTGCCGGTGGGCGTGATGGTCGCGCCGGTCGTTCCCGGCATCACCGATCACGAGATGCCCGCGATCCTCGCCGCGGCGAAAAAAGCGGGCGCGAAATGGGCCGGCTTCGTCGTCCTGCGGCTGCCCTGGGCCGTTGCGCCGCTCTTCGAGCGCTGGCTCGAAGAACACTTCCCCGATCGCAAGGACAAAATCCTCAACCGCATTCGCGACCTGCGCGGCGGAAAACTCTACGACGCGCAATGGGGCATCCGCGGCCGCGGCACCGGCATCTTCGCGGAACAAATCGAAGCGCTCTTCGACGTGAGCTGCCGCAAGGTGGGGTTGAATGAGGAGGATCGGGAGTTGTCGGTGAGCGAGTTTCGGAGACCGAGTTTGCAGGGGGTGTTGTTTTAGTTGCGGGTTGCGGGTTGCGAGTTGCGCGTGGAGAGTGGCCCGTGGCCCGTGGCCAGTAGCCCGGGCTGTTAGGCCTGGACGTCATGTCGCGCGCAACTTGCACCGTGAGAGTTGGCAGACTCCTTTGCTCGGGCGAAACTGCACGGGCAACGGGCCACTGACCACTCTCCACGCGCAACTCGCAACTCGCAACCAGCAACTCCGGTCACGAAAGGCACGCATGCACACGATCTACGAATCCAAACACCTCCTTCTCCTCGAAGACGACCACTGGCAGTTTGTCGAGCGCAAGAAAGGCAAGAGCGCGGTTGCGGTGATCGCGGTGACCGATGAGGGCGAGGTGATTCTCACGGAGCAGTATCGGCGGCCGGTGCAGGCGCGCGTCATCGATTGGCCGGCGGGGTTGGTAGGCGATGAGGGGAACGATGATCCGGAGGAGACGGCGAAGCGCGAGCTGGAGGAGGAGACGGGCTACACGTGCGAGTCGGTCGAGTTGCTGGCGAGCGGGCCGACGTCGGCGGGCATCACGTCGGAGATCGTGAGTCTGTATCGTGCGCGCGGGGTGCGGAAGATCGGCGACGGTGGCGGCGTCGGCGGCGAGGACATCACGGTTCATCTCGTTGCTTTGCGCGGAATCGAAGATTGGCTGAAGACGCGCGAAGGCGTGCTGGTCGATGCGAAGCTCTGGAGTGGTCTCTACTTTCTAACGACAAGCGCTTGACGACTCGCTGAACCGATCAGTCCGCCGCAGCAGGTAAATTGTGAGGTTGGGCACACTGGAAAGGCTGCGAATAAGTTATTCTTACGCGCCTTTTATGTCGCGTTTCGCAGTCGCGTTCACCGCAGTCCTCTTCGCCTCTTCCCTCCACGCCGATCGCGTTCGTGTCGTCGTTGCGATCGATGCGCCGGTGGGAAAGATTCAGTCGCTTCGCGCGAACGTGATCGATTCGCTCGACAGCGCGACCGAGATCGAAACGTGGGGTCGTCGCGGACGCGCGTTCTCCGCGGAGATCGATTCGTCGGAGCTCGAGCAGCTCGCCGGCGATCCGCGCGTGCGCGCCATCGCCATCGACAACGGCGGCACCGGCGGTCTGATGCAAAGCATGCCGCTCATCGGCGTCGACGCGGTGCGCGCGCAGGGCTTCGACGGCAGCGGCGCGGTGGTTGCGGTGCTCGACACCGGCATCGATGTCGCGAATCCCGATTTCGCCGGACGCATCGCCGCGCAGCAGTGCTTCTGCGACAACCTCGACGGCACCGGCTGCTGCCCGAACGGACGCGCGATCCAGAGCGGCGAAGGCGCGGCCGACGACAATCATGGACACGGCACGCACGTGAGCGGAATCATCGCCGGCCGCGGCGTCTCCGCGCCGACCGGCGTTGCACCCGGCGCGCGCATCGTCGCGGTGAAGGTGCTGGATGCATCGAATTCGTTCCGCAGTTTCACGCAGATTTATCGCGCTCTCGAATGGATCCTCGAGGAGCATCCGGAGGTCCGCGCGATCAACATGAGCCTCGGCTCGTACGCGCTCTATCCCGGCACCTGCGACGACACGGCGATCTCCCTCGGGCTCACCGACGTCATTCACGAACTGCGCAAGCGCTGTGTGCTCATCACCGCGTCGACCGGCAATCAAGGCTCGAAGAATTCGCTCGCGCTGCCCGCGTGCATCGCGGACGTGATCGGCGTCGGCGCGACGTATGACACGCCGGGCAACTATTCGTACTTCGGCTGCTCGGATCCGGGCGTCGAGCCGCGCGATGTCACGTGCTTCACGAACAGCAGCGATGCCGTCGACATCGTCGCGCCCGGCGCGCCGATCGTCGCCTCGCGGCGCGGCGGCGGATTCACGTCGTTCTCCGGGACGTCGATGGCGGCGCCGCACGTCGCCGGCGTGATCGCGCTCATGCAGCAGGTGAGCGGCGGCGCGATCGACGCGGATACGATCGAGCGCATTCTCGAGACCACCGGCCGCAACGCGAGCGACCGCTTGAACGGCAAGACGTTTCCGAGCCTCAACGCCGCCGCGGCGATCGATGCCACGCCGCGGCCGCCTGCGGGACCGCGGCGGCGCTCCGCGCGGAAGTAGGACGTCCTAGGACGTCCTAGGACGCCCTACGACGTCGTAGGAGGTCCTACTCTCAGCACGATCTTTCCGAAGTGCTCGCTCGCTTCCATGAGCTTGTGCGCTTCGGCGGCCCGCTCGAGCGGCATCACCGTATGAATCACGGGACGAATGTGCGCCACATCAAATCGATCGATGAATGCGGCGACGATCGCGGCCTTCTCTTCGACCGGGCGTGCGCGCAGCGTCGATCCGAGGATCTGGGCGCGCTTCATCAGCAGTCGTCCGACGTCGATCTCCGCGGTGCGTTGTCCGCCCATCGATCCAATGATCACGATGCGTCCGTCGCTCGCGAGCGCGTCGAGATCGCGCTCGAGGTAACGCGCGCCGATGTGATCGAGGATGACGTTCACGCCGCGCGCTTTCTCGACGAAGTCTTCCTCGCGGTAGTTGATCGCGACATCCGCGCCGTGCTCGATGCAACGCGCGCACTTCTCCGCCGAGCCAGCGGTCACGATCACGCGCACACCGGCAAGTTTCAGAAGAGTGGTCGCCGCGGTTCCGACACCGCTGCCTCCGCCGTGAATCAGCGCCGTTTCCCCTTCGCGCACGCGCGCGAGCATGAAGAGATTGAGAAACGCGGTGAGGAACACCTCCGGAATCGCGGCCGCCTCTTCATCGCTCAGCGCATCCGGAACATGCATCGCCGACCCCGCATGCACGACGACTTCCTCCGCGTATCCGCCGCCGGGCAGCAACGCCATCGCGCGATCGCCCACGCTCCACCCGCGCACGTTCGCACCGACTTCCGAGACCGCGCCTGCGCATTCGAGCCCCAGAATCGTCGACGCGCCGGGCGGCGGCGGATAGTGTCCTTCGCGCTGCAGCAGATCGGCGCGATTCACCGCCGTCGCGCGCACGGCGATGCGAATGGAATCGGCCGTGAGGTCGGGACGCGGCGCGTCTCCGATCGCGAGAACGTCCGCTGGGCCCGGTCGAGTGATGAGGATGGCACGCATGCAGTCGCAAAGCCTCAAAGTCGCAAAGTCTCAAAGAGTTTTCTTTGCGGCTTTGAGACCTTGCGACTTTGAGACTATCTTCTCGGCCGCGTGACGAACAACACCGTCGTCTCCTGCCGCGATCTTCGCAAACACTACCCCGACGTGAAGGCCGTCGACGGGATCGATCTCGACGTGCAGGCCGGCGAGTGCTTCGGTCTGTTAGGTCCGAACGGCGCGGGCAAGACCACGACCATCGAGATCCTCGAGGGTCTCAACGTTCCGGACGGCGGCGAGGTGCGCATCCTCGGACTGAACTGGCGCGACAATGAGCGCGAGTTGCGCGAGCGCATCGGCGTCTCGCTTCAGGAAACGCAGCTCGCGGAGAAGCTCACCGTCTACGAAACGCTGCGCCTCTTCCGCTCGTTCTATCGCAACGGTCCCGATCCCGACGATCTGCTGCAGCGCCTCTCGCTCGATGAAAAGCGAAACGCGCGCGTCGGCAAATTGTCCGGCGGACAGAAGCAACGTCTCGCGGTTGCGTGCGCGCTCGTCGGAGAGCCGGACATCCTCTTCCTCGACGAGCCGACGACCGGACTCGATCCGCAGAGCCGCTTGCAGCTGTGGGAAGTCGTCGCCGGATATCGCGCGCGCGGCGGAACGGTGCTGCTCACGACGCACTACATGGAAGAAGCGGAACGCCTCTGCGATCGCGTCGCCATCATCGATCACGGCAAGCGCATCGCCCTCGGCACGCCGCGCGAGCTGATCGCGAAGCTCGAGGCGACGAACATCATCGAGTTCGAGAGTGTGCCCGCGCTCGACGAGAGCGCGTTTCAGAGCATCGAAGGATTTCACGGTGCGTTGCGGCGCGGAACGCGATGGCAGCTTCGCGTCGACTCGCTCGCGGTCGCCGTGCCGCAGCTTCTCTCTGCGATCGAGACGCGCGAGGCGCGCCTCGAGACGCTCACGACGCACGCGGCGACACTCGAAGACCTGTTCGTCGCTCTGACCGGAAGGGAGCTGCGCGATGTCTGAACCGCAGAAACGTCCCACGCATCCTCCGCTCGTCGAGCTCACGATCGTGCGGCTCAAGGAGTTTCTGCGCGAGCCGGACGCGGTGTTCTGGGTCTTCGTGTTCCCGCTGCTGCTCACCGTCGCCCTCGGGTTCGCATTTCGCGAGAAGGCGCCGGATCGCATTCCGGTCGGGATCGTCGACGGACCGCACGCGAAGCAGCAGCTCGATGCGCTGAAGAAATCGCCGGCGCTCGGGCCGCGCATCTACTCGGAACGAGAAGGACGCGAGGAGTTGCGGCGCGGTCGCATCTCGCTGCTCGTCGCCGCGAATCCGTCGCCGGTGTATTCCTTCGACGCGACGCGTCCCGAGGCGCGGACGGCGAAGGTCGAAGTCGACGATGCGTTGCAGACCGCGGCGGGGCGTCGCGATGTGTTCCGTGCGAAGGAGACGCAGGTCACCGAGCAGGGCGCGCGCTACATCGATTTCCTCGTACCGGGACTCATCGGCATGAATCTCATGGGCACGGGCATGTGGAGCATCGGCTACACGGTCGTGAACGCGCGACTGCGCAAACTGCTCAAGCGCATGCTCGCGACGCCGATGCGCAAGACGCACTTTTTCGCGGCGCAGTTTTTCTCGCGGCTCGTGTTCCTCGTGCTCGAAGTCGCGCTGGTGACGTTGTTCGCATGGCTCGTGTTCGATGTCTCGATCCGCGGCTCCGCGCTCGCCTTCATGACCACCTGCCTCCTCGGCGGCGCGGCATTCGGTGGACTCGGTCTTCTGCTCGCATCGCGCGCGAAGACGCTCGAGGCGATCAGTGGCCTCATGAACGTCGTGATGATGCCCATGTGGGTCTGCTCGGGCGTGTTCTTCACGTACGAACGATTTCCCGATGCGGTGAAGCCCGTGATCCGCGCGCTGCCGCTCACCGCGCTCAACGACGCGCTGCGCGCTGTGATGAACGACGGCTACGGCCTGATGCAGATCGGACCGCAGCTCCTCTATCTCGCGGTCTGGACGATCGTTACCGCGGCGATCGCGCTGAAGATTTTTCGGTGGAGCTGAACGGGATCCGGTCCGTCGCGCCGAACCGCTCGCGATCGTTCGTGAACCAGAGGCGGAATCCGCGATCGTTCGAGAGGTAGTGAAGGATTGTGAGGCGGAATCCGCAGCGACAGGGAAGCTCGATGCCGAGGTCTTCGAGCCGCGCGGGATAGTCGCCCTGCCGCGCGACAAGCGCGGTGCGAACGATCTCCGCGCGTGCGAGGCAGTCGTGCCACGCGCGCTCGTACTGGCGCTGACCCAACAGAAGTCCGCCTAACATCGCGATGCCCGTGGCCAGGACATACGCGCGCCCCTGCTTCGTGAAGATCGCGAGGACGAGCGTCGTCGCGGGAATGACGCTCACGAAAACGTACTGCACGAATCCGAGCTCCCCGCGCTCGCCGAGGGCCACTCCGAACAAAAACGCCGCGCCGGCGTAAGCCAGCGCGGCGATGAGGCGGGAGATGAGGACCACGTCGAGAGGTTATCAGTTGCGAGTTGCGAGTTGCGAGTTGCGAGTGACAACGGGCCACGGGCCACTTCTCACGCACGCGCAACTCGCAACTCGGAGCGAAGCGCACTCGCAACTAGAACGTGAACGACAGCCCCAGATTCACTTCTCCCTGATAGAAATCGCGGTTGTAGAAGTAATCGCAGAACGTGCAGTGGTCGTCTTCTTCGAGCGCGGTGTAGTAGCCGCGGCCTTCGAAGCGGAGGCTCAGCGCGCGGCTCATGGGCACTTTCACGCCGATGCCGGCGGATGCGGAAAAGCGATTCTCGGCGGACACGCCGCTGATCTGCGGATCGAGATTCGCGAGGCCTGCGCTTACGACCGCGTACGGCGTCGCATTGCGCGATCGTCCGAACGGGATCTGCAGGCCCGCGTGGAGATACGTGACGTCGATGTCGGCGACGCGATTGTCGGGCTCGAACAGACCGCTGCCGGTCTCGAGCTCGGAAGCCTGGCGGTTCGCCATCAGCTCGAGCTTCATGCCCGTGTCGCCCAGGGGGATGCCGAGGTTGACGCCGATGTTGGCGCTCGGCGCGACGTCGACGTCCTCGCCGAAGAGGAACGTCTGGTCCGCGAAGATCGTCCCGCCCCATCGATAGCCGACGAACGGCGTCAGCTCGAACGCATTTTCGCTCGGCGAATCGCGATAACGGCGGCGGCGCCAGTCGTCGTCGCGGTCCTGCGCGAGAAGAGGTGTCGCCGAGAGAAGAAGAAGTGCAACGAGTAATGCTTTTCGCATGGTGGAATGGCCTCCTAAGACGCCGCGCATCGATACAATTCGCGGACCATGAAAATCGCCACTTGGAACGTGAACGGAATCCGCGCCCGGCACGAGCAATTTCCCGATTGGGTGAAGGTCGAACAGCCGGATGTGATCTGTCTCCAGGAGATCAAGGCGAAGCTCGAACAGATCCCGCAAACCTGCACGGTTGAGGGATATACGTGCTACTGGCACGGCGCGGGCGGATACTCCGGCGTGGGGCTGCACGTGCGGCGCGAGTTCGCCTCCGACCCGCAGTTCACGCATCCCGAATTCGACAACGAGACGCGCATCGTCCAGGCTCAAATCGAGGACACAGTGTTCACCAGCGTGTACGTTCCGAACGGCGGGAAGGACTTCGAAGCGAAGATCGCATTCGTGAACGCGCTGATCGGATACGCAGCGGGCATTCGCGAGCGCGGACTGAAGCTCGTGTTGTGCGGCGACATGAACATCGCCCGCGCGGACATGGACGTGCATCCGAAAGAGCGCAAGCCGCGCGCGATCGGACAGCTCCCGCAGGAGCGCGAGCTCCTCGAGCGGCTCATCGACGAAGGCGGTCTCGTCGACGTCGGACGCATGCTCTATCCGGACGACGAGAACTACTTCAGCTGGTGGGCGCCGTGGCGCAACATGCGCCAGCGCAACATCGGCTGGCGGCTCGACTACGTGCTGGCGAGCAAAGAGCTCGCGAAGCGGGCGGTGTCGTGTCCCTCGCAGCGCGAGGTGGGCACGAGCGATCACGCACCAGTGGTGGCGACGTTCGAATAGCTTGGACTGCGGCGGCCATGCCGCCGCTTTTTCGGTGCGCCACAGCTTGTAGAATCCGACCGGTTCTCGGCCGCCCGAGGGATCATCGCGGGATGGCACAGTGGCCTCACGCTCCGCTTCACTGGACCTGTCAGCCCGGCACGTTCATCGTGACCGGCGCAACGCTTCACAAGCAGCCGCTTTTTGATAGGCCAGCGAAGCTCGATCTCGTTCTCACTACGCTATTCGACGTTGCCGCGCAGTATGGCTGGACGCTCGACGCATGGTCGATCCTGATCAACCATTACCATTTTGTCGCTCGTTCACCGGAAACGGTGAATGCGCTCCGCGATCTCATCCGCGACTTTCATTCGGCAGTGGGGCGTGAGCTCAACCGAATGGACGGAATTCCTGGCCGCAAGGTGCTCTATCAGTTCTGTGACACCGCGCTCACGTTTGAGAAGTCGTATTGGGTGCGACTGAAGTACGTGCACACGAATCCGGTTCATCACGGCGTAGCCGCAACCGCCGAGAACTACAGATGGTGCTCGGCATCCTGGTTCGAACGCGAAGCGCCACCGTCATTCGTGCGGAGGATCTTCGGACTGAAGATCGATCGCGTGAACGTCGTCGACGATTTTGGATCGGAGTGATGCCGCGCACTCCGGTCCACCGGACAAAGCGGCGGCATGGCCGCCGCACTCCAAAGGGTCGCTACCGTCGACCCCTCGACAAAAAGACAAAGCCGGCGTGTGGTACGCCGGCTTTTTGAACTTCACAGCGAAAACGCTGCGAGCTATTCGAGAACCACGATCACGACGCGGCGATTGGCCGCGCGTCCCGCTTTCGTCTTGTTCGACTCCACGGGGAGCGTGTCTCCGTAGGAGATCGTGGACATGCGGTTCAGCGGGAGCTGGTGCTGGCGCGAGAGGTAGCGGCGAACCGCTTCCGCGCGGCGCTGGCCGAGCTCCTCGTTGTACGCCTCTCCGCCCGTGTCGTCGGTGTGGCCCTGGATCTCGACGAAGTACTGCTCCGCGAGCGCCTTCACGCGCGTCGCGAACTCGTCGAGAGCCGCCTTCGCTTCATCATTGAGCTCGTGTTTGTCGAGCGCGAACTTCACGCGATCCTCGGAGAAGGACTGCTCGAAGACGACTTTCCCCTTCGCCAGCACGCCCGCTTCCTGCGCCCGCTTGAGCGCTTCCTGCGCGGACTGGCTGAGCTGCTCGAGCTTGACGTCGGTCGCGCTCTGCTTCTGCTGCAGATCCTCGACCTGCCCCGCCACCGACTCGATCTTCTGATTCGTCGTGGCCTGCGACGCGGCGATCTTCTCGTCGACAGACTTTGACGTTGCGCACGCGCCTAACAGGACGACGAGCGCCGTTGTCGAAACCAACCGGGAAAACTTCTTCATCAACTCTTCTTCCTTTCGTTGTTGCGCTTTCCTCGCCGGCGTGTCGACGCGCTCAGCACAGGAGGCTCCGTGCCGCGGTAGCCGGCCCGGACCCGAACTGAACGAACACGACCTGCGAGCTTGAGCGAAATGCGGCGGTACTTTACTGCACCCTTGCCGGTTGGCGAAAACCCTATCAAATATTGGGCCCGAAGAACGCTTTCGATCCCATCCATTGCATTTGCAAGGAGTTCCGGGCGATTGCCGATGAAGACCTGGCCCCCGGTCGCGGCGGCGAGCTCGGCCAAAAGGTCGATGTTCGACATCTCTTCGGTGATCGGCGCAACCTTCGTCGTGAGCCGCTCCGCCGGTTCGCGCAGGCCGAACGTGTAGATCGGAATGGCGACGCCTTCCATCCGTTTCGCGACCTCATCGCGCGTCATCTTCGAGGCGTTGTCGATACCGTCGCTCAGAAGAATGATCGCGCGCGACGGATTGCGTCCGAGCTCGCTGCGCGCAGGCATCTCCGCGAGCGCGTCGAAGAATGCGGTCTTGCCCCACGGCTTCACGACATCGAGCGCGCGCGTGATCGCCGCGGGATTTTCGGTGAAGGGAACGAGCTCGTTCGCGTGTCCCTGCCAGTCGAACACGAACAGCGCGAAATCATCGCCGGGCTTGCGACGCGCGGTGAGCGCGTTGATCGCGGCCTTCGCGGCATCCATCTTTCCCGCGAGCGCCATCGAGCCCGAGCCATCGAGAAGGATCGTCCATGACACCGGCGCGTTGAGCGAGAGCTCGAACATGTCCGTCTTCACCGGTTTCTGGTCGACGAACAGCGAGACCTCTTTCGGATCGAGGTTCTTGATCGGAACCCCTTTCGCGCTGATCGCGGTGAAGGGAACCATGACGTACCCGACGGTGACCTGCTCGGTGTACGAGTCATTGCTCTGCGCGACGGCCGAGACCGCCAACAGCAGACACACGAGCAGTGAATTGATGCGAAGTTTCATGGTGAAGAACAACAGAAACCGGCGAATGCGTCATCCCCGCTTGAGCGGAATGAACTCCTCATCCTCCTGATGCGAGCGCTCCCAGGAGAGGAATTCCCAATAGCCGCAGCGCGGCTGATCGGGATACTCGTGGCACACGCCGGGACGCGCTTCGTAGATCGTGCAGCGGCGCGTTTTCGTATCGAGGAACATGCACACGCTGCCGTAGATCTTGTCCTTCTGGTGGCGCAGGACATCTTCGTCTTCCCACTTTTTCGTGAAGCGCTGCTTCGCGGTCTCCGGATCGAGGCCGAAGTGTTTCGCCAGACGGTTGATATCGCGCTTGCCGACCACGATGCGTTCATAGCTGCAGCAATACGCGGGGCATTTCAGGCAGTCGTAGAGCGGCTCAGGTAGGACAGCGGTTTTCGTCGTGGCCATGCAGCTTTGCCCGCAGTGTAACGTGCTCGCCGCCCAAGCGCGACGGGTTTTTCTCACCCTCGATCGGCCCGAACGCCGCCTAACATTCGGCTGATTTGGAGTGCGGCGGCCA
>Ga0075418_10008480_pt1 | contig 11518 bp, 7 predicted proteins | sample SoiMetdeltSBSDD2_FD_81776 | JGI IMG/M metagenome (GOLD analysis project Ga0075418, IMG submission 81776) | Bulk soil microbial communities from a Populus tree surrounding site in Tennessee, USA - Soil MetaG P. deltoides SBSDD2 | ecosystem: Environmental > Terrestrial > Soil > Tree plantation...
GCTCTGGCAGGCGCTCGAGGACAGCGGCATCATCCTCTCCTGGCACATCACGGTGTTCGTCGGCAAACCAGGCGATCGCGTCGCCGGCAAGGCTGCGAGCGTGTTCGAGAACACCAAGTTCTTCCTCGCGAACTTCCTCGAGCCCTTCGTCGATCTCTTTGCCTGGGGCATCCTCGAGCGCCATCCGAGATTGCGCATGGTCATGGCCGAGGCTGGCACGGGATGGCTCCCCTGGCTGGTCGAGGAGCTCGACTATCGCCACTGGCGACTCTGGGAGGCGAAGGAGTTCTGGGCCGACAAGGGCGGCAGCGCCCTCGTGACGAAGCCGAGCGAGCTCTTCAAGCGACAGATCTACGCGACCTTCCAGGAAGACCACGTGGCGATGTCGCTCATTCCGTTCTTTGGCGAAGGCCACCTGATGTGGGCGTCGGACTATCCCCATCCGGACAGCGTCTGGCCCAACTCCCGTGACGCGATCGAGCGGCAGATGCGGCGCCTGTCTCCGGAGATGCGCCGGAAGCTGACGCACGACAACGCGGCCGCGCTCTACGGGCTGACGGGCGTGTAACCAGCAAGTTAGCTGTCGCTACTCTATACAGCGATCCTGTCCGGGGGTAGCCTCCTCTGGTAGGAGACGCTGCATGAACATCCTTCTGATCTCGATGCCCGACTCGTTCGAGCACATGCCCACGGTCGGGATTCGCATGCCGAACGGCGCGCTCAGCTCGCTCGCCGGCAATCTGGATCCCCATCACCGGGTTGCCGTCGCCGACCTGATCCTCGCGCAGGGCGAAGTCAGGACGACCGTGGAGCGCCTCGTCCGCGAGCGGTCCCCCGACCTCGTCGGGTTGTCCGTGATGACGTTCCAGCGAAGGACGGCGCTCGACATCATCCAGCTCATCCGCGCGCTTCGCCCGGGAGTGCGAATCGTGGCTGGTGGGTACGACCCGAGCCTGGCTCCCGAGGCCTACACCGAGCCGGACAGCGGGGTGGACTTCATCGTGCGCGGAGAGGGCGAGCTGACCCTTCGCGCGCTCGTGCGGTCCCTCGAGCGCGACGGCGGCCTCGAGGGCATCCCCGGCCTCTCGTTCAGGGCAGGCGATGGATTCCTCCACAACCCCGACCGCCCGGTCCACGGCTTGCGGGATGACGAGATACGGCGGCCGAACCGCGACGCCCGGGTCCTCGGGGGCTACACGTTCCTCGGACGCCAGGTGGACGTCGTGGAAACCTCGCGCGGCTGCACCTTCGACTGCAGCTTCTGTTCGATCATCGAGATGCGTGGCCGCAACTTCCACGCCTACGAGCTCGAGCGAGTCCTGGACGATATCCGCGACGCACGTGAGCACGGCGCTCGGGCGATCTTCCTCGTGGACGACAACATCACGCTGAACGTCCCCCGGTTCGAGGCGCTGTGCCGCGCGATCGTCGATGCTCGTCTCGACGGCCTCACCTATCTGGTGCAGGCCATGACATCGTCCATCGCTCGCCACGGGGCCACCCTGGCTCCCCTCATGCGCCGGGCCGGGTTCCGCTACGTCTTTCTCGGCATCGAGAACATCCTGGACGATGACCTCCGATTCCTCCGTGCCCGGGCGAAGAACACGCTGCGCACGAACGGCCAGGCCGACAACGCGACCATCACCGCCATCCAGCACATTCGCCGCAACGGGATGTATGTCGTCGGGGGCTTGATCGTGGGCAATCCCGACGACACCCGGGAGTCGATCGAGGCGAATCTCGCGTTCGCGCGCCGCTGGGTGGACTACCCGTACATCCAGCACCCGACGCCCTATCCCCGGACACCGATGACGAAGGAGTTCCGCGACCGCGGGCTCATCATCAACGAGCGGCTGGAGGAGTACGACGGCACGACCGCCGTGGTCCGCACCGAGCACCTCGACGCCGAGGAGATCGAGTTCATGCGATGGCGCGCCGAGCGGTGGATCAAGGTCCGCCACATCGGCGCCGTCCTCCGGCATAGCCCCGGGTTCGTGCTCCGGAACTGGCGGCAGATGCTCGCGCACACGTTCCGGGGTGGAAGCTTCTGGGCCTCGCTCCTGGGGATCGCCGACGAGCGGCGAGTCTTCGGCCGCTATCGGGCCCTCCGGAAGGCCGAACGAACGCATGTGTGATGAGCCCGCTCGGTGAGGGCCCACCGGTGGGTCACGGTGGTGGGCCTCTCGTGCCTCGGTATCGTGGGTGGCCTTGCCGGTCCCGCCTCAGCTGCGACGTTCAGGGTCGATCCGTCCCGGAGCTCGCTGGTCGTGCAGATCTTCAGGGACGGCCTGGCCGCGAGGCTTGGGCACGACCACGTCGTCGAGGCGACGACGCTCGAAGGGAGCGTCGCCTACGACCCGTCGGCGCCGGCGCTGTCGTCGGTCGCCGCCCAGATCCACACGGCGACCCTCAAGGTGGACGATGCGGAGACGCGCCGGAAATTCGGCCTCGAGGGCCAGCCGACGGCCGCCGACGTGGCGGAGATCGAAAAGAGCATGAAGGCCGAAGGCCAGCTCGACACGTCGCGATTTCCGGTGATCACCTTCAGCTCGACCACGATCACCGCCGACGCGCCGGACCGGTATCTGGTCACCGGCCGGCTGACGATCCGCGGGGTCACCAGAGACGTCCGGTTCCCGGCGAGTGCGGTGATGGAAGGAAACATCTTCCGGGCCACCGCGACGTTCACCTTCATGCAGAGCGCGTTCGGCTACAAGCCCTATAGCGCATTGTTGGGCGCGATCAAGAACAAAGACGTGGTGATGCTTCACATCCAACTCGTCGCGGTACCGGAGTAGGGTGGATGCCCGAGCCCGCTCGGACGTTCAGCCTGATTCCGGCGCTCCTGGCTCGGCGCCGACTGGTGTGGGTGCTGATCGCGCTGGTGACCGCGGTCCTGGGCTGGCACGCGCTCACGCTGCGGAGCGACCCCGGGGTCGAGTCCATGATCCCGACGGGTCGCAGCGACCTCGAAGCGCTCCGCACGTTCCACGCCCGGTTCGGATCCGACGAGGTCGTCGTCCTCGCGTTGCACTCCGACCGACTGTTCTCGCGAGAATCCCTCGAGCGCATCGATCGACTCACGCAACGGGTGAGGGCGCTCCCGCACGTCGCCCAGGTGTTGTCGCCCACCAACGTGCGCGACCTCGACGGGGACGAGCTCGGCCCGGTCCCCGTGGTTCCCTACCAGCAGGTGCAAGCCGGGAAGCTGCAACCGGAGGCGATGGGGCAGCGGCTCGGCTCCCACCCGATCTTCGGTGGACTCCTGGTGGCGAGCGATGCCCGTACGGCCGCGATCCTGGTCGAGCTCGAGCCACCGGCGGGATCACCCGGCTCCAACCGTGCGCTCGTGGCGGACCTCCGGCGTCTGGCGAGTGAGGCCGGCCCCGGTATCACGGCGTTCGTCGCCGGTATCCCCGTCGAACAGGTGGACGTCGCGACGTACATCGCGCGCGACCAGAAGATCTTCGTTCCTCTCGTGTTTCTGATCCTGGCCGTGATGACAGCCCTGCTCTACCGCCATCCCATCGGGGTGCTGGTGCCGCTGGGAGTGCTCACGCTGGCCCTCGTCTGGGCGCTCGGTCTCTTCGGGCTGGCGGGACGATCGCTGAACCCGGTCACGTCGCTGATGACGCCGGTCATCCTGGTCATGTCCCTCGAAGCCGCCATCCAGCTGCTCAACCAGTACCTGGCCGCCCGGGCCCGAGGCCTCACGCGGCTCGCGGCCCTGGAGCAGGCCGATCGCCGCATGCGGATTCCGTGTTTCAACGCGGCCCTGACCGCTGCCATCGGGTTCCTCTCGCTGCTCGTGCTGCCGATCCCAGCCATCCGCGACTTTGGCCTGTTCACCGCCGTGGGGATCATGCTCGGCTACGCGCTGACGATCGTGGTGACACCGCTCCTGCTCGTATCGCTGCCCGATTTCCCGCTTCGGGTCGTTCGCGCATTCGAGCCGGGGCCCGTCGAACGGGGACTGTCGCGGGTCGTGCGATGGGTGTGCGACCACCCGGCGGCGACCGGACTCGGCGTCGGGGCGATTCTCGTCCTGTCGGCGGTGGGCGTGGCCCGGATCCGGGTCGAAACGGACCTCATCCGCTCGCTCCGCCACGCCAGCCCGCTCTCGGCGGCCGCGCGGTTCATCGACGAGCACCTGACCGGCGTGAACTCCGTCGAGATCATCGTGGACGCGGTATCGGTCACCGACCCCGCGGTATTGGGGAAGGTCGCGCGGTTCGAGGATGCGGTGCGCGGCCTGCACAATGTCCGCAAGGTGACCGGGCTGCCTGACGTCGTCGCGCGGGTCAACCGCGCCGTGCATCGAGGCGACGACACCTATGCGCATCTCCCCGACGGGCCGGACGCGGCGTCCGATCTCGAGGACTTCCTCGCCCGGCTGAACGAGGAGGCGCCGGCCGACCTCCGTCGGTTCATGGCGAGGGGAGGCGATGATCGCTCGACGCTCAGAGTCATTGCGAGGGTTCCCGCGCTGGACAGCGCGAGCTCCCAGGCGCTGTTCTCGGAGATCCGGGATGCGGCCGCACGCGCCGGGCTCCCCAACGTGACGTTGACGGGAAACTTCGTCGTCTTCTCGAACATGTCCACGGCGCTCGTCCGACACCAGGCCTACGGGCTCGGCGTCGCCCTGATCCTCATCCTGGGTGTGATGGCGATTCAGTTCCGCTCGATCCGTCTGGGCTTGCTCTGCGCTATTCCGAACGGCGCGCCCGTCCTCGCGGTGTACGGCTTGATGGGCTGGAGCGGCGTCGCGCTGTCGGTGCCGACGGCCATGATCGCGAGCGTGGCCATCGGGAGCATCGTGGACAACTCGATCTACCTGCTGGCTCGGTTTCGAGAGGCGTTCGCGCAACAGCCTGACTACGTGGAGGCCCTGATCGCGATGGTATACGCTTCGGGACGGGCGGTGGTGTTCTCCACCCTGACGCTTGCCGTGGGATTCTTCGTCGGCGTATTCAGCTCGTTCGTGCCGACCGTCCACTTTGGTCTGTTGACTGGCGCCGCCTTCCTCCTGGGTTTGATCAGCCAGTTCGTGCTCTTGCCGCTGTCGCTGATCCTGTTCCAGCCACTGGGCCGGCTGCGGCCGGCGGCCGCGCTGGGCTCGCTACTGGCCGTCGTCGTGGTAGTGACCGGCGCGACGGCCAGCCCCGCTCTGGCCCAGGAGACCCAGGGCGGCCTGCTCCTCAAGGATCAGTTCGGCAACGTGGACGGGCCCCCGCGCCATCGAGGGCAGCCCGTGCTCTTGATCTACGGGAAGGTCGAGGGCATGCGGAGGATGAAAGCCTGGGAGGAGCGCCTACGCGACAAGGTGCCGGGCGCTCTCGTCGTCCTCCGCGGTCTGGATGCCCGGGAGGCCCAAGGCAAGAAGACTGAAACCGAGGTCAACGAACGCCTTCAGCTCAATGTGCCGCCCGACATCGCCATCCTGGTGGACTGGAAGGGCGAGCTCAGCCGCGCGTACGGCTTACCCGATGCCAACGTGTCGACGACCATCCTCGATGCCCGAGGCAAATCGTGCCACACCGCCTCGGGGCCGGTCACACCGGAGGCGCTGGAGCAAGTGCGACGAGTCCTCGTGCGCGCCCGCGAGACCGGAACGTGTCCGTGACGAGCGGGTCAGGGCGAGTGTGGTACCTTCGGGCGACCAAAAAGGAGGGCCCCATGATCCTCCGACCCGCACTGGTGGTCCTGCTCGCAGCTGCCCTGCTGATGCCTGTGGACGTATCGGCCCAGACCAAGGACGACACCCTGGTGTACGCGCTGCAGAGTGACCTGCAGACGTGGGATCCGCCGAACTCGGTGCTCCGCGAGAGCATCATTCTCGGCTACCACGTCTTCGACCACCTGGCCGCGCGTGACCTCAAGACGGGCAAGGTGGGTCCCAGCCTGGCCGTGTCGTGGAAGAACGTCGACGACTCGACCTGGGAGGTCAAGCTCCGGCCCAACGTCAAGTTCCACGACGGTACGCCGTTCTCGGCCAAGGACGTCAAGGCCACGTTCGAGCGGGTGCTGGACCCGAACCTGAAGCTCACGTACCGGCCGATCCACATCAAGATCAAGAGCGTCGAGATCGTCGACGACCTCACGGTGCGCTTCAAGACCGACGGGCCCTATCCGCTGTTCGTCGAGCGGCTCACCGCCCAGGTGATGCAGTCGGAGAAAGCCATCCGTGAGAAAGGCCACGAGTGGCTGCAGGAGAATCCGCTCGGGACCGGGCCCTACAAGCTCGTGAAGTGGACCAAGAAGCAGGAGCACCTGCTCGTCCGCAACGAGGATTACTGGGGTCCCAAGCCGGCCTTCAAGTACGTGCGTGTGCGGATCATCCCCGAGCAGGCCACGCAGATCGCCGAGCTGATCTCGGGGGGCGTCGACGTCATCAAGGCGGTGCCGCCCGATCAGATGGACGTCATCAACAAGTCCGGCATCGCGCGCACGTCGACGTCCCCAATACTAAGGACGGGCTTCATCCAGCTGGACCAGGCGGGGCGCTCGGGCAAGAACCCCTTCCAGGATCGCCGAGTGCGGCTGGCCGCTAACCTGGCGGTCGACGTCGACTCGATCATCAAGCACGTGATCCTCGGGCTGGGCGACCGCACCGCCACCATCATCAACCCGATGGCCTTCGGCTACGACCCTTCGATCAAGCCCTACAAGCAGGACCTCGAGCAGGCCAGGAAGCTGCTCGCCGAGGCCGGCTATCCCAACGGCTTCGAGGTCGGCTTCCTGCGCACGCAGCCCGTCGTCGAGCCCGGCCTCGTCCAGACCTCGGATGTCCTCGTGGCCGATCTGGCCAAGGTCGGCATCCGCACCAAGTCGCGCATGGTCGGCGAGGTCGGCCCCTTCACCAATCTCATCCGCGACAACAAGGCCGATCCGATGTTCGAGTTCTCGTGGGGCTACGCCTCCATCTTCGACGCCGACGCCATCCTCTTCGACTGCATGACGTGCAACCAGCCCTACAGCTACTACTGCAACCAGGCGCTCGACGACCTCGTCGTCCAGGGCCGCTCGACGCTCGACACCAAGCGGCGCACGGAGCTCTACGCCCGAGCGCAGAAGCTGATCCACGAGGATGCCGCCTATATCTACAAGTGGGGCCTGCGGGGCGTGTGGGGTATCAGCAACCGCATCGAGTACGAGGCCCCCCGCGACGAGATCGACCGGATGTTCGTCGTGACCGCGCGGAAGAAGTAGACGGCCCGCGTCGACGGGGACTCAGCGACCGTAGCGGAGTGCGCGCCCGGGCAGCGCGCCCGTATGCTCGCCCTTGTCGACGACGACCTTGCCGTTCACGATCACGTAGGGAATCCCGAGCGGATACTGCTTGGGCTGCCGTGGCGTCGCCGTGGCCTTCACGGTGGCGGGGGCGAAAACCACGATGTCCGCCTTCAGGCCATCACGGAGCAACCCGCGCTCGCGCAGGCCCAGCCGCTGGGCGGGGAACGACGTCATCTTCCGGATCGCCTCGGGCAATTGCAGGTGCTTCTCCGCGCGGACGAACTCCGCGAGGATGACCGGGAAGCAGCCGTACGTCCGGGGACTGGGATACTCGCCGAGCAGGATGGCATCGCTGCCGACCATGCCGCAGGGGTGCGACACGAACGCGGGCAGGGTTTGTGGATTCGTGCCGATCATGATCGCGCAGAGGCTGTGGCCCTCACTTCGCATGAGGTCGAGGAAGGTGTCCAGCGGATCCTGGCTGCGCTCGCGGGAGATGTCGAGCAGCGAGCGGCCTTCGTAGCCCATGTTCTCGGGCTTTCGGAGGTTGGTCAGCCATCCCTCGTCGGAGCGGCCCAGGGCATTGCGGGCTTGCATCTCCTGGCGGAGACGGGCCCGTTCCTTCGGCGAATCGAGGATCACGGCCAGCCGCTCCGGCCCGCCGTCCATCGTCCACCCGGGAAGCCAGATGTTGGCGCGGGTGCTGCCGTACACGTAGGGATAGCAGTCGAAGGTGACGTCCAGCCCCTCGTCCCGGCTGCGTTCGACCAGGCCCAGATAGTCGAGGTGGGAGCCGTCGCCCTGCGAGCGCTGGCGATAGTGGGTGAAGTGCACCGGAATATCGGCGCCGCGGCCGATCTCGAGAGCCTCCATCCACGGCGCGAGCAGACCCTTCTGCTTGAGGAGTGCGCGGGTGTGAGTGTGATAGAAGCCGCCGGCGCGTGCGACCACCTTGGACAGCTCGATCAGCTCGTTGGTGTCGGCGTACGACCCGGGCGGGTAGTCGAGGCCCGTGGACAGGCCGAAGGATCCCTCCTCGCAGACCTCTCGGACCACGGACTTCATGTCATCGAGCTCCGCCCGCGTCGCCGGGCGATCGTCCCAGCCCACCGACCAGATACGCACGGGGGAGTTGCCGAGGATGAAGCAGATGTTGACCGCGACCTTGTTGTCGAACATCGACAGCTGCCCGGCCACGGTGAGCCAGTCCGCCGGCATCGGCGGCGCACCGTTGAGCCCGGAGTCCAGCTCGATGTAGCGATGGAGGTCCTCGCGGGTCTTGAAGGGTGCGTGCGAGTTGCCGTCGATACCGATGAGCTCGGTGGTGACGCCCTGGCGCACCTTCGGCTCGTGGCGAGGCTCGTGCAGGATCGTCAGGCCCGCGTGCGAGTGCATGTCGATGAAGCCCGGCGCGACGACATGCCCGCCGGCGTCGATGGTGCGCGCCGCGGGTAGCGCACTGGTATCGCCGCGGATGATCCGCAGCGTGTCGCCCTCCACGCCGACGGTGGCGTGGTAGCCGGGGTTGCCGCTGCCGTCGATGACGAGGCCGTTACGGATCAGCAGGTCGAGCATGGGGACTCCTGTCAGGTGACGTCATGGTCAAGGCCGGCGGAGGTTCTGTGCACACCGGGATTCTCTCCCAGGCCGGTGGTCGGTCCCATACCTCCCGTGCCGGCGTCGAGCGCCTTCCACGTCCACCCGCCGTCGTCGGCAAGCTCGAGGACGGCGTCATAGTCTTCGAGCCGATCATCGCCATCGCTCAGCGTGAGATACGTGATCGATCGGTCGCGGAGGAAGCTCAAAACCCGATCGGCCTGCGCGGCGCCGAGCGTCGCGTGCGGTCGCGCGAGGAACACGAACCGCGGCGCTGCGAGGACCACTCGGGCTACCGAGAGGAGCTGCTGCTCGCCGAGCGGCAGAGTGTCCGACCAGTCCCGTTCGACGTCGAGACCGCCGGCTCGCTCGAGCACGCCCTCCAGCCGCAGTCCCTGCAGCGCCGTTACCATGTGCTCGTCCCCCCTGGCACCCTCCCGTCCGGTAGGCAGCAGCACATCTCGGAGTGTCCCCGGAAGGACGTAGGGTCGCTCGGGAAGGAAGAGGATGCCATCGAGTCCGGGCCGGACGATACGTCCGCGACCATGCTCCCAGATTCCCGCGGTCGCACGGAGGAGCGCGACCTTCCCCGGCTCGTTCGAGCCGACGATCAGCGCGTTCGTTCCACGCGAAATCGACACAGAGAGGTCCCTCACCAGCACGTGATCGTTGCCGGGCGAGCTGAGCGTCAGCCCGTCATAGGCGACGCGCGTGTCGTCCTCGCGCACCTCGAGGGCGCCGGCTGTCCGGACGCCGTCCAGCGCATCCGCGAGCGAGCCGATGCGGGTGATCACCGCGGCGAACGAAGAGATGGACTGGAACTGTGTGACGACGAGCGAAAGTGCGCCCAGCAACACGGAGAAGGCCATTGCTGATTGCGTGATCACGCCGAACTCGACCTCGCCCCGGATGAAGAATGGTGCCACGACGATAGCCGGGATGATTTGGATCAGGTAGTTGTATCCGGTGGTGAAGAACGCCAGGTTCCGGTTCACGGCAATGAGCCGTCGCATGTTGGCCGTCAGATCGTCGAGCCGCCGCCGCAACCGGTCGCCGATCCGGGCCTCGCGACGCAACAGCGCGATCGATTCGGCGTTCGCGTGAACGTGAACGAGGTTCGCGCGGAAGTCGGCCTCCTTGTCGAGCTGGTTGTAGTTCAGCCAGAGGAGCCGGCGTCCGAACAGCACGGTCAGCGCAGAGCCGCATGCCGCGTAGAGGAGGGCGACGCCGAACAGCGTGCGGCTGATGGACCACAGCACGCCGGAAAATGCCACCACGGTCACGGTCGCGTTGGCGAGCAGGAGCACGAACGAGAGGGTCGTCGCGGTGAACGCTTTGACGTCCTCGGCGATGCGCTCATCGGGGTTGGTCAGCACGCCGGCGGCGCTCAGGCGATAGTAGTTTCTGCGGTCCAGGTACGCAGCGAGGATCTCGCGAGTGAGCCACTCGCGCCAAAGCAGACCGAGCCGTTGCTCACTGAAGGAAGAGAAGACACCGACGAGCGTCGAGGCTCCGAAGACGCCAACGTAGAGGATGGCCTGCCGGATGAACCGGGCAGAGTCGCGGTGCGAGATGGCCGTCATGAAGTCCCGGCCGACGTAACTGTTCAACACGTTCAAGGCGTTGAAGACGATCAGCAGGGCGATGAGCAACGCGAACAGCCCGCGTGCGCGCCAGCCGACCTCACAGTTTGCGAAGTCCTTGACCGCCCGGCCGAACCGAGACCAGGTCAGTCGTGTGATCGGGATCCGCTGCTCGCTCATGTCTCCACCGGCGGTATTCTCAGCGGACGCACGCGAGTGACGCGTGGGCTCAATACAGCGGTGTGATGTTCGTGCGCTCCATAACCCCTCGACGGCGGGCATGGTGCCCACCGCGCCAGTGTTCCTCACCCACGTGCCGAGCCTCGTGTTCGTCGGTATCGACTGGAGCAGTCATCATCATCTCATGCACGCCGTTCACCGCGTCAATGGCTCGATCCTGTGGGCCAATCTGGACCTGCCCTTCTGGCTATCACGTGCCCTGTTGGTGACTGCCGGGATGGGCGAGAATCACGTGGCGCCGGTTCCCGGCGCGGCATAGGGAATCGTGCGGCGGTGCGCTACGATCGCGTATTCCGCGCTGGCTGTCGGCGCACGATGAGGATTCGGGGGTGGCGAAGCGCGTTGGGCAGCGACTTCAGCGAGAAGGGTGTCGGGATCGTGGGTCATCCCGGATCGGCGTCTCGAGACAACGGGCGCCTAGCCGAGCTCGCCTGAGCATCCATGTCCGACGAGATCCTTGACGACTTTCGCGACGTCTCCGGTTGGAGCGCCGTCGCATCGGGTCAGGCGCAGCTCGGGCTCGGCCGCGACACCGGTCCAAACGGCAGCGCGCTGCGTCTCGATTACGACTTCAGGGGCGGAGGCGGGTTCGTCGTCGCTCGGAAGCTCTTTGCGCGCCGGATGCCGGCTTCGTGGGCGATCGAATTGCACATCCGCGGCGAGGCGCCGGCGAACAGGCTGGAGATCAAGCTCGCCGATTCCACCGGCCGCAACGTCTGGTGGTGGCACCGCGACGTCTTCGAGTTCCCGCACTCGTGGGAGCTGCTGCGCATCCGGAGCTCGGAGGTGTCGTTCGCGTGGGGGCCTGCAGGTGGCGGCGCGCTCCGCGAGCTCGGTGCGATCGAGATCGCGATCGCCGCCGGGCC
>Ga0075418_10008482_pt1 | contig 11518 bp, 6 predicted proteins | sample SoiMetdeltSBSDD2_FD_81776 | JGI IMG/M metagenome (GOLD analysis project Ga0075418, IMG submission 81776) | Bulk soil microbial communities from a Populus tree surrounding site in Tennessee, USA - Soil MetaG P. deltoides SBSDD2 | ecosystem: Environmental > Terrestrial > Soil > Tree plantation...
GACCCCCTCGCCGGCGCCGGTTTGCTATCATCGCCGGCGCATGAGGTCGACGGGCTGATGCTGACTTGTCCTTCCTGTGCGTCAGAGAACTCCGGTGCGCAAAAGTTCTGCGGAGAATGCGGTGCCCGGCTGACCGTGCCCGCCTCCGGGGACACCCTGTCCTCGCCCGCGGCGTCCTATACACCCCCACATCTCGCCGAGAAGATCCTGGCCTCGCGCTTCGCGCTCGAGGGCGAGCGGAAGCTCGTGACCGTGATGTTCTGCGACATCGCCAACTCGACGCCGCTCGCCGCGAGCGTGGGGGCCGAGGCCATGCACAGCCTGCTGAGCCGATTCTTCGAGCTGGCGCTCGCTGAGGTGCATCGCTACGAGGGCACGATCAACCAGTTCCTGGGCGATGGATTCATGGCGCTGTTCGGGGCGCCGGTCGCCCACGAGGATCATGCCCGGCGCGCCCTGCTCGCCGCGTCCGGCATCCAGCACCGCCTGCGGGACACGCCGGACGACCGCCTCCGCCAGCTCCGGATTCGCATGGGGCTGAACACGGGGACGGTCGTGGTCGGGAAGATCGGTGACAACCTCCGCATGGACTACACCGCGGTGGGCGACACTACGAACCTCGCGGCCCGGCTGCAATCACACGCCGAGCCGGGGGCGATTCGCATCAGCGAGACCACGCAGCGTGCCGCGCTCCCCTACTTCGAGTTCAAACCGCTCGGCAAGCATCAGCTGAAGGGCATCGCCGAGCCGATGCCGATCTATGACCTGCGCGGCCCACGGGTCTCCGACAAGGGCGTTCCCGACGGCGACGGCGGGCGCGCGGGCTCCCCACTCGTGGGCCGCGAGCACGAACTGGTCGTCCTCGAAGCCTCGCTCGCGGCGCTGCGAGAAGGGCGCGGAGGCGTGGTCGTGCTCCGCGGCGAGCCCGGGGTCGGCAAGTCGCGGCTGGTCGCCGAGGTGAGGCGCCGTCCGGGCGCGGAGGGCGTGCGCTGGCTCGAGGGCCGCGCGCTCTCCTTCGGTCGGCATCTGAGCTACTGGCCGTTCATCGAGATCGTCAAGACCTGCTGCGCGATCGAGGAGACCGATACCGAGGGCCAGGCCTGGGCGAAGCTCGAAGCTACGGTGCGCGATCTGTTCGGGCCCCGCGCGCCGGAGATCGTGCCCTATCTCGCGACCGTGCTGGCCCTGGAAATGACCGGCGAGCACGAGCAGCGGCTGAAGTTCCTCGACACGCAGGCGCTCGGGCGCCAGGTGTTCCTCAGCATGCACCAGCTCTTCGAGCAGCTGGCGCAACGTCGGCCCCTCGTGCTCGTCATGGAGGACTGGCACTGGGTGGACCAATCCTCCATCGCCCTCTCTGAGCACCTCGTTCCGCTCGCGGGAAATCACCCCGTGGCGTTCTGGTTCGCGACGCGCGCCGAGCCCGGCGAGCCGGCGGCGCGCGTCCGGCAGGTCGCCCAGTCCCACGACGGCGGCGTGCCGCTCCACGAGATCGCCCTCGCCCCCCTCGGGGACGCACAGAGCGGCGCGCTCGTCGATCACCTGGTGGCTCACCTCCCCGAGACGGTTCGCGATCAGATCGTGCGGCGAACCGAGGGCAATCCCTTCTTCATCGAGGAGGTGGTGCGCGCCCTGATCTCCGACGGCACGCTGGTCAAGGGCGCCGACGGGGCGTGGCGCCTGGCTCGGCCGCTCGCCGCGCTGATCCTGCCCGAGACCGTCCAAGGCGTGATCGCGGCGCGCATCGATCGCCTCGAGGAGGGGGTCAAGAACGTTCTGAAGCTGGCGTCGGTCATCGGCCGCAGCTTCTTCCTGCGCATCCTCGAAGCCATCGCCGGGGCCGGCGAGTCCGTGGACGGCGCGCTGGGCGACCTCGAGCACGCCGAACTGGTTCGCCTGCGCCAGCGGCTGCCCGAGCTGGAGTACATCTTCAAGCACGCGCTGGTGCAGGAGGCGGCGTACGGCAGCATCCTGGCCGAACGACGTCGTGTCATCCACCGGAGCGTCGCCCAGGCCCTGGAGCGGGTGTTCGGCGAGCGCGTCGACGAGTTCACCAGCGTTCTGGCCTACCACTACGCGCTGGCGGAGGACTGGGAGAAGGCCCAGGAGTACCTGTTCAAGGCCGGTGACCAGGCGGGCCGCATGGCCGCCGACGCCGAGGCCCTCGAGCACTATCGCCGGGCCGAGGCCGCGTACACGAAGGTCGCGGCGCGGGAGCTCACGCCCCTGCAGCGCGCGACGCTCGACCGCAAGCTGGGCCAGGCGTTCTTCGGCGTGGGCAGCTACGAGCAGGCGGTCGAGCACTTCACGCGCGCGCTGGCCCACCTCGGCATCCAGTATCCGCGGACGCCGGGGGGGGTTCGACGCAGTCTCGTGAAGTATCTCGTGGGCCACTTCGTGCGACGTCTCCTGCTGGGCAAGAACCACGAGCGCCGGCACGACATGGACCTCGCGACCGCGCAGGAGATCTCGGCGGCCTGCCACGGCCTGGCCTGGCTCGACTTCTACACCGATGAGGAGCGCTTCGGGCTCGACAGCCTCATCGAGCTCGAGGCCGGCGAGCGCAGCGGCGACGCGCTGGCGCGCGTTCGCGGCATCGGGACGCTCTGCGGCATGCTCCGGATGCTGGGGGCGGCCGGGATGGCGGAGCGCCGGTTCGCTGAGGCCTACGCGATCGCGGATCGAAGCGGCGACCCCGCCGTGATCGCCATTGGCGCCCTGGGCCGAGGCTGGCAGGCATTCATCGATGGGGCAGTGGACGACAGCCTCCGCTCTCTCCGCCTCTCGGCGTCGACCTTCCACACCATTGGCGACCTTCGCGGCTGGGCGCTTGCGTCCACCCAGATCTGCTGGCTCTCTCACCGCAAGGGGAATCTCGCGGCACTGGTGGCGCTGGCCGCGGAGATGTTCGAGATCGGCCGAGGAGCGGGCGATCCCCACATCGTGACCTGGGGGCAGCATCACCTGGGGATGCACGCGTTCACGGCGGGCCCGCTCGACGAGGCCGCCGCCCACCTGTCGGCCGTCGTCGACCTGACGGGACGCATCTCGCGGTTTCGAATGCGGGCCAGTACCGGGGGCCTGCTCGGACGGACGCGGCTCAGACAGGGCCGCCTCGAGGAGGCGGCCGCAGTCCTGAAGCAATCCCTCGACCTCATCGAGACGAAGGGCTTTCGCGGCGAGTGGTCGTCCGATCCGCTCAACGGGTTCGCGGAGCTCTGCCTCATCGAGGCGGGGCGGCTCTCGGGCGCGGCGCGTCGGCAGGCGATGCGGAGGGCCGCCCGCGCCTGCGACAAGGCGCTCGCGTGCACCAGGAAGGCGCTCCTCTGGCTGCCCGAGACCTGTCGTCTGCACGGGATCCTGGCGTGGCTCTCCGGCGATCCCAGCGCCGCGCGCGAGCGATGGACGAAGGGGCTTACGGTCGCGACGGACCTCGGCCTTCCCGTCGAGCGGGCGCGCACGTTGCTGGAGATGGGCCATCGGCTAGGCGACGCAGCCCTCGTGGACGAGGCGACCCAGGTCTTCGAGCAGAACGGCGCGCGGGTGGACCTGGCGTTCGCGCTTCACGCACGAGCGGGAATGGCACCGACCTCGGGGCCCGACGTCGACACGGCGCTCCGGCGCTTCGATCAGGCCATTGCCGCGCTCGCCGAGGTGAGGGCGGAGTATGCCCTCGGGGCCGCCTGCAGGCAGCGGGCCCGGCTCTACGCGCAACTCGGGCGGCCGGACCAGGCTCGCGCCGATCTGGCCACGGCGCAAAGCTGCTTCTCGGCGGTCGGGGCCGCCCGGGATCTGACCGACGTGGAGCACGAGTCGGTCCCCCTCAAAAACTGACCCGGAAACTGATACCTGTCGAAGCCAATCGGTCATGCCGTCACGGGCATGGACGACGACCACGACTCCGCGCCGCATCCCGCGCGTCTGACCCCACGCGACAATCTGATTCCTGGGTGAAGTCTGGGTAAACGAAAGGGGTTAGCGGCTTTCGCGTCCGCTAACCCCCTCGTCGTTCGATGGTTACGGGGCCGCGACCCAGAATGCTACACGGCAAGCGGAATCGCTCGGCATCGCGAGGGACGGAGCTGACCGCACGCTCCTTGACTCGAGCGTCAGCCGGCGCCTACACTCTGCCACGTTTCATTGCCGAACCCGGAGGGTGGCATGCGCGACGCCCGCCACGCTCGTCGGATCGTGCGAAGGCTCTGGCCGCGCTTCGGAGGCGCGTTACTGACCGTCTGCGCGGCAGCCGTCCTCGAGCTGGTGTCAGGGACCGCGCTGCGCGTCCCCAACCCCGCCGCGATTCTCGTGCTGACCACGGTGTTCTCCACATTTAGCGGTGGGCTCCGGGCCGGGCTGATCAGCGCCGCGGTGAGCTGGCTCTACCTCGCATATTTCCTCGACGAGCCCGGGCCGGGCCTCGCCTACGCCGGCGACAACCTGCGACGGCTCGTCATCTGGGCGGTGAGCCTGCTCGCCATCGTGGCGATGATCGGGACATTGAAGCGCCGGGCCGAGTGCGCGTCCGACGAGATCGTACGTCGCGAACGGGACCGCTCCACCGGCCTGGAGGCGGCGCTGGCCGAGCGGCGGCGCTCCGAGGAGTCGCTGCGCGCGCTGTTCGATCGCAACCTCGCCGGCATGTTCCGGTCTCGCCGCGACGGGCGGGTGCTGGAGTGCAATGTCGCCTTCGCACGCCTCCTGGGCTACCGGTCACGCGAAGAGGTGCTCGCCTGCAACGCCAAGGAGTTCTACCTGGACGCGAAGGACCGCGAGCGCTTGCTGCGGCTCTTGCGGCCCGGCGCGGTGGTGAACAACGAGGAGCTCCAGCTGCGGCGGGCCGACGGGGCGCCGCTCTGGGGGTTAGTGCACCTGCGCGAGGTCGCCGACGGGCCCTCCACGTACCTGGAGGGCATCATCATCGACATCACCGACCGGAAGACCGCAGAGCTGGCGGGCCGCGTCGAGCTCCACGAGGCGGGCCGGCCGTGAGCGCACATCACCGGGGAGGTGCTCCGTGAAGGTCCGCGAGATCCTCGCCATCAAGGGTGAGCACGTCCACACCATCGAGCCCGATCGCACCATCCTCGACGCCGTGGGGCTGCTCGTCGAGCACGGCATCGGGGCGCTCCTCGTGCGCGACGCGGGCGGTGCCGTCGCAGGCATTATCAGCGAGCGCGATGTCCTGCGGGTCTGCCGCGACCGCAGCAGCGCGATTGGCACCATCCGGATCGGCGAGGTGATGACGCGGGACCTTGTCATCTGCGTCCCTGACGACGACATCGACTACGCGATGGGAATCGTCACGAAGAACCGCGTCCGCCACCTGCCCGTCATGGATGGCGGTCGGGTGGCGGGCATGATCTCGATCGGCGATCTCGTCAAGGCGCGGCTCGACGCAGCCGAGTACGAGAATCGCTATCTGCGAGAGTACATCGAAGCACGCTAAGTGTCGCTAGAGTTGAGGTTACCGCCTGGGCCGATGCACAGGCGTTCGATCGTCTACTGCGCGAGGGAGGAGTCGAACTACCTCCTTCTCCGCGACCGGAACGAGGACATCGCGATCCCGGCTCGCACTTCGTCCGACTGGCGAGCCGAGGACTCAACCGGCCTGACTTGAGCGTGACAGCATCGAACAGGCCATCGCCCGGGGCAGCCACAAAGATTCCAGCCGCGGCGGCGCCGCCGAACTTCTCGGACTCAAGCCCACCACTCGCGCCCTCCGGATGAAAGCTCACTGTCGCCGCGTCGATTCCTGGGTAAAGTCTGGGTAAACGAAAGGGGTTAGCGGCGCTTGCGTCCGCTAACCCCTCGTCGTTCATGGTTGCGGGGGCTGGATTTGAACCAGCGACCTACCCTTCGCGAATCAACACCACAGCCAATGAAGCCACAAACAACACGTCGTAAATTAGTGCTTCTCACGTAAGTGACTCGGGCCCTCTTTGGCTCTCGCTGGGAGCAGCTTCCTGGGTGAAGTCTGGGTGGTGGCGCCCCAAAGTCCGCGGCCCTTACCCGCCGAAGCGCGGGCCTCGGACGACGAAGCGCCCGTCGTCCGCGCGATCAGGGACTCCCGGAGCGCCAGGAGGACCCCGCTGTTCTCCCACTGCGCAGGCGGCGCCCGCAGGTGGTCGGGCCGCCGGATCGCGGCCGCAGTTCACCGTGACCGGGATGGGCCTTTGTGCTATCTACGCTCTGCTTGGGGCGCGTGGTGCATGCGCCCCGGTCGCGGACGGCCGAGCGTAACTTTCGGCCGTGCCCCCCGTTATTAGAAGGTGAGCGATGGTAGCCAGCGAACTCGATGAGAAGCTCCTGATCGAGACCGCGCAGCGCGACCCGCGGCACTTCGCCGAGCTCTACCGGATACACTTCGATCGGGTGTACGCGTATGTGTCGCGGCGAGTTGCGACCCGCTCCGACGCGCAGGACTTGACCGCCGAGGTCTTTCAGCAGGCGCTCGCCAACCTCGGACGGTTCGAGTGGCGCGGGGTTCCGTTCGCCGCCTGGCTCTACCGCATCGCGGCCAATGCCATCACGGACCATCACCACCGCACGGTGCGGGACCAGAACGTGCCCCCGCACCCGGAGCCCGGGCAGGAAGAGCTCGAGGGCGCCGAGCGGCGCGCAGCGCTTTATCGCGCGGTCCGCGACCTGCCTGCGGACCAGCGGCGCGTCATCGAGATGCGGTTCGCCGAGGGTAGGACCATCGCCGAGATCGCCCGAATGCTCGGGCGAAGCGAGGGAGCCGTGAAGCAACTGCAGTTCCGCGCGCTCGGAGGCCTGCGGGCGCGACTGGATCAGGACGATGCCTGAGCACGATCCGGCCAAGCGACTCGACGAACTGGTAGACGCGATGCTGAGCGGCTCCGCCATGACCGGCGACACCATCCCGCCGCGTGACGATCTCCTGGCTGTGGCGGAGGAGCTGCGCGGTTTGCCGAGCGAGGACTTCCGAGCGCAGCTGGGTGCCAAGTTGGTGGCGGCGGCGAGGCCGAACAGAGCCGACGGGTTCACGACCTCGATCGTCACCCATTCGGGCCGTCTGGCGGAGCGCGCCGGCCGATTCAGAGGGCAGCTTCTCCAGCCGGGGGATCGCGAATACGACGAGGCCCGTCGCCTGCACAACGGGCTGGTGGACAAGCGGCCGGCACTCATCGCGCGCTGCCGCGGCACCGCCGACATCGTAGAAGCCGTGCACCTGGCGCGGACGCTCGGTCTCGAGGCGGCAGTGCGCGGCGGTGGCCACGGCGTGGCCGGCCGCGCCACCATCGAGGGCGGTCTGATGATCGACCTGTCCCTGATGAAGGGGATCCACGTCGATCCGGCGACTCGCGAGGCCCGTGCGCAGGGCGGCGTTACGTGGGCGGAGTACGACCGCGAGACGCAGGCGCATGGCCTCGCCAGCACGGGCGGCGTCGTCTCGTCGACCGGAATCGCAGGCCTTACGCTCGGGGGTGGATTCGGATGGCTGCTCGGCCGGTATGGCCTGGCCGTCGACAACCTGGCGGCGGTCCAGCTCGTCACCGCCGACGGCCGCATTCTCACCGCGAGCGAGCGCGAGCATCCCGATCTCTTCTGGGGACTGCGCGGCGGCGGGGGGAACTTCGGGGTGGCGGCCTCCTTTGCCTATCGGGTACATGCCATCGGGCCGACGGTCACGGGCGGGCTCGTCGGCCACCCGCTGTCACGCGCCCGTGATGTGCTGCGGCTCTATCGCGACGTGAGCACATCAGCATCCGATGAGCTGACGGTGTTTGCCGGCCTACTGCAGACGAACAACAGGATCGCCGCACTCGCAGCCTGCCACTGCGGCACGCTGGCGGACGGCACGGCGGCGGTCCGTCCGATCAAGTCCTTTGGACCGCCGATGATGGACACGATCGGACCGACGCCGTACTGCCAGATGAACTCGATCCTGGACCCCCTCAATCCCAGAGGGGCGTGCAACTACTGGAAGTCGAGCCTCCTGAAGGCTCTGAGCGACGATGCGATCGATACACTGGTCGACTGCCATGCGCGGTGCCCGTCGCCGATGAGCCAGGTGATACTCGAGCACCTACACGGCGCGGCCGTGCGGGTGGGCCCGGGCGACACGGCGTTTCCGCATCGCACGGCCGGTTACAACCTCCTCGTGCTGGGCCAGTGGATGGATCCGGCCGACGGCGAGCGCTGCATGACCTGGGTGCGCGAGACGTTCGCGGCGATGCAGCCGTTCATGGCGGCGGGTCGCTACGTCAACTATCTCGACGACGAGGAGAGCGGCGATCCGGTGGCAGCGGCGTATGGAACGAACTACGCGCGGTTGCAGCAGCTCAAGGCGAAGTACGACCCGGAGAACTTCTTTCACATGAACCAGAACATCAGGCCGGCGCGCTAGCGGCAACCGTCCGGGCGCGCCAGAGCGGGGGGAGAGCGATGACACCGACTGGAGTCGTTACCGACGCCGGTTCACGCGTCGAAGCAGCAGCGGTCGACGGGTTCAAGGCTGCTTTGCGGGGGCACGTGCTGCGTCCCGGTGACGATGCCTACGACGAGGGCCGCAAGCTGTGGAACGGGATGTTTGACCGACGGCCAGCCCTGATTGCCCGCTGTGCCGGGACGGCCGACGTCATCAGCGCCGTAACCTTCGCTCGGGACCATGGGCTGCAGGTGGCCGTGCGCGGGGGCGGCCACAGCTTCCCGGGCCACTCGGTCTGCGATGGAGGTCTCGTGATAGATCTCTCCCCGATGAAGGGCATCCGTGTCGATCTCGCGGCCCGCACGGCCCGGGCGCAGCCGGGCGCCAAGTGGATCGAGTTCGACCACGAGACGCAAGCCTTTGGGCTCGCCACCACCGGCGGCACGGTCTCCGATACGGGCATCGCGGGACTTACCCTCGGGGGCGGCCTTGGTTGGCTGTCCGGCAAGCACGGCCTGACCGTCGACAATCTCATCTCGGCTGATCTGGTCACGGCCGACGGCCGCCTCCTGGCCGCCAGCGCCACGGAGAACCCGGACCTCTTCTGGGGTTTGCGCGGTGGCGGCGGCAATCTCGGAATCGTCACGTCCTTCGAATATCAGCTCCACGAGGTCGGCCCGACGATCTTGGGAGGGATGGTGGCATACCCGCTGGACAAGACCAAGGAGGTGCTCCGCTTCTACCGGGCCTTCAACCAGGCCGCCCCCGATGAGCTGACCACGTACGCCGGCTTCATCAATCCCCCCGATAGCGATACCGTGGTCGCCCTCATCTGCTGCTACTCTGGGCCCATCGACAAGGGCGAAAAGGTGGTCCGCTCCCTCAAGTCCCAGGGGCGGCCCCTCCTGGATGCGCTCGGCCCCATGCCCTATGTTGCCCAACAGAGTCTGTTCGATGGCGGGTTCCCCACTGGCGCCTACTACTACACGAAGGGCGATTTTCTGGCGGATCTCACCGACGAAGCCATCGAGGTCTTCGCCGAGTACGCGCGGACCAAGCCGTCTCCCGCGTCGGGGATCCTCGTTCAGACGGCCTGCGGGGCAGCCAGCCGAGTTGCGCCTGGCGCGATGGCCTTCGCCCATCGCCAGTTCCCGTATGCGCCCGTCATCGTCTCGCAATGGGTTGATCCCGCGGACTCCGAGAAGAACGTCGGCTGGGCCCGCGACTTCTGGAGAGCGCTGCACCCGTTCGCCGGCGATGGCGTCTACGTCAATGACCTCAGCCACGACGATGGGGACCGGGTTCGTATCGCCTACGGCTCCAACTACGAGCGCCTGGCCGCGCTGAAGAAAAAGTACGACCCCGCCAACTTCTTCCACCTCAACCCGAACATCAAGCCGAGCGCGTGAGCTGCTCGCGAGGGAATCACACGCGTGATTGGGCCAAACGCTCGGGCCGAACCAATTCCTGGGTGAAGTCTGGGTAAACGAAAGGGGTTAGCGGCCTTCGCGTCCGCTAACCCCTCGTCGTTCATAGTTGCGGGGGCTGGATTTGAACCAGCGACCTTGGGTTATGAGCCCTTTTCGAATCGACACTTGAGCCGAAGCGCCACAAAACAACGCCTCGTGAATTCGCGCTTTGTGGCGTAAATGGCTCTGCGCCTCTTTGGCTCTCGTTGGGAGCAACTTCCTGGGTAATTCCTGGGTGAAGCCTGGGTGGCTGCTCATCCGACAGCGGTCGATCTCGATGAGTCCTCGCCACATCCTTCCAACATAGATAGAGTTAGGCGCGAGCCAGGGTAACGAGGCGATTGACATGGTCTGTTGGCGTCGATTGAACGACCTGAAGCGTGCCGGCCTGCGCGTCATCATCGCTGTCCTCGCACTCCTCATTTACCCACTCGCGGCCCAAGTGCAGACTTTGGACCGGATCTACAGACTCGGCTTTCTCGGCCAGACTTCTGCCCAAGATCTGGCACGCCAAACTGCCGCGCTTCGACAGGGTCTCCGTGAGCGGGGATACGAGGAAGGCAGAAATCTCGTCATTGAATATCGCTGGGCCGAGCGGAAACTCGACCGCTTGCCCGTCCTGGCGACCGAGCTCGTGCGCGCGGGAGTCGAGATCATCGTGACCCACGGTTCAGCTGGGTCGCGAGCGGCAAAACAGGCCACAAGCACAATTCCCATCGTCATCGCTGTAATCGGTGACCCCGTGACAAGCGGTATGGTCGCCAGCCTCTCCCATCCGGGTGGCAATGTCACGGGCCTCGTACTCGAGGAGTTCGAGTCGACGGTGAAATGGCTGGACCTCGTGAAGCAGATTGCGCCGCGGGCTTCCCGCATCGGGTGGCTCGAGGTGCCCGGCATCGAGCAGCCCGAAGTCGCCGACGTCTGGAGGGAAAAGGAGGACGGCGCCGCTCGTTCGCTCGGGCTTGAGGTCTACAGAGTCATCGTGCGCGGGCCGAACGATCTTCCACAGGCGTTCGACGACCTGAGACGACATGGAGTACACGCCGTCGTCGTACCAAACACCTCCCTGCTGAACTCGCTTGGCGGCCAGATCGGCAGTTTAGCCATCAAGCATCAATTGCCGACGATCGGTTCCCCGGTGTTCGCCCGCGCAGGCGGGCTGCTCGCCTATGGGCCCGATGGCGCCGATATGTATCGGCGCGCTTCGGGTTACGTAGAGAAGATTCTGAAAGGTGCAGCACCCGCCGGCCTCCCCATGGAGGGACCCAGGACATTCGAGATGATCGTAAATCTTAAGGCAGCACACGCTCTCGGATTGACGATCCCGCCTGAGCTCCTGGCGCGAGCAGATCAGATCATCGAGTAAGTCATGAGCGCGGCGCGCACCCACGCAGGATGAAAATGGCGGTATCCTCAGCGCGCCGTCGACCGATGAACGTCGCCACTACTTGGTACCGCGAGTCCGGATCGAGTATGACGCGGGAGCCGTTCGGTACCCCGCATTGTTGCCCCTGAGCGGAGCGACTTCACCTGTCTGCTCGTCAACGCGGCGCACATCAAGCAAGTCCCGGGACGGAAGACGGACATCCACGACTGTGTGTGGATCGCCCAGTTGCTGGAGCATGGGCTGCTGCGGGGCAGCTTCGTGCCGCCGGCC
>Ga0075418_10008484_pt1 | contig 11517 bp, 10 predicted proteins | sample SoiMetdeltSBSDD2_FD_81776 | JGI IMG/M metagenome (GOLD analysis project Ga0075418, IMG submission 81776) | Bulk soil microbial communities from a Populus tree surrounding site in Tennessee, USA - Soil MetaG P. deltoides SBSDD2 | ecosystem: Environmental > Terrestrial > Soil > Tree plantation...
AGACTTCAGTAAGACCAGAACAGGCTGGACGGCCGGTGGTGGCGTTGAATGGATGTTCGCGCGGGGCTGGTCGGCGTTTCTGGAAGGCAACTACATGGACTTCGGCGACCACGATCATAATGTAGTCACCCCGCTCGTGCCTCTCTGTGCCGCCGGTTGTGCCTTCAGCACCAAAGCGACCGCGGCCACCGTCCTGGTCGGCGTGAACTACAGATTCGGCGGGTGGGGCGGCTATTAAGACAACTAATTTGGAGCCATCGCAACTCGCTGACGATTGGCTTCAAGTGGCGGCCGGTTAGCCCACTTTTCGGGCCGCGAAGTAGGGACCGTAGGGGCGAACCTCCAGCGGTCCCTAGTTTATTTTGAAATTGGAATAGGGACGTTTCTTTGGGGTGTTTACTATTGTCAGAGTGTTCTGCCCGAACCTCTGATCGTGCCACTTCTGGGCTGCCCGACGGCAGCCCTTCCTTTTTGTTTGTTTTGCGATGCCTTGTATGCTCGGGTCCGTCGAAGAGGACATGGGGGGCTAAAGGTGTTCAAGCATGCGCAGGGTTTTCGGGGGGCGGAAAGTTTCCCCCCAATTACGGGCAAAAGGGCGGAAAAGGAAAGGCGGCGGCCCGTGCCGAAGTGAAGAAGAAGAAGGCTGCCGCAAAGGCTGCCGCTCGGGCCAAACGCCAAAAGAAATTGGCCGACTATATTAGGTGATTCCCACTCGCGGCACAGGTCGAGGCAATCGAGACCGACGCGATCGTCTGCACCGATTCGCGGAGCGGAGGCTACGTCCCCTGAAAATACCGCGCACTCATCGCGGCATTCAGCACGTCGAGCACGCGGAAGACCACGGCGACGGACTGTTTAAGGCAGTCTGTGAGCTTGGCCTTGAGGGGATTGTCTCAAAGAGACTCGATGCGCCCATACCGCTCGGGGCCGTCGAAAACGTGGATCAAAGTCAAGAATCCGAAAGCGCCGGCAGCGGCGCGCGCCGTAGACGGAACTTTCTGACGGCCCGCGTCCTTTGGTCAGGTGGATCGCGATGCCGTGATCGGTCATATTAGCCGTGATCGGTCATATTAATTGAGCGACAGTCCAGCTTGGTCTCTGGATTGGAAGCGCCGAGTGAAAGAGCTGCAGTTCCTCTGCGGCTCTTTCTTTATAGAGAAAATCAAAGTCAAAATCCGAAAGCGCCGGCGCCAACGCGAGCCGCAGACGGAACTTTCTGACGGACTGCAACGATTGCGGGGCCGCCGGTTGTTGCTTTCCGACAGCCCCGCGAGCGATGGCCAGAACGGGAGTGCAACCCATCGCCTGCGAGGCAGACTAGAGATTACAAATTTCGCGGCTGTGACCGCCATCACAGCGACGCAGCACATGTCAGGTAAAGTTCATTGTGTTGGCTTTTCGTAATTTGCAACTTCAGCGTGAAAAGGCCCGCAATGCATGCCTCGTAATTCAGTAGATGACGCGAAATTTTGGCGTTCACGCGCAGAAAAAGCGCGTGTAACCGCCGAAGACTTTAAACACCGCGATGCAAAGGAAATATGGAACAGGATTGCCGACGACTACGAACAACTTGCCAAGCATGCGGAACGGCGGCGACTGTCAGGTTCGGAGTGATGCAGGGGACGAAAGCGTGACTGGCGCAGTTACGATTGCTAGCAGCGCCACGAGGATGCATCCCGTAGCAACTACAGGAACAAGGATTTTTTGTTCCGCGCCCAAGAAATCTAAAGCTTTGCTCGGGGTTAGTTCTATGGAGTCTCTGTCCGGCATCGCCCCTGAGGGACTATTCCCGACCGGACAGAGGCACGGGAGCCGCAGCAGTTGGCACTGCGGCTCTTTTCTATTGCCGGCAGTCGTGGCGAAATATCGCGATGGCTGGAACGGTCACCATCGCCTCCGTCCGCGCTCACGGCATTCGCCAGTTGCTTGTCTACTGTCTGGGAAAGCGTGAGGGCGACTGGCCTTGCCATCATTCGGGGAAGCTACCGATTGATCGCTTCCAGGCCGAAGAAGTCTTGAGCGACATCGAACGCCGCTGCCGTTGCACTGTTTGCGGAGGCGGCGAGCTGATCTGCGGCCCGACTACAGCAAGCAGCAAGCTGCGCGGCAGGGCGGTGCAGGGTGGATGATGCCGCCTGTATAAGGGCGTGGTGTTGCTACCGCCTTGGCTCGTCGTTAATGAGATTTTCAGCGATGAAGCCAGCTGGTTCTTTTTGTTCGATGTCAGGTCTAGACCTTGGCATCGGAACACTGACGCGCACTCTTTGTCGTCCATCGTGCAGCATATCGAGCGCTTTTGCTGCGCCATAGGACAAATCGATCCGCCGTTCTAAATCCATCTTGGGCAAAAATGGCCCGCGATCTTTGACCACAACACTGACGCACTGACGACGGAGACATACGTGTAAAAGAGTGCCGAAAGGCAAGGTCCTGTGAGCTGCTACGAAGTCGTTCTTGTTATACCGCTCGCTGTTCGCGAGAAAATTTCCTCCCTCCAATGGTTCGGAGCCGCCAACCCAGTACTCGCGATCATTAACATAAATGTCGGAGTATTCATGCGGCGTCAGGATTACGTTAGGGAAGGCGACTGGTAAGACACCATTCCGGGTGCATTGCGGGACACCATTTCGGGTGTATCCCCGGATTACGCAGCCGGTGGCGGCGAGTGATTTGCGACCGGACTACAGCAAGCAGCAGGCGGTACCGCAGAGTGTCGGCGGGATGATGCCGCCGGAGGCGAAGCCATAATTCGGTGACCCAAGTCACAGCACAAAACGATAGCCGCGGTATTGGTTGCGTGTGATGTGTGGAGATGTCTGCGTTGAGATCACCACAGCTCTCCAATCAACGGGAGGAGCACAATGCGCAATTCATTCATAACAGCCGCTATGGCCGCAGTTTTCGTGTTTGTCGCCACCGACGTCGGTCATGCCAAAAAGTACAACCAGAGCTCCACCTCCAACAGCAGTGCTCAAAAAAAGCGGGACGATGCGTACAAAGAAAAAGCCCGCAAACATTCAAGGCCGTACAGTTACAACGCCCTCAGGGCCGCAGAAAGATACCGGGGACGCTGGCACAACAAAGTCACGTAAATAGAGGTTCGCACGGACGCCGCAGAGCGTCGGCTGGATGATGCCGCCTGAGGCCTGAGTTGACTTAAAAAGGGACCGCTGGAGTGGCGCTCGCAGCGGTCCCCTAGGGGACCAACCCTACTCGCAGACGGCGTCTCGCACCTACAATTTGGTCCGAGCGAACAACTTTAACTGTGCGACAGATCACAAGTTTCGAGAAATTGCGTTTCTTTGTGATGCTCAGCACACGTTGGTTGTCGCTGACAGCAACAAGTTTTTAGACGTTTGCCAGTGTCCGGTCCGTTTATGTAGCCGAGGTTTGATTTATCTTTAAGGCGCGATTGTCCGCGACATCAAATCGCTCAGTTCACACGGGCGATTCAGACACCGAGTGGCTGGATCTGGGCGCAAGCTTTGGGAAATTGTTTCGATCCGTGCGTCTACCGCGCTGTCGACCAATTGGCCTACATAGGCAGCTATCCGCAAAAAGCCGCTAGAGTTGGTTAGATAATTGAAGCTCATCGTCGGCTCCTGGCAGGGTGAGGGCAGAAAGCGGGTGTTCCCTAATATCACTCTAGGCGAACATCTTCTGCGCGCTGTGATGGCCATCACAAAAAGGCGCAATTTCCCAAGCCTTTTCAGAGCCGCTGCAGGCGCAGCTTGGACCAGCCGTAACTGATAGTAGCTGTGCAACGTCTGCCCGAGGCGCGATCAGCGCCCGAGCCAAACAAACGGGGCTGCCATCGGTATCGGGCGGATGGCAGCCCCGTGGCCAGATATTCCTCCTGTGCAGAGAGGACACGGAAAGATAGTCCCGCTCGATCAAACGCGGCGGTACGACTTTGCTCCTTGCACAAATTTGGTCGGTGGTTGCAGGCGCGCAACAGGCCGCTGCACTAAATTCACGCCCGTCGAATGCTTGTCACGTTCGCTCCGTTCGCTTTTGCGATGGCGACGTTGAGATGGCTGGCCCACAAATCGAGCGCAGCCTTTTTCTCGGCGGCATAAGTCGATCTGTTATAGGTCCCGGCAACGCCAGCCTTATGGCCGCTGATGTGATTAAGAACAGCCTCAATCACATGAGGCTGGACGCCCAGGTCAGCCATGCCTGTTGCTGCCGTTCGGCGCAGGTCGTGCAACGTCCAGGCTTTAACACCGCAGGCCGTGTCGAGCGCAGTTTTGCTTTTCGACCAACCGGAATATCCGTCTTGTCCGATACCGAACACCAGATCACGGTGAGGGTTGCAGCTTCGCAGGATGGCCGTCGCTTCGCTCGCCAGCGGAATCCGATGTTCCAGTCCATTCTTTGTCCGGGCCGACGACAGCGTGATTAGCTTGGCGTCCAGGTCGATTTCTGGCCAGCGCAGGGCACGCGATTTCATCGCGTCGTTGCCCAGTAAGCATCAACAGTTTGACTATTCGCCGGTAATCGTTATCCGGCGCAGCCTTCCAGATTGCCGCCAGCTCGGCATCGGACAGCACCCGGTCGCGCGGCTTTGTGTCGAATGTATTCGTGCCAATGACGGGATTGGTCTCGCAAAGACTTCCCCAATTGCCCAACATAAAAGGAACTCAGTGTGCCGCGCGCGCGGTTTGCAGATGCGGAACCGCTTTCCTCAGCGATGGTCCGCAGGTGGGCAGCGATCACGGGACGGCTGACGGCACCCAAGGCCAGCTTGTGGAGGGGCTTCCATAGCCTTTTGAGATCGCCTTTGTATCCGACTACTGTTTTTGGTTTTAACGTCCTTTCGCACACGTCTAGGTAATCGCCCATGACTGCTGCGAAGACCAGACCCGAGGCGGCCCGTTTGCTTTCCTTTTCGGCTGCGGGATCTCTGCCGTCATCAACGGCGACCAGTATCTTGCGGGCGCGTTTGCGGGCTTCCACGAGCGTCAGGTTTGCCACTGAGCCGATAGTGTGGCGTCGCTGGATTCCAGCCTGCCTGTAATGAACGACGTACTTCTTGCTACCGCCCTCGCAGACGGACGCCGAAACCGCGTTGCTCGTCATCGAAGAATATCTCGTCGGTTTTGCCGTCCGAGAGCCTCAACTTGGAAACGCCTGGTCTGGGTGAGATTCATAGGCCCCTCTGAAGGTTTTGCTTTCAAATCCTGCTGCCCCGACCAATTGAACGATTGTTTCGCTGCGTTTTTCCCAAAGTGTTTCTGAAGCCGCTCTGACATCCGTTTCTGACGATGTTCTCATGGGCGTATGCCCAGGTCGTCGAATATTGGCGGGTCAAACCAGTTCGTCAGTGATAGACCTCCATCGACTACAAACGCCGCGCCGGTCACGTAGGCAGACACCCGGTTTGACAACACCGCGAGGGCCATGGGCGCGAGATCCTCACTACGGCCGAGGCGCCCTAACGGAATGTGACGCGCCAATGAGGGATCGGCCACGAAGCCGCCTGCGGCTATGGCGCCGGGCACCAGGGCGTTGACCCGAATCCCGAAACGGCCCAACGCCTTGGCCATTTCTTTGACCAGCATCGCCAATGCCGCCTTAGCCGTGCTGTAGTGGGGCAGGTTGCGTGGTGTGTCGGCATGCAGCGAGGTCAGCATCAGGAATGAGCCAGGCTCACGGGCTGCGATGAGTTGGCGAGCGAGCCCGCGTGCGAGGTGAAAACCGGCGTCGATGTTGACGGCGTGCATCCGCTCCCAGGTTTCTTCGGTCACAGCGAGCGCGTGATCAGCCTCGTGCCGCGCAGGCGCAGCGCTATGTACGAAGTGTGTCACCTGCCCGACGGCTGACCTTGCATCGGCCAGCAGCGCATCGCATGCGTCGCGTTTTGCCAGATCGCCGACCCACGCAATGGCCAGTTCAGGCCGGGGTGAGGCGGCCACCGCGGCAGCGACTGTATCCTGGCGCACGTCGGCGAAAACAGTTCGCAAACCTTCGCCGACCAGCGCTTGAGCGATGGCACGGCCGATGCCATTCCCCGCGCCCGTCACCAAAGCTACGTCGCGCGCAGGGTCGAAGGGATTGTTCAGCACACTCATGTTTGTTGCTCACAACAGAGGCGATTTGATTTCCGGTCGCAGAGATCGCGAAGCTGGCGAGATCGTACAAGCGTGCGGCCATTCACGAAATCGAAACCGAAAAAATTGAACGCTCACGTCATTTTCGTTCGACCAGCAGCCGATCCGAATCATCTTTGAGTTGCACGCCTGAAAGGCGGCGGGACCGCATTTCGCGCATCAAGTATGCGAGTTTGAAGGCAGCGTCGGCGTATCCGACGCCTTCGGGTCGGATGTTCGAGATGCAGTTGCGGTCCGCATCCGTTGTCTGTGAGCTGGGCTGCCAGGTCAGGTACGCTCCCATGCTATCGGGTGCCGATAGGCCCGGGCGCTCACCGATGAGAATGGCTACGCATTTTGCTCGGAGCGCGTTGGCAATGGCGTCGCCGACCGCAACCCGCCCTTGGCGGACGACAACCAGTGGAGCGATGTCCCAGCCTTCGGTGCGCAATGCCGGCACAACGTGAGCCAGGACCGGTCTCGCGTGCATCTGTATTGCGCGTGCAGACAGGCCGTCGGCGACGACGAGCGCAACGTCGTAACCGCTACCTTTTGCATGCTGCGAAAACGTGGTCTCGGCAGTTGACGCGAGGCGCCGCCCCACGTCCGGACGCCTCAGATACTGTTGCCGATCCTTGGACGCACTCGCGACCGAAAGGACCGGGAGTCCAAGCTCTGCGAGTTCGGCAATCAGCCGCGGTTCGTCGAGCGGTTCGTGCACCGCATCACGGGCCCGGGCGTGAGCGAGCTGCAAGTCGAGAAGCGGTTTCGTCGCGAGCGATGCGCCGGTTCTTCTCAGCCCGATGCGTGCAGGCGTCAGTCGGCGCAACGCAACCCACAGCCCGTCATCATCCGACGCGCGCTGTAATCTGCGGTCGGGCGGAGCGGCGGCATTGTGGTCGTCGTTCATGAGTTCAAGCCGAAAGCAGCGCACGGAAGCGGCTGGGCATATTGCGCGGACGGATTCGGTTCGCGGCGTCCATCAGACCATGTCGCTCGAGCCACGTCTCGAATTCCGGCGCAGGACGCCGCCCGAGCAGATCACGCATGGCAAGGGCGTCATGGAATGAGGTGCTCTGGTAGCCCAGCATCACGTCGTCGGCGCCAGGTACGCCCATGATGAAATTGACACCACTCGCGACCAACAGGGCCAGTAGCGCATCCGCATCATCTTGGTCCGCCTCGGCGTGGTTGGTGTAACAGACGTCGACGCCCATCGGCACGCCCATAAGCTTGCCGCAGAAATGATCCTCCAATCCCGCGCGTGTGATTTGCTTGCCGTTGAACAGGTATTCAGGCCCGATGAAACCGACGACCGTGTTGACCAATAGCGGGTTAAATTGGCGCGCAACTGCATAAGCGCGCGCCTCGAGCGTCTGCTGGTCGATCCCTTGATGCGCGTTGGCTGAAAGGGCGCTGCCTTGGCCGGTCTCGAAATACATAACGTTGTTCCCGATTGTGCCCCGGCGAAGCGAGAGGGCAGCTTCTTGAGCCTCTTGCAGGAGAGCGAGATTGATGCCGAAACTCTTGTTGGCCGCTTCAGTCCCTGCGATCGATTGAAAGACAAGATCGATTGGCGAGCCCTTGCGAATCAGATCCAGCGTGGTCGTTACGTGCGCCAACACGCAGCATTGCGTCGGGATGTCGAGCTTGATCCTGATTTCGTCAAGCATGCACAGCAGCGAGTGTGCGCGTTCAGGACTATCGGTCGCAGGATTGACGCCAATGACGGCATCCCCCGAGCCCAGAAGCAAACCATCGAGGATGCTGGCCGCGATGCCTCGTACGTCATCAGTCGGATGATTCGGCTGCAGCCGCACCGAAAGGCGACCAGCCAGACCCACCGTGTTGCGGAACCGGGTCACCACGGAGCACTTTGCGGCCATTACCATCAGATCCTGCAGGCGGCTGATTTTGCTGACCGCGGCCGCCATCTCCGGCATGATCCCTGGCGCCAAAGCGGCCAGCGCGGATGTTGTCGCCTCGTCCGACAAGAGCCAGTCGCGAAACTCGCCGACCGTTAAATGCGCGACCGGCGCGAAGGCCTTCTGGTCGTGCTTGTCCACGATAAGGCGCGTGACCTCGCAGGCCTCGTAGGGAACAACTTGCTCATGAAGGAACGTAGCTAACGGCAGATCCGCGAGCACATGTTGGGCGGCGATACGCTCTTCATCCGTGTCCGCGGAAAGACCAGCCAGTTGATCGCCGCTGCGCAACGGCGATGCCTTCGCCAGCAAATTTGCAAGATCGCGAAAGCTGTAGCGGCGAGATCCGACCGTGGCGGAGTACATAGCGAGCCCAGATGGTTGCCTTAACCACGCATTATATCGGCAGACCAGCCTTGAAACACGACTTCGATCGAAAGTCTGCTTCTGGCATGAGTGGAAACGTCGCTTGCTGACGAATGTCTGCAGTCAGAGAAAAGCATCCACGAAAATGTGGCTCTCAGGTATATCGACATCCACCTATGGCGATATGCGGATTTTGATGACTTAAGTCCGCATTTGGCAGTAGACATCACTGCCATGACTGCCGATGGCAGGCCTTCTTCTTTTGGTTTGGCATTGGAGGGGCGCCATATTCACAGTGATTTCCTGGGACGTCTGGGCTGCGGTTGCGATTGCTGTTGCAGCGATTGTTTCCGCAGTGCTTTTCGATCAATCGCCGCTGTTAGTGTTCATCCTCGTAGGTTCGGCTCTGTGCGCCTACATTGCAATTCGAAACAGGTTCGATGACGATCGATGAGTTTTCGCGTCGTAAATCTGCGGCGAAGTCGGCGCGTGTTGTTGGGTTAAAATGGCATTTGCTGCGCCGTGAGGCTACGGCTCTAGATAAGTTTTAGTTGTGTTCTTTATCCGCCGCTGGACTGTCGTGTGGTCCGCCACGAGGCGCCGATTGCAACTTCACAGCCGCGAACCTTCGACCGAGAAGTCGCGCCTTCTACCCGTTGCGCTCAGAAGCTAGTAAACGCTCACATCGCAGCAGCGCGCAAACTGCGCGAGAGCCGCATAGGTGCCGGCTGTAAATCCCCCCGTCGGAGGATGGCTCATAAAAAAATTGTGAGTGTTGTTCGAAACATTGTCTGTTGACGGCGGACACACAAGAATATTTTTTAGCATGAGAAGATCACATATTATGATTTATGTTTGCGCACTGCTCCTCATTTCTGTCGCTGCAGACAAAGGCATTCTGATAATATTTCAAATACACAAGGCAGCAAAAACAAACGCATGTTGCGCGATTAGGATGTAAAAATTCATGCCGATGGTTGCGTTGTCAGCGCCTTTCGTGCGGCGGGCCTTGTGTCCGGATGGACGAAAGAAAATCGATTTCTTCGACGCGTGTCAGCGCGGCTTTATGCTGGAAGTGCGATGCTCGGGTGGCAAGACATACTACCAGCGCTATACTGATGAGCGCGGGCGCGAAAGGCAATACAAGCTTGGGCCTGCCGATGTGCTGACGATCGACCAGGCTCGGCGAAAGGCTCGCCAGGTCGTCGCCGAGGCTCTGCTCGGTGCGGATCCGCAGGAACGGCGGCGCGAACTGCGGGCGGTGCCGCAGCTCAGCCGCTTCGTGTATGAGCGCTATCTGCCCCATGTCCGCACTTACAAAAGCAGCTGGCGGACCGATGAGACCATTTTGCGCATACATATCCTGCCGACGCTTGGCAAGCTCGCTCTCGACGAGATCAAGAGCGATGCCATTTCTAATCTGGTCAATCGCATGCGGGAAGACGGCTATGCTTCCGGCACCATCAACCGCGTCATCGTGATCTTGCGCTATCTCTACAACCTGGCTCGCAAATGGAAGGTGGCAGGAGTCGCCGATAATCCGGCGGCGGGATTGAGCGCCGGTCCCGACGTGCAGCGCAATCGCTTTTTGAGCGAGGAGGAAGCCGAAGCTCTCGTGCGTTCGATCAACAGCGACCAAAATCGGACCGCTGCGCGCGCGATCATGTTGCTCCTGCTCACGGGCGCGCGCCGTAACGAAATCACGTTCGCCAAGTGGGGCTATATAGACTGGAAGAACAGGACACTGCTCGTGCCAAAATCCAAGTCGGGTCGCCCCCGCGTGATCGCTTTGAATCAGTCTGCAATCGCGCTCCTGAAGGCGACCCCACGCAATGACGGAAATTCGTTCATCTTTCCTTCGCCCATCAATGGCCTCCCGTCGCCCTCATTGTATTTTCCGTGGGACCGGATTCGCAAACGCGCCGGCCTCCCCGATGTTCGTTTGCACGACTTGCGTCACTCCTTTGCGAGTTTCCTGGTGAATCGGGGCCTGTCGCTTTATGTGGTCCAGGGACTGCTGGGGCATCTGCATGCGCGAACAACGCAGCGCTACGCGCACCTGACCCGGGAAACATTGAGCGGAGCTGCTGATCTGATCCAGGAGGTTGTCAGGTTTGGCGCCGCCGGGACCAATCAGGAAACGGCCGCCGGTGGCATGACTCCATCCGCCATTGTGTGAAGCAGCAACGCTGCGTCACTTACAATCATAAGCAGCGCGAGCCGCCGGCCGGGACAACTGTCTCCGCCGTGCTTCCAATCGTCCAAACGCCCGCATGACGTTTGAAAGAAAGACCCGATCATTCAATTGCGATGGCGATTGATGGTCGCTGACATATCAAGTGCAAACGGCCGACCCAGAGCATACCTGACATACGCTTGGTTATGATTTTCTAGATTCTTGAATCCTCTGGAATTGTCAAAAAACTTCACCTTGCTCCCGTAGATCAAAACAGCACGTGCTTCGGCAGCGGGACTCGTTGCGGTAGCTGGGGCGCAGGCAGCCGATCTTCCCGTAAAGGCCAAGCCGGTCCAGTACGTGAAGATTTGCAGCCTGTACGGGGTGGGTTTCTATTACATCCCTGGCACTGATATGTGCATCAAGATCGGCGGCTATGTGCGCTTCGAAGCGGCCTACAACGTGAACGGGTCTTCGACCCGTGTCACGTCTGGCGACGTGAACAACCGCAGCACCAACGACCTCTGGTATCGGGTCCGAGGCTACATCACCGCGGACGCCCGCAATCAGACCGAATACGGCACGGTACGCGGCTATATCGCGCTTGGGATAAGCACCGACACAACGGCTGATCCGCCGCAGACGTTCAACGCGAACCGCGCCTTCATCCAGTGGGCGGGCTTCACCTTCGGCCGGGCACAGTCGTTCTTCGACTTCTACTCGCAGGCAGCCGTAGGATACTTAGGCTTTGCCCCGAACTCCGACACCGGCGACGGCGGCTGGGAAGTGCTGGCCTACACGGCGCAGTTCGGCAACGGCTTCTCGGGCAGCTTGTCGCTCGAAGCCCGCCGCACGACGCAGATCGTCGGTCAAGGCACTTTCTCAACTCCTGGCTCCGCGGATAGTGGCAGCATCAATGGCGCGTCCCAATTCGGCACCGCCTTGGGTTACGGCGGCT
>Ga0075418_10008485_pt1 | contig 11516 bp, 8 predicted proteins | sample SoiMetdeltSBSDD2_FD_81776 | JGI IMG/M metagenome (GOLD analysis project Ga0075418, IMG submission 81776) | Bulk soil microbial communities from a Populus tree surrounding site in Tennessee, USA - Soil MetaG P. deltoides SBSDD2 | ecosystem: Environmental > Terrestrial > Soil > Tree plantation...
ACCGAGCCGCGACCGATCGGAGCGAGGCTTCCGCCGTCGATCGGCGCGAGGCCACCGCCCGTTCGAGGACTGGTCGTCACCCCACCGCCGACCGCGCCCGAACCGGAACCGCCGCGCGAGCGCGTGATGCGATCGCGAATCGCGCCGCCGACTTCAGGATCGCGGCGGAAGAACGGCGTCAGGTCTGCCGGAGGCGCGCCGGTCTCGCGGCCGGTCGAGCGTCCATCGATGCCGCGACGGCGAATCGCAGCCGCAGGATCATTGAACTCTTCGCGCACGAAGCGCGCGGCACCGCCGCCGATCGTCGCGTAACCATCCTGCGAGCGGCCGAGGCGCTGTTTGATCGCGTCGGTCGTGAGCGCGGCGCGATCGATGCGCGTCGAGACGATCGTGCGCGAGTCGATGAACGTCCAGGGACGCAGGTCGACGTCGTGGATCCGCACGCGGCCATAGAAGCCGAATCCGAAATCACGTCCGCGATATGGGTGATACGCCCAGTTGTAGTACGGGCGATAGCAATCCCACCAGCCCGAAGGAGCCCATCCGATGTAGTTCGAGCCATACCACCAGTACACCCACGCGGGCGAGTACCCGAGGCCGGGCACCCACACCCATCCGTAGCCGGGGTCGAACGACCAGCGGCCGTAGTGATACGTGCCCCAGCCCCACGGATCGTACGAAACCCAGGTCAGGCATCCATGACGGTGCGCCCAGTAGCCGTGATAGTACGGACGCCAGCCGACGGCGACGTAAGGACGCCACGACCAGCCGATGCCGGTGACGTTCACCCAGCGGCCGTAGTCATCGAGATCGTCCGCCCAATACGACAGACGTCGATCGACATACTTCGTCGAGCGGCCATCGAATTTTTCCGTGCGGCGGATGAACCATCGCTCGAAATCATCGGCGGAGTTGCGCACGTCACCGACGAGATCGTAGGCGCCGCGATCATCGACCGTCGCCGACTCGCCGGAGCGCAGGCGCGTCGAGCGATTCGGGGTGCGCACTTCGACGGAGCCGTCGAACACGGTCACGCGGTCGTGGCCGCGCGAGTCGCTTTCGACCGAGTAGAGCGCCTCGTACTCCGCGACGTAACTCGCGTTCTGCGTGTCGAGGCGAACGTGATCGCGGCCAAGGTCGGTGCGATACACGGCGACCTTGCCGTACTTCAACTCGGCGACGGTCTCGTTCGCGTCGCCTTCGTAACTGTCGAGAATCGAGCGGAAGCGGAGCGCCGTCGTGCGATCGATGCCGATGATGTTGCCATCCGACAATCGAACCTCGGCACGTCCGCGTCGTGCGGTCACGACTTCATCGCCGGGATAGACCGGCAGATTGCGATGCGCTTCGATCTCGCGATTGTCGTCGCCGGAGTGGACGATCGTGCCGCCGTCGTCATACGAGATGTAGGACTGATGGCGTTCGCGTTCGTCGGCGAGCGCGGAGATCGCGACCGCCAGAGTGAGGAGGGTGAATAGAGCGGCTTTTCTCATTGAGGACTCTCCTGCAATTTACCAAGCGCCTCCGGTTGCGGCACACATGCCACGTACTGCTGAGTATTCCGCGAGTGTTTTCAACGACTTGCCTGCAGAGGCCGCAGCGTCGTTGTCCGTTTTCGGGGAGTGGGCGTCCTGTTTGGAGTGCGGTAGCGCTCAGCTACCGCTTTTGGGAGGGCAAGCGCACTCCAAACCTACGTTCCGAACTGCAGCCGGCTCGCGAGGATATCCGGAAGTCCCGCTTTCAGAATCGCCACCTGCGTTTTCCGGATGTCGTACTCGACCCGGAAGAACTGCACGGTTCGCCGGTCGGTATCGAGGATCAGGAAAGCGGACTCGGGATTGCGATCGCGCGGTTGTCCCACAGAACCGGGATTGATCAGATATCGCTTGTTCGGATCGAGTTTCACCATCGCGTCCTCGCGAACGGCGAAGCCGCTCACGTTCGAGTCGGGGTCGATCGAGAAGACTGCGGGCAGATGCGTATGGCCGAAGAGAATGATCGGCGCGGGGAAAAGCGCGAGGACCTGCGCGGCGTGATGGACGTTGAAGACGTACTCGTCTTCGTCGTACGGCGAGCCGTGACACAGAAGCACGCCGTGATGCATCACCGGTCCCATGGTCAGGTCGCGAAGGAACCGCCGGTTCGCCGGACTGAGATGTTCGCGCGTCCAGAGCGCTGCTGCTTTCGCCGCCTGATTGAAGCCGTTCGCATCGTCGAGACCGGACGCGACGCGATCGTGATTGCCGCGGATGTAGACCTTGCGGCCGCGCAGCGTGCGCATGGTGTCGAGAACCTGATTCGGCTGCGCGCCGTAGCCGACGAAATCGCCGAGGCAGATGATGGAGTCGAATTTCTTGCGGCGCACGCGCGCGAGCACGATGCGGAGCGCTTCCGCATTCGCGTGCAGATCGCTGATGACGAGCGCTCTCACGCGCGCCTCCATGCGGAGTTCTTCGCCGCCTCGAGGACGCTCTTCGGAAGCTCGAGCAGGAGCCGCTCCACGATCTCGATCGGCGTCTCTTCTTCGCGGATGTCGATGGTGATGTCGGACATGCGGTAGTAGCGCACGCGCGTCGCGTAGAGCTCGTGCGTCGAAAGGTCGTCGGCGAAGAGCGGGCGATCGGCGGCCTTGTCGCCGACGCGCGTTCGCAGCAGCCCGTAGGGCGCAGAGAGATAGACCGACAATCCTTCGGACTGTATGAACTGGATGTTCTCGTCGAACGTGAAGGTGCCGCCGCCCGTGGCGATCACCGCCGCCTCCAGATGGCGCGTCGAGCGAAGGATGTCCCGCTCGCGCTTGCGGAAGTACGGCTCTCCGTGCATCGCGAAGATTTCTTTGATGGAGATCCGCTCCGCCGCCTCCACGAGCTCATCGAGGTCGAAGAACGGCGCATCCATGCGCGCGGCCAGCTCGCGGCCGACAGTCGTCTTCCCCGAGCCCATGAAGCCGACGAGATAGATCTTCATTGCTGAACCGTGTGCGTCAGGTTAGCACGGTGGCGCGGGATCCGCGGTTGACGAGCGTCACGCCAACGTCACTACAACGAGAACTTGTCCATGAACCGCGTGGAGATGTCGCCGCGGATGAACTGGTCGTTGTTGAGAATCGCGCGGTGCAAAGGAATGGTCGTCTTCACGCCTTCGACGACGAACTGCTCGAGGGCGCGGCGGCCGCGGGCGATCGTGTCCATGCGGTCCTTGCCCCGCACGATCAGCTTCGCCAGCAGCGAGTCGTAATGCGGAGGCACGACGTAGTCGCGATAGATGTGCGTGTCGACGCGCACGCCCGGCCCGCCGGGAATGTGGAGCTCGCGGATCTTTCCCGGATTCGGCGCGAACGTGACCGGATCCTCGGCGTTGACGCGAAACTCCATCGCGTGTCCGCGCAGACGAAACTCGCCGGTCGGCATCGACAGCGGCTCGCCTGCCGCGACGCGGATCTGTTCCTTCACGAGATCGATTCCGGTCACTTCCTCGGTCACCGGATGCTCCACCTGGATGCGCGTGTTCATCTCCATGAAATAGAACTCGCCGTCCTGGAAGAGAAACTCGATCGTGCCCGCGTTGTAGTAGTTGACTGCCTGGCAGAGCCGCACCGCGGCGTCGCCCATGCGCTTGCGGAGCTCGTCATTGACCGCCGGTGAAGGCGATTCTTCGATGAGCTTCTGATGGCGGCGCTGGATCGAGCATTCGCGCTCGCCGAGGGCGACGATGCGGCCGTGTGTGTCGCCGAAGACCTGAATCTCGATGTGGCGTGGCCGCTCGAGATACTTCTCGAGATACACATCGGGAACGCCGAACGCGCGCTCCGCTTCGCTGCGCGCGGTCTCGTATTGATTCTGCAGATCGTCCGGTTCCCAGCAGATGCGCATGCCGCGCCCGCCGCCGCCGGCTGCGGCTTTCAGGATCACGGGAAATCCGATCGACTTCGCGATCGATGCCGCTTCGTCGACCGTCTTCACCGCGCCTTCGCTGCCGGGGATGATCGGAACACCTGCGTTCTTTGCGGTCTCGCGCGCTCGCGCTTTGTCGCCCATCAGACGGATTGCTTCAGCCGAGGGACCGATGAACGTGAGCTGGCACTCGCTGACGATCTCCGCGAAATGCGGATTCTCGGACAGGAATCCGTAGCCGGGATGGATCGCATCCGCGCCGGTGATCTCGGCGGCGGCGATGATGCTGGAAATGCTCAGATAGCTCTGCTTCGATGCGGCCGGTCCGATGCAGACGTCATCATCGGCATAACGAACGTGCAGCGAGTCGCGGTCCGCCTCGGAGTGGACGGCCACCGTCTTGATGCCCATCTCCTTACATGCGGCAATGACGCGAAGAGCGATCTCGCCGCGATTGGCGATCAGAACTTTCGAAAACATGGGTTGCTGGATCCTTCGCTGCGCTCAGGACTACGCCTTGACGGCGAACAGCGGCTCGCCGAACTCCACCGGCTGGCCGTTCTGCGGATAGATCTCGACGATGGTTCCGTCCACGTCGGACTCGATCTCGTTCATGAGCTTCATCGCCTCGATGATGCACAGAACTTTTCCTTTGCTCACCTTGTCGCCGACGTTGATGAACGGAGGCGTCTCCGGATTGGCGGAACGATAGAACGTGCCGACGATCGGCGACGTGATGACGTGCTGGCCTTCGACGGGTCCTGCTTTTTTCTTCTCGTCGGGTTTCGACGGCTCGGCAGGCGCAGACGCTGCTGCGGGAAGGGCGGTGATCGGGATCGAGGGAAGGACGGGAGTCTCGCCCTTCATCTCGCCGCCCACGTAGGATGCGAACACGTGCGGCTGGGCGTGCTTGCCCTCGATGCGGAGCTTCGTGCCCGCCTGCTCGATCTCGATTCCGGCGATGCCGCGGTCGGCGACTTTGTCGATGAGCTCGAGAATCTCTTTGAAATTCAAATCGCTACCTCTCAGACCAACTCGTCGCGAAGCAAATACTTCGCCTTCGAAAGCTCGAACCGCGCGCGGCCGTAGTTACCGGTGGGCTGCAGGACGAGCAGGATGTAGTACTCGGGTGTGACTTCGGAGAGAAAGGTAATGTATTTCTCCGTTACGAGCGAGAACTGCAGCACGTCGCCGGTGTCGAGCTCCGTGTTCGCGTGACGGATCGACTTCACGAATCCGCCGAACTCGGCGCCGAGCGCGTCGAGCGGAAGACCGTCGCCTCCGACCGTTTCGACGGCGATGCCGTCCAGACTGATGAGACTCACTGCCAGAGCGCCTTCGACGCGATCGCGAAGGCCGGCCAGCACGTCTCTAAACACGCTCCACCTCGCGCTTGCCGACCTTGGCGAGCCACTGCTCGAGGCGCGCGACGCGCGGATTCATTCGCTGCGCGATGGACTCGAGTCCGCCTCGCGCCTCGCTGTTGTTCGGATCGCGGGCGAGGATGTCTTCGTAGATGTGCCGCGCGTCTTCGACGAGTCCCTGCCGCGCGTAAAGGTCGGCCATGGTGACCGTGCTCGCGACATCGTCACTCGCGGCCTCCGAAGCGATCGGATTCGCGTCGACTGCCGGAAGCTCTTCGACCGGCGCGGACGCGATGTGAATCCCCGACGGCGCCTCGATCTCGACGGCCGCCGCGGTGAATCCTTCCGCCGGCTCTTCGAATGGACTCTCTTCGTGCGCGAACGACATCGGCTCGTTGTCGCCGGTCGCCTCGTCCATGCGCACTTCTTCATCGACCGACTTCGCCGCGTCGGCAAATGGAGGAACGGTCTTATCGAACGGCGAGTCCTCCATCGGTGCGAATGCGGGCGCGGGTGGTGGTGGCTCTTCTTCGACTTCAGGCGTGTTGATCTCGCGCTCGAGCTCCGCGATGTGCGCCTCGAGCTCTTCGTCCGACGGCAGAAGCGCGTGCACGAGCTTGTACTTTTTGATCGCTTCGACCTTCTCGCCGAGAGACAGATATGCATCGGCGAGCAATCGTGCGGCGACGACGTTGCCGGGATCGAGCTGCAGTGCCGTCGACAATGCTTCGACCGCGTCCGCGTCTTTTTTCTGCTCGCGCAAAACGCGTCCGAGGCTGACCCACGCGGCGAGGTACGCGGGATAGACCGCGAGACCGCTGCGCAGAATGAGCTCCGCCTCCGCGGACTGGCCCCCTTTGCGAAGCTCTTCCGCGAGTTGATAGAACAGACGACTCCTCGGGTCCGCCTTCAACTTGAGCCGAAGCTCTTCGATTTTCGGATTCGTTGCTGATTGAGCCATGCGCGACGCTCGAATTCTTGCTTGAAACCCCTGACGGTGCAACCGCGCCAGACGCGAACCGCCCCGCGTGAACGGGGCGGCTCGAAAAACGCTGCATCAAAAGAACGAAGTTAGTTGCCGGTGCCCTCGAGACAAACGTTGATCGATGCCTCATCGGAGTCGTTCGTCGTGAAGTTCACCGACGCCGTCCGCGCGCCGAGCGCCGACGGATTGAAGGTCACCGTGAACGAGCCCGACCCGCCTCCGGGAACCGAAATGCCGTTCGGGGTGACGGTGAAGTCGGCAGCATTCGCGCCGGTGATCAGTCCGCGCAGAATCGTGAGCGTCTGACCGCCGGTGTTGCTGAATGTGATCGTAGCCGAGCCTGTCGCCGGATCCGCATCGTCTACGACACCGGCATCGGCACAGAGCGGAGGTACCGGCGTGGTCTGCTCGACCTCCGCCGGCGGCGGCGGCGGCGGCAACACGCAGGGGCACGGTGCCGGATCGCACGGCTGGATCGTAAGCGCGTCGTCGACGGTATCCGCGCACGTCGTTTGGACGTTGGTGTACGTCACATCGACAACCAGCGGGACTTCCCGCTCACCGGCGACGCCACCCACGGTGCAGGTTTCCGTATTGAAGTCGAAGTTGGTCGGCAAGGTCACCAGGAACGTGGCAGTGCCATCGGGATTGAACGTCGAGGATGTGATGAACACCGTCGTCGTCCCGATCTTGATGCGGTTCACACCGGCGATCGCATTCGCGACGATGACCTCGACCGCGTCACCCGGAGACAGCGGGGGACCATCGACGTCGTTGATGTCGATGATCGCCGGCTTCGGAACACGGAACGTGAAATCGGGACCGGTGGCCTGATCGCCGTTGACGATGTTCGTTACGCTCGTCGTGCCGGCGATATCGGCGCAAGTGGTGATCGCTCGCCCACTCGTAATGGCGATGACCTTCGTGCCGCTCACCGAGATCGGTGTGGCAGCGACGCCGCCAATCGCGACTGCAACCGGAGCGACGAAGCCAACGCCGTCGATGCTCACGCGCGTGCCGCCGGTAAACGGTCCTTCGGTCGGGCCGACCGCGGTGATCTGCATCGCATTGATGTAACGGAAGCCGTTGTTCAGCGTCGCTGACGTCTGCGAGTTGATGTTGCGGACGGTGATGCTCACCGGGCCGAGAACCGCCCCGGAGCCGGTGTCCGACGTGTCGCGCCCCGCGGGCGACATCACGATGATCTCCGAGAAATTCACGTTGACCACGCGCGCTTCCGCGGCGCCGAACAGAATCTGCACAGGCGCCTGGAAACCATCGCCGATGATCGTGACGCGCGTATCGCCGGTCACGGGACCGGAGTTCGGCGTCGCGGTCGAGATGCGCGGCGTCAGGATTTCGTTGCGGAAGGTGAATGCGCCCGTCGATTCGACGCGCTGCTCGGAGGTCGATCCGGCTTCCACGATCACGATGACGTCCGAGACGAGCTGCTGATCGACGCCGATGTTGACCGCGGGCGTGACGACGTCGATGGTCGTCGACGTCGAATTCACGACGAAGGCTTCGACGGCGGTCGGCTGTCCAACGTCGAACAACACTTTCAGCGGCGTTCTGAAATTCGCACCGGTGATGCGAATGGTCTGGCCGCCGCTCGGACGACCGATCGCCGGAGTGACCGATGTGATCGTCGGCGCGGTCGACGGCGGCGTGGGCGGCGTCACTCGGTCTCTGAAGTTGACGTCGACCGATCGCGTGACGTTGTTCACGGTCGCAGAGACGCGGATGAGCCCTGGCGTGCTCGATGTGAGCGTTGCCGTCGCGACGCCGTTGGTCGTCGTCTTGATGATGGTCGATGAACTTCCCGAGTCGAACACACCACCGGTGGCGACGAACTCGACGCCCGTTCCGTTCGGCACCGGTTGGCCATTCAGCGTCGCCGTCACAGTGATCACGACCGAGGAATCGATGACCGGGTCGGGGTTCGAGGTGGCGATGGTCACCACGGCGTTCGACGGCGGAGGTGTGCCGCCCGGAGGTCCGCCGCCGCCGCTCGGCGGCGCAGTCGGCGTTTCACCCTTGCACGCAGCGAGGAGTACGACAACCGCAAACAATGCGATCCAGGATTTCTGCGCTTTGATCGTTTTCATGTTGAGAACCCTCATGCTTTCGCGCGTGCGTCAGCGCAGTTCCTACTGGCACCCTTGACAGTCGAAGCAGAAGTCGAGCGGGATGGTGGTCGAATCGAACACGTTGTCTCCGCCCAAGGTCTCACCGAAGATCTCTACGATGACTTCGAGCTTCACACGATCGCGGCCGGTTTCGGGGTCGCGTCCACCGTTCTGCGGAAGCAGCGCCGCGAACGGAGCCTGCGAGATCGCGCCGCCTTCGAGGATGATGAAGCCAGTCAGCGCCGCGCTCTGACCCACGCCGATGATCGTATCGATCGAACGGACGAACGGCGCCGGTACGAGCGTGCCTCCGTCGGTGCGGCGATAGGAGACGCGATATCGCGTCACGCGAACGGAGACGAGGTTCCCCACCGCGGTGCTGTTCTTGGGGACGACTTGCATGTTGATCGTGCCGATCGTTCCCGTGCAGCCGCCCGCGCCGGACTCGAGATCGATCTGGGAGATCGTCTGCGACACCGTGGCGATCAGCTCGACGGGAGCGGCGCTGTCGGTGAGCTCGCCGTTGCAGCTCAGATTCGTGATCGCTGCCAGTGCCGCGATCACAATCAGAAGTTTTTTCTTGATCCTGTTCATACCACCCTCCCTCGTCACCCTCTCACGATGCGCGGTGTGATGAAGATGAGCAGCTCGTCGTGCGACGTGCTGACGTTGTGCGACTTGAAGAGATTCCCGATGACCGGGATGTTGTGAACGAACGGAACGCGGTTCTCACCGTTGTTGTCCGTGGTCTGGAAGATTCCGGCGATGACCGCCGTCCCTCCATCGCGGACCATCAGGCGCGTTCTCGCCTGGCGCGTGTTGATCGGCGTACCTGCCGCGCCCACGATGTTCAAACCTTCCGCCGGGGTGTTCTTCTGCACGGCGATGTCCATGATCACCGTGCCCGCCTCGGTGATCTGCGGCGTCACGGTGAGTCTCAGCGTGGCATCGAGGTAGGTGACCGTCGTCGTGAAGTTCACGCGCGTCTGATACGGGATCTGCACGCCGCTCTGGATTTCCGCGGAGGTGTTGTCCTGCGTCGTGACGCGCGGAGCGGAGACGACTTTGATGTAGCCCTGAACTTCGGCCGCGAACAGCGCGAGATCGAGATTGAACGTGCCGAGCACGTCGAACAAATGGGTCTCGATGATCGGGTTGCCGAGTCCGAAGCTGAACGGACCGCCGGTGTAGTCGATGCGGTTCGGGAACACGAGGCCGGTGCCGCTGCCGTTCGCCGGATTGAGCTCGCCTCCGAATCCCCACTCGAAGCCCCAGCGCTGCTGGAACGTTCGCGAGCTTTCCACGATGCGCGCCTCGATCATCACCTGCCGCGTCGGGATGTCGACGGTGGCGATGAGGTTCTGCATCGTGCGCAGGAATTCGGGGATCTCGCTGATGATGAGCTGATTCGTGCGCGAGTCCGTGATGATGCGCGCGCGAGGAGACGCGATGTCCCGAAGAAGCCCGGACACGTCCTGCGCACGAGCGTAGGAGAGCTTCACGCTGATGCTCGTCATCGGGACGTTGAGGCGCTCCTCTTCGGCGAGACGGCGCGTCGCTGCGGTCTCGGCGGCGATGCGCTCGATCGTGCCGATGCGCATCACGTTGCCTTCGAGCACGAACGTGAGATTGTTTTGGCGCAGGATGAGATCGAGCGCCTGATCCCACGGAACATCCGCGAAATTCACGGTGACCGATCCGTTCACGCCGGGATCGATGGCGATGTTCAGTCCTGTCAATTCGGCGAATGTGCGAAGAACGTCTTTGAGATCGGCGTCCTTGAGATCGAGCGACAGCGGCTCGCCGTTGAAGACGCGCGGACCGCTGCTGAGCGTCCGGCTGCCGGCCATCGGCTGCATCGTCGTCGCTTGCGGGGCAGCATCGGCGAAGACGTCTTCCTGTGTCGTAGGACGCTGCGCCGGAGCCTGATCCTGAGGCGCGCTGATCACCGATCGCGCTCCCTTCGACGCAGGCTCGGGCCTCTCGACTGCGCTCGACGCAGGCATCTTCCACTCGGGTGCGTTCTCCGCGATCGTCGGAACCTGCGACGGAATGTCGGCAGGCGTGATCGTCTTCTGCGCGACCGGCTGGATCGCGGGCTCGATCTTCGGTGCCGGCTCCATCTTCGGCGCTGCTTGGGCGACGACGATGGGTTCCGGTGCACGCGTTACGTTCGTCGGTGCCGGAGCGGCAGGGGTGCGTGACGCGAAGGCAGACGTGCCGAACGCGATGCGCAGCTCGCCGCCGACCGCGACGATGTCGTATTCGGTTTTCTGCGCGAGATCGACCACGACGCGCGCGACCGTCGGCTGGAACTGCGCGACGCGAACGCGTTTCACGACGTCATCGGCAACTTCCACGGCTGTCTTCGCGGAGGCGTTCTTCACACCGGCGATGTCGAGAACCAGGCGGGCCGGGTTGTCGAGACGGAATACTTTGTATTCGAGTTGCCCGTCTCCGTAGATCCGGACCTCCACGTTTCCATCCGCGGTCTTCGCGTCGATCTTCCGCAGCGTTCTCGCGCGCGGCAGCGAGCTCGTCTCGACGATTGCTGCCGGCTTTTCTTCGACGACCTGCGGCTCAGGAATCGTTTCGACCACCGGCTCGGGAACCGGTTCGACCTTCGCGACGATTTCAGCGGGTGCAGGTTCGAGAGTCGCGGGCACGACCGGCGGAAGCACTTCTTCCGAAGCAGCGGATGCGATGGGAATGGCAGTCGCCGGAATGGTGATGACGACGGCCTTCTCGATGGCGGAGACTTCAGGGTTGATCGCGTCCGCGAGACGGAACGTCACTCGCGTCAGACTGCTGCCCATTTCGGTGACTTCATCCGCGGAGATGGAGGTCACGGCGGGAGGAACGGTCTGCGGAACGGCGAGGCTGGCATCGCGGAGCGTACCGGTGAGATCGACGACGAACACGCCCGGCGATGGACTGTAGGAGGTGTAGGCCGGAGCGCCGCTGGTGCGCAGGACTACACGCGATCCGTCGATCTCGATCGCGGTGAGCGAGATCGTCGCGATCGACGCGCTCTCGGCGCGCTTGTCCGCTTTGCGCGACCCCCACCATCCGGCGTGAGCACTGCTCACGCACAGTAGGAGCATGCCGGCAAGCAGCAGGATTCGCTTGGCTCTTCTCATACTTC
>Ga0075418_10008487_pt1 | contig 11512 bp, 12 predicted proteins | sample SoiMetdeltSBSDD2_FD_81776 | JGI IMG/M metagenome (GOLD analysis project Ga0075418, IMG submission 81776) | Bulk soil microbial communities from a Populus tree surrounding site in Tennessee, USA - Soil MetaG P. deltoides SBSDD2 | ecosystem: Environmental > Terrestrial > Soil > Tree plantation...
AAGCGGAGAGTGTCCCGGGCACCGAGGCCGGCGGGGATCACTCCCGTGCCGGCGATGGCCTCCCAGACCGCCGGGGCGGCGTCGGCGGGCACGGCGATCTCGATGCCGTCCTCGCCCGTGTAGCCGGTACCCGCCACCACGCACGCCGCGCCGGCCACCACCGCCTCGGCCACGCGGAACCGGCCGACGCCCGCCGCGTCGGCCGAGACCTCGGCCACCCGCTCGCGGGCCTTCGGGCCCTGGACCGCGATCACGGCCCGGGTGGCGGTGACGTCCTCGCCGCGCAGGGCGTCGAGCACCCGTGCCGTGTTGGAGGCGTTGGGCATCACGTCGAAGCGCTGCTCGTCCACCCACCACACGATGATGTCGTCGAGCACCGAGCCGTCCTGCTCGTCGAGCAGGTGCGAGTACTGGGCGCGGCCTGCGGCGACCTTGCCGAGGTCGTTGGTCAGCTGGGACTGCAGCCGGCCGTAGGCGTCGGGCCCCGTGAGCCGCACCGTGCCGAGGTGGCTGACGTCGAAGGCCACCGCGTCGGTTCGGCAGGCCCGGTGCTCGGCGAGGGTGCCCGACGGATACTGCAGCGGCATGTCCCAGCCCCCGAAGGGGACCATCTTGGCGCCCAGCGAGCGATGGACAGCGTCGAGCGGCGAGCGGTGCAGGGTCACCGCCGGAGGATAACGAGCGGCGGGTCGGCGGGAGCCCAGCCGGAGATCAGCCGGAGGCCGTCAGCTTCCCTCCCGAGGGTTGCGCGGCTCCAGACGCCTCGGGAAAGAGCTGGCGGACCGCGCTGTCCACCTCCTCCTTGACGCCTTCGAGGTCGAGGACGTTGAGGTTCAGCACCCCCTGGCCCTTGTACTGGGCGAACACGTCGACCAGGTCGTCGTCGCGCACCAGGACGGCGCTGTTGCCGGCCAGCACCAGCTTGGACGACGAGATGTCCTCGCCGAGCTGGTCGCGGATGTATTGGAAGGCCTCGCGGATGTTCTCGAGGCGGTGGCCGGCATCGAGCAGCATCTTCACCAGCTTGAGCTCGATCAGGTCGCGGTAGCTGTAGCGCCGCCGGCTGCCGCTGCCCTGGGCATCGGCGAGGCTCGGGCGGATCAGGTCCGTGCGGGCCCAGTAGTCGAGCTGGCGGTACGAGATGTTGACGATCTCGGCAGCGCGCTTCCCGCTGAAGCCATCCACCGGCGATTCGGAGGTCTTCTTCACGTTTGCGCTCCTACCTCGACCAACCAGCACACGTGACACCCGCGGAATTACGTCGATGTCACCTGGTGAGGCTACGACGCTACTCAGCGAAGATCAACGTCGGCGGCGGCGGCGAAGCCGCTGCGCCGGTGGTTCAGGGGGCGAAGTCCTCGGGGTTGACGTGGTCGATGAAGGCCCGGAACTCCTCGACCATCTGCTCGGCCTCCTCGGCGTCCGGCTGCTCGGTGCGGCCGGCCTCCTCGAGGACGTCCTCCTCCGCGAAGATCGGCGAGCCGATCCGGATGGCCAGGGCGATCGCGTCGGACGGCCGGCTCGACACCGCCCGGACCTTGCCGTCGGCCCGCAGCAGGATGTCGGCGTAGAAGGTGCCGTCACGCAGCTCGGTGACGACGATCCGCTCGACTTGCGCACCCAGCTCGTCGAGCAGGGCCCGCATCAGGTCGTGGGTCATCGGACGGGGCGTCTCGATGCGCTGCATGGCCAGGGCGATGGCCTGCGCCTCGGGTGTACCGATGAAGATCGGGAGCACGCGGCGACGGCCGCCACGCTCGCGAAGGATGACGACCGGCGTCCGGGCCGGCAGCTCTGGAGCTTCGACGCTGACCAGTTCCATCTCCACGGCCATTGCTTGTCACCCTACTCGCCGGGACCCGGTTTTCGTCCGCTCTGGCGGGCCTACGAGGGCCGACGCGGCGGCCTCATCGTGTGATCGGGTCGCCCCGGAGACCGCAGGCTCACCGGCCACCCAGGAGATCACGCAGCTCGCGCCGGAGCAGGACGCCCCGCATCACCTCGCCCAGCCGGATCAGCTCGGTGACGGTGCGGGCGGCACGGGTCCGGGCCTCCGGGTTCCGCTGCTTCAGCACCGGCGAGACGATCTGCTCGAACAGCCCGGCCTCCCGGTCGATCGCCACCTTGTAGGAGCGCATGTGCCGGGCCTCGATGCCGTGCTGGAGGAAACCCGCGGCCGTTTGGGCCAGGACCAGGGCGTCGCCGTCGTACGTGCTGGCGCCACTGGCGTCGCGACTCTCGATCAGTCCGAAGCGCTCCAGGTCGCGGACGTCGCGCACCGCCAGGCCGCTGGCCTCGGCCAGCTCGTCGATGCTGAGGCTGACCGCGTCGACCGCGGGCAGCGGAGGCTGCTCGACAGCCGGCGGGCGCGCCGGGGACGAGGCGGACGGCGCGGCCTGCCCGCCCAGGCCGGGGAACGACCCGGCCGCCCGCGGGCTCCGTCGCCCGCGCTCCGAGCCGGTGGCTGCCGGGCCCGAGGGCCCCGCCCGCCGCACCGTGGCTGACCCGCCGGCGCCCGGAGCCGCGGCGGAGCCGGCCGGGCGCACCGGCGACGGCCGTCCTGCCCGGGCCTCGGGGACCGCCGCGATCGGCCGCTCGGCCCGGCGCTGCGAGGGCGGCGCCTCCGCCGCGGCCTCCTCCGCTGCCGAGCCCGCCGAGGGCTCGTCGCCACCGGCGTCGAGCCGGTCCTTGATCACCTTCAGCGGGAGGTAGTGGTCCTTCTGGAGGCGCAGGATGGACCGCAGGCGGTCGATGTCCTCGTCGTAGAACTTGCGGTATCCCGACGGCGTCCGCTCCGGGTCGAGCAGTCCCTGGCTCTCGAGGAACCGGATCTTGGAGATGGTGACGTCGGGGAACTCGTCCTGCAGGAGCGACAGCACCTCGCCGATCGAGAGGTGGGCGCGGCTACGGGGCGCAGGAGCCGTGGTCATCCCCCCATACCCCGGCCGGTCAGGAAGACCAGCTTGAACGCACCGATCTGGAGTTCGTCGCCGTTCTGGAGCACGGCCCGGTCGACCCGCTCGCGGTTCAGGTAGGTGCCGTTGAGCGAGCCGGTGTCGTAGACGACGTACGCGCCCTGCTCGCGCCGGATCTCGACGTGACGCCGCGAGACGGTGATGTCGTCGAGGAAGATGTCGCTCTCGGGATGCCGCCCGGCCCGGATGAAGTCGGCATCCAGCGCGAAGCGCGAGCCGACGTTCGGGCCCCGCTTGACCACGAGCATGCCGACACCGACCGGCACCTCGCCCAGCTCGACCGCGACCTCGTCGTCGCCCTCGATGTCGGGCGTGAAGGTGACGGTGGTGGTGACGTGCTCGGAGGGCCCGGGCGGCGGCAACGGCGCTCCGCAGGACGAGCAGAAGTTCGAGTCAGCGGAGTTGCGGTGACCACATTGGTTGCAGAAGACGTCACCGGCCACGGCTTCACCCCTCTATCAGCGCGCGGTAGCCCTCGGCGTGCAGGAGCTCGTCGAGCTGAGCCGGATCTTCCAGCGCTATCACACAGATCCAACCCTCGCCGTAGGGATCCTCGTTCAGCCGCTCAGGGTTGTCGCCGAGGTCGCCGTTGACCTCGACCACCGTGCCCGTCACGGGGGCATAGATCTCGGACACCGACTTCGTCGACTCCACCTCGGCGCACGCCTCGCCCCTCTGGACCGTGCTGCCGACCTCCGGGAGGTCGACGAAGACCACGTCCCCCAGAGCGTCCTGTGCGTAGTCGGTGATGCCGACACGCACCCGACCGTCTTCGGATCGCGCCCACTCGTGGTCGGTCGAGTACCGGAGACCGTCGGGGATGTCCATGACGGGGCAGGCTACCCAATGGCTGCAAGCCTCGACGTCAGGTCGAGGCTTACCGCAGCAGGCCTGGCTAGTTGTAGAAGTCGGGCACCAGCCGGACCGGCACTGCGACCGCCTGCCACGTCCCGCCAGTCTCGGCGCTCTCGTCCGCGGTCGAGAAGATCAGCACCCCGACCGGCTCCATGTCGGCCGACGCGGGCGACCAGTCGAGCGACCCGGTGAAGGGCCCGGCCGGGGGCGAGCCGCTGCCGGTGACGATGGTCTCCCCCAGCGAGACGTGGCGCCCGTCGGCCAGGTAGGCCAGCAGCTCGACGTGGACCGTGCCCTCGAAGGCCAGCGCCCGGCCGGTCAGCGGCTGGCGCGAGTCGAACAGTTGCTCCCCGCTGGCGGGCCTGTCGACCACGATGTCCTCCGTGGCCGAGCCGATGACGTACCAGTGGTCGTCGCTCAGCTGGCGGACCAGCACGGTCGTCTCCGGGCCGCGAGCCGTGGGCCGCACCGGGACCTCGCCCGACCGTGCGTCGCCCGGGCGGAACTCGCCCACGACCGGGTTGGCGAAGTGGGCCAGGTAGCGGGCGAAGCTGCGGGCGGCGGCCACCGGGTCGTCGAAGCGGACGTCGCTCGACGGGCGGGGCCAGACTGCGCCGACCAGTATGTCCTGCGGTATCTCGAACACCGACGTGATCGGTCCGGGTGTCGACGGGACGGAGTCCGGAGCCTCGGTGGTGGCGGTCGTGGGAGGCGCGGTGGTTTCGGTGGTGGCGGTGGTCGCCGGGCGGTCGGGCTGATCGATGACGTCCACACGGGCACCGTCGTCCTCGCGGACCAGCAGCAGCCCGCCGGCCACGGCCACCAGCAGCACGAGCGCGGCGGCGACCAGCAGCCAGGGCGGGCGCTGGGGGCGGGGTGACCGCGGCGCACCCGCCGCCTGGGGCAGGCGGGTGGTCGCCTCCAGCTTCTCGCTGATCCGGTCCAGCCCGGCCTCGACCGACGGCTGCACCGTCGTCGTGCGGGCCTCGATAGCCTGCCGCAGGCGTTCGTCGGCGCGCTCGTAGCCGGACGGCATCGGCTCGTCGCTCATCGGTCCACCTCCTCGAAGCGGGAGGCCAGCGCGGCCAGACCCCGGTGAGCGTGGGTCTTCACCGAGCCCGGGCTGATCCCGAGCGTGGCGGCGATCTCGGCCTCGGACAGGTCCAGGTAGTAGCGCAGGGCCAGGACCTCGCGCTGCCGGTCCGGGAGGGTCCGCAGCGCCTCGAGCATGGCCTGGTGCTCGGCGGCGATCAGCGCCGGCCGGTCGGCTCCCGGTCCGGCTTCGGGTGGCGTGGCCGAACGCAGCCAGCGCCGCCGTACCTGCTGCTTGCGCAGGTGCGACCGGGCGCCGTTGAGCACCACCGACCGGAGGTAGGCGGCGGAGCGGGTGGGGTCGTCCCACCCGCCGCCCCGCCGTAGCGCGGCCACGAAGGTGTCCTGGACGATCTCCTCGCACAGCGAGACGTCGTCCAGGAGGATCGCGGCCAACCGCACCAGGGACCAGTAGTGCTCCCGGTACAAGCGGTCGAGCTCGCTGCTCAGTGCAGCCACATCGGCCATCATCGTCCGTACGGACGCCTGAGGCCCCCAACCGGTTGACCGGGCCGGCGATCAGCGCGTCAGCGGAGGAGCTGGCGGATCCGCCGGGCGTACTCCTGGCCCAGCCGCCGGGCCTCGGCGTCGGTGGGGGCCTCGGCCCAGATGTGGGTCACCGGATCCTCGGGATCCGGCAGGGCCAGCGCCCACCCGCCGTCGTGGTGGACCCGCACGCCGTCGACCAGCTCGACCTCCCGGTCCTTGGACAGCTCGACCAGCGACCGCATCACGGCGCCCTTCTCCTCCCAGGGGGTCACCACCGTCTCGTGCGCGATGTGGACCGTCGGCAGGTTGCTGACCACCTTCGAGAGCGGGACGTCGTCGTAGGCCAGCAGCTCGAGCAGCTTCACCAGGCTGGCCGCGGCGTCGAAGGCCGGCAGGAAGCCGGGGAGGATGAATCCGCCCCGCGTGTTGGCGGCGAACCCCACCCCCTTGCGGGCGGCCGCGGCCATCAGCGCGGCGTTCGAGAGCTTGGTGCGGATCACCTCGACCCCCCGGTCCTTGGCCAGGGCGTCGGCGTGCATGGTGGCCGACAACGGCAGGGCGATGGACTGGCCCTTCCCCAGGTGCCCGGCGTTCAGGGCCACGAACGCCAGCAGCGCCTGGTTGTCGTCCAGGACCCGACCGGTGTCGTCGGCCAGGATCAGGCGCTCGCCGTCGGGGTCGATGACCGCGCCCAGCGTCGCGCCCGAGGCCCGGACCAGGCGGCCGATCTCGCGGGCGTGCTCCTCGGCGTTCCACGACATCGCCCGCAGGGTCGAGGCGTAGGGGTTGACGGCCAGGACGTCGGCCCCTAGCCGGGCCAGCACGTTCGGCATCACGAAGGAGGCGGCGCCGAAGGCGTAGTCCAACACCACCTTGAACTCCGCCTGCTGGATCCGCTCCACGTCGACCGTGGCCTCCAACGCCGCGCTGTACTGCTCGAGGTGGCGGGGCGGGTAGCCGATGTCGCCGATCTCGCCCGGGAACACCCGGCGGAAGTCCTCGCGCAGGAACAGCCGCTCGATCTTGCGCTGACCGGCCTCGGTGATGTCGGCGCCGTTGGTGTCGAAGAACCGGATGACGACGGTGTCTGGGTCACCCTCGACCAGGCGCAGCGTGATGCCCCCCGCCACGTCGGGGCTGCGGACCGCGAACCGTGTCACCGGCACCGAGGCCACCTCCAGGTCCCGCACGTTGACCCCGGCCGCGTTGATCCCGGCCATGGCCGCCCGCTTGAGCATCCGCGACGACCGGCTGGAGTCGCGGGACGTGATCACCGTCGCGTCCTTCTTCAGCGTGGTGGCGTAGGCCATCGCGACCCGGGTCGCGAGCTCGGGGGTCACGTCGACGTTGGACAGGCCGGCCACGCCTAGCCGGCCGAACAGGCTGCGGGCGCCCCGGGACTCCCACACGATCGAGGAGTTGACGATGGCCCGGGTCTCGACGGTCTTGAACGGGTAGACCTTCACTCCGGCGCTGAGCACGGCCTGGTCGCCGACGAAGCACTCGTCGCCGAGGACCACACCCTCCTCGGCTCGCACCCCGTTGCGGAGGTCGCAGGAGCGGCCGACGGTGACGCCGCGGAGCTGGGTGTGCTGGCCGATGTAGGTGTTGTCGTGGACGATGGTCCGCTCGAGGTCGGCGCCGGCCCGCACCCGCACGTTCGTGCCCAGCACCGTGTACTCGCGCAGCCGGGCGTCGGCTTCGATGCGGCAGTAGTCGCCGATGATGGCCGGCCCGACCAGCTGGGCGTCGGGATGGATCTCGGCCCCTTCGCCGAGGAACACGCCGTCGCTGACCTCGAAGCCCGGGATGTCGAGGTCGACCCGGCCGTCCAGGACGTCCTTGTGGGCCCGGGCGTAGGCCTCGAGCGTGCCCACGTCCTCCCAGTAGCCCTCGGCGACCGCGCCGAACAGCGGGCGGCCGGCCGCCAGCAGGGCCGGGAAGACCTCGGAGGAGAAGTCCACCGACCGGCCGGGCTCGATCCAGTCGAAGATCTCGGGCTCGAGCACGAAGATCCCGGTGTTGATGGTGTCGCTGAACACCTGGCCCCAGGTCGGCTTCTCCAGGAAGCGCTCGATCGCGCCGTCCTCCTGGGTGATGACGATGCCGAACTCCAGCGGGTTCTCGACCGGCGTCAGGCCGATGGTGGCGAAGGCCTCGTGCTCGTCGTGGAAGCGGACGATCGAAGCCAGGTCGATGTCGGTCAGGACGTCGCCCGAGATGACCAGGAACCGCTCGGTCAGCTGCTCCATCGCGTTGCGGACCGAGCCCGCCGTGCCGAGCGGCGTCTCCTCGGTCGCGTAGACCATGCGGACCCCCAGCTCCGAGCCGTCGCCGAAGTAGTTCCGGATGTGGTTCGCGAGGAACGCCACCGTGACCACGATCTCGTCGAAGCCGTGCCGTTTCAGCAGGTTGACGATGTGCTCCATCATCGGCCGGTTCGCGATGGGCATCATCGGCTTGGGCGCGTTCGACGTGAGCGGCCGAAGACGGGTGCCTTCCCCTCCGGCCATGATCACCGCCTTCATGCGCCTGACGGTACCGCCTCACTCGCCGGCGACCGCATCCCACGTCGCGTGGTCGTCAGCGGCGGGCCGCTCGTCCCTCCGCCAACGCGCGGCGGGCCAGGGGCACGTAGCGCGCCGCGGCGTAGAGGCTCAGGGCGAGCCCGGGGATGCCGGCCAGCCAGGCCAGCTCGTCGGCCACGTCGGCCCACCACAGGTCGGAGTGCGACGCCAGGAACAGCGGGAAGGCCACCATCAGACCGAAGGTGCCGGCCTTGCCCCACCAGGTCACGTCGATGCGCCGGGCGCCCAGCGCGGCCAGGATCACCGTCGTGCTCCCGACGACGGTCTCCCGGATCAGCACCACCACCGCGAACCACGTGGGCACCGAGCCGTCGATCAGGATCCCCCCGGCGCCCACGAAGAACAGCAGCCGGTCGGCCACCGGGTCGAAGACCTTGCCCAGCTCGGAGGTCTGCCCGAGGTGGCGGGCGAGGTAGCCGTCGATCCAGTCGGTGACGCCCAGGGCGGCCAGGAGCCCCGCCGCGGCGGCCCGGTTCTCCTGCCCGAACAGCAGCCAGAGGAACAGCGGCAGGCACGCGAGGCGGATCAGCGTCACCAGGTTGGGCAGGGTGAGGACGCGTTGCTCCGCGATCGTCGCAGGCTGGGTCGCCACCCCGTCGTCCATCTGAGCGAGCCTAGGGCCGCTCATCGTGGTTCGAGCGGGGGCCTAAGGTCGCTCGCCATGGCGACCCTGTTCACCCGCATCATCGACGGCGAGATCCCCGGGCGGTTCGTCTGGCGCGACGACGAGGCGGTGGCCTTCCTGACCATCGCGCCGATCACCACCGGGCACACCCTCGTGGTGCCCCGCGCCGAGGTCGACCACTGGATCGACCTGGACCCGGACCTGGCGGCCCATCTGCTGCACGTCGGCCAGCAGATCGGCCAGGCCCAGATGGTGGCGTTCGGGCCGGTACGGATCGGGATGATCATCGCCGGGCTGGAGGTGCCCCACTGCCACCTGCACGTGCTGCCGATCGACAGCGAGGCCGACCTGTCCTTCGCCCGGGCGGATCACGACCCGGACCCCGCGATGCTCGACACGGCGGTCGATCGGTTGCGCGCCGCCCTGCGGGATCTCGGCGCGGCCGGCACGGTCCCCGAGGGCTGACGCCTCCCGCTCGACCGCCGCGGCTCAGATCTCCAACTGGCCCTCGGTGTCGGGAGCGTCGGGGTCGACGGCCACGATGAGCTCGGGGCCCTTGTTGCGGACCATGTTGACCTCGGTCGAGACCGGATGGGTGGTGATCAGGTCGGCCGGTGCGGGGACCAGCAGCTTGCCGAGCGTGTCGAGGTCGTCGTTGGTGGGGTCGAGCCACTCGTCCCACGCGGAGGGCGGCAGGATCACCGGCATCCGGTCGTGCAGCGGCTCCATGGTCGCGTTGGCCGCGGTCGTGATGATGGTGCAGGACCGCAGGGGGTCGATGGGGTTGTCCTTGTCCGGGCCGCGCCACACCTCCCACAGGCCGGCGAAGGCCAGCGGCTCACCGTCGGGCCGGTGGATGTAATGGGGCTGCTTGCGCTTGGACCCCTCGACCTTCTGCCACTCGTAGAAGCCGTCGGCGGGGATGATGCAGCGCCGCCGCTTGATCGCCGCCCGGTAGGCGTTCTTGGTGGCGATGCCCTCGGAGCGGGCGTTGATCATCTTGGAGCCCACCTTGGGGTCCTTGGCCCAGATCGGCACCAGACCCCAGTGGAAGGCGTCGACCCGGCGGATGCCACCGTCGACGGTCACCGCGTACACGTCGTTGGTCGGCGCGACGTTGTACGACGGCTCCAGCTGGGGCAGGGCAGTCTCGTCGGCGTCGAAGTACCGCGCGATCTCGTCGGGCGGGGAGGCAGAGACGAAGCGTCCACACACGCTCGGAGAGGCTAGGGCCGAACCACAGCCAATACGTTGTCCCCCCATGCGCTACGGGGTCACCATCTTCGCCACCGACGTCTCCATCGGCATCGTCGAGCTCGCGCGGGCCGTCGAGGACCGGGGCTTGAGCTCCTTGTGGCTGCCCGAGCACACCCACATCCCCACCTCTCGCCGGACCCCGCCACCCACCGGTGAGAGGGAGCTGGCCGAGGAGTACAAGCGGGCCCTCGATCCGCTGGTCGCGCTGGCCGCGGCCTCCAGCGCCACCACCGGGCTCCGCCTGGGTACCGGCATCCTGCTCGCGGCGCAACGGGATCCCATCGTGACCGCCAAGGCCCTGGCCTCGCTGGACCACGTCTCCGGGGGCCGGGTCTCGGTGGGCGTGGGCTTCGGCTGGAACGAGGACGAGATGGCCCACCACGGGGTCCCCTACGCCGAGCGCCGGGCGATCACGCGGGAGCACGTCCAGGCCATGCAGGCGCTGTGGGCCGAGGACGAGGCGTCGTTCGACGGCGCCCACGTCCGGTTCACGGCCTCCTGGTCGTGGCCCAAGCCGCTGCAACGGGACGCCGCGGGGCGGCCGTCCCTGCCGGTCCTGCTGGGTGGGGCGGCGGGGCCCAAGCTGTTCGCCCACGTCGCCGAGTACGGGACGGGGTGGATCCCGATCGGCGGGCGGGGGTTGACGGCGGCCATCCCGGAGCTGCGGGAGCGGGTCGCCGAGGCCGGCCGGGATCCGGACGGCGTCGAGGTCATCCCGTTCGGTTCGATCCCGGACCACGGCAAGCTCGACCACTTCGCCCGCATCGGCGTGACCGAGTGCGTGTTCCGGCTGCCGCCCGCGCCACGCGACGAGGCGCTGGCGGTGCTCGACCGCTATGCGCACCTGGTCGCCGAGCGCGCCGACGCCGCCTGATCGGCCCGCTCCCGGCGCCGCCAGCGGTCTTTGAAGACCTTCGGCCCCCTAGGGGCCGTTCGGCTTCAAAGAGGGCCGGTGAGGCGGTGGGCCAGGCGCTCGAGGCCTGCCACCCGGCTGGCCTTGACCAGGACGGCGACGCCCGTGCCGACCTCGCCCACGGCGTCGGCCGCAGCGTCCAGGTCGGCGACCAGCCGGCCGCCGTAGGCGGGGACGGCGACCGCGACCACCTCCACCCCCAGCTCCCGGGCCAGCACGCCGATGGCCCGGTGCTCCTCGTCGCTGGTGGCGCCGATCTCGGCCATGACGCCGAGGACCGCCACCCGGCGCTCGGCCGGGAGCGCCGCGAGCGAGCGCAGCGCGGCGGCCATCGACGTCGGGTTGGCGTTGTAGGCGTCGTTGAGGACCACTCCCCCGTCCCGGGCGGGCAGCAGCTCCATGCGCCAGGGCGACAGCGCGGCTCCGGCCAGCGCCTCGACCAATCCCGCCAGCGGCACGTCGCAGGCCAGCGCGGCTGCCGCGGTGGCGAGGGCGTTGTCCACCATGTGGGCGCCGCGCACCGCCAGGTGGACCTCTTCCCCACCCCATGGCGACGCCAGCCGGAAGGACGGCCGCAGCTCGCCGTCCAGCGTCACCGACTCCGCTCGGACGTCACCGCCGGCGCCGAAGCTGACGACCCGGGCCTCGGTGCGGCGGGCCATGGCCGCGACCCGGGGATCCTCGGCGTTCAGCACAGCGACGCCGTGGGCCGGCAGGG
>Ga0075418_10008489_pt1 | contig 11511 bp, 7 predicted proteins | sample SoiMetdeltSBSDD2_FD_81776 | JGI IMG/M metagenome (GOLD analysis project Ga0075418, IMG submission 81776) | Bulk soil microbial communities from a Populus tree surrounding site in Tennessee, USA - Soil MetaG P. deltoides SBSDD2 | ecosystem: Environmental > Terrestrial > Soil > Tree plantation...
CGACAAGTCAGCGAAGGCACGGCCGCCGGGGACGAACGGCGGCGAAGCTGGCACCGCGGCCCCGGGTCGGGATGGCGGCGCCGGCGCGGCGGGCCAGCGCCCTGCAGCTGCGGCTGCCGGACCTCGATTCGGCCCCGACGCGCGAACTGCCCGCCCGGCCGCTGCGGGCGCGACGGCAGCGACGGGAGCGAAGGCAGAAGGGGAGGCGGAGGGCGGCGAGAAGGACGCGGATAAAGATAAGAAGGGGGGCCGCGAGAAAGAGGCGCCCAATCGCGTGCGCCGGTTCTTTCCGAGCGAGGCAGATTACGACCGAGGCCCTCACTTCGGCGGCATGCGCTACAAGCCCCGGTCGCGCCCGAAGACTGGCAGGGAAGGCGGGCTCGCGGCAGCGCCGCAGACGGCTCCGCGCCCGGTCAAAGTGGAGGTGGCGCTTCCCGTCACGGTCAAAGAGCTCTCATCGCTCACGGGCCTGAAAGCACCGCAGATCATCAAGCACCTCATGCAGCGGGGGCATGCGGTGAACATCAACCAGTTCCTCGATGAGGACATGGTCATCGCCGTCTCGCTCGAGAGTGGCATCGACGTCAGCTTCAAGCAGAAGACGGCTGACCTTGAGGATGCCGTGCGCGATCTAGAGGAATTCAAGTCGGATGAGTCCGCGCTGAAGACGCGGCCGCCCGTCGTGACATTCCTGGGCCACGTGGATCACGGCAAAACCTCGCTCCTCGACAGGATCCGGGAGACGAGCATCACGCAGAAGGAAGCCGGCGGGATCACGCAGCACCTCGGCGCGTACCGCGTGGACAAAGGCAAGGTCCACGTCGTGTTCATCGACACGCCGGGTCACCAGGCTTTCACCGAGATGCGCGCACGCGGCGCGAATGCGACCGACGTGGCCGTGCTCGTCGTGGCGGCGGACGACGGCGTCATGCCCCAGACCGAGGAAGCTTTGAACCACGCTCGCGCGGCCAAGGTGCCGATCGTCGTTGCGCTCAACAAGATTGACAAGCCCACCGCGAACGTGATGCGGGCGAAGCAGCAGCTCGTCAAACTGGGCCTCTCCCCGATCGACTGGGGCGGCGACACGGAATTCGTAGAAGTCTCCGCAGTGACCTCGCAAGGCATCGATCACCTGCTCGAGACGCTGAGCCTCACGTCCGAGATCCTCGAGCTGAAAGCCGATCCCTCGCGCCCGGCGCTCGGGATCGTCCTCGAAGCCGAAGCGTCGACTAGCCGCGGAGTGCTCGCAACCGTCCTCGTCCGCGAGGGCACGTTGAGAGTCGGCGATTACGTCCTCTGCGGCCCGGCCCACGGCCGCGTCAAAGGCATGTGGCTCAACGGCATCCAGTCGGTGCGGGAAGCCGGCCCGGCGACACCCGTCAAGATCACGGGCTTGAACGACGTGCCCGATGCCGGCGCCAAGCTCTACGTCTTCCAGGATCCGCAGAAGGCGCGCGACATTGCCGAGGACCGGCTGCGGAAAAAACGCGAGATCGAGCGCGCCGGCCGGCCCAGCCCCGAGGATCCCTTCTCGAAGCTCTCGCCGGTCGAGGAAGTCCTCCTCATATTGAAGACGGACGTCCGCGGGTCGCTGGAGGCTCTCACTGCCGAAATTCAGACCCTTTCGACGGCTGAGGTGAAGGTAAAAATCCTCCACGGCGGTGTCGGAGTGATCAGCCAAGCCGACGTCGTGCTGGCCTCAACCTCCAAGGCCATCGTCATCGGCTTCAACATCACTGCCGACGAGCGCGCACGGAGCCTTGCCGAGGAGAAGAAAGTCGACATCCGGAGCTACCAGGTCATCTACAAGGTGGTCGACGATATCCGCCTCGCGATGCAGGATCGTCTCGCTCCGCAATTGCACGAGCAGATTCGTGGGCACGCGGAAATCCGTCAAGTCTTCAAAGCATCGAAAATCGGAAACATTGCGGGCTGCATGGTGACCGATGGGATGCTGGGCAGGAACGACAAGATCCGCCTCCTTCGCGATGGCAGGCCGATCTTCACGGGCGGCCTCAGCTCCTTGAAGAGATTCAAGGACGATGCCCGAGATGTGAAGGAAGGCTTCGAGTGTGGGTTGAAGATTGCCGACTACAACGATATCAAGGTGGGAGATATCGTCGAGGCCTTCATCATCGTGGAGAAGGCGCGGAAGCTCTAACTCCTGGGGACTTCCCGGCGAGCAGGACACATCCCGCAACCGGTTTCTATCCCATCTTGAGCGCAAGGCAGTCCAAACCTTCCCGGCGCGTTCTTCGTGTGGCGAGCCGCATGAAGTTCCTCATCAGCCAGGTCATCCTGCGCGAACTGAATGACCCCCGCCTCGGGCTGATCACGATCCTTGGCGTCGAGCCGACTGAGGACTTGAAAGAGGCGAAGGTTTATGTTTCTGTCTTCGGGTCGCCTGGCGATAGGTCCAAAGCGGAGCACGCGCTGGCGCAAGCCAAAGGATTCATCCAGAACGAAGTCGGCAAGAATCTCGAGACGCGGAACACGCCGGTCCTCCGGTTTGTGTTCGACGATTCTCAGGACAAATTGAAGAGGATCGAGGCCCTTATAGAGAAGGTCCACCAGGAGAGTCGAGAGACGCAAAATGGCAAAGAAACCATCCAAGAAGACGAGCAAGCCGGACCGCGAAGAGGAGAAGCCGGCGAAGAAGACTCCGAAGAAGGGGGGCACAGCGGAGGACAAGGGTGAGGGCGACGAAGAGGAGCGCGATGAGGAAGACCCCGGCGAATCTGGCAAGGATGACGATGTCGACGCGGATTTCAGCGTAGACGCCGACGCCAAGGAAGGGGAGCCCGCCGGAGAGGAAGACTTCGACGACGACGCTTTTGACGAGGACGACGCCGCCGAAGAAGCCCTCGACGACGAGGAAGAGGACGAGGAAGAGGACGAGGACGACAAGTACGAATACGATGAGGACGAGGACGACGATGAGGACGAGGACTTCGGTGGTTACAGCGACGACCGGTAGGCGGCAGGCTTAGTCCCTCCCCCCGCGAGCTTCAGCCTGCCGGCGCCGAACCTTCGAGCTTCCGGTCGAGCCGTGGGATCGGCTGAAACCCCGCCTCAGGCAGAGATCTCGAGCCGATTCCGTCCGAGGCTCTTGGCGCGATAGAGCGCCAAATCCGCTGCCTTGAGCAAGGCTTGCGAGTCGTCGCCGGGCTTGAGCGAGGAGAGCCCCATGCTGACCGTGATCGGCAGGGTCTGCTTCGGGTCGTCCACGAGGGGCACGGGGTTGGTGTGCGCTGCTTTGAGGAGCTTCTCGGCGACGGCTTTCGCCATGGTGAGGTCCGTCTCAGGCAAGAGCACGACGAACTCATCGCCGCCGAACCGGCAGACGACATCGATCTCCCGCAAGTGGCTCCGGAAGATCTTGCCGAGACTGCGCAGCACCTCGTCGCCTTGCAGGTGGCCATACCGGTCGTTGATGAGCTTGAACTCGTCGAGGTCCACGAAGAGGAGTGAAACGGGGCGCTCGTAACGGATGGCGCGATCGACTTCCGTTGCCAGTCGATCCACGAAATAATGCCGGTTGTACGCCTGCGTGAGCGAGTCGATGACGCTCCGCCGCTGGATCTCGCGGTTGAGCCGCAGGTTGTCGATGATGAGCGCGATGATACCGCCGATGTCGAAGAGCACGTCGCGCTGCCACTCGTTCACGACGTTCATCTCGTCGAAGAAGAGCTTTTCCTTCGAGTGCGGGATGACCTCGCAAAAGCCCAGGAGGTCGCCGCGGCTCTCCAGAGGAAGGAGGAAGCCATGGCCCGAGCTGCCTCCTTGCCGAGTGTTCTTGCGCATGAAGCGCGCGAAGCGGTTGTCGGCGGTGAGAGAGTACGTCCGCTCGACGCCGGGCTGCGTCGAGTACACCACCTGCAGCATGCTGCCGTCGAGCAAGAGGAAGCTCGCGTCGCGGTAGCCGAGCCCTTCCTCCGAGGTGAACAGCTTAGCCGCCCGTTCGAACAGCTCCGATTCGCTGCTCGTGTGGAGGAGCTGCCGGGCGAGCTGCGGCGTCCTCCGGATCTTCTCGTTCAGCTGGTAAAGACGCAGCGATGATTTGATCGCCTCGAAGGCTCGAGTCTTCTGCTCCTCCAGCTGCCGCTTCCAGTCCGCTTGGACCCGCTCCATCTCGGAGACTTCCTCGACGAACCCCAGGAGGAATCGCCGCTGCTTCCAGTGGAACGCAGTGAGCACCACGTGCGCGAAGCGAGGCGCGCCCTTCTCGAGAAGGAAGCGAACGTCGAAACGCGCTTCGTTCGTGCCCGTCAGGGTGCGCTCCCACGTCCGGAAGATGCCGCGGTCCTCGGGGTGGATGAATCCCTCCCACGGCAGCGGCTCCGAAGGCGCTGTGGCGGGATCTCTGCTCAGGAACTCGAAAAAGCGCTGGTTCGCGCCCGACAAGAGCGCCGTCTCCGAATCCACGACGAAGACCGGATGTGGCAGGCACGTGCCGAAAACGAGAGCTAGGTCGTCGTTAGTGAAGCCGGCCACCAACGACGTCGGCAGATTGCCGGCAGATCGCGCTCGGGCAGATTCAGTCGGGGCCAAGTTACTCCTTCTTGGGACAGTTCCTCTTACGGCTCAGAGGATTTCGCCCGCGGCGAATGCCGTCCCAGGAGCGTAACTTGGTGCTGGGGTCGGACCGCCGAAGCGAGCGAGCCTTGCGATGAGGGGCAAAGAAGAGAGGGGCAAGGAAGAATAGCACGCGGGCGGCCGGAGGGCCGTCGAGGGCGGCCGCGTTGTCGCATGTCGCGTTCCTGCAGGGGTCGTTCTCGTTTTATCGGACGAACCGACCCGCCCACCACACCGCTAGTTGCCCCGCCACTGGCCGCAGCTCAGCCCGGCGCGAGCGACCCGGGATCACCTCGCGCGCGCTTGCCATATGGGCCGCCCTGGGTTAGGAGTTGAGGCAGGTCTGCCCCATCGACGCGATGCAGCTCTATCAGGAAATAACGAACCTACTCGCCTCCGGCCGCCGCGGCGCTCTCGCCACGGTGATCGGGTCCAGGGGATCGACGCCCGGCAAGGAAGGCGCCAAGATGCTCATCCGCGACGACGGGACCACCGTGGGCACCATCGGCGGCGGGTGCACCGAGGCGGAGGTTTGGGCTCTCGCCCGGGACGTGATGGACAAGGACCGCCCCCTCCGGCAGAGCTTCAAGCTGACGCCGGGCGCCGCTGCCGAAGAGGGGCTCGCCTGCGGCGGCATCGTGGAGATCTTCATCGAGCCCCTCGGCAGTCCGATCGTGTGGATTTTCGGCGCAGGCCACATTGGCAGGATGTTGACGCCGCTTCTGAAGCTGGCCGGCTTCAACACGCGCGTGATCGACGATCGAGAGCAGTTCGCCAACCGGACGCTTTTTCCCGACGCTGCCGAAGTGATTGTCACTCCCTTCGAGACATGCTTCGAGCAGCTCGCGATCACGCCGAGCTGCTCGATCGTGATTGTCACGCGCGGCCACAAGTACGATCAACTCGTCTTGTCCAAAGCGGTCCGGTCGCGTGCGGCGTTCGTGGGCCTGATCGGCAGCCGGTCCAAAATCGTGAGGATTTTCCGGGTGCTGCGGAACGAAGGAGTCTCCGAGGAGAGGCTTCGGGCGGTGAAAGCCCCGATCGGTCTCGACATCGGCGCCCGCTCGCCCGAAGAGATCGCGATCAGCATCGCTGCGCAGCTCATCGCGCATCGCCGCCGCGCGTTCATCAAAGGCGACGTGGAGGAGCGGCGTGCGGAACCCGCGCCTCTTCTCGACGGGGATGCGCCCGAAAGCACGAGCGGCGTGGAAGAGATCGGGGCTTCCGCCGAACGCCCCGTCGAGGATCGCTGAACCGCAGCCCCCGGGCAGCATTTCAGCGCTCTCCGTCCAGGGCAAGCGGAGGTGTTTCCTGCCCGGCGGCCACCCCGGCAGCCGATTTCGACCGCAGGTTGAGGGCGTTCGGATTCCGTTGTTTACATCCAAGCAAAGTGCTTTGTATAATTTTTCCGCCTTTTCGAGGTGCTCCCTCTCCGACTCCAACGGGAGCAATGCAGCGCAACCCTTGATTTAACAACAACTTCGGCGTCCCTGGAGGGTATATTTTGAGAGCTTCCGAGAAAGTGCAGGCGCTGACGCAGCATGCTCTTGCATTTGGTAGGCGCTGGTCACCCCGGAAGGCTCTTTCGTCACAAGTTGGGGAAGGAGTCGACTATCCCCGGGACATCGCCGACCTGATCGTCTTCCACAAGCTGCACAGCAGCTTGCCCGCGGAGATGGCGCTCAAGGGCTACCTTGCCCTCAAAGACGTCTTCGTGGACTGGAACGAGGTGCGCATCAGCTCCGTCCGAGAGATCCAGGAGGCCTTGAAGTTCTGCCCCGGATCCCTCGAGCTGGCTGTCTTTCTCAAGGACACCTTCGAGCTCCTCCACCGCGAGCGGCAGGACGTCAGCCTCGAGTTCCTCAGCGAGCAAAACCTCGGCGAGATTCGACAGTTCCTCAAGCGCCTCCGTGGTCTCGATGCCTCGACGATCGAGGTCCTGCTCAAAGTCAGGAAGGACTATCCCGTCTTCCCGATCAGCCCTGCCATTGAGGCGGTACTCGTCCGGCTGGGCATCGCGCGCAAGGCAGACGGCCGGGCGAAAAGCGAGCGGCTCCTGCACGAAGCCGTGGACCCCGCACGGGCGTTGCTCCTCCACCACTTCCTGCTGGATCACTCCCTGACTACCTGCCCGCCCAGCGAGGAGCTGGTCGATTGCCCTCACTGTGGCATCCGGCAGATGTGCGCGTTCTTCCAGCGCAACGGGCGGCGTCATCCGCGGCGGAGCACGACCGAGCGCGCTCGGGCGGCCCGGCGGCAGTCGCGTCCGTCCCGCACCAGCGCGCGCAAGGCAGCCAAGAGCGGCGCACGGGCGGCGCGAGCGCGCCGGGCTTGACCCTGCGCGGCTCTCGTTTTACGAATTAGCGAGAGGGCACCTGGACCCGAGTTTCGCGAGGCACCTGGACCATGGCTGGCCATTCACATTGGAAGTCCATCAAGAACAAGAAGAGCGCCGTCGACGCCAAGCGCGGGAAGATCTTCTCGAAGATGGCGAAGCTGATCACGGTCGCGGCCCGGCACGGCGGAGGAAACCCCGCCGATAACTTGAAGCTTCGCTACGCTCTCGACCGTGCTCGGGCGGAGTCGATGCCGAAGGATAGCATCGAGCGCGCTGTCAAGAAGGGTACCGGAGAGCTGGGGGGGGAAGAGCTCGCCGAGCTCGTTTACGAAGGGATCGGCCCCGGCGGCATCTCGCTCATCATCGAGACCCTCACCGGAAATCGGAATAAGACCGGCGGAGAGATCCGCAACATCCTCGAGAAGCGGGGTGGTTCGCTCGGGAAGTCGAACTCCGTACTGTGGAAGTTCGACCGCAAAGGAATGCTGGGAGTGTCGAAAGTGGACGCGACGGAGGAGGAGGTCTTCGAAGCGGCCACCGAGGCCGGCGCCGAGGATGTCGCATCGGACGCGGAAGGCTTTACCGTGTCGACGCCCGTCGACACGTTCGAGAGCGTGCGCGCCGCCCTCCAGCTGCTCATCGACACGAAGCGGAAGAAGCCGGAGAAGAAATGGGGCGATGTCGAGGACGAGCGCCCAATCTTCACGCGCAATGAGCTCGTTTACGTCCCCCAGAGCATGATTGCACTCGAAGGCGACCGCGCGCGCACCGCGCTCGACCTTGCGAACGAGCTCGAGGACCACGAGGACGTCCAGAGCGTCTCGAGCGACTTTGACGTGCCCGCGGAAATCCTCGAGCAGGCCTGAAAGCCCGCCCGGAGGCGCCTGGAGCCGGCTCTTGAGCTGTGGGTTTGCTTAGCCCTGCACGCGAGGCTTCTGGTAGAGGAACTCCGTCAGGTCGCGGATACGCGCGCGGTCGTTGAAGCTCTCATCGAGCTCATGCCAGTGCGCGACCGCGGCCTCGTCGGGCTTCCAGCAGAGGAAGACTTTTCTGCCGTTGTGGAGCGAGGGGAAGTTAATGATGCCGCGCTTGAACTCCTCCACAAAGCAGCCCAGCTCTTCGACCTCGCGGATGTAGCAGTTGATCCGGTCGATCAAGTAGTTGAGTTCCTGCTTGAGGCTTAGGAGGGTCTCTTCCCGCTCTTTCGGGTTCTGCGTGGACCCCGCGGAATCGACGCCCTTCTCCAGACACTCTAGCTCGGTGCGCTTGTAGATGATCCGCTCCCAGTTCACCATGATGTCCGCCACGATCTGGCGAAGCAGCGGAAGCATCCGATTGGCCTCTTCAATGGATATGAGTTTCGACTCCATTCAGTCCTCGGTGAGGGGAGTGGGGATAGCGACGGCCGGTTGCGAGCGTCTTTACGCAGATCCCGTAGGGCAAGGGTCATGCCGCAACGTTGAGGCCCAAAAAAAGTCGCTCGAAGTTTCGACAAGTCCTGGAATAGGGCCGCCGTCGAACGCTGCGAGGCCGTACTGGAGTGCACTCCGAGCCGCCGGCTCGAGGGATTTCGATCCAACCGTCCAACTCGCGGACAGGAGCGGACCGAGGCTCACTAGCTCTTGCGCGAGCCCACGCGGGCCGTTTCCGTTCCTCCTTGACTCTCCTGGAGGACTCCCCTACAACCCAAGGCCACTATGCGCGGGAGGAGCGAAGCATTGTCGGGGTCTCGGTGCCTCCAGCTCCTCCCCGGACGGGCGTTCGGGGGCATCTCCGTCGCGCTCCTCGGCATCGCTCTGGTCTTGTCGGGCGTGGAAATGCTGCTGCTCGAACGCGCCTCTGCGCAGGAAGCGCCGCCTCGAAAGACGATCCTCCAAATCCGCATCCGCGGCCTGCAGCGTGAGTCCGAGGCCAAGATCCTCGAGAGCTTGAGAATCCGGGTCGGCGAGACTTACGACCATCAGAAAGTCAGCCTCGAGACGGGGACGCTCTACGGCACGAAGAAATTTCGGCGCGTGCTCGACCCCGAAGTGATCGAGAGCGAGAACGGCGTAACCATCACGTTCACCGTGGAAGAGCGGCCCATCATCCAGGCCGTCGAGTTTCAGGGTCGCCGCGCGCTCAAGGAAGGGAAGCTCCGGGGCGATATCGAGTCGAAATCCGGCGGGCTGTTCAGCGAGGCGAGCCTGCAGCGCGACAGAGAGCTCGTGCTCGAGAAGTACCTCGAGGCAGGCTACCTGTTCGCCACGGTACGCACCGAGATCCGAGAGTCGCCGCAGGCCGTGCGGGTCATCTTCGTCATCGAGGAAGGGACACGGGTGCGCATCCGAGAGGTCAATTTCACCGGTAACAAAGCCATTACTTCCGGCACGCTGCTCTCGATCATGAACACGCGGGAGAAGGACATGCTATTTGGCCTCTTGCGTCCCGGGTACTACGACCCGGAAGCGCTCGAGGACGACCTGATCAACATCCGGAACTACTACGGCCGTTTCGGCTTTTTCGACGCGCAGATCGAGATGCAAGACCTCTCCCTGGACGCCGCGAAAGAGAAGATGACGATCACGATCCGCGTTCTCGAAGGCCCGCAGTACACGTTCCAAGGCTACCGGCTCTCGAAGAATCAGGTTTTCACGGACGACACGTTGCTCGGCCTGACGCGCGCGATCCCCGGTCAGCCCTTCAGCGCCGACGAGGTCCAGCGTGACCAACAGGAGATCAAGAACTACTACGGCGACCGGGCCTACATCTTCGCCAAAGTGGCTGCGAAGCCCGAGGTGTCGATGGAGGGGCACAATGTGTGGATGCGCCTCGACGTGGAGGAGGGGAACGAGATCTACATCGAGCAGATCAAGATTCAAGGGAACGAGAAGACGCAGGATCGGGTCATCCGCCGCGAGCTCGAGTTTTACCCCGGCGAGCGAGTCGATCGGTCCAAGTTGGCGAAGAGCCGATCGAACCTTAGCCGGCTCCAGATATTCAAGACGATCGACTACACCTACGAGAATGGCTCGTCTCCGAGCGACAAGACCGTGGTGGTCAAGGTCGAAGAGGAGCAGACGGGCCGGCTGATCGTCGGGTTCGGAGTTACCAGCGGCTTCGGCGTCATTGGAAACTTCAGCATCCTCAAGCGAAACTTCGACATCACCGACCTGCCGGAGTCGTTCTCGCTGGCCGAGATCCAGGAGTCATTCACCGGAGCCGGCCAGACGCTGAACATCCAGGCTCAACCGGGTACGCAGCGGAGCTTGTACCGCTTTTCGCTCACGGAACCGTACATCTTCGATACGCGCAATGCGCTGACGCTGTCGGCGGCGAAGCTGACCATCCTCCGCCCCGACTACGACGAAGACCGCGCCACGTTCGCCCCGCGCCTGTCGCACGCATTCGACTTTGACCGGGACTTCGTCTTCTCCCTGGGCAGCCGGCTCGAAGAAGTGCAGATCTCCCGCATCCGGAGCGACGCGCCCGCCGACGCCTTCCTGGCCGAGGGGTTCACGACGATCATTGCCGCCAGCGTGGGCGTCCAACATGACAAGCGGCTGTTCGAGTACCTCGAAGGGTATTTCGACGGGACCTTGAACGCGATCGATTACGAGTACGGCGGCGGGTTCCTGGGCGGCGAGCTCGACTTTCACAAGGCCGAGATCTCGAACGAGTACTACTGGACCCTCTACACGCACGGAGCAGGGTCCACGAGCATGCACCACGTGATCTCGCTGACGAACCGCGCAGGGATCATCGAACCGCATGACTCCAATGACTCCATCCCCATCTTCGAGCGATTCTTCCTGGGAGGCCCGAACACCGTGCGAGGTTTCCAGTTTCGCGGGCTCGGCCCCCACGACGGTCACGACCCCATCGGTGGCACGGGCATGCTGTATGGAAACCTGGAATATAGCTTTCCGCTCTTCCTCAAGATCCTGCGTGGCGTCGTGTTCCTCGACTACGGCAACCTGTCGCGCACTCCCGAAGAGTTCTCGCTCGGAGACATGCGTTACGCTCTAGGCGGCGGTGTGCGCGTCAACTTCCCCTTCCTCGGCTCACCGCTGCCAATCGGCCTCTACCTCGGCTTCCCGCTCAAGCAAGAGGACGAGGACCGAACGCGCCTCTTCCTCTTCACCATCGGCACCCCGTTCTAGCGCCCGGAGGGCCGCCTGCCCGCTTGCATCGACGGGCGGAGGCGCCGATACTCGAAGTCGAAAGGCGGAATCCTCCATGCACAACTTTGATCGCAGGATCCTCGTGGCTTGCGGCGTCTGGCTCGTTTCCGCGACCGCTTCCTCGCATGCGGTATTTTCGCAAGAAAAACCAGATGCCAAGAAGGTGGAGTACTGCGATCGCCTCGCCAAGATCCCTCCGCGCAGCGCCGAGGCGTATGCGGACCTCGGGGAATGGTGCCGCGCGTCGGGCCTCGAGACGGAGGCGGCGGCGTGCTTCGCCAAAGCCATCGCCATTGACGAGGATTGCGAAAAAGCGCGCACAGCTCTGAGCTTCCGGCGCTACGGAACCGGATGGGTGAAGCAGGATGAGAAAGTCTCGGGGTTCACCCGGCCAGCGAGCTCGTCGTTGCGCGCCACCGGCGTGACGGAAGAGGC
>Ga0075418_10008491_pt1 | contig 11511 bp, 6 predicted proteins | sample SoiMetdeltSBSDD2_FD_81776 | JGI IMG/M metagenome (GOLD analysis project Ga0075418, IMG submission 81776) | Bulk soil microbial communities from a Populus tree surrounding site in Tennessee, USA - Soil MetaG P. deltoides SBSDD2 | ecosystem: Environmental > Terrestrial > Soil > Tree plantation...
AACTGGTTCTCGCCGTCCTATAACCCGGAGACTGGGTTGTTTTATGTCATCACCATTGAACAGTGCGACGTTTATACCACTTCAGCTCGCCCTTACAAGAAGGGGGAGTGCTACGATGGCACCGGCGCTGAAGCCATCCCAGCCGAACCTGGACAGTTCTTCCTGCGAGCCATCGACATCCAAACCGGAAACATGCGCTGGGAAATTCCGATGGTCGTCAAGGATACGATGGAGCCCTGGCCTGGAACTGTCTCCACCGCAGGTGGCTTGGTCTTCTTCGGGGATAACGAAGGTTATCTTTCGGCCGCCGACGCTCGCACTGGAAAAGTCTTGTGGCATTTCAATACAGGCCAAGTCATTAGCGCCTCGCCGATGACTTATAGCGTGAACGGAAAACAATACGTTGCACTCGCTTCGGGTACCGACATCTTCTCCTTCGGCCTGTTCGAGCCGATGCGTCCGGCACCCGTGACTCTGAAGGAGAGATACGAAACGCGCGAGACCAAGGGAGAAGGTCCATGACTGGCAACGCTCCCGCGCCCCAGCCGTTAACTCCCGAAACCCGCGTCCTGCAAGTGATTCGTTTGTTCCTCGGCGAGATCGGATCGCAACGCGCGTCGGACGCTTTGTCCATGCAAGCGTCGTTAGAACGGAATCTGGGCCTGGGTAGCCTGGAAAGGGTGGAATTGATCGATCGGTTGGAGCGCGAGTTTGCCGTTCAACTTCCCGAGCAGGTGCTGACTGAGGCGGAGACCCCTGCCGATTTAGTCGGAGCCCTAATGCGGCATTCCTCGCTTGGGAAGGAAGGTGAGCCTTTGGCTTACCCGAAGCCATCCCAAAGGAGCAGCCGGACATCGAAGAGCGACGCGAGCCAGCCAGGTGCCGCAGTCTCTGAGCCTGGGCGAGCCTCAGTGATTCAAGTGTCGGGCGTTGAAACTCTAAACGAAGCGTTGTTTCATTATGCTCGGCTTGACCCCTCAAGACTCCACATTTGTCTTTATAGAGAAGGCGATGAACAGGAAACGATTTCTTACGCACAGCTTTTAGCCGGATCGTTGGCTGTTGCGGCCGGATTGGCAGACCATGGTCTGCAGGCTGGCCAAACTGCCGCGTTGATGCTGCCCACCGGCAAAGAGTTTTTCTTCGCCTTCTTTGGAATTCTTCTAGCCGGTGGGATCCCGGTTCCTATTTATCCTCCGTTCAAGGCAGCCCGGCTCGAGGAATACGCAAAGCGGCAGTCGCACATTCTTCAAAACGCCGGAGTCCGATTTCTCATTACCTTCCCCCAGGCAGAGAGGTTGGCGAAGCTGTTGAAGCCCAGCATTCCCAGTCTGAAGGGAGTGTTCAGCGTTGCCGATTTGTCGCAGTCGAAGACTAGCGAGTTTCCCCTACAACCGAACTTGGAGTCAGCCAGCAAGGGTGGGTCGGTCGCGCTGATCCAGTACACCTCCGGTAGCACCGGCGATCCCAAAGGGGTTGTGCTAACTCAGTCCAACCTGATTGCCAACATCCGCGCCATCGGCGCAGCCTTGGAGCTGCGGCCATCAGACACAGCAGTCAGCTGGCTGCCGCTTTACCACGACATGGGATTGATCGGTTCCTGGCTCTGTGCTCTGTATTTCGGCGTTCCCATCGTCATCCTGTCCCCGCTCGCCTTCCTGAGCCGCCCGGAGCGCTGGCTCTGGGCGATACACGAACATCGGGCTACCGTGTCTCCGGCTCCCAATTTTGCCTATGAACTTTGCGCCCGCAAGATTGACGACCGAGCAATTGAAGGACTCGACCTGAGTTGCTGGAGAGTCGCCTTCAACGGAGCAGAACCAATCAGTCCGGATACGCTGGAGCGATTCACTCGGCGGTTTCAACGTTACGGCTTTCGCGCGGAGACGTTCTTGCCGGGCTATGGTTTGGCCGAGTCTTCGGTGGCCCTGACTTTCCCTCCTTTAGGTAGGAGGCCACTCGTGGACTCGGTCGAACGCGAGCGGTTCGAGAAGAGCAGCGAGGCCCGGCCCTGTCCCGCCTCAGCCCCGCAAGCTCTGCGGTTCGTTTCCGAAGGGAGGGCGCTTCCAGATCACGAGATACGGCTGGTCGACGATGTGGGTCTCGAAATAGGAGAGCGCCAACAGGGACATATCCAGTTTCGCGGGCCTTCGACCATGCTGGGATACTTTCGCAACCCTGAGGCCACAAACGCCGTGATGCAAAACGGCTGGCTCAAGACCGGTGACCTCGGTTACCTCGCCGACGGAGAACTCTTCGTCACGGGGCGGTCGAAGGACGTAATTCTTAAAGGTGGCCGCAATCTCTATCCGCAGGAGGTTGAGGAAGTGGCCAGTGAAGTGGCTGGCGTGCGGCGCGGTTGCGTTGCCGCCTTCGGACTTCATGATACGTCGATGGGAACGGAGAAGCTGGTCGTCGTTGCGGAGACTCGTGACACCGATCCTGCAGCGCGCGATCGGATTGCGTCGGATGTTGTCGCCCGCGTGGATGAGCATCTCGGACTTCCCCCCGATGTGATTCGTCTCGTCGATCCGCACGTGGTGCCCAAAACCTCCAGCGGAAAGATACGGCGAGATGCCTGCAAACAGATGTACCTGCGTGGAGAATTGGAAAGAAAGGCCCGTCCCGCCTGGTTGCAAGTGTCCCGTTTGGCGCTGCTCAGCTCACTCGGTCGCGCCAAGCAGGCTGTGGCTCGGGCTTGGGAACTGTTCTACGGCATGTACGTATGGCTCGTCGTGGCTTTGGTACTCATGCCCGGATGGTTGCTGGTTCTGTTGCAGGGCGGTCGAAGTAGAACGACCCGATCCTTGGGAATTCTGCGTTTTATGTGCCGGATGGGTCTCCGGCTCTTGCAGTTAGAACCGAAAGTTGAAGGTCGGAACTATTTGGAAGAGGCGAAAAGACGGGTCAATGAAGACGGCCGGTCCTTCCTTCTGGTCTCGAACCATGCCAGCTACCTTGACCCGGTGGTTGTAAGCGCAGTGTGTCCGTTTGACTTCTGTTTCGTATCCAAAGGCGAAGCCGCCTCGTGGCCTGTAATCGGCACGTTTGTTCGGAAGTGCGGATTCCTGACTGTCAACCGGGAAGATCCGTCTCAATCCGCCCGAGTCAGCGAAAGCATTGGTCAACGTCTGAAGCAAGGAATCTCGGTGCACATTTTTCCTGAGGCCACTTTCACGCCCGCCGCCGGCCTTCGCCCGTTCCAGATGGGTGCATTTAAGTCTGCCGTGGATGCCCATTGTCCCATTCTGCCGGTGACACTGGCTGGAACTCGACAGGTTTTTCGAGATGGCACCTGGTTGCCCCGGCACGCACGCGTTCGAGTGACAGTCAGTCCTCCGATTTGGCCTCAGGGGGATAGCTGGGGGGAGATGGTACGATTGCGGGACACAGTCCGCGAGGAGTTTCTGAAGCATTGTGGCGAGTCCCCGCTCGATCTCATGCTAGCCGGGCCGCCGCGGTGAAGAAAATGCCTTAACCGCCTCGCTGTTCCTGGAAGCGCCTGCTGGTCAGAAGGAATGGAGGTTTTCATGTACAGGTTACTGTCGACGGTTGCCGCTTTCTGTTTGCTGTCGGCTGCCGCTATCGTAGCTGCAGAACCGAGGGGCAGCCCGGCCATGATCGGCTTCAGTCCAGAATCCACAAAGAGGCAAAGGGCACTCGAACAGCAGTTCGATTCCGTCCTGAAGAAAGAAAACCTCCGTGAGTGGATGCAGCGCATGACCGCAAAACCGCACCACTTGGGCTCTCCGTATGGCAAGGAAGTAGCAGAGTTCATCGCTTCCCAGTTCCACTCCTGGGGCTATGAGACTGCGATCGAGCCATTCGACGTTCTGTTCCCTACACCCACGACTCGTCTTTTAGAGATGACTGCTCCAGAGAGGTTTGTGGCAACGCTGAGGGAACCGCAACTCAAAGAGGATTCCACTTCCAAAATCATCGAGAATCAGCTGCCGCCGTTTCATGCCTACTCGGTTGATGGCGACGTAAGCGGTGAACTAGTTTATGTAAACTATGGGATCCCGAAGGACTATGAGGTCCTGGCAGAGCGCGGCATTGATGTCAAAGGACGGATCGTCATTGCCCGCTATGGCGGCTCGTGGCGAGGCATCAAACCGAAGGTTGCCGCCGAACACGGTGCCGTGGGTTGTATTATCTACTCGGATCCCCGAGACGATGGGTACTTTCAGGGTGACGTCTATCCAAAAGGCGCGTGGCGCAACGAGCATGGCGCGCAACGCGGCTCGGTCGCTGACATCGCCCTCTATCAAGGTGATCCCCTGACTCCAGGAGTCGGCGCGACCAAGGAAGCAAAACGGTTGCCCATAAAGGAAGCGGCCACGCTGACCAAGATTCCCGTGCTGCCAGTCTCCTATGCTGATGCACTTCCCTTTCTAAGAGCTCTAACCGGCGCCGTGGCGCCTGAAGACTGGCGTGGCGCGCTGCCGATCACTTACCACATCGGCCCTGGGGCAGCTACGGTGCATTTGAAACTCGAGTTCGACTGGAAGCTGGCGACCACTTACAACGTTATTGCCAAAATGCGTGGCGCCGACCTCGCTGACCAATGGGTGATTCGGGGAAACCATCATGACGCCTGGAATTTTGGCGCTGACGACCCGATAAGCGGGCAAGTAGCCTTGATGGAAGAGGCCCGTGGGGTGGCGCAACTGGTTCGAACTGGTTGGAGACCTCGACGGACTATCGTCTATGCCGCCTGGGATGGCGAGGAACAGGGCCTACTCGGTTCCACCGAGTGGGCGGAAACCCACGCCGACGTGTTGCGAAAGAATGTCGTAGCCTACATCAATTCAGACTCGAATGCTCGTGGCTTTCTTAACGTTGCCGGGTCCCACACGCTGGAACAGTTTATCAATGGAGTCGCCCGCGACGTGATGGATCCGCAGAAGAAGATCTCAGTACTCGAGAGAGCTCGCGCCGCCCGGATCGTCAACGGTTCGGGGGAAGCGCGCAGCGAAGCTCGGCAGCGGCGGGACCTGCGGATTGGTGCCCTCGGGGCAGGATCGGACTATTCGCCCTTCCTGCAGCACCTCGGCATTTCCTCGCTCAACCTGGGCTACTCGGGCGAGGATGGTGGTGGTTCTTACCACTCGATTTACGACTCCTTTGATCACTACACTCGCTTTGGCGATCCGACTTTCGAATATGGGATCGCCTTAGCACAGACGGCCGGCCGAGCTGTCTTGAGGCTCGCCAATGCCGATCTGCTCCCATTCGAGTTCAGTTGTTTCTCCGAGACGGTTGGCCAGTACCTCAAAGAAGTCACCAAACTTGCCGACGATGTGCGCCAGCAGACTGCCGAGAAAAATCAGCAGATCCAGGAAGGTTCCCTGCAGGCTTTCTTTGATCCCAAAGAACCTTATGTTCTCTCCGAACTAAGACCTGTCGTCCCGTATCTAAACCTCGCTCCGTTGCAGAATGCGGTTACGAAACTCGACGACAGCGTCAAACGTTTCGCAGAAGCTATGCGGCAGCTTCAGCAAGACAATCGCGAGCTTCCTCACTCAACGCGCCAGGCGTTGGACAAGGTTTTGATAGGCAGTGAACGCGCGCTGACTCGGGAGACAGGGCTGCCGCGCCGTCCCTGGTTCAAACACCAGATCTATGCTCCGGGTTTCTATACAGGATACGGGGTCAAGACGCTGCCCGGCGTTCGGGAGGCCATCGAGCAGCAGAACTGGGAAGAAGCTGAAACACAGGCGGGAATCGTCGCCGAGACGCTGGAAGCCTTCGCTCGTGAAATTGATCAGGCCGGAGCACTCTTGAAAGGCTCAGCCGGCAATTAGAAACTAAGTACCGCTTTTCGCGAATGCGGTGACGAGGTAGTCGAGCCTCAACGAGGCAAAAGGCAATGGCCTAGGCGTGTCGGGGCGGGAGTAGCAGTTCCAGGCATCGTCTTGAGCTCTGAAGGAGCGATAGCCTCTCTGTAACGGCACCCTCTGGCCTCCCATCGTTTACCAAGGGGTGCCACGCCCTCACGGGCGTGGCTACTTCCTCTCCCCTCTTCGTCGAACCTCACCATGATGTCCTCTGTCAGATTCACATACGTCACCCCTATTACGAATAACTGTTCTAAAGTTGGCGACATCAGAACAATTCGCCGGCTCAGGACTGATCAAAGAGAATCTCCAGCAGCTGGTCTCGGTGGACACCTTGAGTAAAGGTTTCAACCACATCTTGCTGGCTGAACATATCGCCCATTTCGGGAATAGATCCGAGATGCGCCAGCCCTCCGACGGATGCGATGATTTCAGCATTGGTACGTTCGGCAAGATTTGGACTCTTGGGAAAACGATTGAGGAAGAACCCCAAAACGGGGATCTGACGCAGGCTCAGGCATTCATGGGTCATCAGGGTGTGGTTGATTGTGCCCAGAGACGAACGAGAGACAATCACTGCCGGCAGATCGAGAGCCTTGATCAGATCAGCGATCACCAGGTTTTCGAAGACAGGCGATAAAGCGCCGCCGGCTCCTTCTACCACGATAAAGTCGTGCTGCTTCAAAATGTCATCTCGTATCGATTTCAGCTTGGCGAAATCGATCGACACTCCTTCGATACGCGCCGCCAGAGAAGGTGTGACCGCTGCGGCCAAGCAATAGGGGTTGATCCAGTGCCAAGGGTCGCTTGTGCCTGAAAACTTCACCAGCATCTCCGCGTCCTGCGAGACCAGTTTGCCGGAGTCGTACTCAATTGCGCCGGTGGCAACCGGCTTCATCACCCCCACGTCCACGCTCTGTTTCTTCAGAAAGCCGACCAGGCCCGCCGCCAGAGTGGTTTTGCCCACGCTGGTATCGGTTGCCGTCACAAAGATTCCTCTGATCTTGAGCTTCCCGGAACCCATGGCTGCGCTCGACTTTCGGTTCTGCGGCTGTACCCTGAACCTCGTGGGGGCGCCCCCTCGCTGATGCCCAAAACGGAGATCAATCCGCCATAGAGCCGCGGCCTTAAGGGTGAACTGATTCGAACTCCCGCTTGGCTAACTCACCCATCGTTGTGGCTAACCCTCGGAGCTCTTCCTCCGAATGCGCGGCCGTCACGGTAATCCGCAACCGGCTGCTCCCATCAGGAACGGAGGGTGGGCGAATTGCTGGCACGAAGTGTCCCTTGCCCATCAGTTCTTCGCTGATACGCAGGGCAGAGGCTTCCCGGCCGAAGATTATCGGTAGGATGGGGCTCTGCGATTGCCCCAAGTCGAAGCCCTGGGCCCTTAGCTCCGCTGCCAGAAGACGGAAATTCTTCCGCAGTGCTTCCAAAAGAAACGGTTCCTGCTGGATGAGCTCAAGACCTGCGCGAGCTGCTCCCGCTGCGGAAGGAGGCAAGGCGGTCGAGAAGACAAACGGGCGCGCTTTGTTGATGAGTAGCTCTCTCATGCGCGCACTACAGGCGACAAACCCGCCAAATGATCCAAGAGCCTTACTCAGTGTGCCCATGGCCAGGTCAACTCCATCCTCACCTGCAGGGATTCCCCGTTCCTCTGCGAAATGTTCGACGATACCCCGGCCACTGGAGCCTAGCACTCCGGTGGCGTGGGCTTCATCAAGAATCAGCAAGCAGTCATATCTCCCGGCCAGTTCCACCAGTCCTGGCAGATCCGCCACATCTCCATCCATACTGAAGAGCGCGTCGCTCACAATCATCCGGCGCCGGCAAGCGGATGCCTGGCGGAGAAGACTTTCCAGATGGTTCGCGTCTCGATGCCTGTACACAAACGTTCGCGCCCGGCTCAGGCGGCAGCCGTCGATGATGGAGGCATGGTTGAGAGCATCGCTGAAGATCTGGTCTTGCTCGCCGGCCAGCGCTGTCAGGATGCCAAGGTTCGTCATGTAACCGGAGGAAAACACCAATGCCGCCTCCTTGCCTTTGAAGCGGGCCAATTCCTCCTCCAGCCGCTCGTGGATTGCCAGGTTCCCGCATATTAGACGCGAACTGGCGGCCGAGGCATGATGCTGCGCAATGGCCTCTTGAGCAGCTTGCTTAATCAGGGGATGGCAGGACAATCCCAAGTAATCGTTACTGGAAAAGTTGATCAGCCTTCTTCCAGCGTATTCCAGGTGACGCGAGCCACCTGCCTCCAGAGATTTCAGTCTGCGACAACGCCCTAGTGACTCGAGCTGCGCCAGCTCTTCTTCAATGAAGTGCAAACTTTTCACTTTCTAAGGTTCTGTCCGTGGGCAAGAGCGAAAGTAAACCCGCGTTTCAGCATTGGGCAAGCTAGGGGCCTTGCGTTCCCGCATTTGTCCCTTATTGCAGGGACAACGTGTCTTTCGCGGCAGTGTCTTCCTTGTTTGGAGTGCGCCCTTTAATCCGCAAAGAGTAGGGACTGTTAGCCATTCGTCCGCGCTGTTTCAGACACCCCTGTGAGCCTTCACTGTTTCGGCTGGGGCCCGGCTATCACCAGCGCGGCTCGTTCGAAGGCAAACTGAGTCCGCGCGCAGTTCCGAAGGGATTCCAAGCTGACGCTTCCGATCAAGTCCTGGTATCGCTGAAGATAATCTTCTCCTAGCAGATAGAACTCCATCGCCAAGAGTTCTCTGGCAATACTTTCGTTGCTCTCCAAGTGAACGGAAAACCCGTGGATGAGCGCTTTCTTAGCGCTGGCTGCTTCCCCTTCCGTCACGCCCAGTTCTTTGATTTTGTGAGCTTCCTGACGGATCAGCTCGATCGCCTGTTCAACTCTGGCCGGGTTGACGGCTGTACGCACAACGAAAGGCCCTTCTGCCAGATTCGCGTCAAACTGGCTCCGAGCCAAAGCTGGCAGACCTTCCGTGTCGCGAAGGCGTCTCCCCAGACGTCCGCTTGCTCCAGCCTGACTGAAGATATGATTCAGAATCAGTAGAGCATGGTAGTCGGGATGCCGGATGGAGATTCCAGGCATTCCAACAATCACCTCGCAGAGATCATTCTCCTTCGCCTGGATCCAGTTGTTCCCTGCCCCAAGGCCAGCGCTGGCTGCCGCAATGGCGAACGGTTCGGGGCTCCCAGCGGAGGTCCAGCGGCTGAAAGCGCTCTCTGCAGCATCAAAGACCGCTTCCGGTCGAATATCCCCCGCAATGCTAAGGACGCATTGATCAGGCCTGTAATAGCGCTTGTAGAACGCTGTCACATCAGCCAGTCGCGCCCTTTCAACGCTCGGAATCGTGCCTGGTATCATGCGGCGGAATGGATGCCCCTGCGGGTAAATCCGCTCGCGCAATCCTCGTTCTGCCACCACGCGCAGATCATCCGCCTGCTCGCGCAATTCAACAAGTACTTCGTTTCGGACGTTCCCCAGCTCGGCCGGGAGGAACGCTGGGGTCTGGAAAATCTCACCGAGTAACTGCAGAAATGCCGGAACATCTTTGCTGAGCCCCTGAACGATCGCAGTCGCCGACAGATAGTCCGTTTCCAAGTAGAGATCAGCACCCAGAGAATCGAAAGCGTCCGCAAGTTGAAAGGTGTTTCGACTCACGGTGCCTCGCTCCAGCATTCGAGCCGTCAGATTGGCTATTCCCATCTGCTGGTCAGTTTCCCGCATGACGCCAGCCTTCATGGAGGCCACCATGGCAACGGTCGGGCTGAACTTGTTCTCAGCGACGATCACGGTCAGGCCGTTCGCCAAAGTCTTGCGTTGCGGTTTGAAACTAACGGCAGCAACCGCCGGCGGAGTAGGACTGGTCGCTGAAAGCCCGAGGCTCCCAAGAGGAAGGTTTCTGAAAAAGGAGAGCTGGCTGGGAACCGAGTCGTCTGGTCTGAAGGTTGGTCTTGAAAAGAGTCTGGATCGGGGGCGGACTGTTCCGGCGGCATAACCCCTGGCCGAAATGGCGCCGGAATCTTGTGCTCGCGTGGTGGTGATCAGCCCCGGCTGGGGTTGTTTTTCTTTGGCGAGTGCGGACTCGGGGCGCTCTGGAGGTTCCACTTCCGCCGCGCCGCGACCTGCCGACAGCTTCTCTACCTCAATAACCTGTTTCTTCGGGGCTGGGACCAGCCAACCAACAGTTCGCGCAGCGTCCGAAAAATATCGGATGGCTACGCGTCTCAAGTCCTCCTTGCTGACGCGAGCCAACTTCAGTTCGAAGTCGTTCAGGAGCTTGAAGCTGGCGATCGACTCGAAATAGCCGAGCTGATGGGCTCTTTTGCTGGCGGAATCCTGATCGAGGAATTCACGAGTGATCAGTTCATTTCTGGCCTTCGCCAGTTCGAGATCGGTCAATTCATAGTTTTTCAGACGCTCCAGCTGCTCGATCACGGCTTCCTCAGCGGGTTGAAACTGGAAGGCATCTGGCAGCGTCAGCGTTAACCGATAGAGGTAAGATCCCTGCGTTGGGATGAGTTGCGACTGAATCTTGGTCGCGAGGTCGTTTGCAACCAGAGCCTTGTATAGTCGTGAAGACTTACGGGCCGGCGCATCCCAGTGTGTTGACCACAGATTGTTTCCCTTGGCGCCGTTCAAAATTGCATCCAGAACGAGCATCGCGTAAAAGTCATCGTTCAGGATATCTGGCGCCCGGTAGGCCACCTGCAAGCAAGGTGGCGCTGCCTCGTGAACAAGCTTCACCCGCCGCTCTCCACGCGGTTCTGGTTCTTTCACGGGAACCTGTGGCGGTTCGGGCTTGCGCGGAATTGCCCCGAAGTATCTCTGAATCAGACTCTGAGCGTTTCGGGCTTCGAAAGCACCTACCAGCACCAGAATCGCATTGTTCGGTGCGTAGTACTGGCGATAATGGCGAAGCAGCTCATCGTTGCTGATTGACTTCAATTGGCTCAGCCAGCCGCTGGATGGCCAGCGATAAGGACTAAGCCTGAAGGCGGCTGCCGTTACCTCCATGTCGAGAAGAATTCGAGGATCCCTCTCAGCCCTTCGCAACTCAGCCGCGACCATTTCCCGCTCTTGTTCAACCGCTTTCGGATCGAGCAACACTCCAGTCATTCGCGAGGCTTCCATTTTCAGGATCTCCTCCAGGCTAGGGCTCACGATGGTCTCGAAAAAGGCCGTCTGATCCAGGAAGGTATAACCATTCCAGGCACCCCCAGCTTCTGCAAGCAGGTTCGTCAGCTGGACACCCGAATGCATCTCGGTGCCTCTAAACGTCACATGCTCCAACCAATGTGAGAGGCCGGTGGCAGTCATTGGATCATCTCTTGACCCGACACGATACCAGCATCCTACCGACACGAGCGGAGTCGTGTGAACTTCCTGAAGTAGCACTTTCAGTCCGTTGTCCAGTCTCGTTTCAGTGACCGGCGACTGATAACTCGCCATGGGGGGCTGTGGAGGCGAAACGGGCAAAGGAGCCGGTTGTGGCGGGTGAACGGAGGGGACAGGTTTCTGCTCGGCTTTAGCTCTCGGCTTTCGCTCTTCCTTCTGAGCTCCGAGGGTGAGCCCGAAAACCGTCACGACTGCCAACCCAGCCAGGGAACCAAAAATTGGCAGTTTGCGCAACTTTATGATCATTTCCAACGTCGAGTACAAATGTGGCAGGGAAAGTTACAGAAGCGAGTTTGCCAAGGC
>Ga0075418_10008493_pt1 | contig 11509 bp, 11 predicted proteins | sample SoiMetdeltSBSDD2_FD_81776 | JGI IMG/M metagenome (GOLD analysis project Ga0075418, IMG submission 81776) | Bulk soil microbial communities from a Populus tree surrounding site in Tennessee, USA - Soil MetaG P. deltoides SBSDD2 | ecosystem: Environmental > Terrestrial > Soil > Tree plantation...
CGCGGGGCGCTGGCCAAGATCCGCGAGGAGGCGGGCGAGATCGAGGCCGAGATGGGCGGCGACACCGACCCCAAGCTCGCGCGGGAGGTGGGCGACCTCCTGTTCGCGATGGTCAATCTCGCGCGACACCTGGCGGTCGATCCCGAGCGCGAGCTGCGCGCCGCGACCCATCGGTTCAGGGACCGGTTCCACCACATCGAGCGGCGGCTCGCCGAGCGCGGCTCCTCCCCCGCCCAGGCCAGCCTGGAAGAGATGGACCGGCTCTGGGAGGAGGCCAAGGCGCTCGCCCTCGCCCCCACACCGCGCCCGACGCCGGGAGCCACGTCGTGAGCGAGGCGCGGCCCTCGCGCGACGCCGCGCTCTTCCTCCAGCTCGTGCTGGGGCTCTCGCAGAGCGCGATGACGGCGCTCGGCAAGCTCATGAACCCGATCACGCGCAAGGTCGAGACCAACCTCGACGCCGCGCGCGACACGATCGACACGCTGGGCGCCCTCGAGGCTCGGACCCGCGGCAACCTGGACCCCGACGAGGCACGGGTGCTGCAGCAGGCGCTGGCCGACCTGCGCCTCAACTATGTAGACATGCTGAAGAAGTCCGCCGAATCGGGCACGCCATCCGAGGAGCCGGCGGCCGCGCCCGAGGAACCGGCCGGCGACTGACCGTCGGTCCCCCGACCCCACCGCAAAGGAGCATGACATGGAGCTGGGCGCGTTTTCGGTCAGCCTGACTGTCAAGGACCTCCAGGCGTCGAGAGCGTTCTACGAGAAGTTCGGTTTCGCGAGCTTTGCGGGAGATCCATCACAGAATTGGCTGATCCTGAAGAACGGCGCCCACGTGATCGGCCTCTTCCAGGGGATGTTCGAGAAGAACCTCCTCACCTTCAACCCCGGCTGGGACCAGAATGCCCAGAAGGTCGCCAGCTTCACGGACGTGCGCGAGCTGCAGCGCCGGCTCAAGGCGCAGGGCGTGCAGTTCGTGACCGAGGCGGACGAGAGCACGACCGGCCCCGCCAGCTTCATCGCGGTGGATCCCGACGGCAACCCGCTCCTCGTCGATCAGCACGTCTGACTGAGGGCCGCCGGGGATCGAGCGCCGCGCGGCGGGCGGCGGAGAGCTTCGCCGACCCTTCGCGAACGACGCTGGGGTGCGCGCGTGATCGGTGGGCGCGAAGGAACGCCTCTACGGCCGCCGGATCGTGCCGGCTCACCTCGCGGAGCGCCCAGCCCACCGCCTTCCGGACGTGCGGCGAGTCGTCCGCGACCAGGGGTGCACAGATCGCCAGCGTCTCGGCGACGTGGACCCGACCTTTTTGGTTCAAGGCACTCGCGGTGGCGAGCGCGAACCGGCGCGCCCACTCCGAGCGGGCGCCCGTGAGCCGGCGCAGCGACGAGGCGAGGGCGAGGTCGGCCGCGACCACCCGCGCAGCGACGTTCATCGCGAGCTGGTCGCACGTCTCCCAGTTGTCGAGCGTCGGGATCCAGGCGGCGATCCGCGGCCACGGCAGGCCTTCGAGCGCCCGCCCGTAGCGGGCGAGCCAGAACGCTCCGATCAGGATCTCCTCCCGCATCCGGCCGGCCGCGAAGCTGTCCATCACGTCGGCCAGAGTCGGGAGCGGCAGCGTCCGATGCTCCCGCCGAAGCGCCGCCGCGCGCGCTCGGAGCACCGGCACCCGCACGCCGAGCGCACGCGCTCCGGGAATCAACGTCTCGAGCTTCGCGCGATAGGCCGGGTCTGCCGCCTCGCGCAGCCACGCGCGGATCGAGTTCGCGATCGCGGCGGCGGACAGGGGCTCCGGGCCCGCCGTCGGTCTGCCCGCCGGCGTCACCACCTTTCGCACGCGGATCACAGCGCCTGGAGCACCGCGCACTTGAGGTAGTGGGTCTCCGGCACCGCGAGGAGCTGCGGATGATCGGGTGCCTCGGCCGCCCAGTCGAGCACCCGGAATGGGCGCTTCGCCGCCCGGGCGGCCTCGATCAGGACCTGGCGGAAGAGCGGGCCCTCCAGGTGGTGGCTGCACGACGAGGTCACGAGCGTTCCCCCCTCGGAGAGAAGCCCCATCGCCGCCCGGTTGATCTCGCGGTAGGCACGCGCCCCGCCGGCGAGCGCCGCGCGCGACTTGATGAGCGCCGGCGGGTCGAGGAGGACGAGGCCAAAGCGCTCACCCGTCCGCTCCAGCTCGCGCACGATGTCGAAGCAGTCGCCCTGCCGAAATGTGATGCGGTCCGCGAGGCCGTTGCGCTCGGTATTGCGCTTCGCCGCCGCGAGTGCCGGCGCCGAGGTGTCCACCGCCAGCGTCGCGGTGGCCCCGGCGCGCGCCGCGTGGAGTGACCACTCGCCCTGGTAGCAGAAGAGATCGAGCACGCGCTGGCCGGCGGCTCGGGCACCGGCGCGTCGCCGGTTCTCGCGCTGGTCGAGATAGAGCCCGGTCTTCTGGCCGGCGTAGAGGTCCACCTCGACCGAGAAGCCGTCGATATCGACCAGGATCTGCTGCGGCACCTCGCCCCACCACACGCCGCGCTCGAGCGGAAGGCCCTCGAGCGCGCGCAGGGCCGAGTCCGCCATGCGCATGACGCCACGGGGCCGGAACACCTGGGCGAGGGCCTCGCGCACCATGTCGGCGCGCACCTCCATCCCGAGCGTCAGCACCTGGACCGCGAGCGCGTCGCCGTAGCGGTCCACCACCAGGCCGGGGAGCTGATCCGATTCGCCGTAGACCAGGCGAACCGCCTGGGCGCCCGGGTAGGCGGATTCGCGGAGCTTCAGCGCCCGCTCGAGCCTGCGCGTGAAGAAGGCGACGTCCACCGGGTCGCGCCCGCGCGTCAGGAGCCGCGCGCAGATGAGGCTCCGTCGGTTGTAGTACGCGCGCCCGAGGAAGGCACCCCTGAAATCCACGACATCGACCAGATCGCCGTCAGCGGGACCACCCCGCACTTCCGCCACCTCGTTGCTGAACACCCAGGGATGCCCACCGCGCACGCGGCGATCCTGGTTCTTGCGCAGCAGGAGCTGCGGCGTCGCGGCGCTCACGGGGCTCTCGCGCCCCTAGGTTCGGGCGGCCGAGGATGGACGTGCGGCGGTGCCGGCCGGTACACGCCCCGGCACGCGCGCCAGCGCGAGACCGATGAGGCGGTAGACCAGCCGGGCCGCGAGGAAGTCCGAGGCGACGTGACCGGCCAGCGGCGCCAGCTCGACCACGTCGAAGCCGACGATGCGGGAGCGCTCCGAGACGGCCCGCAGCAGATCCACGGCCTCGTACCAGTCGAGCCCGCCGGGCTCGGGCGTTCCGGTGGCCGGCATCACCGAGGGATCCAGTCCGTCCAGATCGAAGGTGACGAACACCTCGCCGGTCAGGGCCGAGAGGATGGGCTCCCAGCGCCCTTCGAGCGCGCGAAACTGCCTCACGCTCCACATCGGCTGCGGATGGAGCGCCAGGTACTCGGCCTCCTCCTCGCTGAGCGATCGGATGCCCACGGAGGCGGCGGGGACCATCTCGCGCACGCGGCGCATGACGCAGGCATGGCTGTGGGGCGTCCCCAGATAGGCGTCCCGCATGTCGCCATGGGCGTCGATCTGGAGCACCGAGAGGCCGGAGTGGCGACGTGCCGCCGCCCGCACCGCCCCGGCGGTGATGCTGTGCTCGCCGCCCAGGATGGCGGGGAGCTTCCCCTGCTCGAGGATCCAGCCGACCGCGCGCTCGACCCGCGCGACCATCGCCGCCGGGCCCTCGGCCGCGGGCTCGACCGCGGGGAGCGTATGAATGCCCGAGCGATAGATGGCGCCGACTTCCTCGTCCCAGAGCTCCATGTTCCGCGATGCGGTGAGGATCGCGTCGGGGCCCTGCCGGGTGCCGCCCTGGTAGGTCGTGGTGAAATCGTAGGGCACCGGCAGCACGACCGCCCGGGCGCCGGCGAGGGCGCTGAACTCCTCGTCGAGGCCACCGAAGTTCGGCGGGAGCGCGGTCGGCCAGTCGGGTGCGTTCATCACGGCTCCTCGAGACGATGCGGGCCCTGAGCCGGAATCCCGGCCAGGGCCCAAGACGCGGCGAGCGGCGGATCCTCTACCGGTGCCGAAGCACCATCGAACTACCTCTCCGTGTCAGCGTCGTCGACGTCGTCCAATTCGTCTTCGTCGTACTCTTCTTCCTCGTACTCGTCGTCGAGATCCTCATCGTCGCCGATTTCGTCGTCGTCGAGGTCCTCATCGTCGCCGTAGAGGTCGTCGTCTGCTTCGTCGTCCTCCAGATCGTCGAGCTCGTCGTCCGGCAGTCCGCCGAAGTCTTCGCCTGGAACACCCTTCTTCCGTTTCATGGAATCCTCAGATGAGCTTCCCTGCGCACCGTGCGCGCGGCCGTTCGTGCTTCCAGTGACCGTATGCCTTGCGACGCGCGTTGGATGCGTCCGCCCGTCGCGGGATGCGTCGCTTTCTGAAAAAGCATCGGCAGTATACGGAGCGTCCCCGACCCGTCAATAGCGAATCGGCCGGTCCGTCGGCGGCTTGAGCGGCACTTCCGGGACGGCCGGGAAGCCGCGTCCAGAGCGGTCAGGATGGGGAACGCCCCCAGGTTCCCGCGGCCAGCCCGGAGCGCCAAAGCGGGCGGCGGGTCGCAAGGGGGTAATGGCGGGGTTGACGGGACTCGAACCCGCGACCTCCTGCGTGACAGGCAGGCGTTCTAACCAACTGAACTACAACCCCGCGGGGGCCGCCGCGGGCCGAGGACCCGCATGTGGCGTTCGAAGCCGCGGCAGAATAGCCGCGGCCCCCGTCACTGTCAACGAAGGGTGAGGAGGCCGGAGCGCCTCGCAGCCCGCTAACGCACCCGGAACGTCGCCGAGTGGTCGTGGAATGGCATCGTCGCCGACGGGTCGTCGTTGGTCGTGGAGTAATCCAGACGAATCCGATAGGTGCCTGGTTTGGCGGGCATGATGAACCCCTGGAGACGGTAACTCTTCCCTGCGCTCAGCACGACGAATCGCGACCCCTCGATCAGCACGCCGGCGGTGGCGCTCTCCCACTCCGACGCGGTTACCAGACGCTCGATGACGGCGTGCGTCCCGCGCGCGGCGTAGATCGTGGGCTGGTCGAGGGCGCTGTTGAACGCATCGCCCACGTTCGCGTAGAAGCTCCGGTCCTTCGAGGTATTCGTGACCGTGGCATGGATTCCCCGCTCGCTCACCTCGGCCTGTGAAAACTCCCTCTGGTCGGGCACGATGCGGAAGTTGCTGTCCGGGGGTCCGAGCACCTTCGTGCAACCCGCGACCCCCAGGATGATCAGAATCAGAAGGAACGGTACGCGCACTGACCTACTCTCCTTCGTGAACGTTGGAGGCAAATCGTGCGCCCAAACTCGAGGGCGGGCAAGAGGGATTCCACGGCGAGGGGGGGCGCCGCCGGCGGGGCCGTCCCCTCAGTACAGGCGCTTGATCTCCGCCCCGCGGTAGTAGTGCCGCAGGATGTCCTTCGCGTTGCGCCCCTTCCGGGCCATGCCGAGTGCTCCGGTCTGACAGAGCCCGACGCCGTGGCCGGAACCGGCGCCGCTCGCGACCAGCGACAGCGCCCGATCGGTGCGCGGATCCCGGCGGACGTCCACCTTGAAGAGATTGGACCGCAGAATGGCACGCGGGTTCCCGGGCCTCCGCAGGACCTGTCGCAGCGACCAGGCAGGAATGACGACCGGGCCCGCGGTGGTCTCGACGACCAGCCGCCACACGCGTCCCGAGCGGGACCGCGACTCGACCCGGGCATCGACCAGCGCTCCCAGCCGGCTCGACGGAAGCGGGATGCCGTTCGGAGGACAGAACTCGACGAGATTCGAGAGCAGCTCGGCGGCCGGCCACTCCTCCTGCCAGCGGAAATGCCTCGAGGCCGAGCAGTAGTCCTCAGCCGTGCCCTCGTCGGCGTCGGTCGGCCGGTCGCGATGGCTCACGAGGTAGGGCAGTGGGTCGGCGGGCCAGGCCTCCCACACGTCGGCGGTGATGCCGCCGCAGGTCGAGCAGTAGTTGGCGCGGACCGGTCGCCCGCCCGAGAGGGCCACCTCCCCCGCGGTGCTCTCGACGCAACGCGATGCGAGGGGACGCTCGCCCTCCACCGAAACGTAGAGCTGGTCCTCGACCGTGGCGTAGACGTCGAATCCCTCGGCCGCACGCCGCCCGCGGTAGAAGAGCGTGTAGCTCCGGGCGGCGATCGCCTGAGCGCGGCCCGCCTCGATCACGCCCTCGTCCAGTGCCCCGATCTCGCCCGGGATGACACCATCGAGATAGCGCTCGAGACGCAGCCGGGTGGCGAGCGTGAGCTTGCCGCGCGGGTTGATGAAGATCCGGAACTGGCCGCGCCATTGCTGCTCGTTCCAGCGAATGGTCGTGCCCGCGTCGGGCGTGACGGAAAGGGTCTCGCCCGCCGCCAGCCGGGCGCTCCAGCTCACCCCGCGCCCGACCGCACGCACGGCGCCCCTCCCCCGCTCCATCGTGACCGACAGCTGGTCGTCGCCGTCCAGGGCGTGCCGGCTCGAGCCCTCGACCACGGCCGCGCCCTGCGGGTCGATGGTCACGCCGCTCAGGTCCCAGGCGAGCCCGACCGTGATCCATGGCTCCTCGCCGGAGAGCGGCTCGTCGGGGGCCGCCGGCCGCTCCGGGGCCGGGGCGGGGGGCGCCCCGGTGGTCGGTCGCGGCGCGGGCGGCGCCGGGGCGGGCGCCGGCACGGGCAGACGCGCGCAGGCGCCCGCGAGCAGCGCGCCCGTGAGGAGTATCGCGAGTCGGAGCCGCACGACGCTCAACGGAGCGCTCATCGGAGCGCTCCGGGGGTGATGTGGCCCAGCACGACGGGATGCACTGCCCCGGTCGCGGAGGGGACGTTGCCCGGCCGACCACACAGTGTCTGATGCGCGAGGAACGCGAACGCCAGCGCCTCTTTGGCGTCCGACGGAACACCCAGCGACTCCGCGGGGGCCAGCCGCGCGGGGGCCAGCCGGCGGGCCAGCGCCGACATGAGCGCCGGGTTGCGCACGCCGCCGCCGCTCGCGTACACGGCATCGACCCCGCCCCGTGGCGCGAGGAACTGCGACACCGCGTTGGCCACCGCGGCGGCGGTCAGCTCGACCGCCGTCGCCATCTGATCGTCGTCCTCCACCATCATCACGCGGCCGCGTTCGTGCAGGGCGGCCGCATAGTCCGCACCGTACCGCTCGCGCCCGGTCGAGCGCGGCGGCGGCTGCGCGAAGAACGGATCGTCGAGCAGCGCCTCCAGCAGCGCCGGCGAGGCGTGCCCGCGGGACGCCCGGGCACCCCCCTCGTCCCGGCGCTCGGCGCCGCCCGAGAAGCGCCAGGCGAGCGCGTCGAGCACCGCGTTGCCGGGCCCCGTGTCGAAGGCCATGAGATCGGCGAAGGCCCCCCCGCGCGGCAGAAAGGTCAGGTTGGCGATCCCTCCGAGGTTGAGCAGGACACGCGACTCATCGGCCGACCGGCAGAGCCACCAGTCGACCAGCGGGACCAGCGGGGCCCCTTCGCCGCCGGCGGCGATGTCGCGCGGCCGGAAGCCCGAGACCACCGTGATGCCGGTCCGCTCGGCCAGGATCGCCGCCGAGCCGAGCTGGAGCGTGAGCCCGCCTGAGCCGTCCGTCGTCCGTGGCAGATGCCGCACCGTCTGGCCATGGCAGCCGATCGCGCTCACCGCCCGGGGATCCACACTCGCATCGGCCAGCAGCTCGAGCACCGCGGCCGCGTAGCGCTCGCCGAGGGCGGCATCGAGGCGCATGAGCCGCTCGGGTGCCAGGGTCCCGGCGCCCGCGACGTCCAGGATCTCCCGGCGCAGGGCCTCTTCGAGCGGGCTCTCCCGGTAACGCACCAGCGTGTGGGCGGTCTGGAGCCCGGGGCCGGTGAAGCGGACGAGGGCGGCGTCCACCGCATCGGCGGAGGTGCCGGTCATGAGACCGACCACGAGATGCACCGGCCTCGTCAGGTAGTCGCGCACGCCCGCGAGCCCGTCGCTCGGGGCCGCCTGGCCCTCGTGGGGCTCAGGCATTCGACCGCTTCCCGAACGAGGCATCGAGCGGGATCAGGGCCGCGACAACGAAGCTGGGCACGGTCGCAAGGATCACCCAGACGAAGAAGTGGCGGTAGCCGACCAGATCCTGCAACCACCCGCTCCACATGCCGGGGAGCATCATGCCCAGGGCCATGAAGCCGGTGCAGATGGCGTAGTGCGCGGTCTGATGCTCGCCGCGGGCGACGTAGATCATGTACATGAGATATGCGGCGAATCCGAAGCCGTAACCAAACTGCTCGATGGCCACGCACAACTGGATGACGGGAAGGCTCGTGGGCTGAGCGTAGGCCAGGTAGACGAACATCGCATCCGGGAGATGGATCGCGAGCAGCATCGGCCAGAGCCACGCCTTCAGGCCGTGCCGCGAGATCATCCAGCCCCCGAGGACGCCTCCCAGGGTCAGCGCGCCGATCCCGACGGTGCCGTAGACGAAGCCCACCTGCGTGGTGCTCAGTGCCAAGCCGCCCTCGGCCCGGGGGTCCAGGAGGAAGGGCGCCACCAGCTTGACGAGCTGTGCCTCGCCGAAGCGATAGAGCAGCAGGAACAGCAGCAGCGCCACGATACGCGGTTTGCGAAAGAACGATCCGAACGTTCGGAGGAACTCCCGGACGAACTGTGGGATCTTGCGCGCCTCGCCGGGCCGGTCCACCGGCGGGCGGGGAAGGACGAACCGGTGCCAAGCCCCGAACGCCAGGAACAGGACCGATGCGGCGCCCATCGCCACGGACCACGCGAGGCGAAGATCTCCGGTCCGGCTCTGGATGGCACCGGCGAGCATCACGAGCAGTCCCTGCCCTGCGATCGTCGCGACCCGGTAGAACATGCTGCGTACGCCGACGAAGAGCGATTGCTGCTGCTCGGTCGTGGCCAGCATATAGAACCCATCCGCCGCGATGTCGTGGGTGGCGGAGTCGAACGCCAGCAACCAGAAGAATACGAGGGTCCACCGGAAGAAGTCCGGCGCGGGGATGGAGAGCGCCACGCCCGCCAGGGCCGCCCCCACGACGAGTTGCGTCACCCAGATCCAGCGTCGGCGGGTCCCCAGGATGTCGACGACGGGCGACCAGAGGGGCTTGATCACCCACGGCAGGTAGAGCCAGCTCGTCGCGAGCGCGATATCCGTGTTCGAGAGGCCCATGCCCTTGTACAGGACGACCGACACGCTCATCACCACGACATAGGGGAGCCCCTCGGCCACGTACAGCGTCGGGATCCAGGCCCAGGGGTTGCGGGAATCGGCTCGGAGGTCGCGCATGAAGTCAGCGACCGGCTTGACGACGTGAACCGGGGAGACGCCCGAGTTGCAGGGCGGGCGGGCAAGCGCGGCCGGCCCTCGTCATGGCCGTGCCTCGAGGGCCGCCCGCACGAAGCCCTCCGCGCGCGCGAGCCGCGATTCCGCCTCGGCGCGCGAGCAGCCGAGCTTCTGCATGACGATCGCGGTCTTGACGCTCTTCCCCGCCTCGGCGATCGCGGTCGCCGCCGTGTCGTAGTCCACCCCCGCCACGGTCATCACCGTGCGGCGGCTCCGCTCCACGAGCTTCTCGCTCGTCGCCATCAGGTCGACCATCATGTTCTCGTAGACCTTTCCCATGCGGACGAATGCCGCGGTCGTGATCATGTTGAGCACCAGCTTCTGGGCGGTGCCTGCCTTCATGCGGGTGGAGCCCATGATCGCCTCGGGACCCACCTCGGGACAGATGGCGACGTTCACGTCGAGCTGGAACTCGGAGCGCGGCGTGCACGTCACGTAGGCGGTGCGGGCGCCGAGCCTGCGGGCGACGCGGAGCGCGGCGACCACGAACGGGGTGCGGCGGCTGGCCGCGAGCCCGATGACGGTATCCTTCGGGCCGACGTCGTGCTCGCGCATCGCCTGCTCCCCTTCCGCCTCGCGGTCCTCGGCGCCTTCCACCGCGCGCACCAGCGCCCCCGTGCCGCCCGCGATCACGCCCTGCACCATCTCCGGGTCCGAGCCGAACGTCGGTGGGCACTCCGAGGCGTCGAGCACGCCGAGCCTCCCGCTGGTGCCGGCGCCGACGTAGATGAGCCGGCCACCCTCACGGAAGCTGGCGATCACGAGGTCCACCGCCTGGGCGATGGCGGGCAGCTCGCGGGCAACCGCCGCCGGCACGGTATGGTCTTCCGCGCTGATGCGCGCGAGGACACCGGCCACATCGAGGGTGTCGAGGTCCCGGGTGCGCGGATTGCGCTGCTCGGTGGCGAGGCGCGCGAACTCCTCGAACCGTGAGGGCGCACCGGGGCGGAGGCTGTCGTCCATGACACCCCCAGAATGCCACGCTGCGGGAAGCTAGCGCAATAGGCGCCGGATGCCGACTTAGTGTCTCAGCACCGCCAGCTTCTTCTGGCTGACGAACGACGGCGTGCGCAGCTGGTAGAAGTACACCCCCCGCGGCACCAACCGTCCGTCCTCGTTGCTTCCGTCCCAGAAGATCGTGTGCTCGCCCGCCGCGAACTCGCGGTTGGCCAGCGTCTTCACGAGACGGCCCGTCACGTCGTACACCTTCAGCTCCACCTTTTCCTTCCGGGTGATGCCGAAGCTCAGCTGGGCATTCCCGCCGCGGTGCGGGTTCTCCGACCGCAGAGAGAGGAAGTTGCCCAGGTTGGGGTTCTCGCCACCCACTCCGACAAATGGGGCAAGATTCATCGACGGGCACATCGCCGCGTAGATGTGGGTGATGGCATCGACGTAGTACTTGATCCTCCCAACAGACGTGAGGGTGTTAAACGAGCCCATCAACGCGATGTCGAAGCCCTCGACCAGCGTCACACCCTCATGGATCGGGATGTTGACCAGGTCTTCGGGTGCGTAGACGCTCGAGATGTAAGTGTCACCAGCGCTCCCGTCGGAGTTGGGATAGAACCCGGCGGCATTGCCGGCGCCTGAGACCGGGAACATATGGTCGTTGGCGTTCCGGCAGTCGTTGAACACACTGTACCGCATGGGCTTGCTCATGGGTGCGATGGGAGTCTGCGGGAACAGCTCCGCCACGTCCTCCGTGTAACCCGACTCGAATCGGTAGTTACCCTGGCTGTACGTGGGCGAAGTGATGTACCCGATCTCCGCGCCGAAGGTGTCCAGACCCCAGAGATAGTGGGGATCGAAGTTCGACCCCAGGTTATCCATGAAGCTCTGGCCGATGGCCAACACGCCACGCGGCTTCGGCGTATCGTCGGGATCATCCGCCTGGATGAAGTCAGTGATCAACCCGAGATCGTCGCTGGTCTTGTCCTCGTAGGGTCCGATGTTACCGAACGCGAGATCCGCCGTGAGGAGGAGCAGGACACTGTAGTACCGCATCATCCTTCCGGTCGGGCCTCTTGCGTCGTCCTTGCCCGTCTGGAGCCCGGTGCCGAGGGTGCCCGGTCCGAGCCCGCTCGAGGTGGTGGACGACTCGGAAGCCTTCACGCCGTACATGTCCCAGATCGTCCCGGGCTGTCCGCCGTGGCGATAGAC
>Ga0075418_10008498_pt1 | contig 11507 bp, 9 predicted proteins | sample SoiMetdeltSBSDD2_FD_81776 | JGI IMG/M metagenome (GOLD analysis project Ga0075418, IMG submission 81776) | Bulk soil microbial communities from a Populus tree surrounding site in Tennessee, USA - Soil MetaG P. deltoides SBSDD2 | ecosystem: Environmental > Terrestrial > Soil > Tree plantation...
GAAGAAATGCAGACCTGCATTTCATGGCTGCAGGAACAGATCGATATTATTCGCCCGAAAGTGCTGGTGGGCCTCGGCGCGACGGCCATCGAAGGGCTTCTCGGAAAAACCGCCGGCATTATGCGTCTGCGCGGCCAGTGGCATTCTTATCGCGACATCCCGCTGATGCCGACTTATCACCCTGCGTTTCTGCTGCGCAACCAGGCGGTGTCCGAAAAACGGAAGGTGTGGGAAGACCTCCTCCAGGTCATGGAAAAGCTCGGGCTGCCGATCACCGAAAAACAACGCGGGTATTTTCTGAAGGGTTGAAAGCCCAGGACGGCTGCGGCCGCGTTGACATTTGTCGCAATTCGGAATAGGACGGGATCGAACTTATGCTGACGCTTCGTCAGTTTCTTGCGGCGCTTTCTTGGCCGGTAGTACTGGTGCTCCTGGCAGGGTGCAATAGAGGAGAACCGACAAAAACGCTGTTGCTGTACGATTCCGGCGCCGCTTTGCCGCGCCGCTTTGATGATGTGAAAGTTTTGGAGAAGCGAGCCGACTACGTAAAGTTTCGGACGGCATCGGGGGATGTAATCGAGTTTTCCGGACGGTACACGGTGCAGAATTGAGAATTCCGCGGCAAAGCTGCACAGCCGCACAGCGTTTCATCGAGGAGCCCGCGTTGGGAAGCAAGCGTTCTTGACTCACCTTGACCGCAATTTATGATTCGTTGGCATTTTTAGAATATGAGCAGTCTTATCCAGAACATCGTCGCCCGCGAAATTCTTGATTCCCGCGGCAATCCCACCGTTGAAGCTGATGTCATTCTCGCCGATGGAACGCTTGGCCGGGCGGCCGTGCCTTCCGGCGCGAGCACGGGCGAACACGAGGCGCTGGAATTGCGCGATGGCGACCCCAAACGTTATCTCGGAAAGGGCGTCAGCAAGGCGGTGCGCAACGTTACGGAGCAAATCCTGCCCGCTCTGCGGGGCAAGGACGCGAGTGACCAGCTTTCAATCGACCGAGTGATGCTTGAGCTGGATGGGACGGACACGAAGTCCAAGCTCGGGGCAAATGCCATTTTGGCCGTTTCGCTCGCCAACGCCAAAGCGGCGGCGGAGAGCCTGCGCGTGCCGTTGTTCAAATACCTCGGCGGGCCGAACGCGAAGGTGTTGCCGGTGCCGATGGCCAATGTGATCAATGGGGGCGCGCATTCGGACGCGCCGATCGATTTCCAGGAATTCATGATCGTGCCGAAGGGATTCGGCACATTTGCAAAGGGGCTGCAGGCGATCACCGAGACCTTTCACGCGCTCAAGTCTGTGCTGAAGAAGCGGGGGCTGTCGACGGCGGTGGGCGACGAGGGCGGATTCGCGCCGAAACTCGACAGCGCGGAGGCGGCGATCGAATCGATTCTTCAGGCCGTGAAAGACGCAGGTTACAAAGCGGGAACGGAAATGTTCCTGGCGCTGGACGTGGCGTCGTCGGAGTTCTACGACAAAGCGACGAATCAATATATTTTCAAGAAAAGCACGGGACGCAAACTCGCCGGTGAGGAGTTGGTTTCCTTTTACGCAGAACTGGTGAGCAAATATCCGATTGTCAGCATTGAAGATGGCTGTGCTGAAAATGATTGGAAAACCTGGAAGCTCTTGACGGACAAATTGGGAGACAAGATTCAACTGGTCGGCGATGACCTCTTTGTCACCAACGTCAAGTTCCTCAGGCGGGGCATCAGCGAAGGCGTGGCGAATTCCATTCTCGTGAAGGTGAATCAAATTGGCTCGCTCACCGAGACGCTCGATGCGGTGGAACTTGCGCAGGAAAATGACTACACAGCGGTTATCAGCCATCGGTCGGGTGAGACGGAGGACGCGACGATAGCGGATATCGCGGTCGCCACCAACGCGGGGCAAATCAAGACCGGCTCGCTGAGTCGAACGGACCGCGTGGCCAAATACAACCAATTGCTGCGCATTGAACAAACGCTGGGGGGCAATGCCGTCTACGGCGGCAAGTTCTAAGCATGGCGAAAATTCAGCGCGCTCTGCTGTCCGTTTTCGACAAGACCGGTCTTGTACCCTTTGCGCAGATCCTGGCGGAGGCCGGCGTTGAATTGATTTCCACCGGAGGCACGGCGCGCATTCTGCGGGAGCACGGCTTGAAGGTGAAAGACCTGAGCGAGCATACCGGTTTTCCCGAGATGCTCGATGGGCGAGTCAAGACGCTGCACCCAAAAATTCACGGTGGGTTGCTCTACATTCGCGGCAATAAGGAACATGAAGAAGCCGCGCAGCACCACGGAATCGGCCCGATCGACATTGTTGTGGTGAACCTTTATCCGTTCGAGCAGACGATCGCAAAGCCGGGAGTGACGCTCGAAGAAGCCATCGAGAATATCGACATAGGCGGGCCGGCGATGCTGCGGAGCGCAGCAAAGAACCACGAGAGTGTTACGGTGGTCATGGACCCGATGGACTACGCCGAGGTCGCGGACCAGGTCAAGGAGCAGGGCAATACGACGCTGGAGTTGCGGCGCATCCTGGCCACGCGCGTTTTCGCCCGCACTAGCGCGTACGACGCCACCATCGCCAGCCATTTGATCAAAGTGTTTGGAATTCGGGCGACGCCCCCGCGCACAGGTGACACCGTCGTAGCGCCGCGGCCAGTCGAATTGCCGGAGCAGTTGCGGATCGAAGCTGAACTCGCGCAATCATTGCGTTACGGCGAAAACCCGCACCAGCGCGCAGCGCTCTACGGCCGCTTTCGCGAATACTTCGACCAGCTCCACGGCAAAGAACTGTCCTACAACAACATTCTCGACCTCACCGCAGCAGCCAGCCTCATTGGCGAGTTTTCAGGCGACCGGCCGACGCTCGCGATTTTGAAACACACCAACCCGTGTGGAGTGGGCCAGGGGGCTTCATTGCGAGAAGCGTGGGATCGCGCCTACGCGACGGATAAACAAGCTCCATTTGGAGGCATTATTGCGGTCAATCGCACTTTGGATTTGGCCTGCGCCGAGGCGATTGGAGAAATTTTTTCAGAGGTGATCGTAGCCCCCGAGTTCTCTCCCGATGCGTTCGCTTTCCTCCAGAAGAAAAAGAACCTGCGCTTGTTAAAGGTGTTGCGCGATCCCGGGGGTGCTTCGTTGCTCGAAATGCGCGGCGTGGGCGCAGAATCATTTTTGTTACAGGAGCGGGACCTCAAAAAAATCACTCGCTCGGAACTCAAGGTGGTCACACGGCGCCGCCCGACCGAGGAAGAGTTTCAGGCGATGCTGTTTGGGTGGCGCGTGATGAAGCACGTCAAGTCAAATGCGATCGTCTATGCGAACGCGCAGCAGACTCTCGGCATCGGCGCTGGGCAGATGAGTCGCGTCGATGCTAGTCGAATCGCCGTTTGGAAGGCCGGCGAGGCCGGGCTACCACTCAAGAGTAGTGTAGTGTGCAGCGACGCGTTCTTCCCTTTCCCGGATGGCCTGATCGCGGCGGCCGAAGCCGGCGCTACAGCGGCGATCCAGCCAGGCGGCTCGGTGCGCGACACGGACGTAATCGCGGCGGCCGACCAGCGCAACCTGGCGATGGTCTTTACCGGGGTGCGCCACTTCCGGCATTGATCCGGGCAGATCATTCGAGAAGCAGGTAAATGATCGCAACCTGCACGGCGAAGATCAATCCGAGTCCGACCCATAGGGCAACTTCTCGCCATCGTTGACTGCGCTGGCTGGCCGCCGAGAGGCTGAAGCGCAGCTTGACGGCACCCAATTCGATCAGGTCACCGTTTTTCAGAGGAGCCGTTTGTACGGCCGCCCCATTGACCGTGGCGAGGGCATTGGCCTGAACATTGAGCACCACCGCAGATCCACGGTGGAGATTGAAAATAAGGTGCCGGTCCCACACGCCTTGGTCGTCGAGCGCGAACCCGGAATCGGAAGAACGGCCCACCTGAAAAGGAAAACGGCGGGCTACGATGGACGCGCCCGCCTTTCTGCCGGAAAGAATGTCGAGTTGGATCACATCCTACAGAACCCGGCGATGAACGATAATCTGGTCGTTAGGATAGACTTTTAAATCCAGCTTGGGGTTCTTCCGCGCTTTGTCCCAGTTGATGATATGAACTTCGCCGTTGGCGCGACGAAGCTCGATCCGGGAGCGTTTTGCGAAGTCAGTAAAGCCGCCGACCGAATCGATCGCCCGCAAAACAGTCAGATCGGCGTTGTACGGCTGACGCGCAGGTGCACGGACCTCCCCGCCCACGTAATAGAAGCGTTCCTCGGTCTTGATATTGACCGTAAGTCGGACGAACAGCTTCGGGACATATTGATTGCGAATCTCGTCCTGCAATTGTGAGACGGTCTTGCCAATCGCACTGACTGTGACGTTGTAAGGCAAGGTAATGCGGCCATCTTCGGGAATTCGAAGCTCAACTGCCTGTGGGGGCTGAGGAACATCCGAAAATGTCACTCTAATCAAATCGCCCGAGCTAAGCCGTCCTGATAGCATCACGTTGGGGTTCACGGCGATGTTCGAATAGGGCACCGGGGCCTGAGGCAATCCCGGCGAAGGCGCGATCACGGGAGGCTGGGCCTGGTCAGCATACGCCGGCCCCGCGACGGGCGCCGCCTGTCCTGGAAAGGCGAAGGGACGCTCGGGGTTGACCGGGTCCGAGGCGTAATTCGCACTCCCGCAACCGCTTGACAGCAATACTGCGGAAGCCCAAGCGATCGCAGATAAGAATTGAACTACTTTGATCATTTTCATTTGTGGCTCCAGTTAACTTGAGACAGCACAATCAATACTTTTGTTTGATCTCCAGCTTGTCTTCGGCTTTCGCGACACGCTTGGGCTTGATGTCTGCATCGTCGTCCTGCTTGGAGTAGTAATCGTAGTAGTAACCACTGTAGTAGTAGTAACTCTCGTCGGAAGCCATGCTGATGTTGTTCAACACGATTCCGAGCAGATTGCCACCGACCTTTTCGATCATCTGTTTGGCGCGAATGGTCATGGGCTGTGGATACCGGCGGTACTGAATCACCTGGAGTACCATGTCCACTTCGCTAGCCAGGATAGACGCATCGCTCACACCCATGATCGGCGGCGAATCAAAAAACACCCAATCGTAACGGCGTTTGACATCCTGAATCAGGGCTTTCATCTGCCCGGAACTGAGCACGCCCATGGAACTGCTGGGCAGCTTGCCGCTGGGCATGAAGTCAAACGTAGGCAAGGAAGTGGTTTGGATGACTTCTTCCAGCGTGTTCTGCTTGAGCAGGTAATTGGTGAGCCCGATCGAATTGCTGACCTTCAGCAGCTTATGAAGGCTCGGGCGCCGAAGGTCGGAATCAACCACAAGCACGCGCTGGCCGTTTTGAGCGAATACCGTGGCCAGGTTGAAGGTGGTGGTGGACTTGCCTTCGCCGGCACCACCGCTGACGACGGTCAGCGTGTTATACTTTGTATCCTTCTGCGAGAACAGGATGTTCGTTCGCAAGACGCGGTATGCCTCCGCATGCGGGCTGTCGGGCCCCTCCTCGATAAGCGAGCCGACGTTCTGCGGGATGACGCCAAGGACTGGCGCCTGGAGAGCGCGTTCCACATCGTCGATCGTCTTCACGCTCGTGTCGAGGTACTCGATGAAGAACGCCAGACCGATGCCAATTGCAAGACCGACAATAATTCCCAGGCCGATGTTGAGGACCTTTCTGGGGCGGACCGGCTTGACGTCCGGCTCCGCGAGATCGATTACTTCCACGATGCCCGCGCGCGGGATCGCCGCATCGACTTTCTCCTGAATAATTCGCATGGTCAAGCGCTCGCGAACCAGCTGAAGGCTTTCCAAATCGCGCTTGGCCTGAAAGTAAGGTCGTCGCTTGATCGCGGCGGCAATATCAACGTCCTTGGCTCTTTTGACCTCGGACGAAAGCTCGTCGAGCTTCGCCTTGAGGGTCAGCGTTCTGGTTTTCAGGCCCTCAAGGATACCATCGAGCCGGTCGTTGACCTGCCGGTTAATCGTATCGAGGGTCTTGCGAAGACTCAGCACTTCCGGATGCTCCAGAGAATATATTTCACTCAAGTTGGCCAGTTTTTGCTCGGCATCCGCCTGGCGATCGATAAGCGAAGCCAGCGGTACGTCGGGCGTCGCGATGAGCACCGCTTTTTTGAGCTCGGGCCGGCTTAGCTTATTTAATTCCATGTAGAGGGTGTTGATGGAAGCGTATTCTGCCTGTGCCTCGATGCGTAATCCTTCCAGCTTGCGCAGGGTTTCCGGCTCGACGGTCGACATCGAAAACCCGTACTGCGCCTCCCAGTCGGAGATTCCGAACTCATTTTTCATTTGATCGACCTGAGCTTGCTTCTCTTTGACCTGCTTGTCCTGGCCATCCCATTCTTTCTGCAAGGTGTCGATGCCGCGTGTGGAGGCTTGCCTGCGCTGGTTGAGCCGCGAGTCGCGATACACCTCGGCAATGGCGTTGGCGATCACAGATGCCTCCTGAGGGTCGTCACTATAAGCGCTGATCTCGATCAAGCTCGTGTTGTGAGCCTGGTTCACATAGACGGAATCTTTAAGCACGGCGTACGCATCCTCCGTCCGCAAGTCGCCTTCCTGCTTGAATTTCTCCGCCCATTTTTTATTCAAGCCCAGGTTGGTGATGACCTGATAAAGGATCGACTTGGACTGAATGGTCTCGAACTCTGTTTGCACCCAGTACGGGTCGTAGCCGCTGCTGTATGCGCGGTCACCCAGGAGCGCAACATCCGGCGCGTCCTTCTCCACCTTCATGCGCACGGTACTGGCGTAGGTCTTGGGCCAGACGAAAGTCACGACCGTGGTTGTGATGGTCACCAGCAGGAACACCGCCAGGATGACCGTCTTGCGAATGCGAATGATCCGCCAGTAGTCGAGAAAATGAAGTTTGACCTCCGGCGCGTTGAACGCAGGAGCTGCCGTCGTTGTTTTTCCGTTTTCCATATCAAAAAAAAAGAGGCTAGATTTGTCCTCCAGCCTCCCGTACTAACTTCGTTTGTTTATTAGTAAGTGGCCCGCAGACCCGCATAAACGCGATTGCGCGTAAAACTGCGAAACCGGACATCCGAGTCCAATCGGTCGAAGTTGTAACCAAGCTCAGTCGACCAGTTCGGATTAAATCGGTATTCCAGGTTAACACCCAGCATCAGGAAATTATCAATATCTCCGTCCAGGCCGCCGTTCTGGAATTCAGAACGCTGGAACCGGCCAATGACATTGCCGTCCAGGTGCGGTGTAATCCGATGGGTAACGGCAGCAAAAATGCTCGATGACTGCTGATCAGTCGTGACTTCGTCGCCGTCGGGCACGCCCATGTCAGTGGCATTGCGCGCATGCGTAAATCCGAACTGGAAATAGCTGCCCGGCAAGTAATTGTAACTTCCAGTGATCTCCGCCCATGGCGTCAAGTCGTCACCCTCCAGAGTGTCAAAATCGGTGTACTCTGCGCCAACGCGGCCACTGACTTTGAACTGCGATGAAAGGGCTTGCTCGGCGCCAACGAAAAAGCGATGGGAGATGCTGTCCTTATCTTCGCCTCTCACGGGGCCATCGGTGGTGAAAGCAAAGATATCATCGCTGGAGTAATCCATAATCCCAAGGCCGTAGCCCAGAAGCGCAAAGAGACTCTCACGAGCATGCCAGCGGCCTTCGATGCGGAAATGGTGCTCCATGCGATCCAGCAGCGCGGAGCGGCTGCCGACGCCTTCCTGATCGTAGTCGTACCAGTTGTTCTGATAATCCAGGCCCAGGCCAACCAAATCGGTCAACTGCGCGTCGAACTCGAGCGCAGCCCGGTTCCGGTATGCATCGGCATCGGTGCGGATAAAAGTCGTGACGGCACCGCTGTCATCAATCTGCGTCGGTTCCGAAGAGTACATGAACGCATCGCTGAAATCGATTGCATACCGCTCGGAGAAGCGGTGATTGGCACGGAGTGTGACCTCGTGGCTCTGGTCGGTTTCATCATCGGGGCGCGCTTCATACCAGCGCATCGAATATACGTAGCTGGCCTGCAAAAGAGTTTGCTCCATCGGGAAACTCAAACCGATCGCCGGCCTGAGCTCGATCCCGAAGCTGTCTTGCTCCAATGACTTGTGGATAGACGTGTAGTTATCGTCGTAGAACCCACGGAGGGTCGCAGAAATACTCCATGGCTTGGTGCTTTCCATGGGAGACAACCCGGGGGCGGCAGCCTGAAGCCCTGCTGTGCTCACCGCGACCAAACCGGCGGACGCTATGATCTTTTTCATATTGTTTAGTTGTTACCTGTTCTGAATCCCTGATTTAAGCCAAAATGACTGCCACGGTTCTACTTGTAAACACAGCAATGTCAACACATTACAAGCCGCCCGTGCTACGGTCTGTCAGCTTGTTCGGAGACTTTGATTCTTTTTGTAGCCGGATGTTCAGAATCTGTCAAAAGAATTTCGGGCCTTATTCCTTCCGGGGCCATTTTCAGCGGAAAACCCGCCGGCACCTCTCGCGTCACCAAAATCCCCAGCACGAGGCTTTCCCAATTCGCTCCGCTACCCCGAACCCAATGTTTCTCGGCCAATAAATAAATCTCCTTCAAAGACTCGATTGACTTTTGCTCACCATTCGAGCCACCTGCGGCATCTGCCAGACTCCGCAGCCGCGCTAGAAGTGTCTCCCAATCGGTATCTGCCCCCTCGGCTTGGCGCCACTGCGCCACTGCCCCGGCATCGAGTCTGCCCATCGTCAAATGCGTGAGATGCAACCCCTGTAGCCGCTTGAGCTGGTGAAGCGAATAAAAGTCATTACCCGACGGCGTCCCCGCGATTCCGTGCTTTGGCGGCAGCCACACCGCCTTGCGATCCCCATACCATGCGATCGCCCACGGCATGTCAGACATCATCCAGCCGTCCTCCCCAACGTAGCCCGCCGCGGCATGCGCATATGGAGGATAATACGGCGGATACGAGATCGGCGATGAGCGCGGCGCCGCAAAGGTCAGGATCAGCGGCGCGCACACCAACACAAAAAACGCGCCCAGGATTCCGTACCGCACGGCCACAGCCGTGAACTGCTCCAGAAGATTAAACAGCAGACTGATCCCGAAAATGAAAACCAGCGGCGCAACCACTGTCAGATAATCCGAAGCCAAAGACGTTCCTCCGCCCACGGTCCCCAGACTATCGGTCGCCACGATAGCGGCTTGTGCCACAATCAATATCCCCAGTAACGCCACCACCAGCAGGCGCAAACGACTGTTAATCACCTTCCGAAACGGCACCACGAGCCCCGCCAGGAACAACGCCGTCACCCAACTCCCTCCCAGACTCGGCAAATCGTGCAACCAAATCTCACGCAGATTCAGCAATATCTTTCGTGCGATCGCATCCGTCGTCACCGTATTGAAATCCGGCGCAAACGATCGCATCAAAGTGTCTCCTGGAAAATGCGCCGTACCGACCAGCGCCGTGTACGACGCCGTGCCGAACAACGTCCCGCTCACCGAATAATTCCGCGCCAGCCAGGGGACGACTACTGCCAGAAATGCCAGACTCGACGCCAGCGCCAGCACCACCGGCGAAGTCGCCCCAACACCGGTTGCTGAAGTGGCACCCATACCAGTGGGCGCACCGCTCCTGGGCAGCGTCACCAGATAAATCACCACCGGTACTATCAATGCCAGGAGCGCGTACCGCGTCAGCCCGGCCGCGGCCGTCACCATACCCAGACACACCGCCAGCATTACTGCCCTGTCGCGGGATACTGTCGTTGCCACGCTAGCGGCCAAATGCGCCAGCAGCAACACCAGCAACGTCAGCCACAACGTCGGCAAGCCCGAAACACTGTGCCGCCAAAAAACCTCCGCCCCCACGAACGCCGCCGCCGAGACCCATCCCACCCCCTCATCGAACAACCGTCGCCCGAACGAAAAAACCAGGCATGCGCAAACCAACAAGAGCAATTGGTTGAACCCAATGATCCATACCTCCGGCCCGTACGTTTTGAACATTCCCCCCTTGCCTTCCCACTCATCGCCTCCCACTCCAAACAACTCTCTTACCTTCAACACAGCGGCCAACACCACCGGATATGCGGGCGGATTCGACAAATCAGGACACCGCTCGATCACCCGCGCCATACCCGCAGTGCGCGATGCGGCGGCCGCGCCGCTATTGGTCTCTGCTCTAGTGGCGAATAAATACAAACTCAACGGCCGCACCACATCCGTTTGGAACCCTTGCCCTTCCGAAATATTTCGCGCCAACTGCGCGGCGTCCATCGCTTCCGGCGTCGAAAAATTCTGGTACGCCGCCATGTTGTAGAATAGCGCCACCGCCACGATGGCAACGATCGCCACGGCACCTTTGAGGACACGATAGCCCGAACCCACCTCCAACTTATGAATTATGTCTTGCGCAAATACTGGCATGTCTTGGTCAGGCCATGCTACACGCCGCCGTGCCGCTTCCAAGCCTGTCCCATCACAGACAACGCAACGCGCCACGCCACTCAACCGCGGGTTTTTTCCAACGAGGAAAGGGCGGGTTGCGTCGCTGTGAGGACTTCCGCGTTTGGCTGGGCTCTTTTCGCTAATCAGTCAGAGCGGTTCACGGGAACGCTCGAGGGAAAACACCAGCCGCAGCCAAAAGCTCCTGGCAGGGGCGTGCTGGTCATCGCCTGTACCAGAGATAGTATGCCAATGCACCCAAAGCGACAACGAACAGAAGCCATATCACCCATTTTGACCTTCCAGCCGTCACTGCGGCTGGCCTCTTCCCTTGAAGAGGGGCACTGCTTCGCCCTTGTGCCCGGTGACTGGTCGCCCGCGCACTCCGCCCCTTAAACGATTTCTGTGGGTCATCAAGGTCGACATCCTCTCCTGCCTGCGCGTCGGCCATCCGCCAACCTTCGCGGGTGCAGAGGCCGGCAAACTCTCTGAGGTGATTGAAGCCGCCATCTGTGTGGATGTCCTGAACCCTCCCGTCCTGCATGGTCAAGTTCACGCGGAAGCCACCGTCTACAGGCAACTCTGCCGTGAAGGGTGATTCCCACTCAAGAGCGATGAAAGCGCCGTTCAAAGCGTTGGTCACGCGGTCGAGGTCACCAAGCGGCTCAATCTGCCCGCCCGTTCGATCGGTTTTGTAGATAATAAGATTCCAGGACATGTTTGCGGGTAAATCGGCCTGACAGTTGCTTCATCCGACTGCGGCATCTGACCGCATACCTTTCGCCCGAGAAGATCCAGCCGCGCTCCATCGCTCACGCCGCACGTTCCAACGCAGCCGAGGTCCGAACATGGTTCGCATCTCTCGCAACACCGGCTCGGTGAGCCGATGCCGTCCCCGCACAAACTCCGAACCAAACAACTTGCATACAAGCTCAGCGGCGTGACGCTGTGTCAGTGTCTGTCGGCGGACGAACAGAACCTCGCCGATCCAAGTTGCCACGTCTCGTGCAGTGTGTGCCATTCGCTTTAGTAATCGAACTTAACCTCGGCCGCATCCTACGCCTTCACTTCCTCC